>OIZU01000022.1_pt1 | contig 171263 bp, 149 predicted proteins | sample 1588661 | NCBI WGS metagenome assembly OIZU01 (sample SAMN03283257) | human gut metagenome | biome: human-associated habitat; material: feces | host: Homo sapiens | place: USA | collected 2013 | reverse complement strand
CACGAAGTGCTTTTATTTGATAGGAAATTCAACGTAATTTCCTATCAAATAAAAAGCGGGCAGCTAACATTGCCCGCCCGCCTGCTATTCATTTTTCTCACTTCTGCCGGATATCAGTCTTCTGTCACGGATCAGATTTTTAACCGGAACTGCTGAATCTCTTTCTCGGAACTTACCTTTTCCATCATGCCGCCAAGGCCTCTGAATTTCTCATCAAACGCCTCATATCCACGTTCAATATAGTAGATGTCGTCTACGATAGTGATGCCGTCGCCTGCCAGTCCTGCAATGACCAGAGCTGCGCCTGCACGAAGATCCGGTGCGCTGACTCTCGCGCCGGTATAACGCTCCACACCGTTGATGATCGCGATATTACCTTCCACTTTGATATTGGCACCCATCTTCTCCAGTTCATCCACATATTTGAAACGGTTCTCGAAAATGCTCTCGGTAATGGTGCTTGTTCCCTCGGAAACACCCAGTACCACACCCATCTGTGGCTGCATATCTGTCGGGAAGCCCGGATACGGCAGTGTAGTCACCTGCGTATGATGCAGTGGATTCTTTGCGATGACACGCACTGCATCATCAAACTCCTGAATCTCACATCCCACTTCGATCAATTTCGCACTGGTTGCCTCCAGATGCTTCGGAATGACATTTTTTACTGTGACATCACCATGTGTTGCGGCTGCCGCAAACATAAATGTACCTGCCTCGATCTGATCCGGAATGATAGAATATTCCGTCTTGTGCAGTTTCTCAACACCGGAAATACGGATCACGTCAGTTCCGGCTCCGCGGATATTAGCTCCCATTCGGTTCAGGAAATTTGCCACATCAACGACATGCGGCTCTTTCGCTGCATTCTCGATGATCGTCTTTCCCTCTGCCATAGCTGCTGCCATCATGATATTGATGGTGGCTCCTACGGAAACCTTATCCATATAAATATGGGTACCACAAAGGCGGTCTGCCTTCGCTGCTACCAGACCATGGTGAATATCAATCTCCGCACCCATGGCACGGAATCCTTTCAGATGCAGGTCGATCGGACGGCTTCCGATCGCACATCCGCCCGGCAGTGCTACTTCTGCATCTTTATATTTTCCAAGTAAGGCGCCCAGAAGATAATAGGACGCACGGATTTTTCTGATGTATTCATTATCAACGCTCGTTTCATGAATGGTTGAGCCGTTGATCTTTACCGTGTGAACGTCGATCCGCTCGACAGTCGCACCAATGTTCTCGATTGCCTGAAGCATGACATTGATATCACGGACATTTGGTAAATTATCTATTGTAACGGTTTCGTCCGTCATCACTGCTGCGGCAAGAATCGCCAGCGCTGCATTCTTTGCCCCGCCGATTGCCACATCTCCGACTAACGGATTTCCACCTTTAATTACATATTGATCCATTTTGCACCTCTATGCTATATATTTAAACACGCTATTATAACTATATCTTAAAAAAATTGTCAAGAAAATCTTTCATTTTCACCTATTGTATCATGAAATTCTCTCTTAGAAAAGAAACTTTGCTTTATTTTATTCATCTTCAGCCTTTTCGGTTCCATTCTTTTCTTTTAATGCCTGTAAAACAGCATCTAATGTCTGTTCTACATTCAGTTTATATTCATCCACAATGATGTCGGCATATTTTTCATATAAGACCACACGCTCTTTGTACAGTCCGGCTAATGTCTGACCCGGTTTCAATACAACGCCACGTCCTTTGATGTTGCGCAGCCGACGCTCCAGTGGTTTCAGATTCTGTTTCAGATATACGATTGTTCCGATGGAACCAAGATGCTCCATCGCTTCTTTTCCATACACGACGCTTCCGCCGGTCGCAATCACACTGTGTGTTGTCCGGATCTGGCTGTTTACACGGTTCTCCACTTCGATAAAACCGTCCGTTCCCTTCTCCTCGATGATTTCCCGGAGCAGCTTACCCTCTGCTTTCTGGATCAGCAGATCTGCATCAATAAACTCATATCCAAGAACTTTTGCCAGAACGACACCGATGGTACTTTTTCCAACACCCGGCATGCCTATTAAAACAATATTTTCCTTTTTCATCTCTCAACTAAATCTTTCTCTATAAGCTTCTATCCTGTAACCCGTGAAACAAAGCGGACAAATGTCCGCTCTGTCTGTTTTATCTGAATTTCTGATATCCGGTCTATGATCTTTCCAATGTACACCTTCTGATCTGCAAAACCGGCATCTTATTCTGCTGTCGCGCTGGAATCGCTGTTGTCAGCAGCAGACGGTGCAGTAAAGATATTATCAAATTTCACTTTCGCCCACTCATCCTCATCAACTTTGATCTTCACAGCGTCTTTGTATCCATCCGTTACATCCTGATAAAGCTGATCCTGACGGTCACTGATGATACTTTCTTTCTTCTTTTCTGTTGCATCTGCATCAAACTCGCTGTCCAGTCGGATGATATAATAACAGTCGGCACCCTCGATCAGACCGGATACCTGTCCGGCTGTCATGCTGTTTGCCGCTGCGATGACCGCATCACAGAAACCGCCATCTGCCTCGCTCTTTTCATCGCTTCCATAAGAATATGTCTTTACATCGTAGGAATATTCTTGTGCTGTTCCATCAAAATCGCTCTGTGCTTTTTGTGCTGCATCGTCTGCATTTTTCTTCACTACAGTGGTCTCATCTGCGCTATAAGTCTGCTGTTTGCCGCTCTCATCCGTATAAGTTGTCAGACTGATCTTCATATAACTGAATGTTCTCTGTGCTGCTTCCTCATCGGATACGTTTGTATCAGCAGTCGCGCTGATGGCTGCCTTCATTCTCTTCTCTACTGTCTGCAGATACAGATAACGCTCTACATACTCCTGTGTAGCTCCCACTTCTTTGAGTGCTGCTTTGGAGTTGTCAGACATAAACTGCTCTGCTGCTTTTTTGATGGCTGCCTGATCTTCCTCTGTGATCTCCACACCGTAATCTGACATATGTTTCTCCAGCAGATACTGTGTCTCAATGCTTTCCAGTACACTATCCTTTATAGATTCCTGCATGTTCTTTCCATCCTTTGCATAGGAGTCATTTGTCCAGTAGTCATCTCCATAATAAGAAGCAAAAACACTGTCATAACCGGCCTGCTGAATACGTGCCGCAAAGTTTGCATATCCCATAGTTACTTCGATGGCATCTTTGTCATCACTTGTCATCGTAATTGCCACTGCATCTTTGTTCACGCCACCGCATCCGCTCAGACTCATCGTTCCAATCATGGTACTCATCAGGATAATTGCAGCAAATTTCTTAAATCTCATGGTTTCCTCCATCTATAACGGTCATCAGCTTCCGCGTATGTTTCCATCGAAAATCTGTACCGTATGTGATATTATGTCTCTTAATACTATTTATAATTAAATTCTGTCTGTTTTCCGATATCCGACCTGTGCATGATATAATGATTCAAGTCGAACGCACGTGAAACCTGGTGCATCACTCTGGTCAGCGTAATCTGACATATTCCTCTCAGAATCACTGCACATAGCGGATACTTTCATTTGTCAAGTATAGCGTAGATTCCCCGTCACCGCAAGGTATTTTTACATTACAAATCCTGCTCCGTCAACAATTCCCGGCAGTCTGCCAGCACACGACAGATCACCTCAATCGTATCAGGACTGTTTTTTTGTTTTCGATAATAAAAATACGGTTCTTTTTTATCCGGAACAAAAGACAACAATGGTTTATTTTTCTCCACCACCAGCGGAATGTTGCTTCCATTTACTTTCGCACGTTCAAACATCCGGAAGGTAATGTCATTGGAAGACTCTTTGATTTCCACAAAATACAGGCTGTGAGCTTCTGCTTTCAACTGTGCCACTCGCAGCAGATTCTGTACCGGCCGCGGCGGTTCTCCAAAACGGTCGATCAGTTCATCCAGCATCTCATCCTTTTCTTCCTCATTTTCAATGGCTGCGATCCGCTTGTAAATATCCAGCTTCTGATATTCATTTGCGATATAACCGTTTGGAATATAGGCATCCAGCTCAATATCGATGGATGTCTCAAAGGATTCTTCCACTGTTTCTCCCTTTGCCGTTTTTACCGCTTCATTCAGCATCTTGCAGTACAGATCATATCCGACGGCTTCCATATGACCATGCTGCTGCTCGCCCAGCAGATTCCCGGCCCCCCGGATCTCAAGATCTTTCATGGCAATCTTGAACCCGCTTCCCAGATCGGTAAATTCCCGGATGGCAGACAGCCGTTTCTCTGCCACTTCTTTCAGCATCTTATTTCTGCGGTACATCAGGAACGCATAGGCTGTCCGGTTGGAACGTCCAATCCTTCCTCGCAGCTGATACAACTGGGATAGTCCCAGATTATCCGCATCGTGAATGATCATCGTATTGACATTTCCGATATCCAGTCCGGTTTCAATAATAGTAGTCGACACCAGCACATCCACTTCCCCGTTCATGAACTGATACATCACGCGCTCCAGTTCCCTCTCACTCATCTGACCGTGCGCATATGCCACTTCTGCATCCGGCACCAGTTCTGCAATCCTTGCTGCCACTTCTGCAATCTGGTTGACCCGGTTGAATACATAGTACACCTGACCGTCCCTGGCCATTTCACGCTCAATGGCTTCCCGGATCATTTCTTCATCATATTCCATAACATAAGTCTGGATCGGCATACGATCCTGAGGCGGCTCTTCCAATACACTCATGTCACGGATACCGATCAGACTCATATGCAGCGTTCTCGGAATCGGGGTTGCTGTCAGCGTCAGCACATCCACATCCTTTTTCATCTGTTTGATCTTTTCTTTATGTGTCACGCCAAACCGCTGTTCCTCATCAATGATCAGCAGACCGAGATTTTTGCACTCCACATCCTTAGACAGCAGGCGGTGGGTTCCGATCACGATATCCACGGTTCCACGCTTCAGCCCCTCCAGAGTCGCTTTCTGCTGCTTCGGAGTACGGAACCGGCACATCAGTTCCACATTGATCGGAAAATCCTTCATCCGCTGTGCAAATGTATTGTAATGCTGCTGTGCCAGAATCGTCGTCGGCACCAGATAAATAACCTGTTTTTCCTCCTGCGCTGCTTTGAAAGCCGCTCGGATTGCCACCTCGGTCTTGCCAAAACCAACGTCACCGCAGATCAGACGATCCATGATCTTCCTGCTTTCCATATCCGCCTTTGTCGCTTCGATGGCAAGACGCTGATCCTCCGTCTCATCATATGGAAACATTTCCTCAAATTCCCGCTGCCATACGGTATCCGGTCCATACTCATAGCCTTCCTTACTTTGCCGGATGGCATACAATTCCACCAGTTCCTGCGCCACTTCCTGTACCGCTTTCTGTACCCGGTGCCGGGTCTTTGTCCACTCCTGTCCGCCCAGACGGTTCAGCTTCGGTTTCTTCGCATCCGCACCGGCATATTTCTGGATCAGATCAAGCTGTGTCGCCAACACATACAGATTGCCGCCTTTGTCATACTCAATCTTCATGTAATCCCGCATGGTCTTGTCGACTTCGATTTTCTCTATGCCGCGGAAGATACCGAGACCATGATTCTCATGCACCACATAATCTCCCGGTTTCAGTTCGGAGAAACTCTGGATATGCTCACCTTCGTAAATCTTCTTTTTCTTTTTCCGTTTCTTCTTTTCCCCACCAAAAATGTCGGTCTCTGTCAGCACTACAAATTTGATATCCGGATATTCAAATCCGCGTTTCAGCTTGCCATACAGCACCATGACTTCTCCCGGCTGCACCGCACGGTCTGTATCAGTCGTAAAAAATGCATTCAGTTCCTCCTGTCGCAGATCCTCCGCCATACGCTCCGCACGGGTCCGGGAGCTGCACATGAGGATCACCCGGTATTTGCGTTTTTTATAACTTTTCAGATCTTTGGAGAGCAGCTCAAAACTGCTGTTGTAAGCATTGACAGAATGCACCTGGAAAAAGCAGCTTTGCGCCGGTGTCAGTCCCTCTGCCCGCAGTTCCATGGCCGAGATCAGGATACAGCCAAACTGCTGTATCTGTGCTGTCACCGTCTGATGGGTATATAGAATATCTGCCTGTCCCGGCAAAATATAGCCTTTCTCCAGACGCTGCGTCATACTCTGGGAAAATTCTTTTTCCACTGCAGACGCTTTCTCCAGACAGCGAGCCGGTTCATCTATAAAGATCAGCAGTTTCTGCTCCTGTGCCTTGGCACAACGGGAGGCAAACTCCAGAAATCCCACAGTATCCTGATAAAAATACGTCAGATAACTCTCTGCCGCCCTGAGGCTTCCAAGTTCCTCCACCTGCTCTTTCAGCAAATCTACCGCTTCCTGTAACCGGTGTGCTTCCTGGGTTTTCATCTCCTTTCGGAAACGTTCTGTGATTTTTTTTCCATCCTTTATAATGCGGTCCAATCCTTCACTTTTCTGCTCCCCTGTCAGCACAAGTTCCGCTGCCGGATACACCACGATCTCTTCCATGGTATCCACGGAACGCTGGCTGTCCGGATCAAAAGTACGGATGGAATCTACCTCATCCCCCCACAGTTCGATACGGTAAGGGAGTTCCTCCGTCAGTGCAAAAATATCCACGATACCGCCACGGATGGCAAATTCGCCTGGTGTTTCTACCTGATAGACACTTTCATAACCCAGCCCTACCAAACGTCTGCGCAGCACCTCCAGATCTACCGTATCCTCATTCTTCAGCCGCAGCAAAAATCCACGCAGCACTTCCGGCCGCACCAGTCGGTCCAACAATGCATCAAAAGTAGTGATGATGGCCGCATCCTTTTCCTCAAACAAGGTCCTGAATGCCTGCATCCGCTCCTGCGTCAGTGCATTACCACGGATATCCGACTGATAGAACAGAATATCCTTTGCCGGAAAATATACCGCTTTCCGGTCAAAATACCGGTAAGCATCCAGCAGTTCCCGTGCCTTCTGTTCATTAAAAGTAACAATGACACGCATACCCCTGCCATTGTTCCATCCGTACATCATATGTGGTTTTTGTGCATCCATACAGCCGGTTGCCGAGAGCACCGTGCCCTCCTCTGCCGAGGCCCGCTCCAGTTCCTCAAAACTGCCCAGTTCATGCAGCGGACTTACAAAAGCATCCATGTCATTCCTCCTTTACATTTATTCAAGAATGCCCCCGGCATTCTTACTGCGAGATGCACGTCATGCAATGCATGACATATTTTTCTGTGCATCTCTGCAAGTCTACACTCTCGTTATTTCTTCCGATTATATCGGTTCATTGCCTCATCAGTTCTGTCCTGAACCATTAACGTAACAGCATCCACAGCCTCTTTCACTGCATCGTCGAATTTTTCTCTGTCCTCCGGCGAAAACCGTCCCAGCACATGATCTGCCAGATCCCAGCCTGCCGGCTTTTCTCCCACACCGACTTTAACCCGGGCAAACTGATCCGTCCCGGTTTTTGCAATAATATCTTTGATACCGTTGTGTCCGCCCGCACTTCCTTTTTTCCGGATCCGCAGATTGCCCGGGACCAGACTGATATCGTCAAAAACAACAATCAGATCTTCCATCGGATCCAGCTTGTAAAAATTCACCAGGGCACTGACACTGTCACCACTGAGGTTCATATACGTCTGCGGTTTTGCCAGCATCACTTTCTGCCCTTCAATATAACCGGTTCCGCAAAAAGCTTTCCCTTTTCGTAAATTCAGTTCAATTCCATATTTATCTGCAATGGCATCAATAACATCAAAACCTGCATTGTGCCGTGTTTTTTCATATTTTGCGGTTGGATTTCCAAGTCCTACGATGAGGTACATTTCTATTTTTCCTCCTGTTTCTTTTTGGTCGCATCTTTATTTTTTCTTTATTTCTTGCAAATCAAAAAGAAAGAATCCTGTGCAATGCAGGATTCTCCTTCTGTGCAGTTGTGGATAGTATACCACAATTATTTATGCTTCCGCAATTTCTTCACGATATTTTTCCATGATCATTTCCTGAAGTTGTGTTCTTGTATCAGAATTGATCGGATGGGCTACATCTCTATACTCCCCTTCTGCGTTTTTCCGGCTTGGCATTGCAATGAATACACCCTTCTCACCCTCGATGATCTTAATGTCATGCACTGCAAATTCGTTATCAATCGTGATCGATACAACAGCCTTCATTTTTCCTTCTTTGTCAACTTTTCGAATTCTCACATCTGTAATGTTCATACTTCTTTTCCCCTGTGTATATTTCTTTCTTCACAGCAGGTCGGTTCGTATGCTGAGCTGTCACATCAATGCCGGTCTTTTCCCCTCTGCCGCGTACAGCGTGACTACATGATATAACGTTCATTGTGCCCGCGCACAATTTTCACCTCATCTTCGCCGCATAAATAAGTATTGGCACAAATTGTATCACGGCTCTCCACGATACAATTCTCAATATGCGTATTGTCACCGATGTAAACATCGTTCAAAATAATAGAATTTTTAATTACGCAGTTCTTGCCTACAAATACCTGTTTGAACAGTACGGAGTTCTCCACTGTTCCATTGATAATACATCCGCTCGCCACAAGACTGTTGCGGACTTCTGCTCCCGTATTATATTTTGCCGGAGCCAGATCATCCACCTTGGAATATATATATGGTTCCTGATGGAAGAAATAATTGCGGATCTCCGGTTTCAGGAAATCCATGTTTGTCTGATAATAAGATTCCACACTGGCGATATTGCTCCAGTAATTTTCCAGTTTGTATCCGTAAATCTGCTTCAGATTCTTGTAACGGATCAGGATATCTGTAACAAAATCAAACCGGTGCTCCTGCATACTCTTCTCCAGCATCTCAATGAGCTGTCTTCTGCGCAGCACATAAATACCGGTGGAAACTGTATGGGACTGAGCCACCATCGGTTTTTCCTCGAAATCCACGATACGGGATTCTTCATTCATCTGAACAACACCAAACCGGCTGACATCCTCTGTCATCGGTACATCTTTGCACACAATGGTGATGTCCGCTTTCTTCTGGATATGATAATCCAGTACCTTATTATAATCCAGTTTGTATACGCAGTCGCCGCCTGCCACAATAACATACGGTTCATGGCTGCGCTTCAGAAAATCAATGTTCTGTGCCAGGGCATCCGCTGTTCCGCGGTACCAGTTTCCGTTCTCTGCCGTGATCGTCGGTGTAAAAATATACAGGCCACCCTGCTTACGTCCGAAATCCCACCATTTAGAAGAGTTCAGATGCTCATTTAAGGAACGGGAATTATACTGGGTCAGAACCGCAACACGCTGGATATGAGAATTGCTCATATTGCTCAGTGCAAAGTCAATGGCACGGAATCCACCGCCTACCGGCATTGCAGCAATGGCTCTCTTTTCGGAAAGCTCTCTCATTCTGTAATTATTACCACCTGCTAAAATAATACCTAATGCTTTCATTATTTGCCACCTGCCTTAACAATATATTCCCCGCTGTCAAGCAATCCATCCGGATAATCTTCCGGTGTTGTCACACCTGAAATTGCAGTATTTTTGCCGATTTTTACATCTGGCGGAATCACGGATTTTTCTCCGATGGTCACAAGGCCAAATGCATAAACGCTCTCTTTTAATTTGTTCGGTTTTTCCTCACCAACACCAAGCACAGCATTGTCTCCGATCAGGGTATCCTCTGCGATGATCGCCTTGTCGATCACAACATTCTCTCCGATGGTCACACCTTCCATAAGAATGGAATCACGGACAACGCTTCCTTTTCCGATGGTTACGTTAGCACCGATGACACAGCTATGTACTTCACCGTACACTTCCGTACCCTCACCAATGATACTCTTGTCCACTTTTGCATCAGCAGCAATATACTGTGGTGCAAGGACATCACTCTTGGTATAGATTTTCCAGTATTCTTCATACAGATTGAACTCCGGAATCAGATCGATGAGCTCCATATTAGCTTCCCAGTAAGAACCAAGCGTTCCTACATCTTTCCAGTATCCGTTGTATTCGTATGCAAAAATACGCTCCCCCTGATCAAAGCAGTATGGGATCACATGCATACCAAAGTCACAGTTCTCCACATCCTCGTTTGCAATGAGCGCTTCTTTCAGTGCTTTCCAGCTGAAAATATAAATTCCCATGGACGCAAGATTGCTCTTTGGCTCTGCCGGTTTCTCCTGGAACTCACAAATACGGTTCTCCTCATCGGCCACTACGATACCAAAACGGCTTGCCTCCTCCATCGGCACCGGCATAACTGCGATGGTAACATCCGCATTGTTCTGCTTATGGAAATCAAGCATCACTTCATAATCCATCTTATAGATATGGTCTCCAGACAAGATCAGTACATATTCCGGATTGTAACTGTCTATGTATTTCATATTCTGATAAATAGCATTCGCTGTACCGGAATACCATTCACTTCCGCCACTTTTCTCATATGGCTGCAAAATCGTAACACCACCGTTATTACGATCCAGATCCCACGGAATACCAATACCGATATGCGTATTTAACCGAAGCGGCTGGTACTGGGTCAGTACACCGACTGTGTCGATTCCGGAATTAATACAGTTACTGAGCGGAAAATCGATAATACGATATTTACCTCCGAATGCAACTGCCGGTTTTGCAACATTTGCAGTCAGCACGCCGAGACGGCTTCCCTGACCTCCCGCCAGAAGCATCGCAATCATTTCCTTTCGAATCATGTAAATCACCTCTTGCCAATAACAGCATGATCAGACACACTGCTATTTAAAAATTAAATTTGATATCAGAATTATAACATATTTTTCGTTGCTGTACACCACACATTTAACAATTTTTATGTAAATTATCGGTAATTTTTGACAAATCTCACAAGCGGTAATACCATGTCTCCGAGTAAACCTAAAATTCAACTTGAATGCAACTACTCCCGAACTTCCGAAACAGATATTTTCGACTCGAATGCAAAAGCGTTGCCAATCCACCATCAATGGGGTATAATATTTTAAAATAATAATCCGTGTTATCCGGAAAACCACAATGCGAAAGTAATCTTTTTCCATAACACATCTTTTATATACAGGTGGTAGATAAATATGTACAAAATTGATTTCGAAAAACCTATTCACATTCATTTTATAGGAATCGGCGGCATCAGCATGAGCGGTCTCGCTGAAATTTTATTAAAGGAAGGCTTTACCGTATCCGGTTCTGACAATAAAGCCTCCGCTCTGACAGAACAGCTGGAAAAAAATGGCGCAAAGATTTTCATCGGTCAACGCGCAGCCAATATCACAAAGGACATTCAGCTGGTCGTTTACACGGCAGCCATCCATCCGGACAATGCCGAGTGGAAAGCCGCAAATGACGCAGGCATCCCCATGCTGACCCGTGCCCAGTTCCTGGGACAGCTCATGGACAACTATGCCAGATCCATCGCTGTCAGCGGTACCCACGGAAAGACAACCACAACATCCATGATCTCCCACATTCTGCTGGAAGCCAAAACTGATCCGACCATCTCTGTGGGTGGTATGCTGGAAGCTATCGGAGGAAATATCCGCGTGGGCGGTTCAGATGTATTTCTGACAGAAGCCTGCGAATACACCAACAGTTTCCTGAATTTCCATCCGAAATACAGCATTATCCTGAACATCGAAGAAGATCATATGGACTTCTTCAAGGATATCAATGACATTCGGAATTCGTTCCATAAATTTGCTCAGAATACAGCTGCAGATGGTGTCCTGATCCTGAACGCAGCCATTGAGCATCCGGAAGAGATTATCGCAGACTTAAAAGAACGTGTCGTTACGTTCGGACTGACAGAAGAGGCAGATTACTCTGCTTCTGACATTACTTATAATGAAGCTGCCTGCCCATCCTTTACGTTCCTGGTACGCGGACAGGCTGCCGGACATGTGACTTTAAACGTTCCGGGCAGACACAATATCGCCAACGCACTGGCTGCTATCGCATTTGCGACAGAAGCCGGTATTGATACAGACACCATCATCCGCGGTCTGCAGGCTTTCGGCGGTACTGCCAGAAGATTCGAATACAAAGGAAAACTCGGCGGCATCACTATCATTGATGATTATGCACATCATCCGACAGAGATTGCTGCAACACTGACTGCTGCACGCAATTATCCGCACGGTCGTATTATCTGTGTCTTCCAGCCGCATACTTATACCCGTACCAAAGCATTCTGGAATCAGTTCTCCGATGCTCTGACTCTGGCTGATGTGGTTGTCCTTGCTGATGTATATGCAGCCCGGGAGACAGATACTCTCGGAATTCACTGCGAAGATCTGGCAGACGACATCCGCCGCAAAGGAACGGAAAGTTACTACTTCCCGTCCTTTGATGCCATCGAAAACTTCCTGCTGGAGACATGTACCGACAACGATCTGATCCTTACCATGGGAGCCGGCGACATTTATCAGGTGGGCGAGCATCTGCTGGGCAGACGCTAAAGTAAAGCGGACATTCGCAATCCGCTTTCTCTACTTGCTCATGAACGCAGGTCGCAAAGCGACTGCGTTCAAAATACGATATCCACATTTCAGACGGGATTATCCCCGCTGTGATGTGGATATCTTTTTCTTCTCTTTTTCAAATCGATATGATATACTTCAAGGCGAAAGTGAGATACAACTATGGCAAAAATTACGTTATATCATGACCAGTCGGCGGCAGCAACCTGCGTGCCGAATATTTTTATTGATCAATACATGACCCGCGCCAACGGAGAGTACGTAAAAATCTATCTGTACCTGCTCCGCTGTTTTGCGCAGCCCTCTGCGGATTTTTCCCTTTCCGGTCTGGCAGATCATTTCGACTGCACAGAACGGGATATTCTCCGGGCTTTAAAATACTGGGAAAAGCTGCGGCTGTTCCATCTGGAATACGATGCCAATGACAACCTCTCCGGCATCCGGATGCTTAACAGTGCGTACTCTGCTGCACAGGTGAACGACACGGCAGACCTTGCTCAGCAGGAGAAAAAAATATCTCCTTCCCCTGTCGTATCCAACCGGCAGAATATTTCAACACCTTATCCGAAAAAGAATACCGCTCAGGAACAAAGTACTTCCACTGAAAACGTCACAGATCATTTTATTCAGGCAGCAACCCGCAAACGCCCAGCTTACACGTTGGATGACACCCGTGCGTTCTGTGAAAAATCCGATGTCCGGGAACTGATCTTTATCACTGAAAAATATCTGGGACGCACCCTGAACCAAAACGATCTGAATATGATCTTCTTCTGGTACGATGAACTGCATTTTTCCACAGAACTCATTGAATTTCTCATTGAAAACTGTGTTTCCAAAGGACACACCAGCCTTCATTATATGCAGCGTATCGCAGAAGATTTTGCTGATCACAATATCCGTACTGTGGAAGAGGCCAGACAGATGCTCAACCAGGACAGTTCTCTGTACCATACCGTCATAAAAGCCTTCGGTATCCGCGGACGTAACCTTGTACCTCCTGAAATGAACTTTTTGAAACAGTGGAGTACAAAATTTGGTTTTCCGGAAGAACTGATTGCAGAAGCATGCAGCCGAACCATCCGTGCCATCCATGAACCGAACTTTGGATATGCAAATTCCATTCTCGAGAAATGGCACAAAGCGGGGATCCATACCATGGACGCGGTGGCAAAAGCGGATGAGGTATATCAGCAGCAAAAATCCAGACCGGAACGTTCGCAGCAGCCGGCCACAGCCAGCCAGTTTACAAATTTCAAACAGCGGAATAACAATTATCAGGATCTGCAGCAGCAACTGCTTCAGAAATCCATGTCTGCTACCGAAAACAAACCACAATCCTAGACCAACTATAAAGGAAAAATATTATGCCACTTACCAATACACAATATGATCAGATCATGCGGGGCTATCAGGACCGGCAGTTAAAACGCCAGCAGCTCATCGATACCCGTCGGGAAGAGATTGCCGCAAAGATTCCAAAGATTACCGAACTGGATGCACAGATCGCATCTTTAAGCGTCAGACGGGCCAGACAGCTGTTGGATGGCGATGCCTCTGCCCTGACGGATCTGCACGATCAAATCCAGACCCTTTCTGCCCGCAAACAGGAATGTCTGCAAAATGCCGGTTATCCGGCAGATTATTTTCAGCCACCCTATACCTGCCCGGACTGTCAGGACACCGGCTATATCGGCCAGAAACGCTGCCACTGTCTGAAGCAGGCCGCCATTGACCTGGTCTACACCCAGTCCAATCTGCAGGGCATTCTGGAAAAGGAAAATTTTGACACGTTTTCCTACGACTATTATGCCGATGACATTTACGACAACACACAACTGTCCTCCCTGGAAGCTGCCAGAAACGCCGTAGTTCAATGCCATCGTTTTGTAGATACCTTTGATGATACCTTTGAGAATCTGCTGCTTTTCGGTGACACCGGCGTCGGCAAAACTTTTTTGTCCAACTGCGTCGCAAAAGAGCTGCTGGATACCGGTCACTCCGTAATTTATTTTTCCGCTCACCACCTGTTTGAACTGCTGGCTCAGAAAACCTTTACCAGAGAACCGCAGGCAGCAGAAAGTTACCGCAATATCTTCGATTGTGATCTGCTCATCATCGATGATCTGGGTACAGAGCTGACCAACACCTTCACGACATCACAATTTTTTGTATGCCTGAATGAGCGGATCCGCAAGCAGAAATCCACGCTGATTTCCACGAATCTGGAGCTCTTCGATATTGCATCTATTTATTCGGAACGTATCTTTTCCCGGATTTCGAACAGCTTTATCATCCTGCATCTGTTTGGCAATGATATCCGACTTTGCAAAAAACTAACCGAAAAATAAGATTTTTTCCTTAATTATATGTGCAAATGCCCATATCACAAGAAATCCCTTGTCATAACAGGGGATTCAGTGCTATAATGCCTTCGTATTTATAAAAACAAATGAAAAGATTTGATGGAGGGAACTTTTCTAATGCATAACGATCAGAGAAACTTAGAAACAATCCCGGCCGGCGCTCTCGGAATGATTCCGCTGGAGAGCTGCCGTGAGATCGGTGAAAAAGTAGACAAATATCTTGTAAAATGGAGATGTGTACGTGAGCACGAGCATGAGAACGACATCGCGTTCAAAGGCTACCTGCGTGACTCCTATATTATCGATGCATCCTGCCCGCGTTTCGGAAGTGGCGAAGCAAAAGGTATGATCCATGAATCCGTTCGTGGATATGACCTTTACATCATGACAGATGTAACCAACTACTCCCTGACTTACAAACTCTGTGGACATGAGAACCACATGTCACCGGATGATCACTATCAGGATCTGAAACGTATGATCGCTGCTGCAAACGGTAAAGCAAGAAGAATCACAGTTATCATGCCATTCCTGTATGAGAGCCGTCAGCACAGACGTACCGCAAGAGAATCCATGGACTGTGCACTTGCACTTCAGGAGCTGATCGGCATGGGTGTTGACAACATCATCACTTTCGATGCACATGATCCTCGTGTACAGAATGCAATCCCGCTTCACGGATTTGACACTGTTCAGCCAGCTTACCAGTTTGTAAAAGGTATCCTGAATGCTGTAGATGACTTAAAGATCGACAATGATCATCTGATGATCATCAGCCCGGATGAGGGAGCTACCAGCCGTGCTGTATTCCTTGCCAGCGTACTTGGCGTAGATATGGGTATGTTCTACAAACGTCGTGATTACAGTCATATCGTAGACGGTACCAACCCAATTGTTGCTCACGAATTCCTTGGTTCTTCTCTGGATGGCAAGGATGTATGGGTTGTAGATGACATGATCTCTTCCGGCGGAAGTATGATCGATGTTGCCCGTGAATTAAAGAAGAGAAATGCCGGAAGAATCTTTGTAATCGCTACTTTCGGTCTGTTCACAAACGGTCTTGAGAAATTCGACAAAGCGGTAGAAGACGGACTGATCTATAAAGTGGTTACTACAAACCTTGCATACCAGACACCGGAGCTGTTAAGCAGAGAGTACTACATCAGCTGTGACATGAGCAAATACATTGCTTACATCATTGATACATTAAATCATGATGCATCCATCAGCGATCTGCTTGATCCATATCAGAGAATCCAGACTCTGGTTGCAAAATACAAGGGCGAGATTCCTGCGGAAGAGTAATCCGAACAGAATCAAAAAGCACATATATGAAAAGAGCACTGTCAAGGTGCTCTTTTTTTATGTTTGCACGAAGTGCTTTTGTTTGAGAGGAATTTATCATAATTTCCTCTCAAACAAAAAAAGCATCAGACATTCTGATGCTTTTTTAAACTGTTGATATACTATAAGTTACATGCAGAGCAAAAATTTCTCCATGGCAGTCAATGCCTCTGCCTCATCTGCTCCATCAGCTTCAATCTCAACTTCTACACCATTGTGCGGGTTAAATGCCATAATTCCCATAATGCTTTTTGCATTAATCCGATGATTTCCCCGTACTAAATACAGTGAGCTTGAAAACTGGCAGGCTACCTGTACCAGCTCTGCAATTGGATTATCGTACTTGTCTACGACATCTGCAATGACAATTTCTTTCTTACTCATACGCTTTTCCTAACCTCCGTCTAATACTATTGTAGTTTAGCCCTTATTCCGCAATTTTACAAGCATCTTTTCAAAAACCGTTACTTTTACTGAATTGTCACGCATTTTTCATTATTTCTTAGTCGTTTTTTTTCTCAAAAAAAGGTTATGGAACAATCGTCTTGTCCCATAACCTTTTCACTTATTCATTAAGCAAATCACATGCCAATCAGGAAAATTTTTCTCTTTGTAATCCTGTATTAGCATACACCCTGTGCAAGCATAGCATCTACGACTTTCTCAAAGCCTGCGATGTTAGCACCTGCTACATAGTCGCCCTCTTTGCCATAACGTTTTGCAGCATCGTCGATGTTGTGGTAGATGTTTACCATGATCTGGTTCAGTTTTGCATCTACTTCTTCAAATGTCCAGCTTAAACGCTCGCTGTTCTGAGACATCTCAAGTGCGGATGTAGCAACACCACCTGCGTTTGCAGCCTTACCAGGAACAAAGTATACACCGTTCTGCTGTAAGTACTGTGTAGCATCAAGCGTTGTAGGCATGTTAGCACCTTCGCAAACTGCGATACAGCCGTTTGCAACTAATGCTTTTGCATCATCGATAAGCAGCTCGTTCTGTGTAGCACATGGAAGTGCGATATCGCATTTTACGCTCCATACGCCACGGCCTTCATGATACTCAGCACTTGGTCTTGCTGCTGCGTACTCTGTCAGACGTGCACGTTTTACTTCTTTAACCTCTTTCAGTAAATCTACATCAATTCCTTCCGGATCATAAATCCAGCCTGTGGAATCAGAGCATGTTACGCATTTAGCGCCTAACTGATGTGCTTTCTGGATTGCATAGATAGCAACATTACCGGCACCGGATACAACACATGTCTTGCCTGCGATATCCTGTCCATGGGATTTCAGAAGTTCTTCTGTCATGTATAACAGACCATAACCTGTTGCTTCTGTACGTGCAAGGGATCCGCCATAAGAAAGTCCTTTACCTGTCAGAACGCCTTCATACAGGCCTGTGATTCTCTTGTACTGACCATACAGGTAACCGATCTCTCTTGCACCTGTTCCGATATCACCAGCCGGTACATCGACATCAGCTCCGATGTATTTGGAAAGTTCTGTCATAAAACTCTGGCAAAATGCCATAACTTCACGATCAGATTTACCCTTAGGATCGAAATCAGATCCACCTTTACCGCCTCCGATTGGAAGACCTGTTAAGGAGTTCTTGAAAACCTGCTCGAAACCAAGGAATTTAATAATTCCAAGATATACAGATGGATGCAGACGCAGACCACCTTTGTACGGTCCAATTGCGTTATTAAACTGTACACGGTAACCTGTGTTTACCTGTACCTGACCATTGTCATCAACCCATGCCACACGGAACTTGAACTGTCTGTCCGGCTCTGTAATACGCTCTAAGATTGCTTCTTTCTTGTAAAGCTCCTCATTAGCTTCTACAACTGGTCTGATGGATTCCAATACTTCGTCTACTGCCTGAAGGAATTCCGGTTCAGCAGCATTTTTTGTTTTTACTCGTGCGAGTACTTCGTCTACGTAGCTCATCTCGTATCTCCTTTTTTTTAATAATCTCAACGTAGTTATTTTATTATGTTATGAAGGATTGTGCAACATTTTTTTTCAATTTTGTCATTTTCTTCACATTCAGACGTGTTTGTACACGTTTTTTGCATAATCTGAAACATTTTCCATCATCCAGCACAACATTTTTGTTGTGCAGTACAAAAATTTCTATCTGATTTCCGTTTCTTTTTCCACAAAAAAAGACCTTGTGACCATGCATTATTATGCACAAGCCCAAAGTCTTTCCTTGCTTTTATCAATATGCGTTTTGCCGTTTCTTACTCTTCGCCCATCTCTTCGATGATGTGTTTACGCAGTGCTGCATACGTCTCCTTGCTCAGCGTATGCTCAATCTTGCACGCATCCTGTTCTGCCGTCTCCGGTGAAATTCCCAGGAATTCCAGCCATTTTCTCAGAATGAGATGACGGTCATAAATATTGGAAGCGATCTCCATACCACTGTCTGTCAGTGTGATAAATCCGCTCTCATCCACGTTGATATAACCGTTTAAACGCAGATTTTTCATTGCAACACTGATACTCGGTTTGGAGTAGTTCATATCATTGGCAATATCAATGGAACGAACCACCGGACGCTGTTTGCTTAATTTTAAAATACACTCCAGATAATCTTCTGCTGACTGATGAATTTGCATTCCCTATACCTCCCTGTTGTTTTTTTATTTCTCCATGTTTGCAAATTTCGTATACTGCGGCAGCCATACGAGATTGACTGTTCCGATCGGACCGTTACGCTGCTTGGCGATGATGATCTCCGCAATTCCTTTATTCTCTGAATCTTTATTGTAATAATCGTCTCGATAGATAAACATAACCACATCGGCATCCTGCTCGATGGCTCCGGACTCTCGCAGATCCGAAAGCATCGGTCTGTGATCCGGACGCTGCTCTACCTGTCGGCTCAGCTGTGACAGTGCGATAACCGGTACGTTCAACTCCCTGGCCAGCTGCTTTAATGAACGGGAGATATCTGAAATCTCCTGCTGGCGCGAATCGCTTCTGCCGGATCCGGACATCAGCTGCAGGTAATCGATGATAACCAGCTTCAGATCATGTTCCAGTTTATATTTTCTGCACTTGCTGCGAAGCTCTGAGATTGAGATACCAGGCGTATCGTCGATGATCAGATGTGATTTTCCAATGGTTCCCGCGCCTTCGATGAGCTTCTCCCAGTCTGCGTCGGACAGGTTACCGGAACGGAGCAGCTGTGCATCCACCCGGGATTCCAGTGAAAACAGACGATTTACCAGCTGCTCTTTTGACATCTCCAGGCTGAAGATTGCAGTGGCCATATCCTCATGAAATGCTGCATACTGGGCAATATTCAACACAAAGGCTGTTTTACCCATAGACGGTCGTGCTGCCACCAGTATCATATCTGACGGCTGCAGACCGGACAATTTGTAGTCCAGATCCACAAAACCGGTAGGAATGCCAGTGACATTTCCCTGGGTCCTGGATGCAATTTCAATCTTGTCCAGAGCATTTAACACCACCTGTTTGATCGGTACATAATCACTGTTGCTCCGGCTCTGAAGCAGATTGAAAATGCTTTTCTCGGTCTCTTCCAGAATTACTTCCAGACTTTCGTTTCCCAGATAGCAGGTATCTGCGATCTGTTCGTTGATTTTGATCAGTTTGCGAAGCACCGCTTTCTCTTTTACGATCTCCGCATAATATTTTACGTTTGCAGACGTCGGAACTGTAGTTACCAGATCACCGACATATTCCAGACTGCTGATCTCCGGCGGTACATTCTTCTCCCGCAGACGGTTCTGAAGAGTAATCAGATCCACCGGTGCACCACTGTTGAACAGCTCCGTAATCGTCTCAAACAGGATTCCATATTGCTGATGATAAAAATCATCCTTCACCAGCTGTTCAGAGGCCGTAAGGATCGCATCCCGGTCCATGATCATGGATCCGATGACGGACTGTTCTGCCTCCAGGCTGTGAGGCATGATCCGTTTTACCAGAGCCTCTTCCATATATTCTGCCATTCCTTTCTATATGAGTGACATTTTCTTTTTCGTATCACCGGCATCATTTCCGACACTGCCGATACAGTTATGGCTTAACTGCGTTATGCCTCTGTTACTTTCACTCTCAGCGATCCGGTTACTTTTGCATGCAGTTTGATAACCACATCAAAAGTTCCAAAGGATTTAATCGGGATGTTCAGAGACATTTTCTTTTTGTCAATATCCAGACCAAGCTGTTCTTTAACTGCTGCAGAAATCTCTTTTGTGGAAACAGAACCAAAGGTACGTCCGCCCTCACCGGCTTTCATCTTAACTTCCACAAATTTATCTTCCAGATCCTTGGCAAGTTCCTGAGCTGCTTCCAGCTGTTCTTCTGCAACTTTCTCTGCATGTTTATTCTGAAGCTTCAGATCATTTAAATTCTTTCCGGTTGCTTCCAGCCCCAGTTTTTTTGCAAAAATAACGTTTCTTGCATAAGCATCACTTACGTTTACAATCTCTCCCTTTTTACCGAGAGACTTTACATCCTGTAATAAAATCACTTTCATTTACTTAATATCTCCTTCCCTGATCATCTCATCAAGTGTATTTTCTATGGTCCGCTTCGCATCCTCCAGCGTACAGCCGGTGAGCTGCGCTCCTGCGGAATTCATATGACCGCCGCCGCCCAGACGTTCCATAACGAGCTGCACATTGATTTCATCAATCGACCGCGCGCTGATATAAATCCGGTCATGGTACTCCGTCAGCACAAAAGAAGCCTTGATACCGATGATATTCAGCAGCTCATTCGCCGCCTGTGCACACGCCACCGTCGGGCTCTCAATATTGTCCGCCGGGCACACGCTGATAGCAAACATATTGTGAAACACTTCTGCATGCCGCACGGCTTCCGCTCTCGCTTTGTACGCATCCATATCATTCCGGAGCATCTTGCGCACTCTGGTAACCTCTGCTCCGCACCGGCGCAGATATGCTGCTGCCTCAAAAGTACGGACACCTGTTTTGGATACAAAATTATTGGTATCAATCAAAATTCCCGCATAAATAGCATCTGCCTCCTGTGTGGAAAGTTTGATATCTTCATCAAAATACTGTAACACTTCCGCGATCATCTCGCAGGTGGAGGAAGCATACGGCTCCGTGTAGGAAAGCACCGCATTTTTCACCACATCCTCACACTGACGATGATGATCAAAGACAACGATAGCCTTTGCCCGGTTCAGCAGATTCGGACATTCCGTATAACTCGGCCGGTTTGTATCCACCACGATCAATGCCGTGTGGGAATCAATCTCATCCAGTGCCAGCTGGCTCGGGATAAACATGTCGTCCGGATAGCCATTCTCCGGTGTAAAACATTCCTTCAGCGGACGCAGTGTCGTATTGACCTCATCAATTACAATCTGTGCCTTTTTGCCCAGCTGACGGGCTGCACAGTAAATGCCAATGGCCGCACCAAAAGAATCAATGTCTGCAATCTTATGTCCCATGACAAAGAATTTGTCACGGGTGATCATAATTTCGCGCAGCGCCAGTGCTTTCACTCTGGCCTTTACACGGGTAGATTTGTCTACCTGACGGTTGCTTCCGCCAAAATAAGATATTTTATCTCTGGTCTTTACGACCACCTGATCTCCGCCGCGTCCCAGTGCCAGGTCAATGGCCATACGGGAATACTCGTAATTCTTCGTATAATCATTTCCCACATAACCGATTCCCATACTGAGAGTGACAGACATCTCATTTCCAACCTTGATACTTTTGACATCCTCCAGAAGGCTGAATTTTTCCTCTTCCATTTTTTCCAGATATTTATGCTGGAACACGACAAAGTACTTGTCGTTCTCAGTCTTTTTTACCAGACCGTCGATGGATGCAAAAAATTTGGTCACCTTACGGTCTACCAGTGCGACCAGCAGAGATTTCTTTACCTCTTCCACGGTATCCAGGACTTCGTCATAATTATCAATATATACTAACGCAGGTACCATCTGCATTTCCTGGTTTTCAATGCGGTACCGGGTCAGCTGCGTCTCATCAAAGAGATAGATGACCTGCAGATACTGCACTTTCTCTGTCAGCTCAATACTGCTGCTCTCATGCAGAATATCTGTAAAATGAATCTTGTGCACAGAAGCGCGGTACACACATTCTTCCCGCTCCACAACAAGCTCCAACTCATCCTCTTTCTCCATCAGTTCTCTTGTGATCTGTGGAAAAATCGTCGTGATGGATTTGTGATATCCTTTATTTTTTTCCGATAATGCTTCAAACTGACGGTTCATCCACAACAGTTTTCCCGTGGCATCCATCACCGCATACGGCACTTCAAACTCATTCAGCAGACGTTTCTGTACCGTACCGTACTGTGTGGCAAAATCGATCAGCTCATTCATCAGGATCGGTTTGTTCCGCCAGTACACAAACAGCATCACAAAAAAATAAATGCCTACGAAAACACTTCCCAGAACACCCGCCTTGATATTCAGCACATACATCCAGACATCCATGGCTCCAAACAGTGCCGTCAGTACCAGCGGTGTCTGTGTATATCCTTTTAATTTACCCTTCAACTTAACATCCTGTCTCATGCTAACTCCTTTATACTGCCGAAATTATTCTTCCGGCCGGTATACAAAACCGATACTATTCAACATAGTATACCACATTTCCCCCTCATTAGAAAGCCCCTGTTTTATATTGCTAACTGTTCATATGTTTCGTTACAGTTCACTCATCATATGTAGTAAAGCGGACATTCTCAATCCACACATCACTACTTTCCTATCTGAAGCAGCTGTTTCACATATCTGTCCCAGAACGTGCTGTGTTCCTGTTCATAGATCAGTTCTTTTGCCATGACAGGATCATCCGTGATCACATTGTCAATTCCCATACCTACGACTTTTTCCAGGCGTTCTTCCGAATTCACTGTCCAGACATAGATCTGTTTCCCGGCCTTCTGTGCCTTATTTACGAAACTCTTGCTCAGCAGTGTTGACTCCACACTGTAACCGTCTGCATATTCCAGGTCTGTAAAGTTTCCATACGATACAGATGTAATATATGCGGTTTCGATGGAATCGTCCGCCTCCTTGATCTTGCGCAGAGAATCATACTTCAGGGAAGAAACCACACAAGTATCCCTCATATGATACTTTTTCAGCAGTTTCGCCACCTGCTCCTCCAGATCCTTGTCATGTCCGCTGGGCTTGATCTCGATATTCAAATGGATCTTGCCACGGCAGACTTTCAGCACTTCTTCCAGTGTCGGAATCCGCACAGTCTGATATTTTTTATCAAACCAGCTGCCATTATCCAGGTCTTTGATTTCATCCCAGGTCACCTGCCAGACTTCCTTATCCAGTCCTGTCGTCCGTTTCAGATTAGAATCATGCATAACGATCACTTCACCGTCTGCTGTCTGCTGTACATCCAGTTCCGCCCAGTCAGCTCCCACCTGAATGGCTCCCTTGAATGCCGGAATTGTATTCTCCGGATAGGCTGCAGAATACCCGCGATGCGCCGTCACTTCCACCGGATTGCCCAGCCCCATATGTAATACACCGCGCCGGTCTGCAAAATTGTATGCAAAATTGACCCCGATCACCACTACGATGCTGAGGGCAATGATCCGTTTCCGATACATATAAATTTTCTTTACCCATCTCGTATTGGTAACCCGGTAAGCATTGTCCAGATCCCGGAAAACCCGTGGAATCCGCTCACCGGCGGCAGCCTTACGATAATAGAACAACAGACTGATGCAGATAAAAAATAACGGAAGATCAAAACAGAAAAACAGTGCACCGCACACATCCATCAGCAAAGAAATCCCGGAAAGGGTCAGACTGCTGAACAGATCCTGTGTCGGTAACGCCTGATTGACTCTGGACACCAGCCAGGATCCAGAGAGGATCACGCCGTAATAAATACCGATGCAGGCTGCACTCCATCCCAGCACAATGATCAGATCCGTCCAGTAATGATTTTTCTGCAGTTTCCAGCTGCGCTTTCTCGCCTGCTTGAAGTTACAGTTTTCCAGGCAGAAATAATGCAGACTGTAAATCCAATGAAAGGAGCGAAGTCCGATATAAATCCAGAATCCAATATATAAAATCGCCAGCCAGGTATGGGACATAATATAATCCACAATAAACTGCGGCACCGTAAATTTTGTAATATAACCGGAGATTACCAATGCATGGGTCATGGGGATAATGATCAGCAGATAGAGGATCATCACGATATTTCTCTGATAGATGACCCGCAAAGACGTTTTCAATCCCTTTCGCATCAGTGCCAGCAGCGGCATCGCCTGCTTCCGGAAAGAGGCATGGATGCAGGTAATGATACAGCAGATATCAAACAGCGTAAAAAATGCCATTCCCAGCACGATCAAAAGCAGAAAAAACCAGGTCAGCGGGGACCGGATAAAAGTTCCGATGGTTTCATCTGACAAATAACTCAGCCCCTGTGCCTTCAGTGCCAGCTTCATTACTCCCGTAAGTAACGGTTTAAATACCGCCATAGATGCAAATTTATATAAAAGTTCAAACACAAGAAGCGTGCCTATATTCAATTTTAATAATCCGAATGTGTAATGCAAGTAACGAAAAACGTTCTTTATTTTTTTCATATTTGTCTCTGAAGAATACAGAAAACTCCCCGGAAAAATCCGGGGAGTCTGTTGTCAAAATTAATCCTGTACGTATGGCATTAATGCTACGTGGCGTGCTCTCTTGATTGCTACTGTGATAGCTCTCTGATGTTTTGCACAGTTTCCTGTGATTCTTCTCGGAAGGATTTTTCCTCTCTCAGAGATGTATCTCTTTAATTTATTTGTATCCTTGTAATCAATCACATTGTCTTTTCCACAGAATACACAAACTTTTTTTCTTCTGCGGCCGCCTCTTCTCTTCATCGGAGAATCGCTTTTTCCATCTTTATTATAAGCCATGATAGTTTACCTCCTGTTTAGTTAAATGGTAATTCCTCATCAATTCCGTCCGGAATATTCATAAAGCCATCGCTTACCGCATTGCTTGGGGAAGGTCTGTCTGCCGGTGCAAAATTTGCTGCATGCTCAGCGCTTGCTGCTTTGCTCTCTGCGAACTCCTGCTCCTCAACAACTACGTCCGTGGTGTAAACTTTCTGTCCGTCACGGTTGGTATAGCTGCCTGTCTGAATTCTGCCTGTAAGGGCAATCTTAGTTCCTTTGCGCAGATATTTCTCTGCGAACTCTGCCTGACGTCCGAATGCTACACAACCGATAAAATCTGCTGTCTGGCTGTCGCCGTCACGACGGAATCTACGATCTACTGCAACTGTATATCTTGCGATTGCGGTTGCCTGTTCACCCTGAGAATAACGAACCTCAGGATCACGGGTCAAACGTCCCATCAAAATTACTTTATTCATAAGGATAACTCCTTCTCTACTGTGAAATTATGCCTCGTCTTTTCTAACGCATAAAAATCTCAGCACATTGTCCATGATACGAACACTCTGCTCTAACTCAGCAGGTACTTCTGCTGCAGCATCGAACTGAATGAAGTAATAGAAGCCTTCGCTCATTTTCTGGATGTCGTAAGCTAATTTTTTCTTACCCCAATCCTCAACTTCTGTTACTGTACCGCCAAAACGAGTAATATACTCTTTTGCTTTCTCAACAACTGCTGCTCTGGCGTCATCTTCGATCTTGGCACTAACAATTAATGCTAATTCATACTTGTTCATGCTATTCTTACCTCCTTGTGGTCTTTTGGCCCTCTGCTCATCCTGTAGAGAGCAAGGATATTGTATATCACGATTTTCAATACTACCATATTTTTACGCTTCAGGCAAGTGCTTTTTTAAATCTTTTGTGTTTTTTTCTACAATCTTTCGTGCCACCATGATCTGATGACCGCACCCCTGACATTTCAACCGGAAATCTGCCCCGACACGCAGGATTTCCCATTCAAAACTGCCGCAGGGATGTTTCTTTTTCAGTTTTACAATATCTCCCACTTCATATTGATATGTCATTCTGTCACCTCACTCTACTTTTATACTCCACGATTCTTTTATAATTTTATTCAAGTCGAATGCAGTTTCCCATCTAATTTTAACATACTGCCGAAAAAACCTCTCCGATCGGTGCCTGGATGACCAGATTGGCACGGCTGTCCAATGGGGTTGCGGATTTGTTGATCAGTACCAGCTTATTACCTCTGTAATAGTCGATAAGTCCCGCTGCCGGATATACTGCGAGGCTTGTTCCTCCAATGATCAACACTTCTGCCTGGCTGATCGCGCGGATTGCTGCCTGCATCGTGGAAGAATCCAGTCCTTCCTCATATAATACGACATCCGGTTTGATCTGACCACCGCAACTGCACATCGGAACCCCGGCAGAATTCTTGATATACTGTGCATCATACAATTTTCCGCATTTTCTGCAGTAATTGCGGTGTACGCTGCCGTGAAGTTCCAGCACATTTTTGCTGCCTGCCGCCTGATGAAGTCCGTCGATATTCTGTGTAACCACTGCCTTTAACTTTCCTTTTGCTTCCAGTTCGGCAAGTTTTAAATGTGCCGCATTTGGTTTTGCATCCAGGGCCAGCATTTTATCCCGGTAAAACCGATAAAACTCTTCTGTTTTTTCCATATAAAAAGTATGACTCAGAATTGTCTCCGGCGGATAATCATATTTCTGATGATACAGCCCGTCCACACTTCGGAAATCCGGTATTCCGCTCTCTGTTGACACACCGGCTCCCCCGAAAAACACGATATTATCTGAATCTGCGATCCACTGTCTTAATAATTCTGATTTTTCCATCTGTTCCGCTCCTTCCAAAATGATTCCTCTCAGAATCACTGTACACTGCACTTCGTTTCTGTTTTTATAGTATACTGCGCGAAAAAAAATAGCAACTCCATTTTATCCACCCCTTCGCAACTGCAAAAATGTCCCCGGCATTCTTGCAGTCCACACGCACCATTCGTAAAATGTTCTTTCATAATTTCTTCACACTTTTAACAGTTGACATATTTTCTTTCGTGATATTTAATATATTTTAGCGGCAATTAACATAGCCGGATTACTATGCCAGAAAATCTGTATCCGACTGTGTCTGCACATCGTGATGTAAAGCGTTCAGGCTTTTGACCCTGGCATCACACTATATTATAGAAACGGGAAGATAAAAACATGCATATTTCATTCGCAGGAAAAAAAATCCGGCTGCTTGCACTTGCAGTCACTATTTTTATGATTATTTTTGTATCCGCCAACTGGCGGCTCTATCTGGATCCGACACTGGATCTGACATGTGGGACCATTCTGTTTGTTCTGTCTCTTCTGGCAGGACCGGTTGCTGGATTTCTCATTATATTCAAACCATCCGTGGATGACAAATATAAAGCACTGGCCAACACGGCATTGTTTTTTATCATGCCGGTTCTTACCATCCAAATGGTAGAGGTATTTAATGAAAACTATATATGGTGGTTTTCTGTACCAACTTTCCTCGCAAACTATATGATTTACCTGGTGTTCTACCTGTTCTTTTATCTGATCACCGGACGTTATCATATGGTAGGGCTGATTGTAAATATTTCTTTATATGTATGGTCATTGCTGAATTATTTCATTGAACTGTTCCGCGGTTCTCCTTTTGTTCCGCTGGACGTACTGAGTTTCGGCACTGGTCTGAGTGTATCAGACGGTTATACTTATGAGCTTAGTTGGAAACTGATCCTCGGTTCTATCATGTTTTTCCTGATCTATCTGGTAAACAAAAAAAGTGTCAACATCAAACCGAAAAAATTAAAATTCAAACTCCTGGCAAAACTTGCTCCGGCAGCTTATATCGCAGTTGTTGTAATTTCCCTCTTTTTTACGGATTATGCTGCAAATCTCGGATACAAACCGGATTTCTGGGATCAGTCCAGAGGCTATCACCGCACAGGTTCCTTCTTTAATTTCTGTCTGAACACCAAGTACCTTATTATCCGGAAGCCCTCTGACTACAATGCCGCCAATGTCAGCGACTATGTGGCAGAAACGCTGAAAGATGCCGGCGTAGATCCTGATGATCATACGGTCAGCACCAATCTGCTGACCGGCCAGAACGATTACACAGCAAATACGGATGGCACCATGCCGAATATCATTTGTATCATGAATGAATCTCTGTCTGATCCAGGTGCTCTCGGCAATCTGGAAACCAATGAAGACTACATGCCATTCATTCACAGTCTGACAGAAAATACCATCAAAGGTTCCCTGTCCATGCCGGTATTCGGTGCAGGAACAAGTAACAGTGAATTTGAATTTTTATCCGGAGATTCCATCTCCTTCCTGCCCACCGGGTGTAACGTATATCAGTCCTATGTAAAGGATACGGTTCCTTCCCTGGTATCCACCCTTGGTGCACTTGGTTATTCCAAAACCGCTTTTCATCCGTATTACGGCGAAGGCTGGAACCGCAGGAATGTATATCCACTGCTGGGATTTGAAAACTATATCAGTATCGAAGATTTTGTCGATCAGGACATTCTGGATACTTACAAGCAGAACAATGACGTCACCGAGTATGAGATGCTGCTGAATGAACGGTATCCGGACCGCAACATGCTGCTGCGTCGTTTTGTCAGTGACAGCTATGATTATTCCATGGTAGAAAACATGTATGAGAATCGGGATACATCCAAACCGTTCTTCCTTTTTAACGTCACCATGCAGAACCACGGCGGCTACGCCATGTCCTATACAAACTTTTCACAGGAAATATATGTCACAAACATGAATGGCATTTACCCAAAGGCTAACCGCTATCTGTCCCTGGTAAAACGCTCTGATGAAGCATTTCAGGAGCTGGTAGATTATTTCAGCAACGTGTCAGAACCGACCATCCTCTGTATGTTCGGGGATCATCTGCCCTCCATTGAAGATGGATTTTATGAAGAACTGTTCGGCACCAGTCTCGATCATCTGACCACGGAACAGCAACAGCTTCGTTACACCACACCATTTGTGATCTGGGCAAATTATGATATTCCGGAAGCGACACTGAATCAGATCAGTGCAAACTATCTGTCTACACTGGTACTTCAGACTGCCGGACTTCCACTGACGCAGTACAATCGTTATCTGGCCTCCCTGTATCAGAAGCTTCCTATCATTAACACGGTTGGTTATGTGGATGCAGATAACAATTACTATACGCATTCCGAAAACAGCAAATACGATGACCTGCTCTATCAGTACCATTGCCTTGTATACAATTCACTGATTGACCGGAATAACCGTGATTCCTCTGTCTTTTTCATGAATCAGTAATTTCCTACTATGTTAAGACCTGAGCATCTGTCTTTTCCGACAGTTCTCAGGTCTTTTTATCTGTATCTTTCCATATTTTAGTAATTCTATACTATCATGCAACATTTTTCGATGTTATGTTGCACACTTTCTAAACACTTTTTACAAATCATTCTTCATAGAACGATATTTTGCAACATTCCAAAGCATTTTGTCCAACTTATCACTTTCATTTGCACTTTCTATTGTGCATTTTGTGTGTTTTTATTGACATGGTCTTACCATCTATGTATAATAAGCTCATGGAATTTATATTTTCTTTATGAATTTCACATTTGCTTAACTTTTTTAAAATTTAGGAGGGTTTGATTTATGGCTTTAGGTATTATTGGTATTGTAGTCGCTCTTGCTATTTTCCTGTATGGCGCCTACAAAAACGTATCCGTACTGTATCTGGCTCCGCTCTGCGGCGTTATTGTAGCAGTAACAAACGGATTGAACGCAAACGATGCATTCACATCTCTGTATGTTGGTGCCGTTGAAGAAAATGCAGCAACCGGCGTATGGGAAATCGGCGGTGTCTGCGGAATGATCACAGCAATTTTCCCGACTGTATTCTTAGGCGGTTTATTTGGTAAAGTATTAGCTGACAGTGGTGCTGCTCAGTCTATCGCTTCCACATTAGTAAACAAATTCGTTATGCCGGTAAACAATAAAGAAAAACAGGCAAAACGTGCCGTTTTAATTATGTTACTTATCGAGTGTATCCTTACATACGGTGGTGTAGATGGTTTCGTAGCTATCTTCGCTACATTCCCGATCTGTATGTACATGGCAAGCCGCATTGGTATTCCGAGACGTATGGTTCCGGCTATGCTGGCTTTAAGCTGTGGTGCTAACTCTGCTCCATTCGTATTAAGTATCAATAACATCATTTGTATGAGCATCCTGCAGACAAGCCCGGGTGCTGCTCCAATCCCGGGATTTATTTCCTTCATCGTAATCGAAGTTGGTGTATACTTCATCTGCTCCACCTTCATCATCAAAGAGATGAGAAAAGGCGAGACATTTGATTATGGTAACTGTGAGCCGATTCCGGATGACAATGCAAAAAAACTTCCGCATTTTGCACTTGCTATGATTCCGTTAGTAGTTGTATTCCTGCTTTTCGCTATCGTACAGATTGCTTCCTTAGCTCTGGTATCCGGTATCGCAGCAGTAATCATCCTGATGGCTCCGCACTTCAAAGACAATGAGAAAAAAGGCTTTCCGGCATGGGTAGGAAACGTTCTCAATTCCTTAAACATTGGTGCTGCAAATGGTGCAAGCGCAATCATGACTCTGACAGCTGCAGCTGGTTTCGCAGCAGTTGTACAGCACACAGATGCTTTCAACGGTTTCGTTGGAATCCTCTTTGGCATGAAAGCTTCTCCGTTAGTAATCGGTATCGTACTTGCTATCATCGTAGTAGCATTTACATCTTCACCGCCAGCAGCTTTAAGTATTGCACTTCCGATGGTTGCTGCAGCTTATATCTGGACAGCTAACCCGGTTCTGAATCCGAACGCACTTGCTCGTTGTGCTGCTATCGCAGTTTCCACATTCGAGACACTGCCGGTTAACGGACTGATCCTGATTACAACCGGACTTGCTCAGGTTAAGATCAAAGATGCATACTTACCGATGTTCTTACAGACAGTTATCATGACATTAGTTGGAACAATCCTCTGTGCTGTCATCCTTACTGTTGCACCGGGACTGGCGTAAACCAACATCATTTTCGACAATTATCTTCGTAGTGAAAGAAAGTTAAGCCATATAGAAACGCTGCTTCACATTGAAGCAGCGTTTTTCATCTTAGTAACAGAAATCAACAGAAAGGTTTATACTTATGAAAAAAAAGAATCCCTTTAACTGGGGCACTTATGTCACACTGATCGGCGTCGTAGTTATCTTTGCCATTATTTTTACTGATGCCATCGACACCATATATGTACTTCCGGTTCTGGGTGCTCTCTGCCTTGTATACGGTATTTTCGGACTTCTGCAGTCCCGCGGCAGCAATGAAGCCGGACTGGTTCAACGCTCCATGCTGCAGCTGATCCTCGGTGCATTTGTCATCTTTATCGGTATGATCGAAGCACTTCATCTGAATCTGACACAGAGATTCTGGGATATTTTCCTGATTCTCATTGTGGTGGTCATTGCGATCTGGATGTTTCTGCGGAAACGCAAGTAAAGTCTTGTTTGTGTAGCTGAAAATTTAATCTGTGAAAACGCCAGTCATCAATCTTACCTCTGCAGCTAGCAATCGCTTGCCGAGGAAAGATTGCCTGACTGGCGTTCTTTTAAGTTTTGTTTATCATAAATTTTCAGCCGCACTGCACTGCGTGCCGCTTATCTCCGCCTCCTCCCGCGAACTCGCACGCAGATTTACGTTGCAAAACTTAGCAGGAAGATGAAAACTGTTTTTAATTTCACAGTGTAAATAGAGAAAACGAAGCATCCTGTCAGGGTAAGCGATTAAGCAAACGACCGAGTTTCACGAGTTTTTGCGCGAGTGGGAACGACCTCTTTTTCAGGCGTGGGAACGAGCGCGATGAAAACGATGTGAAACGAGGGTAGTGAGCGTCTAGCGTCCCGACAGGATGCTTCGTTTTCGTATTAAAAATCAAATTTTAGCCAAATCCGACAACCAGCTATTCCGTCAAACGCCGCAAAGATTTCCGAAACTGTACCATAAACAGAATCAACGTACAGCTCACCGCTATGATGTCAGCCACCGGTTCTGCCATATACACGGCATTGGTTTTATTTTCCATAACATGCGGTAATATGTAGATCAATGGAATCAGCAATATGAATTTCCGCAGGATTGCCACGATAATGGAACACGGTGCATTCCCTATGGACACAAAGGTCATCTGGCAGGCGATCTGTATACCGAACACAAACAATACACGACAGTAAATCCGAAGTGCCTTTGCCGTAAAATCGATCAGTGCAGCATCTGTGGTAAACAATTTTGCAAATACCTGTGGAAATGCCATGATAATTGCCCACAGAACAACGGAATAAATAACACAGACACAAAGCAGGATCTTGTAACTCTGCTTTACTCTGGACAATTTTTTTGCACCATAATTGTAACTGGTGATCGGCTGCGCCCCCTGGGCGATTCCCTGCAGAGGAAGCATGGCAAACTGCATGACACTGGTAAGGATCGTCATGGCTCCCACCGCAATATCTCCGCCATATTTTAGCAGCGATGAATTAAAGCAGACGGAAATCACACTCTCACTGGCCTGCATAACAAACATGGATGCACCAAGTGCCACGCATGGCGGAACCAGCTGAAGTCCCGGCATAATATTTTCTTTTTTGATCCGAAGCAGCGTCTTTTTCCCGGAGAGGAAAGACAACACCCAGATGCAGGACAAAGCCTGTGAAATCACGGTTGCCAGTGCTGCGCCGCGCACTCCCATATGCATCCCGAAGATAAAAATCGGATCCAGTATAATATTCGCAACCGCTCCGATCAGAACCGTCATCATACCTGTGATGGCTTTTCCCTGGGCAGTGATAAATGTATTCATACCAAGGGTAATCTGTACAAAAATCGTACCAATCGCGTAAATATTCATATATGCCGTCGCATAAGAAATCGTATTTTCACTGGCACCAAACATGAGTAACAGATTTTCGTTCCAGATCAGCAAGATCACGGTCAGAATAATGGAAACGATGATCTGAAGACTCAGACAGCCTGTCAGGATTTTTTCTGCCGTATCGTGCTCGCCTTTTCCCATGTAAATAGATGCTCTCGGAGAACCACCAGATCCTACCAGCGCCGCAAATGCCGCAATGATCAGGATCAGCGGCATGCACACCCCTACGCCGGTCAGCGCCATGCTGCCCTCTCCCGGAATATGACCGATATAAACCCGGTCTATGATGTTGTACAACATATTTACCAGCTGTGCGATAACCGTCGGAACCGCCAGCTTCATCAACAATTTTCCTATTGGTTCTGTTCCCAGAAACGTCTTATCCTGTTCCATACTATCCAAATAACCTCCCAACACATTTACCCGAAGATTTCCTATAAATCTGTATGATATCATATACTATTTTCCATGAAATGACAAGTAATTCGTCAAAATCTGCATCTGGTATTTAATACTACTTCTGCTCGTTTTTCATCCTTTTTGTATTGACTTGCTCTGTCGTCTGATGTAAAATAATTTTACTTTGATTATCAAACTTTTTTATATAAAAAGAAGAACCGTAACACACATATGATCATAGTATTATTAATGGAAAGTGAGATTTTAAAGATGAAATTAATGAAATCACTGAATCTGAAAGATAAGTTCCTGAAACTCCCGATCATTCAGGGAGGCATGGGCATCGGAGTCAGCCGCTGTCGTCTGGCCGGTGCAGTTGCAAAAGAAGGTGGCATGGGGGTACTCTCAACCGCCCAGATTGGTTATGACGATCCAGATTTTACGAAACATCCGGAAGAAACAAATCTGCGTGTACTGCCGGAGCAGATCAGAAAAGCGAAAGAAATCGCCGGCGGCAACGGTATGGTCGCTGTCAATATCATGGCCGTTACACAGTTGTATGAAACCTATGTCAAAACCGCCTGTGCCGCCGGTGTGGATGCCATCATCTCCGGAGCAGGACTCCCGACAGAACTCCCGAAATTTGCAGAAGGATATGATGTCGCACTGGCACCCATCGTTTCGAGTACAAAATCTGCCAATGTTATCTTGAAATTCTGGGATAAAAAGTACCACCGCACCGCCGACTTTCTGGTCATTGAAGGACCACTGGCCGGCGGACATCTCGGTTTTTCCAGAGAACAGCTGGAGGATATTCCGGGACTTGATTATGACACCGAGATCCGAAATATCATTACATTAAAACAAACATATGAAGAAAAGTATCAGACTGCAATTCCGGTATTTGTCGCCGGAGGTATGTTCACTGCCGAAGATGTAAAACATGTCATGGAACTCGGTGCCGATGGCATTCAGGCTGCCACACGTTTCGTAGCCACTGAGGAATGTGATGCCAGCGATGCTTACAAGCAAGCTTACGTCAATGCTTCCGAAGAAGATGTTATCATTATCAAAAGCCCGGTGGGAATGCCCGGCCGCGCTATCAAAAATGCGTTTATCCAGCGTATGCTTGCAGCACCGGACAAAATCTCCCACTGCTTCAACTGTCTGAAAGCATGCAATCCGGCCACAGCCCCTTACTGCATCACGCAGGCACTGATCAATGCCGTTGTGGGCAATCTTGATAACGGTCTGATTTTCTGCGGTTCCCGGGTGGGAGAAATCCGGGAAATCACTACAGTACCAAAACTGATGCAGGAGCTGACGGTATAATTTGAACGCAGAATAAGCAAGTAGCGAAAGCGGATTGCGAATGTCCGCTTTACAATTTTGCACACCTGACATATTCTTCTTTCACCCAACCAGCAACACGCTGGCCATGATCCCGGCCACGGTCGCTACCAATGCCCCGGCCAGTGTCCAGCGTGTCTTTTTTACTTTTACTGTCATAAAATAAATGCTCATCGTATAGAATATCGTCTCACTGCTGCTCATCATGACCGATGCAATCCGCCCCAGTCTGGAATCGGTTCCGAACTGCTCATAGACATCCAGCAGCAAACCGGTGGCGGCTGAGGAAGAAAACATCCGCACCACCGCCAGTGGAACCAGCTGTGACGGAAATCCAATACGGTCTACACAGTTTCCAAGTACTCCGGCCAGTGCATCAAGCAGACCGGAAGCGCGCAGAATGCCTACAGCAACCATCAGACCGGCAAGGGTGGGTAAAATATCCACCGCCGTCTTCAGACCGTCTCTCGCACCTTTTACGAAATCTTCATAGGCATTCCGCCGGTTCAGCAGTCCGGCCATAAGAATCACCACAATAAAAAGTGGAATGATAACATCTGACAAAAACAGTAATATACGCTGCATATACAAATAGTATCTCCATCCCTTCTGTTTTTTATAACATCCAGTCCTCACTCATCCACATCTTTTGATTTTTTTATCTGCGTTCAATATCCCCGTTTCCGGTCTGCTGCTGACATGATCTTTGCAAAGATAATTCCCGCCAGCGTAGAAAATGCCGTAGCCACAATGGCTGCTCCCACAATACCCGTCGGATCCGGTGAGCCGTACTTGCTGCGATAAGCAATCACGGTCACCGGAATCAGCTGAAGTGACGAAATATTCAGCACCAGAAATGTACACATTTCTGTGGAAGCCACTTTTTCCTGCTTTACATGTGTGTGCCGGATACGGTCGGAAGTAAAATCAAATTTTTTCCGATAAGGCTGATGAACTGCCTGTAACAGCGTCCGTTCCTTTTCCAGTTCATCCAGATCTTCCATCGCCTGCAGCCCCGCCGGCGTTGCCGCCCAGCCCAGTCCGAAAAAATTGGCGATACAGTTGGCTGCAATGGATTTGCATGCTGCATGTTCCCGTGGAATACGCGGAAACAAAAAATGAAGCAACGGGTAGATCCGGTCTGCCGCCCGCTGCATCATCCCGGCATTTTCTGCGATCCGCATAAGACCGACCCAGAACGCCAGCACTCCCGCCATGGTGATACACAGCGTCACCGCCTGCTGCGCTGCATCCAATGCCGCGTCCGTTACTGCCGGCAGATTACCGGTGAATGCCGCATATACAATTCCTGCCAGAATCATAAAAATCCATAAAAAATTCAGCATACGCTGTCAGTTCCCTTCCGGGCTTTCTAACAACGTATGCTGAATCACAAACACTTATTACTTTTTTATCTTTCCATACTCACAAATCCACCTGAAACAGTTTTTACAGATGGTCTGACTGCGAGTTCCAATGTGCCTATTATTTTCCATAGGTGCGGAAAAATGCGCTCAGATTCGTCAATGCTTTAACCAGCACTTTTGTCTGTTCTTCGTCAAGGCCGTTCAGTGTAGCTTTTATCATCTCATCGTGGAACTCTGCATGATGGTGGTATGCCTTCACACCTTTTTCTGTCAGAGAGATCAGAACGACACGACGATCTTTCTCACTTCTGACACGTTTGACATAAGCTTTTTTCACCAGATTATTGATCGCGATCGTCAGTGTTCCCACAGTAACAGACAAATCCTTTGCTACCGAAGACATGCTCCGCGGTTCATCCAGACCGATCGCCTCAATGATATGCATATCATTATTGGAAATATCTTTGAACTCTTCCGTGATGATTGCCTTTTCCTCAATATTCATAATTTCATTAAATAATTTGACCAGCAGGTCATGAAGTGTATCGTATCCTTCCAATGCGCTCCTCCAATATTTTGCATATCAAATATTTTGATTGATTAACAATATCATTATACATAATCTGTGAAAACTTCGCAAGGGACAAATCCGGTTCTACACAAAATTTCCGTCAGGCTACATTGCCAGATTTAATGTCATAAATCCGTCCATTCTCATCTTCATAAGTACCGGAGTAAGTAAAATTAACCTTTCCATTTTCAATATACCAGGTACCGTTTTCGTTGGATGCAATTCCAGAAAATCCAAAATCAACTTTTCCATCTGTTCCGATATACCACCAGCCATTACTGTTTTGTTTTACTGTCTCCTGTCCTTTCTGCACACAGCCGTTCTGAATATAATACCAGCCACTGAATCCTTCTGTTTCTGATTCCAGCACACCGGCTGCGCCAAAATCTACCTGACCTCCTCTGCAATACCAGTCACCAGACTCATTGGATGCGATTCCGTTCAATTGAAAATCTACTGCTCCGTTTCGCACAGCCCACCAGCCATACTCATTCGGTGCTACTATATTCTTATGAAAATCCACCTTTCCATCTGTTCCGATATACCACCAGCCATTACTGTTTTGTTTTACTGTCTCCTGTCCTTTCTGCACACAGCCGTTCTGAATATAATACCAGCCACTGAATCCTTCTGTTTCTGATTCCAGCACACCGGCTGCGCCAAAATCTACCTGACCTCCTCTGCAATACCAGTCACCAGACTCATTGGATGCGATTCCGTTCAATTGAAAATCTACTGCTCCGTTTCGCACAGCCCACCAGCCATACTCATTCGGTGCTACTGTATTCTTATGAAAATCAACCTTTCCGTCTGTTCCGATATACCACCAGCCACTGCTGTTTTGCACTACGGTCTCCTGGCCTTTCTGCACACAGCCATTCCGAACATAATACCAGCCGTCAAATGCGTCATTCTCCGATTTTACAAGGCCGCTTGCATCAAACTGTACCTGGCCATATTCACAGTACCATTCTCCGGATGCATTGCTTGCAATCCCGTTAAAATTCGAATCAATCCTTCCGTTTCTGACTGCCAGCCAATCGTCATTCATACAAATCACGTCATTGTACTGAGGATCCGCACAACCATTTTTTACATACCAGTCTTCTCCTTCATAATAGCAGATTGTCGTCTCAGAAAAGTTTACTTTTCCATTCTCAATGTACCATAGACTTCCGTTATATTCATACAATCCCCATTTATTAAAATTAACTCTTCCATCTTCTATATACCACCAGTCACCGTTGCAGGCTACCAGCGTAGTAACGTCTTCTGCAATCTCATCATCCACATAATAGTTCCAGGAATCCCCTTCCTGATACAACCCATTCTTTGGAGGTTCCTGAATATCTCTGAATGCAATTCCATTTTCATTTGCATAAGTCTCAACAGCAGAACCGACTGTTCCGCGTAATGTCAGCTCTGAACAATTATAAAACACATTTGATCCAAATGTAATATCAGTTCCTTTTATCGTCACATTCTTAACACTATAACAATCAAAAAATGCAGCATCTTCGATGGTTATTACACTCTCTGGAATTACTATTTTTACAAGATTTGTATTATAACTAAATGCACCCTCTGCAATCTGCTGAACGCCCGATGCAAACTGCGGATCATTTACCGCCGGGCCGCTGATCGCAATCTTTTTATCACAACTGTACAGAATACCATTCTGGGAGGCATAGTTATTTCCAATTCCTGTGCATTCAAAGTTCTCTAACGATAAGCACTGTGCAAAAGCACCTGTTCCAATTTCCTTTACACTGGCCGGAATATTGATGGATGTCGCCTGTTCAAAACCCGAAAATGCAAATGCTCCGATCTTTGTGATCGTATCCGGAAGATGGATTGTTCCACATGTTCTGTTTGACCCCTGTGAAAATTGATCCTCAATTTCCGTAACTGTTTTTCCCTGATAGGTTGCCGGGATTTCCAAAGTATCACCTGATGTAAGTTGTCCGTCATACTGATAAATGGACAAGGTCCCATCATCTTTATCATGAAAGCAAAACAGCGAATCTCTTTCCTCAGCAGAATAATATCGCGGTGCTGTTCCGCTGTAACCGGCTTCCAGTTCATAATATTTGCCATCATAATATACCATTGCATTCATGTGACCGCTTCCTGCGCCGTAATCCTTGTTCCCGTTTCTGGACCAGGCATCAATTCCGAGTAACTCACAAGTTCGGATAATGGTAGATGTACTCGCCCAACAGTCACCATTTCCATAAATAATCATAGACACATATCCGGAATGCGATGCACCATAATCAAAGCTAGCCGGATATGCAGCAATTTTTTTCATCAGCTCCATATCACTGAGATTTTTTCCTGCAATATTTTCATTTATGTATTGTAAAATCTTATCATCCGCATATTTTTGCGCATAGTCTGCCACATGAACTGTTATATTTGTCTGCACACCATCTGCTGTCACCGTCACTGTTGCATCGCCAGCATCAAAACTTTTTTCGACACTGGTAGGTGTTTTATCTTGGATCGGATAAGAATATCCTATATTTCCATACCAATAAGTCGTCGTATATTTTATCCGCACGACACCACGATCATCTACGGTAATATTATTTCCATCCGTTACTGTATAGCTGATATCTCTTCCGTTTGCATGGATCTGATATTCCGTATCCATATCCGCAGGAATCGCGATCACCCCATCATAGCTGCTTGACAGCCCATACAAAGTAATATCCTGCGCAACCGTCTGAGCACCGGAAGCAGCAGACTGTCGTTCTTCTGCTCGGGCCGGAGTAATTTCTGCCATTGCACATACAAAAATAACTGCTAAAAAGCAAATAAATACGTTTAATTTTTTCATAGTATGTTGTCCTTTCTTATGTAGTCTCATCTCGGGCTTATTCTACCACAATTAACACAACATTACAATTTCCCCGTCATATTCCTGCCTGACGGCACATATTTTAATAATAATTATAATCATAGCCGGTACCTGCCATGCGCCACTGTCATTTTCATTTTTTTCGTAAAATCCGTTTTTCCCTCTGTCTCTCCCTGTTTCTCATTGGTCTCGGAATTTTCTGCGCCGCCGTCTGTAAATGTGCAGATTCCGACACCTGGATTGTTCAGTTTCTGACGAATCCGCAGGCAGATTCCGACAAAAGTTCTTCTGAAGCCGATGCACCGGATGCTGCATCGGCTTCTGACGCATCATCCGAAAACACCACTGCTTTGAATGCCGCCTTCACGGATTATGTAACAGAACTTTTCCGGCAAGAAGCTTCCGCAAATCTGCTGAACCTTCATTACACACTGGCAGATCCTGCCGCTTACGGCATCACGGACTATCAGACATCTCTCGGAACCTGCTCTGCAGATTCTCCTACCCTGGCTGCAGCCTTTGCTGAAAATCTGCTTGCCGGACTGCAGCAATTTCAATCGGCTGAACTATCGGCTGAAAATCGGCTGACCCTGGATATTCTGTCAGAATCTCTGGATCTCACAAAAAACGGTGCCAACTGGTACTGTTATGAAGAGCCACTGACTCCTACTACCGGACTGCAATCCCAGATTCCCATCCTGCTGGCAGAATATACCTTTCGGAATACAAGGGACATCACAGATTACCTGTCGTTACTGTCCGACATTCCACGGTATTTTTCTGAAATCAGCGCGTATGAGAAGGAAAAAGCTGCCGCCGGGCGTTTTATGCCATCCTTTGCAGCCCAACGTCTGATCCAACAGTGCAAAGACTTCACGGCAGATCTTAACTCCCATTATCTTGTTGCTACCTTCAACGAAAAAACAGATGCCATGAGTGAACTGTCCAAAAACGAACGTGCTGCCTATCAAAACCAAAATCGCGACATTCTGGAACAGCAGGTATTTCCGGCATTTGAACAGCTTTCCAACACAATTGCCGGATTACAGAATAGCGGATATAACGATGCCGGCCTCTGTCATTTTCCGGAAGGGAACACCTATTATGAATATCTGGTGCGCTGCTATACCGGAAGCGATGACTCCGTCGCCACACTAGAAAAACGTACCGCCAGCCAGCGCAAAAAGGATCTGCTTCTGGTATCAGAATTGCTGGAAGATCACCCGGATCTCACCGAGGAGCCAGAACGACTCGATTTCTCCGCACAGTCTCCCGAAGAAATGCTGGCTACGCTGCAGCAAGCGATCACTGCCGACTTTCCTTCCCTCCCGGATTGCAATGTAACAGTCAAATATATCAATGCTGCCATGGAAGATTATCTCTCCCCGGCATTTTATCTGACTTCCCCACTGGATCAGCTGACAGAGAACACCATCTACATCAATCAGAAAAATGGTTATGAAGGAATCCGGCTGTTCACGACACTGGCGCATGAAGGTTTTCCGGGACATCTGTATCAAAACATCTACTTCCACAGCCAGGATGTGCCGCCCATCCGGTCACTGCTTGGCTATCCCGGCTACACAGAAGGCTGGGCGACATTCGTGGAATTACATTCCTATATTTACAGCGGACTGTCCAAAGATGCTGCAAAACTCTGCGCTGCAAATCAGGCTGCAATCCTGAGTCTTTACGCCACTGCGGATATGGGGATTCATTATGAAGGATGGACGCTGGACGATACAGCAGCCTTCTTTTCCACTTACGGATTCACTGATGAGGAAGTACTGCGCGATATTTTTGAACTGATCGTATCCGAACCTGCCAACTATCTGAAATATTATATCGGATATCTGGAATTTCATGATCTGCAGGAAGAAATGAAAAAGCAGAATCCGAATACTTATACGGACTCTGCCTTTTATGAAAAAGTATTAAAAATCGGCCCGGCATCATTCAATGTGCTGCGGGATTATGTGTTGGAGAACCGGTAACTTCCGCCTGCCTTTTCTCCAGACGTTTCATAATTGCAAAAAATACCGGCATTACCACGGCGGTTGCCGCGATCCATGCAGTCTGATCTGTAAAACATACTGCGGTATATCCAAATCTCGGAATGACAAAGACAGACATCAGACCACGGGCAAGAAGTTCACTTAATCCTGCACACATGGCAATGGCACTGTAACCGAGCCCCTGAATGGTCAGTCGTGTGCAGTTCAGGAATGCCAGAAAGAAATAGAAAAATCCTGCGCAGGTCAATAGCTGCTGTGCATAGCCAAGCACTTCTGTCTCACTTCCTGATACAAAGATCAGGGCAATCTTGGAACCTGCAAAAATCAGCACGATTCCGATGGCGATACTGTAAATCACAGAAATGATAATTCCTGATTTCAATCCTTCCCGGATTCGTTTCAGATTGCCGGCGCCAAGGTTCTGACTGCCAAAGGTTGCACTGGCTGTGGCAAATCCATCGTATGGACACATCGCCAGCTGTTTTACCTTTGTAGCTGCCGCAAATGCAGATACATAAACTGCTCCCAGTGTATTTACCGCACTCTGGAGCAGAATACTTCCAATGGCAGTAATGGAAAATTGCAGTCCCATCGGCACAGCCATTGTAAACAGTGTCTTTATGTAATGCATATCCAGTCTGCGTTCCTGATGATTTGTCTTCAGAATGTCATATTTTTTCTTCATATAGCGAAAGCAAAGTACTCCGGAAATTGCCTGTGATAAAATGGTCGCCCATCCAGCCCCCGCCGTACCAAGTTTGAATACAATGATAAACAGCATATCCAGAAAAATATTCATCACTGCGGACAGTACCAGAAAATAAAACGGTGTCTTGGAATCTCCCAGTGAACGGATGATGCCGGCCACTACATTGTATAAAAACGTAAAGGGAATTCCAAGGAAAATGACAAACAGATAATCATACGCGCCCTGATAAAACTGATTCGGCGTCTTCATCCAGATCAGGATGGAACCGCACAGCGCACAGGTCACGATCGTCATGATTACGGCGAGAAAAATCGCCAGGTAGGCTGCGTTCATCACAAATTTACGCATTTCACTGTAACTTTTTGCTCCAAATTTCTGTGCCACCGGAACCGCCAGCCCTGTACAGGTACCAAGACAAAAACCAATGATCAGAAATGTAATAGATGTGGTAGAACTTACACTGGTCAGGGCATCCAGCCCCAAATAACGGCCTACGATTACCGTATCTACCATGTTATACATCTGCTGAAACAGATTTCCCAGTACCAGCGGTATGGAAAACTGCCAGATCAGTTTCATCGGGCTTCCAACAGTCAAGTCTTTTGTCATAGCTACTCCTTCCCCTATAAGCCTAAGAATGTTCCAGGCATAGCCTTTATTCTTGTACATATCTCTGTACTTCTGCTAAACTTGTGCGATATCACTCATTCTCTGCTTTCAACAACATCTGATAAATTTCGCGTTTTCCAACGCCCCGGTCTTTTGCCACCTGTTTCATTGCGCTTTTCCGATCCATACCGGTGCTCAGATAATGCTCCATATGTTCTTCCACCGAAATTGCCTCCCAGGATTGCTGTGCCTCCTGCACCAGTTCCTCACGGCTTCTGCCCTCGATAACAAGAACACATTCTCCGCGAACCCCCTGCTCCTCATAGTAACGGATTGCTTCCGAAAATGTGGTCTGAAACGCTGTTTCAAATTTTTTTGTCAGTTCCCGGCAAACTGTCAGCCTGCGGTCTCCCAGTGCATTCTGCAGTTCTTTTAATGTCCCCAGCAGATGATGTGGCGCCTCATATACGATCAGTGTTCTTGTATCGTTTTTCAATTCCTCCAATACCGCCGCGCGTTCTTTTTTCTCTTTTGGCAGAAATGCCTCAAAGGAAAAACGACGTGTCGGAAGCCCGGACAAAGTCAATGCGGTAATGCATGCCGCTGCTCCCGGAAGGGATGTCACTTCGATGCCCTGTTCATAGCAGATCCGCACCAGATCTTCGCCCGGATCGGAGATACCCGGCGTACCCGCATCCGTGATCAGCGCGATATTTGTGCCTTGCTGCATCTTTTCCACCAGCTGATACGCCTTGTCCACTTTGTTATATTCATGATAGCTGGTCAGTGGTGTCTTTATATCAAAATGGTTCAGCAGATGGATGGAATTTCTAGTATCCTCTGCTGCGATCAGATCTACTTCTTTTAAAGTGCGTAATACCCGCAGCGTAATGTCCTCCAGATTTCCAATCGGTGTTGCACATAAATATAATTTTCCAGCCATAACCTTTTTTCACCTCACAGTCCGATAAAAATTGTATCTTTACATTTTTCATATACTTCACTTTTTGCATTACTATCTATCGTACAAAACAGAATCAATCATTCAAAGCTATACGATAAACAAGTTTAATAACCATATACATCATATATCTCATCCGTATATTTTCCAGGCTCTTTGTATACAATTAATGGTTTTTCCACGGTCATTCGGCTTTTTCCACCCCGCAGTCCCTCGATCAGCACCATATTCGGCTCCCGGTCCACGTAAGGATACACCAGACGCATCCGTTTGGGTTCCATGCGGTACTGCACCATCAGAGATATGATCTCCGCCAGCCGGAAAGGCCGGTGCACCATATAAAAACGACCGCCCGGCATCAGAAGTCTCGCACTTTCCCGGATAATATCTTCCAGATTGCACAATACTTCATGCCTTGCGATAGTTTTTGCCTCGTACACATTTGTCAGTCCGTGCTGTGCGGTCATATACGGTGGATTTGTCGTCACGACATGAAAAGAAGATGCTCCAAAAATCTTTGAAGCATCCTTAATATCACCTTCTACGATGTCGATCCGATCCTGCAGCCCGTTCAACGCCACGCTACGTTTCGCCATATCCGCACTCTCCGGCTGGATCTCCAGTCCGGTAAAATGTTTTCCCTCTGTCTTTGCTTCCATCAGGATCGGAATGATCCCGTTTCCACAGCCCAGATCCAGACAGCGTTCCTGTTTTTTTGCCCGGGCAAAGCCGGACAGCAGCACCGCATCCATGCCGAAGCAGAATCGTTCCGGATTCTGGATAATGCGGTAGCCGTTTCGCTGTAATTCGTCGATTCGTTCTCCCGGCAATAAATTACTCATTTAACTTGGAATGTCCTCCCTTGTCCTCTAACTCAGCAAGTTTGCGCATTTCCTCTTTGCTCAGACGCTCGCCGTGATCTCTGCGGCGCTTGGAACGGAATTTCAGCTGTCTGACCGGATATTCACGGATTTCTTTTTCATCTCCCATATCTACGATCACTTTCACCAGCTGGCGCAGTACGCTGACACTCTGTACCTCACCTTTCAATCCATCCACAGTCGTCACGCGGTCACCCACATTCGGCAGACGGCTGTTCAGGTATTCGTAAGTTTCTTCCTCATTTTTCAAACAACACATCAATCTGCCGCATACACCGGAAATCTTGGTCGGATTCAGGGACAGATTCTGTTCCTTTGCCATCTTGATGGACACCGGTGCGAACTCGGTCAGAAATGTATGGCAGCACAGCGGTCGTCCGCAGATACCGATACCGCCCAGAATCTTGGTCTCATCCCGGACACCGATCTGACGTAATTCGATCCTGGTACGGAACACACTTGCCAGATCTTTTACCAGTTCACGGAAATCGATTCTTCCGTCTGCGGTAAAATAAAACAGCAGTTTATTGTTGTCAAACGTATACTCTGCCTGTACCAGTTTCATCGCAAGACCATGTTTTTCGATCTTTTCCAGGCAAATTTTATATGCTTCTTTCTCTTTTTCATGATTTCGCTCTTCAATGCGGTCATCCTCCGGTGTTGCCACACGGATCACCGCCTTCAGCGGCTGAACCACCTCATCGTCTGTAATGCCTTTCGGCGGTACAATGACTGTACCATATTCAATACCGCGGGCTGTCTCCACGATGACATGGCTGCCCCGCTCCAGTTTCAGGTTTTTCGGGTCAAAGTAGTACACCTTTCCCGCCTGACGGAATCTGACTCCAGTTACTTTTATCATCCAATGTTCTCCTTGATCGTCATTGCCAGCAATTCCATGGTCAGGTCAAAATTTACATTTGCCCGGATCCGTCGGTCTGCTGTCTCTATTGCTTCTAAAATCTGCTGCAGGCCATGGTAAGTGCTTTTCTCTGCCTGACGCCGGATTTCCAGCGCCTGTTCCCGGAAGATCAGCTGTTCTTCGGAACCTGCTGCTTTATATAATAACACATCCCGATACCAAAACAAAACCAAATCAAAAAATTCTCTGATATCGTCCTTGAAATCGTTCAGTGGTTTTATCTCCTGTAAAATATCATATCTGCGGATATCACCCAGTCTGCGCAGCAGCGAAACGGTAACGTCCTTCAGTTCATTAAACCGTTCGGAAGAAGCCAGCGCCACCGCACGGCCCACATTGCCTCTGGCAAAGGCTGCACATACCTCCGCTTTGTAATCCGGTACCTGACGTTTCTTCATCAGAAATTCCCGGATTTTCTCGTCGCTCACCGGCTTGATGTCCAGCATCACACACCGGGAACGGATCGTTTGCAAAAATGCATCCGCATTCGTGGTCAGAAGCAGGATCACCGCATAAGCCGGCGGCTCCTCGATGGTTTTCAACAGCGCATTCTGTGCCTGCTGATTCATTTTCTCTGCTTCATCCACAATGTATACTTTATACTTACTGCTGTAAGGTTTGATCTCAATATCATGATTGATCTGCTCACGGATGTCCGCCACAGAGATCGTATTCGGCTTTTCATGCGTCAGATAAATAATATCAGGCTGGTTATTCCCCAGTGCCTGTTTGCAGGAATGACACTCCAGACATGGCTCTGCAAGGATTTCCGGTGACAGTTTCTCCTCTGGACGACCTGTCGCTCCCTCCCGGTTCCGGATGGAAGTCTCACACTGCAGCGCCATGGCAAATGCCTGTGCCAGCATCATTTTCCCACTGTCCTTTGGACCGTTGATAATGTATGCATGAGATACTTTATCCATTACAATCGCACTCTGCAAGTGCGCAATCAATTGTTCATGTCCGATAATCTCATGAAATCCTGCCATTACTGCTCCTTACTGCCAATATCTGTTCGTTCCGTTTCCCAAAAAATCGAATCATTCCTTCTGATGCTTATCTCAGTCGAAAATACGCGCTCCTATAAACGGTACGTAAAATTAAAAGAAATGCTATCTACTTCATATAAGAAGCGATTTCCTGTGTGACCTGATCCAGATCTGTATTCTGAAACCGCTTTGTAATCCCTGCTCTTTCCAGATTTTCCTCGGAAAAATCCTCCTCATCCGCCAGAAATCTGCGGCACATCTCCGCATATTTGGGCTGATCCTGCGCACGTTCCCGATCCAGCGCACGCTGAAGACGCAGTCCGTCGTCTACTTCCACATACACCGGACACACTTTGTCCATGCCAAAATAATCACGGATCTGCTCATATGCTTCCAGTGTTCCGATCATCAGATAATCGCTCTCCGCCAGGCAGATCTGTCCATCATCCGCGGTAAAATATTTCCATATGCCATACACCGTATGGTATGCACGCAGTTCAATGATTTTTCCCGCCGCTTCAAAATCTGCCACCTGCTGCTCCGTACAGAAAACATACGTCTGTCCGTCGGTCTCCCCGGAGCGCATCGGACGGGTGGTATAAGGAACGACACGCCGCAGATGCAGTTTCTCCATTGCCAGAAGGCGGTTATAGATCGTGTCTTTTCCCGATGCACTTTTGCCCATCAGACAATAGATGTTTCCCATGATCATGTCTCTCTTTCATTCTAAAATCTCATTATGATGATGTTGGGGCGGGTCATTAAGCCATAAAACCACTCCTGTGCAAGCACATCGTGCTTTCAATCTTTTGACCCTGGCATCATTATGATTACAGTATATTACAGATTTCCAAGCTTTGTCCACTGTAATCTTTCATTCCCTCTATCTGCATGTTCCGTGCCTGACAGATGCGCAGCGTTTCCAGAATCTCCTCCGTCACACGCTCACCCGGCGCCAGGATCGGAATTCCCGGCGGATACAGATAGACAAACTCCCCGGATACACAGCCTGCCGCACTCATCAGAGGGATTGTCGTCTTCGGTGCATCCATTGCCTCTGCAATCTCCAGCACTTTTTCTGCCTCACAGTATATGTCATCTGTGGTAAATAAATCTGCTGTCTCCAATTCCTGCCCCTGATGTAGCATCCCGCTTTTACGATTCTTTCTGTCAATCGCCTGCAGTGCAGCGAACAGCCGGTCAAACCCTTCCTGTGTATCCATAAGCGTTGTCAGGGCCGTCGCATAGTGACCGGAGGCCATCTCCAGTTCCAGATGATAATGCTCCGTCAAAAGTTCCGCCAGTTCCTGCCCGTGCAGTCCCGCGCCCTCGGCACAGATTAGGATTTTGGATGGATCCCGTGCCCAGATGCCCGGATCATTTTCCCCGTTTTCTCCGATTTTCCCATCAGGGGAAAGCACAGTGATCCGTTGTAATGTTCTGCATTTTTCATAAAAATCATGTAGCCGCTGTTCATATGCCGCAAAAAGTTCCGTTCCCTGCTCCCGCAGAATCCGGGTGCAGCGGTCAATCCCAGCCATCAGAATATAGGATGGAGAACTGGTCTGATAAATTCCCAGATACTGTTTTACCCGCTCCAGATCGATCCACGGATTTTTCCGGTAATGAAGCAGTGCGCTCTGGGTGTAGGCAGGCAGTGTTTTGTGCACACTCTCGATACACAGATCCGCGCCAAAGGCAAGCGCCTTCTGCGGAAATCCCTGTGAGAAACCGAAATGCGCACCGTGGGCCTCATCCACGATCAGTGGTACACCTTTTTCATGCGCCAGAGCTGCAATCGCTGCAATATCGGAAACGACACCATCATAGGTCGGGGAAGTCAGCAAAACAGCTTCCGTGTCCGGATACTGCTCCAGCATGTCACGCACCTGTTCCGGTGAGATGCTTCCCTGAATGCCAAAGTCTGTCTGCTCCGGATATAGATATGCAGTCTTCAGTTCCATCAGATAGACCGCATGATAGACGGCTTTGTGGCAGTTGCGTGCCATCAGCAGCCGCCCTCCTCTCCTGACGGTTCCACAGATGGCAGATAGCAGCCCCGCCGTACTTCCGTTTATCAGGAAAAAGGTCTCATCCGCGCCAAACGTTTCCGCAGCCCGGCACTGCGCCTCCTGCAGAATCCCTTCCGCATGATGCAGGTTATCAAAACCGGTAATCTCCGTAATGTCAATTGCTTCTCCGGTCCAGTTTCCCATAGACTGGCGCTTATGTCCCGGCATGTGAAATGGATAGGCATCTGTCTGGCTGTATGCCAGCAGTTTTTCATCCAGATATTCTGTTTTTTGGACAAAATGTTCCTTTCCAACTGTCGTATCCTGTTCTGTCTTCTGCTTAGGTTCCATCTGATTGTATCACCACTCTTTCTGATTATTTTCTACTTATCCCGCAAAATACCGAATCTGCTCTGTTGTCAGTTCTATTCCGAAGTTTTCCTTCAGGATCACCGGAAGTTCCTCCGGCATCAGTGTCTGCTCTCTGCGTATTCCGTCTGTCACTTCCCGATAAACAAGCCCCGTCAGTGCACGATATCCACGCTCTGTGCGCAGATTGGCAATCCGCTGGCAGCGAAACAGCGATTTTTCTGCATGAGACAGATAATAATTCAAAGATGTAAAATCCATCTCATGTACTGCAATCGTGGTAAACATAACCTCCAGACGTTCCTTTCGGTCCATCGGATCATCATAAATATCCCGATTCAACCGTACCCGGCGCATCGTTCCATACCAGCCCGGTTCGATGGCACGGATAGAAAATTCTTCTCCTTTCATTTCAAGCCATACATCTTCGGTATCCCCTGTCCACAGTCCCTGATCCGGAATTTTCATAGATGCCGGCGGCATGGCTCCGCCCAGACCGACTTCACAGAAATAGTCTTTTCCATCCAGCGTGACAATGGTTGCCCGGTGATCAAACAGATTCTGCGACGGCTCCGTCAGACCAAACATAACTCTGCACAGGCAGGGGCGTGCGTCAAATCCCATAGAGCGAAGCATCACACAGAAAAATCCGTTCGTCTCAAAGCAGTAACCGCCCCTCCGCTGTACGATAAATTTGTCATATAACGCTTCCTCCGTCAGTGAGATCTCCTTCTGGAAATCATAGACATCGAGATTTTCAAAAGGAATGGAACACTGATGTGCATAGATCAGTTCATCCAGCACCTCCCGTGTCAGCGTGATCTCCTTATTATAGTGAAGCCGGTTCAGATACGCCTGTATCTGCTGTTCGTTATACATGTATTTTCCCCCTTAAAAATAATGTACCATTCTCAAGGTTCATTGAGCCTTTTTCTTTGTCTCTGTTTTTTCATAGGCCATTTGGCACTATCGAAAGCCATAACATACCTGTTATCATACCATATTTTTACCTGTCGACATACTTATTTTTGCGAAAAAACCTGCCGGTACATGGTAATTCCACATGCCGACAGGTTTCTTTTTGTCCGAACATCTTATAAATATATTTTTATAAAGACGATGTATTTACTTTTCTAATGTCTCAGACGAGATTCGATTAACGTACCTCACTGTCGATCGGCTCTACTTTTAATACACACATAGCGATAAGTCCGATAATAGCCATAACAGCCATGATAATGTAAGCGAGCTGGCAAGTAGGATCGATTGAGTTACAAGCAGATACTACTGTGATACCAACACCTGTCATTACAGAGTTCAGAGGCTGAATAACAGAGAATGCATTTTTGAAATCATAACGTCCCCAGATAGCTGCTGTACAGGATACCATTAAGTTGGAAGATCCACCTAACATTACAGCAAGGATCGGAAGGGAGATGTAATGTAATACAGTTACATGTGTTAAACAGCAAAGAACTGCTACAAATGCCAGAACATTGATCAGGATACCTGTTTTCTTTGTACCGATCTTAACGTCTAACCAACCTACTACGATAGATCCCGGGATAGCAAGCACACCTGCGATACCAAGCATCTGAAGTACGGTCGGAAGTTCATAACCCATAACCATGAATTTTGTTACGAAGTTGGACATGATACCCATGGACATGAAGCCTGTGATACCAACTGCGATCCAGAGCACCCACATACGTCCTGTTTTCAGACATTTTAAAGCAGTCCATTTGGATGTTTTTAAGTACTCAAGCGCTGCCTGATGCTCAGCTTTTGCTTTTTCACCATCAAATGCAGGATTGTTATCCGGGTAACCACCTTTTTCTTCCGGGAAATCGCGAACAAATACGATAACGACAATACCAACGATAACTGCAATAACTGCGATTGCTATATAATATGCGGAATATCCAACTGTTCCGACGAACATACCTGCTACTGCAGATGTTGTAGCTGCAGACAACGGATAACCTGCGGTACAAAGACCCATAGCTACACCACGTTTTGTCGGAAACCAGTGTCCGATGATCTCACCTGCAAGCAGCATAGCGGATGCAAGAGAGAATGTGTAGATTACTACATAACATACTACAACACCAACGGTATTGTGTACCTGACCGATCAGAACTGTAAATACAGCTGTGATGATCATGCTCAGTCCCCAATAAAGACGGATTGAGTGTTTGTTGATCAGACGACCGAGAATAATACTACCGATGATACCGAACGGTACTGCGATCGTTGACATTGCGTAAACCGCTGCCTGGTTGATACCAAGACCGATAAATACGTCACGGGTTACGTTCAGAGAATCGGATGTCAGTGCTGAATACACATAACATGAGAAAAATGCCAGAATTACGATGATGTAACCTTTTACACCAAGGTTCCAGCTGCTTGTCTTTTTGTTGTTCATTTCAACTTTCCTCCTAAACACCATAAAACCATTTTTTATTTGTTTCAAAAACAACTTCACCGGAACAGATAAATACATCATTATCTGCCCTGAAAACACCGCTATTTTATCTTAAAAAATTCTCAAAGTCAACACATTTCACTAAACCGCATTGGTATGTCCGCTGTTTTTATATGCATATTGCACAAATGCTGTGTATTACAATGCATTTTCTGCATTACTATGATCTTTTTTTTGGATGTAACTCCTTGCTTTTTACCATTTTTAAAGTTTTTTTACCATTTTCTTTAGAGGATCCTGTTTTTTTAATCCATTTTTGTTATGACAAAATCTGCTATTTTCCCCCAAGATTGTTTTTATTCCTGTACTTTTTTCAAACTTTTCTCCGCTTTTTCATATATCATGCACGATTTGTATTAAATTTTTGTTAATTTTTTCTCGAGCATTTCCATAAAAATGGCAATGGCCGGATTATAATTATTCTTTCTCCAGGCCATAGTAATGTTGTGATTTTTCGCCTCCGGCATATCAATATTACGCAGCACTACATGTGGATTCTGACCCTCGATCGTCCGGTCTGACGTAATCGCCACGCCGTTCCCGGTCTGCACCCAGAGCATGACATCCTCCATCTTTTCCACCAACAGAAAATCCGGGTGGATCCCGCAGCGGGCACAGAGGTTTGTGATATAGCGAAATCCCTCTTCACTGGCCTTCGGTCCAAGCTGGATAAACCGCTCATCTTTCAGATCTGCCAACGCCACCGTCTCCTGCAGCGCCAACGGATGGTTTTGATTCAGCATAATGCACGAGTCAAATTTCTGCACATTCACCGTCACCAGATCCGGTTTGTCATACAGCGAAAAACCGTAAGTCAGGATCAGATCCAGATCTCCGGCAGCCAGACGGGCCGGAAGTTCTCCCAGGGCAAACCGCTCCAGACTCATCGCAATCTGCTCATATGCTTCCCGGAACTCCCGGATCACATCATCGAACAGTTCCGAAATATCATAAATATCCAGAAAACCAATACGTAGTTCTCCCTCATAACCGGAATTTGCATGCTTTGCATCTTCTACAGCCTCTGCATAATCCGACAGCACCTTCGGCAGCCGGTTGTACAGCACACTGCCTCCCGGTGTCAGCTTCAGACGTTTTTTTTCCCGGATAAAAAGTCTGGTTCCCAGTTCCTCCTCCATAGCATTGATCTGACGGCTCAGCGCCGGCTGCGTGATAAACAAGCACTTCGCGGCTTCTGTAAAACTCAGACACTCCGCCACCGTTACAAAATATTTGATCTGATTAAAAGTCATCTCCCCTGTTCCTCCCTGTATCTATATGCTCCGTTTCTATGTCCGATTCTTTCTATTTCAGTCTTCATTCATCCCTATGTCCGATTTTATCCCTGTATCTATTCTTTCAAGTCGAACGCACGTGAGACTTGGTGCGTGATTCTGGTCAGCGAAAGCTGACATATTCTTCTCAGAATCACTGCACTCTACGCTCCATCACGTTCACACTTTCTGGCACTCATCATATCTCAGTTCCCATTATATCCTCTTTCATAACCCAAATGCAACTTTTCCATTACCAAAAGGCATATTTACATAAATCTTTTGCATGTATTGATAAGAATACATCACTAGGCACACAATTTCCTTCATGTTACACTGGATTTATCAGGCAATCGACAGTAACAGCCAGATCGCCTTACATGATTCTATATTCAATTGTAAAGCGGACATTCGCAATCCGCTTTCGCTACTTGCTCATGAACGCAGCCGCTTTGCGACCTGTGCGTTCAAACCAGTAAACGATATAAAAACAGGAGGTTTTACAATGAAGGTTTTAGGTATCGTGGCAGGACGCCACAACGGAAACAGCGAAATTTTAGTGAAAGAAGCTCTGCTTGCCTGTCAGGAGGCCGGTGCTGAGTGTAAACTCATCAACTTATTTGATTACAACATCGAGCACTGTACCGGATGCGAGGGATGTACCATGCAGATGGGTAACGTAGCAATGGGAAAAGCAGACAAATACAACGGCTGTATCCTGAAAGACAAAGATGACATGGACAAGATTGTTCAGGAAATGTACACCTGCAATGCTATCATCGTTGGTGTTCCTACATACGATCTGACTCCAAGCTCCCTGTATCTGAAATTCGCGCAGAGATTTCTGGCTTACGAGCTTTCTTTCCTGCTTGAGATCGGCGCAGTCAAAGAAGATCCGCATATGGTCGGCGGACTCATCGCAGTGGGCGGTTCCTGTCACGACTGGCAGACACTGGCTCTCGAAGGCATGAGTGCTACCATGTTCACTCAGTCTGTACAGGTTGTTGACCAGATGCTTTCTACCAGAAACGGACGTCCGGGTAATGTATTACTCCGTGACGAGCAGATTGAACGTGCCCACAAGATGGGGGAAAATATCATCAAAGCAATCAACACTCCGGTAGAAGAGCGTGGATGGCTCGGTGATGCAGATCAGGGAATGTGCCCGAGATGTCATTCCGCACTGATCTACAAAGGCGACAAGCACTGGGATGGAATCGAATTCCCGTTTGAGTGCGCAGTTTGTGGTGCAGGCGGAGACCTTGTAAAAGATGAGAACGGTGAGTATAAATTTGTTCTGGCTGAGAACGGACTGATCCGTGACCGAAATGTAAATGCTGCCCGTGCTGAGCACTTAAACGAGATCATCAAGACAAGAATTGATTTCTTTGAACATATGGACGTGGTACAGCAGAAATATGGCAAATACAAAGAGCTGAAATTCCCGGCAATCTAAAAATTTAAAATGGGAAATCCTGCCGGAGGCTATATCAGATGGGAGATTGAATCCCACCACTGATATAATCTTGTTGCTCACCACCTGCAGAGGTGGGAGTCATCTCACATCTGATATACTAACGTAAATAGCAAAATCGGCGAAATTTTCCTCAGCGAGCGTCTAGCGAGTGAGAAAAATTTCTCCGATTTTGTCTTATATGATTTATATTATATTTAATTTTATGTCTTATTTCCGGCCACCCCGGCGGTTCCACTTCCGGTTGTTCCGGATAGTTTTATAACGGCGGTCCCGCGTATTTTTCCTGCGCCAGATCCGTCTGTGGTTATTTATCAGGAACCAGATGACAAGTACGATCACAATGGCAACAGCCACACTGCCGCCTGCCAGCAACAATTTATTTCTGCTGATAGAAAGACTTTTTTTCTTTCCGATGTCATTCTTTGCTACATCTGACTTTGTCTTATCTAAAGAATCTGCTGCCACGGAAGTGTCATTTTCCTTCGCACTGTCTGATTTCTGAATGGTTCCGGATTTTTCTCCAAACGGGTACTCCGCCACTTTTGCTCCGGTCGTCACCACATTCGCAGTTCCCACCTGGCGGCCACCATAAGAATACACCAGCGTTCCGAGGATACTTCCCCCGGCCTGATCGTAATTCACATCTGTCTGGGTATCCAGAAAATTAGCAGCTGCCGGAAGGATGATCTGTGCGTCATCTTCCACTTTTGCAAAGGCATTCCATTCCGTGAACAACGTGTTTTCCTGTTTATTTGTATTCTCATAGCGTGTCTCGTTCTGTGCCACATTATAAAGTTTGAAGTTTTCAAAACAATAGTCAAACAATGTTCTCGTATCAGCATACTGACCGCCTGCCGTGCAATTCATGACTACACAGATCAGTGTCATACCATCTTTTTCAGCAAACGTAACCAGTGTATTTCCGGCATCGGATGTCCAGCCGGTCTTGCCGCCGATACAGTATTCATACAGATTCTGACGGCCTTTGTATGCGCTGATCATCTGGTGGTGGTTGTTCAACGGCGTCGGATCCGCATGTTTATTCGTTGGTGGAATCTCATAGCGCACTGTACCTACGATTTTACGGAACATACTGTTCTTAATAGCCTCTCTGGAAATCAGCGCCATATCACGGGCACTGACCACATGCGCCGGATCCGGCAGACCGTTGCAGTTATTAAAATGTGTATTGGTGCAGCCAAGTTCTGCTGCCTTGGCATTCATCATATCGATAAATTTCTGATAATCACCGCCGCCTACATGTTCTGCCACTGCATAGGAACACTCATTGGCAGATTCCAGCATGATACCATACAGACACTGCTCCAGTGTCATTTCCTCATCCAGATCTCTGGCAATATGGGACGTACCGCCCTCATTTTCATATACAGCTGTCGCAGAAAAATGCACCATCTCGTCAAGATTGCAATTTTCCAATGCCAGCAGTGTCGTCATGATCTTGGTAATACTTGCCGGATAACGCGGCGTGTCTGCATCCTTTTCATATAAAACCGTTCCGGTGGACGCATCCATGATGATTGCACTGGCTGCCTGAACCGCCGGTCCCGTTGGCCACTGTGCAGCCTGTGCCTGGATATCAGTACCTGTATCCGTGCCTTCTGCATATGCCGGAATTGCACCATAAATACCTGCTGCCATCGCCACACACAGAAAAATGCCTGTCATTCTCTTTAAAAATTTTCTCATTTTTTCCTCCAAATATGGCAAACAGCACCATTATCCATCGCGTTTGCATACTTTGTATCTTTCACTCTATTTTTCCCACAAATCTGCTGATTATCATCTTTTTTCTCAGATACATGCAGAAAAATCTGTATAAATTTGGAATTCACACAACTACTATCATAGCAAAATTTCGATACTCCGTCCAGTAAAAACGCCGCTTCCGCACCAGGAAACAGGACATATCATGCAAAATTCATGATATCTTAATAAAATGCACTGCATTTATTTTCCAAACAACTGTAATTTACTTGTCGCAATTCGCATCTTATAGTAAAATACCAGACAGACATAAAACTGTTTTACATCTGACATTTCAATCATGGGAATCAGAACGATTGCGATTCCTTTGTTTTTACAATGATATGTTGAAGCTTTACAAAAGAAAGGACTAATTTTATATGAGATTAAGAAATGTACCCGGCTCCCGGGAGGCTATCGCCGAGCATCCATTGTGTATTCTCGAGGATAATCCTCAGGCCGGAAACTGGCATACAGTTTTTGGAAATAATCATCCGATCCACATTGAAGTAGGTATGGGAAAAGGTCAGTTTATCACAACACTGGCACAACAGAATCCGGAAATCAACTATATCGGTATTGAAAAATATTCCAGCGTGCTTATCCGTGCTCTGGAAAAAACAGATGCACTGGAGACACTGCCGGAAAACCTGCGCTTTGTCCGTATGGATGCTGAAAATATCTGCAATATGTTCGCTGAACATGAAGTAGACCGCATTTATCTGAACTTTTCCGATCCGTGGCCCAAAGACAGACATGCGAAACGACGTCTGACTTCCACGACTTACCTCGGCAGATATGATAAGATCCTGAAACCGGAAGGTCATGTAGAATTTAAGACCGATAACAAAGATCTGTTTCAGTTTTCTCTGGAGCAGGTGGAACCGGCAGGCTGGCATCTGGATGCCTTCACCTGGGATCTGCACCATGATGAAACATTGAATCAGGGAAATGTCATGACTGAATATGAGCAGAAGTTTTCCTCTATGGGAAATCCGATCTGCAAACTTATTGTTTCCCGATAACCAAACCGCAACAGATAAAAAACTGCCCCCAAAGGCAGTTTTTTATCTGTTTCCTCTTTCTCGCAAAACTTTATCCCAGCAACTCCAGTTCTGTTTCTGTCAGTTCCAAGCGCCATTCTTCTGTTCCAAGAAGATTCAGTTTTTCTCTTTTTGTAAATCGTTTGATCCGCGCTTCCCGGCTCATTGCCTCTGACTTTGTATCATGCACTTCCAGATACACAAGTTCCAGCGGTCCCCGTCCCCGGGTATATTTCGCTCCTTTTCCACTGCGATGCTGTTCCAGACGTGCTGCAATATCATTTGTCCATCCGGTATAGAGACTTCCGTCCCCGCATTTCAAAATATATGTATAGTTTCTTGCAGCTGCATTCCCGCTCGGTTTTTCTGCTTTTTTTCTTGCAGATTCTGTTGATTGTTCATCTTCTTTTTTTACGGAGGCATTTTTTGTTTCTGTCTCTGCCGTTTTTTTTGTGTTCTCTGTTGTCACTCTCATTTTATTCCCATTTTTTATTCTGATCATCTCACTTTGTAGTATGCGTTTGCATCTGTACGATCAGGTATTTATACTATTGCTTTTTTTATTTTTGTATCCCGAGATGCCACATCAAAATCTCTGGTTTTCCATCATTCATGGCATCTCAGGCACTCTTATAAAAAGCAATCGACGTACTGTATTTTATTCAGGTCAGGAATCGGTTCTCCGACTGAAAAAGATTTGTTATTACTCATCACTTGCAGAAGCGGAATCTCAATTCAGATTGAGATAACCGTCTTTTTCTGAAGTAAAACTGTATCATTTTTATATCGATTGCGAATTTTGATCTCTATATTGTTATTATACACAATTCCAAATAAAATGTGTGCTGCAAATACGATCCGCAAAACATTCTGAGATCAAATCATTACTTATCTTATATAATCCATTGGATTCACCGGTTTTCCTTCTTTTGTCATGGCAAAATACAGGTTGGCTCCCTCCACGGAATAGTATTTTGTCGGTTCTGCCAGATATCCAATGGTGTCTCCCTGGCTGACATAATCACCGGCTGACACTTCCAGTTCCTTGAGCTGTCCGTAGATGGCCTGATAGCTGTCTCCCAGCCCAATGGTCACCGTCTGTCCGGTTTCTGCGGTGGTATCCACACCGATAACCTGTCCATCGGAAGCAGCCACTACACGGTCATTTACTGCCCCGGCAATGATCAGTGCCGGATTATATTTATACTGATCCAATGTGGCAAAATATACCGAACGATCCATGCTGTAATTCAGGATTACATCGCCCTCCAACGGCCAGCTAATGGTATCTGTCGCCGCAAAGTGCAGCACCGGTTCTTCATTGGTCTGTACCTGCTGATATACTGCCGTCGTGTCTGTGCTTCCCTGCACGGTATCCGTCTGCGCCATGGCAGAACTATCTGCCTGATTGCTGACCGTATTTTCAGTCTGCTGATCCGGCTTCTGTGTCACCATGGTCTCCTGCGTATCATCCGCATTTGTGGTATTCTGTGTTTCAGCGGTATCCGTCTGCTCCGCCAGAGTCACCTGCTCCTGCTGTTCCTGTTTTTCTGCACGCTTTTCGTATTGATATGCGCCCATCATGGCCACTACTGCCACCAATGTGACCACGCCTGCTGTCAAATATGATTTCTGTCTATGAATAAGTACCCGTCGTCTTTCTTTTTTTTCCATTTTTCTCCTCCAGATTCCGCCATCGGCTGCTGTTTTACTTTTATTCTTTCCGGAAAAATGAAAAACTATTCAATACAGAAATTAATTATTTCAGGCTTTTGACCCTGGCATCATAAATTATGTAAAATCATATAATCATTACCAGTGTTCTAACGTAACATCCTGATAATAATATTTCAGAATGTCCTGGTAATTCTTCCCCTGTTTTGCCAGTTCGTTAGCACCGTATTGGCTCAGACCGAGCCCATGTCCAATGCCTTTTGTCAAAATCCGTATCTTTCCATCCAGCTCTGAAAAATAGAAACAGGCTGAATTCAAATGCAGTGCCTGACGTACTGCCTCGCCGTTTGCCACCGTCCTTCCACAGGTGACCTCCGTCACATAACCGGCGCTGTCTCTGACGGTCAGTTCCAGTGCTCCCGGCAAATTTTCCGCCTGTGGAGCATCCTCCTGAAACAACGATGCCAATGCATCTGCCATCTGCTGTTTTTCCATATAGCTGATGCTTAAGAATCCATCCGCCAGCATATCATCCGGGCTATCCACGCTCTGCAGATACACTGCGGCTTCCTGACCCGGAACTTCCGATGCATTTCGGGTTTTGCAATTTGCCGCATAGTGGTATGCCGCCTGGATCGGCTGATGTTCAACGGTCAGGATCTCACCACGCGTCTCCTTCACAGCCTGTCTGAATTTCTCCATATTTTTCTCATAGGCAGATGCTCCCCACAATGTCATTAGGTCTTCTGTTCCACCCGGCTCCAGCCAATCTCTTTTCCCCTGCGCATCATCACTCTGATTTTTCAGATACATTCCCCAGAGGTTCGTTCTGGCAATGACTGCCTGCGCTTTCAGTGTTTCTGTTCTGCTTCCCACAGAAACCTCCTTTGCGACCACAAAAGGCAGTGCCTCTTCGATCTGTTGCTGCACAGGATCCGCCTGTCTCCCTCCGAAGCCTCCCTCTACCCAGAGCATCAACAGGAAGGGAACAAAAATAACCAATATAAAAATTGAGCCATAAAGTTTGAATTTTTCTTTCATTCTAAACTTTATGACTCAGATTATTATTTATTCCACAGATACTTTATTCTTATACAAAATCCTTTGATTCCTTCAAGCCAAACGCATGAGATATTCTTATCTGATCATTACATATCAGAAAAAGCATTGGATAACGCTGCAAATTCAGCCAGCGTCAGTGCCTCTCCACGGATTGTCAGCGGTTTGCCGATAGTTGTGATCGCCGCCTCGATCTGTTCTTTGCTAAAATTAATCTCACCGGAATTTTTCAGTCCATTGACCAGTGTCTTTCTACGCTGATTGAAGGATGCACGGATAATACGAAACATCAGCTTCTCATCTTTGACATCAACCACAGGTGTCTCATGTCTTGTCAGACGGATCACTGCGGAACCGACATTTGGCCGCGGCATAAAGCAGTTCGGAGGAACATTTGCTACAATCTCCGGATTTGCATAATACTGTACCGCCAGAGACAGGGCACCATATTCTTTGGAACCGGGCCCGGTTTTCATACGGTCTGCAACTTCCTTCTGCACCATGATCGTGATGCTCTCGATAGGTACATGACTCTCGAAAAGTCCCATGATGATCGGTGTCGTAATGTAATATGGCAGATTTGCCACCACCTTGATCGGACGGCCACCGTTTTTCTCTTCCACCAGTTTGTTGATATCCACTTTTAAAATATCTTCATTGATGACAGTTACATTGTCAAATGCTTTCAGCGTATCACCTTCCAGAATCGGGATCAGCACTTTGTCAATCTCCACTGCCACAACCTCACGGGCTGCACAGGCAAGATACTGGGTCATGGTACCGATACCCGGTCCGATTTCAAGCACAAAATCATCCGGTGTAATACCAGCCTCATCGATGATGCGCTCCAGCACATGGGTATCGATCAGGAAATTCTGACCGAACTTTTTCTGAAATGCAAATTTATAACGGTTTAATACCGCAATGGTCTCCTGCGGATTTCCAAGATATGGTTTTGGTCTGTTTTCACTCATATGATTCTCCTATATTTCAACGATTCAGAGCCATCTTATCAAATAATTGCAAATAACTTCTTTGCATTTTCTTCGGTAACAGCAATCACTTCTTCTTTGGAAATTCCTTTCAGATCTGCGATTTCCTGCGCCACATAATCAATGTATGCGGAATTGTTACGTTTTCCACGAAATGGTGTCGGTGCCATATACGGGCAGTCCGTTTCCAGTAAAATGTGATCCAGCGGAATCTGTCTGGCCGTTTCTTTTGCCTTTTTTGCATTTTTAAATGTAACCACACCGCCGAGTCCGATATGATATCCGAGCTTTACATATTCCTGTGCCATCTCCGGAGAATAGGAATAACAATGGATCACGCCACGCTGACCTTTTCCTCTGGCTGCGATCAGATCAAAGGTATCTTTTGCCGCATCTCTGCTGTGCACCGCAATCGGCAGATCCAGTTCTTTCGCCAGTTCCATCTGCTTTACAAACCAGTACTTCTGCACTTCGTGCGGCTGAACATCCCAATGATAATCAAGACCAATTTCACCGATAGCGACTACTTTTTCTTCCATGCGGGCGGTTTCCCGCAGACGGGCAAAAGACTCCTCATTTAAATCTCCCACCTCATCCGGATGAATGCCAACGGCCGCATAGACAAAGGGATATTGATGCGCCAGCTCCACACTGCGCCAACAGCCTTCCAAAGACGCACCGACATTTATGATCGTGCCGACATTCTGCTCTGCCATTCCGCACAGCAGAGCATCTCTGTCTGTATCAAACTGTTCATCATCATAATGTGCATGTGTATCAAAAATCATTAGCAGATCTCCGCTCCGGATGGCATTGCTTTCTCCGGTGTCATCAGGGACAGATTACCCTCTGCATCCTCTGCACATAACAGCATACCTTCGGAAAGCACACCTGCCAGTTTTGCCGGTTTCAGGTTTACAAGTACCATCACTTTCTTGCCAACCATCTCTTCCGGTGTGTAATGTTTCTGGATTCCGGAAACGATCTGTTTTACCTGGCTTCCGATTTTCACCTGGGAGCAAAGCAGTTTTTTGGATTTTTTCACTTTTTCACAGGCAATGATCTCACCAACCTGGAACTGCATTTTTCCAAAATCCTCAAAAGAAATCTCTTCCTTTGGTTCGATGTCGATCACTTCCTCATCAGCTTCTGCTTCCCTGGCCGGTGCTTCTTCTGTAACCTGCGGATGAAGTTCTTCTACTTTTTTCATAACTTCTGCAAGATCCAGACGTGCAAACAGGATTTCCGGTGTATCTGTTACTTTCAGACCATTCTCACGCAGACCAAAGGTTGCCAGATCGTCAAAATCACGCTCTGCGCCGTTGATCTGAGCAAGGATTTTTGCAGATGTCTCAGGCAGGTAGCTCTTTAACAGCTCTGCACCGATATTGATACTCTCTACCAGATTGTAGAGAACCTCTGCCAGACGATCCTGTTTTGCCTCATCTTTTGCAAGTGCCCAAGGCATCGTCTCGTCAATATATTTATTGCATCTCTTGAATAAGGTAAATACTTCTGAAATTGCATCTGCCACACGCAGCTGATCCATTTTTGCAGCTACCTTGTCGCGGGTTCCTGTTACAACTGCTTTCAGGTCAGCATCTACGTCTTCCTCAACGCCTGTTTTGTTTACCACGCCGCCAAAATATTTGTTGCTCATGGAGATCGTGCGGTTTACAAGGTTTCCAAGCGTATTTGCAAGATCAGAGTTTACACGCTCCACCATCAGTTCCCAGGAAATCGTGCCGTCATTTTCAAACGGCATCTCATGAAGCACGAAGTAACGGACTGCATCTACGCCGAAGAAATCTACCAGCTCGTCTGCATACAGTACGTTGCCCTTGGATTTACTCATTTTTCCATCGCCCTGAAGCAGCCACGGATGACCAAATACCTGTTTCGGTAACGGAAGATCCAGAGCCATCAGGAAGATCGGCCAGTAAATCGTATGGAAACGAATGATATCTTTACCGATCAGATGAAGATCTGCCGGCCAGTTTTTCTTGAACAGATCTGAAGAATTTCCATCTGCATCGTAACCGATCTTTGTAATATAGTTTGTCAGCGCATCCAGCCATACATATACGACATGCTTCGGATCAAAATCTACCGGAATACCCCAGCTGAAAGAAGTTCTGGATACACACAGATCCTGTAATCCCGGCAGCAGGAAGTTGTTCATCATCTCATTTTTTCTGGAAACCGGCTGGATAAATTCCGGATGTGTATTGATATAGTCGATCAAACGATCCGCATATTTGCTCATTTTGAAGAAATATGCTTCCTCCTGAGCCGGCTGAACCTCACGACCGCAGTCCGGGCATTTGCCGTCTACCAGCTGAGACTCTGTGAAGAAAGACTCACACGGTGTGCAGTACATTCCTTCATAATATCCTTTGTAAATATCTCCCTGATCGTACAGTCTTTTGAAGATTTTCTGCACCTGTTTCTCATGATCTTCATCCGTTGTACGGATGAAGTTGTCATAAGAAGCATTCATCAGATCCCAGATGCGTTTTACTTCTCCGGCAGTCTTGTCGACATACTCCTTCGGTGTCACACCGGCTGCTTCTGCCTTTAACTCAATCTTCTGACCATGCTCGTCTGTTCCGGTCTGGAAGTATACGTCATAACCTTCCTGTCGTTTGTAACGGGCAATACTGTCTGCCAGTACAATCTCATAAGTATTTCCAATGTGCGGTTTGCCTGATGTGTAGGCAATCGCTGTTGTCATATAATATTTTCCTTTGCAGGTTTTACACATAATCAAATCACTCCTTTTGGGTTTTATACGGACGAATTTTTCTTTTTTTCCTAGTAGTTAAGCGTATCACAGGCACCCTGAAAAGTCAATGAAGCAGACAGGCATAAAGCTGGTTTTCAGCAAAGATTTTTACAAAGCAATACTCATTTACTCTGCAATTCTGCCGGAGGCTATATCTTTGCATATTTCTATATTGATTCTTACAAATAAGAAGCGTTATAATAGATTCAATGAAAAAATTCTATAAAGTTTCAGGGAAAATGCAATACATACTTATATACATAACACATGAGTATTTTTTCTGGAACTTTATTTTGCGTGAAACATTCTTTTATACAAGTTACAACAGAAGGGAGTCTATCAAATATGGGGATTGCATTACACAAGAAAAAGACATCACATTCTACCCTGATGACAGAAGGAAGTATCTGGAAACATATTTTATTTTTTTCTATTCCGCTAATTTTGGGAAATATGCTTCAGCAGTTATATAATACGGTCGACTCGATCGTGGTCGGAAATTTCCTTGGAAGTGAAGCTCTGGCTGCCGTCGGTTCCAGTTCTTCCCTGATCATGCTACTGATTTCTTTCAGTATGGGAGCCGCTGCCGGTGCCGGTGTCATTGTCTCCCAGTTTATCGGTGCACAGAACAAAAAAGGAATCCATGAGTCCGTACATACTGCACTGGCAATTGCATTGATCCTCGGCGTTGTCCTGACCGCTGCCGGTCTTATTCTGTCTCCGCAGATTCTTCGCTGGATGCGCACACCAGAAGAAGTTATGCCTCAATCCATCACTTATCTGCGGCTTTATTTCGCAGGCGTGATCTTCAGTATTCTTTATAATATGGCAAGTGGCATTTTGAACGCTGTCGGCAATTCCAAGCGTGCATTATTATATCTGGCAATTGCTTCTTTTACCAATATTATACTGGATCTGTTATTTATCCCCGTCTTAAAGATGGGCATTGCCGGCGCTGCGATTGCGACAGATATCAGTCAGCTGCTCTCTGCCGTACTCTGTATGCTTTATCTGATGCGTGTAAATGAAAGCTACAAAGTAGTCTTGAGAAAAATCCGGATTCATAAAACGGTTGCTATCCGTATTATCCAGGTTGGTGTACCGACCGCCATCCAGAATACCGTAATTTCTTTTGCAAATGTTCTGGTTCAGGCCAGTGTCAACAGCTATGGTGCGCTCGCCATGGCGGGATTTGCGGCATATATCAAGATCGACGGATTTAACATTCTGCCCGTCATGAGTTTCAGTATGGCAGCTACTACTTTTTCCGGGCAGAATTACGGAGCCGGCAATATGGAGCGTGTGCGGAAAGGCATGCGGGTCACTGTTGCCATGGGTGTTATTTACTGTATCTGCGTCGGCAGTATCCTGCTATTGTTTGCACATCCGCTGATCGGTATCTTTTCCAAAGATCCGACGGTCATCGAATTTGGTGTAAGAGCCATGCTGTACTTCTGCCCATTTTATTTCTTGCTGGCCATTATGCATGGACTGGCAGGCGCCATCCGCGGAATCGGAAAATCTGTTCCGCCAATGGTCATTATCCTGTTCTCACTCTGTGTTTACCGCGTGATCTGGATCCGGCTGGCAGTACCACATATTCCAACCATTGATGGGGTATACATGGTATATCCGATTTCCTGGTTGATCGGTGCAATATTAATGGTTGTTTATACCAAAACAGCGTTTCCAAAACAAGCATCAACGCAAAATATCTCTTTGTAATTCTTTGACAAAAAAATCCCCGGCAGGATCTATTTCCTGCCAGGGATTTTTATTTAGGGAGAGATAAAGCGTTCAGATTAACCTTCAATGGCAATAAATTTGTTTTTCTCTTCTACTGCTTTCTGCTCTTTTTTCGGAACGGTAAAGCTTAAAATACCATTCTCATATTTCGGATGGATATCTTCTACTGCTACATGCTCGCCCACATAGAAGCTTCTGCTCATAGCACCTGCATAACGCTCACGTCTTACATATTTCTTATCTTTCTGCTCTTCATCTTTGTCAAGACCTTTTGCTGCGCTGACGGTTAATGTACCGTTTTCCAGTTTCATTGTGATCTCATCTTTCTTGAAGCCCGGAAGATCGATATCTACTTCATATCCGTTTTCGGTATCTTTGACATCTGTCTTCATTATGTTTTTAGCATGTTTACCATACAAAGCTTTCTCAATATTTGCACTGTCTGTAAAATCCGGGAATGCAAAGTCGTTCATAAAATCATCAAATAAGTTTTCTCCAAAAATTCTAGGCATCATCATAAGTCATTACTCCTTTCAGTAATTGTCTTTATTGTCTGCACATTCGGAGTAACCGAAGTGTTGTTCTCATTGAGCATTGGATTTTTGGATCTTCGGAACTTTTCTTTGTTCCTTTTATCTCTCTTCCTTTGTTCTATCTGTACTATAGCACCTATTATTAGCCATGTCAACACCCGAGTGCTAATTTCACAGTTTTTTCACATTTTATTGCTTTCATTTTTTCTTATTCTCTTTAAAAACAGATATCCCACAAGACACGCAATCACTTCGGTAATGGGAAAAGCCCACCAGATTAACGAAACCCCTATCTGACCGTTTCTGACAAACCAAGAAAAAATCCCAGCTAATGGTAAGATGATCACAAGCTGTCTCAAAAGCGAAATAATTAATGATTCCACACCACCGTCCAGTGCCTGATAAATCCCCTGATAAGCAACATTAATTCCAGCAAATAAAAAGCTGACAGAAATCACTCTCATTGCACTGATAAAGTATACCCGCGACTCTCCCGCATTAAACAGCGTTGCAAATGCCCCAGAGAAAATCTCTGTAATTGCAATGCCAAGAATCATTAATGCAGTGGTATAGATAAGACCATATTTGATTCCATCCTGGATTCTCTTACTGCTTCTCATTCCATAGGCAAATGCAAGAATCGGAGTAATTGCATCTCTAAGTCCAAATGCAAGAAACAGAACAAACTGCTGTACTTTATAGAACAGACCATATGCTGTCTGTGCTGACGGATTAAACTTCAGAATCAGGTTCATTACATAAACCATAATAGACATTAATGCCTGTGCAATGATTGCCGGAAGTCCGATTGCATAGATTTCCTTTATAATCTCCGTATCCGGTTTCATATATTTCGTACCGTGTTCAAATTCTTTATTCAGCTTCGTATGAAAAATGAACAGCAACACTGCGGATGCCACCTGGCCGATCACGGTTGCATAAGCCGCACCTTTCACGCCCATATCCGGAACCGGTCCGATGCCATAGATCATAATCGGATCCAGAATGATATTTACAACTGCTCCGACCACCTGTCCGATTGTAGAATAAAGAGAACGTCCCGTTGCCTGAAGTAATTTTTCAAATAAAGAAAAAAAGATAATTCCAAAAGAAATCACACAACATATCCGCAGATAACCGACGCCCATTTCGAGCACTTCAGTATCTACTGTCTGAGATGAAATATACGCTTTCACTCCAAAGATGCCAAAAAGAAAACATGCGACGTAAATGATTACACCCAGAAACAGACTATTTCCTGCTACCTTCGCAGCTTTTTTACTGTTTCCCTGCCCCAGTGTCCTTGCCAGAAGTGCATTGGTTCCTACACCTGTTCCAATTCCAACTGCAACCATAAGCATCTGAACCGGAAATACCAAAGTCAGAGCATTTAATGCTGCTTCACTGCCCACTTTCATATTTCCTACAAATGCACTGTCTACAATGTTGTAAACCGCCTGTAATGCCATTGATAGAATCATTGGGATTCCCATCTGAATCATCAGCTTATTCACCGGCATATCTCTCATCTTGATACTTTCTGCCATTTTATTTCCATTCCTCCCTTTTCTGCACAAAAAAAGTGTAACGCTGTCATATAAGCTGGACTTACGCTGACAGGCTACACACTTTTTCTTGCAAATATTCATTTTAACTACGTGCGAATGCGCATCGTCTGCACGAAGTGCTTTCTATTTGATAGGAAATTCGATGCGATTTCTACCAAATAGAAAAACGAGTAGCTGGTAAACTGGATTTACGCTTACTCGCCACTCGTTTCTAGTTATTATATTTCCTATTTTTTTAAAAGTCAAACAAATTCTTGCATCACTTTTTATTCTTCTGTCTTTTCTTCGTCTTCGAATGCTTCCTCTTCTACCGAAGCATCCTCTTCCTCTGATTCCACAGTTCCCTCATCTGCTTCTTCCTCAGAATCTACTACTTCACCTTCATATACTTCCGGCTCCGGTTTCTCACATTTTGCACCACAGGAAGAACAAAAATTCGCATCATCAGCGATAGCTGCGCCACACTCCGGACATCTTCTGATTCCGCGAATGCCATCTTTCGCAGCTTTCAGTTCACCGATTTCTTCAAACGCTGCTTTAATCTCGTCAATCTGTGTATATTCGGAATCCTCATCATCCTTATGTGCATGATAATATGCCTGACCCAGATCCTGATAAAGTTTACGGATTGCACCTTCGCGTTCCTGGATATCTAATGCGATTCGCGCTGTATCTTTAATTTCCTTTGCTTTGCTTAATCCTGTTTTTCCTGCTGCTGAAATTGTGTTTCCTAATTTGTCAAAAAAAGCCATTTTCAAAACCCCTTTCTGTGTACGTTCATTGCGTTATTGCAGATTCAAACAGTATGAAAAATCCGTGAAATTCTGCATTAATTATGATAACTTTTTCTATATTATACCGCAATTTCGCCATGACACAAGGAATTTTCTATAAACTTTTTATTAACTACTTTCTGCTTTTTACCCAACCGTAATTTTGCAACTCTGTCCTAAATGCTGATCGACGTGAATATTCTGCCGCATACCTGGACATAAGCATCTGCTTTCCACCTCTTTCTCCCAGATATTCCCGGATTTCTCCGATTGCGGCTATGTAAGAAGCACATTCTCCATAATCATAATAACCGAAATATCTGCCATCTCTTCGGATATAAGCAGAATATATCTCTTTTAGTTCCTGCCTGCAGGTATCCTGGTTCGCACTGTTCAAAAATCCACGTAAATAATTGACTGCATTTGTATCAGACCGAAACGCTTCCACATAATATTTTTCTATAAGCGAACGATCAGCATTTACTATAATAGCATATTCTGATGTTTTTAAAGCCACTTCACTGTTCATACTGTTGCTTAAATAACACCTGATTTTTTTGTTTTGAGGATACTACACCTGATTTTTCTACATTTTTTATCATCTGAATAAAATCATTTCGCGATGACTCCGGTAAAGTACGTGCAACCTCATGTATAATTTGTAATAATTTTTCTTTGTCATACTTTTTTGCTATTTCATCGACTTCATTTATAAATTTTGTAAGATTCATCACCAGTCCCCACACTCTTTCTAATTTTTCAATGCTGTAATCGGCACAACAAACACACCATCCGGTCTCTTATAAGCTGCATTTGACAATCCACATATTACACACAGAGAAGCTGGCTCTTTTCCACCATCTTTCTTTATTTCTTCTTTTATTTTCAATAAATTCTCTGCTGCCGCCTCAATCTGATTTGCCCCAAGCTTTATCTCAAAACCACACCATGATCCATCCGGCAGAGATATCACTGCATCCATTTCATTATTGTTGTAATCCTGATAATGATACAATTCCGCACCAAATGTCTCCGCATATATTTTCAAATCCCGCTCACAGAGTGCTTCAAATAAGAATCCCAGTGTATTCAAATCTCCCAACAACATTTCCGGTGTTGCCCGCAATAATGCCGCTGCCAGTGACGGATCCGACAAATGCCTTTTCTCTGCCTGTTTTACCCGAACAGAAGAGCGTAATTTTGTGTCATACGGTTTTTGATTATCTGTGAGAAAAAGTCTGTTGAAAATATCCAGATAGTTTGCCACTGTTTGTATATCAATATCTTCATCATCTATCTCTTTCATGTCGTTTTTCAATCTTTTGTTTGTTACTGTTGTTGCCTCATTTCTTGCTAGGGATCTTAACAATAACTCCATTTTATGTCGATCTCTCTTTATATTATCAATACGATATACATCATCATCAAGTACAGCATTGATGTATTGGATCGGTAAATATGCTGCCTGTTTCAAATCCGTTTCCTGATTTGCCGGCCAACCACCACGAATAATAAAATCAATGAGTTTTCGCAAATCCACTTCGCCTAAAATTTGGGGCTCTATTTCGCCTTTGCACACATCCTGAAGCGATACCGCTCCACTAGATCCTCCACATTCATATAGGGACATTGGACGCATTCTGAGTTTTGCAATGCGTCCTGCGCCACTGTGTAGAATTCCTTTATGATTTGGCGTTGCAGATCCAGTCAGAATAAATTGTCCCTTCTGTCCAGTCTGGTCAACTTTATAGCGTACCGCATCCCAAAGTTGCGGCACCTCCTGCCATTCATCAATCAGACGTGGTATATCACCTTCAAGCACTAATGACGGACTCATTTCTGCCAACTGTCGATTTTGAAAATTTCCTTCTGGATTTCCAATCATAATCTCGCTGTTGCAATGAAACGATGAAGTCCACGTTTTTCCACACCACTTTGGGCCTTCAATACACAATGCGCCAAAAGTTTTCAGATACTCTTCCACCAAATTATCTATCAGTCTTGGTTTGTAATTCTTTTTTTCCATTAAGCCTCTCCTTTTTTTGCGCAGAACTCATTTTTAATATCTCCTGATAATAATGATATTATACTTCAACCCTATAGATTTTGCAATTTTAATCCCGCAAATTTCCTTTTTTCGTTCCCATAGATTTAGTGTTTTCATTCCTACAGATTTTGCAATTTCAACCCTACAGATTTTTACCCTTCATTCCCACAGATTCAGAAAAGGACAGCACCCACAGGCACCGTCCCTTTCTTAAAATATGATTTATGGTTTTAGACTGAATTTCTCTGTTACATTATTTTCTTCCAACCAATGCATCATCCAATGGTTTTCCGGCTGCTTTACGATATGTATCATCCACAGTTTTTACATGAGCACCATTAAATGCAAGCATCAGGATCAGACCGATGATTCCTGCAACCAGCAGAAAGATAAATACTGCACGCACGCCCATTACGCTTGCGATCAAAATTGCAACGATGGTTGGTGCAACTGCATTGAAAATGTTGGAAACCGGATTTACACAGGCAAACACACCGGAAAAATCCTCTCGTCTCCAATACTGTGCTGCTACAGATACTGTAAAGTTTGAAGATGCTCCCATAAACATAGCTACAAAGATCAGTGCGATAACAACCAGCGCACCTGTTCCTGTTGCAGTTGCCAGTGCACCGCACACACCGGATAAAATCATAAGGATCATTGCCATGATCATAGATTTCTTTGTCCCAAACCGGGTATCAAACACACCCAGAAGCCAGCTTCCGATTGCTCCAAATATCGCAACCATCAGCATAATGATCGTATAATTTAACTCCGGAAATGATGAAATAATTGCATTGGACTGTGTCATTGTTCCAACAGCGCCCATAATGAGAAGTCCACAGCTTGCTGCTGCAAACCAGAAATCACGGCTTTTGAAAATATGACCGGTGGTCCATACGGTTGTCTGTTTATTTTTGATTTCTTCTTCCAGCATCTGTTTTGCAACTTCCGGTGTGATGTTTTTATTATTATCACGATACGCACCACACTGTTCCGAATAATCTGTTACAAAAATCAGGAATAAAATATATCCAAGTGTTGTTAAAATCAGAAATGGCAAAAACCCTTTCCATATTGCAGGCATTCCGCCTGTTGCCAGCGGTCCCATAACAGTAGCTGCAAAAAATCCGATCACACCATTACTTACCGGATAAGCGATGGTTGCAATACCCATAACGGTTCCTTTTCTGGTCGGAAACCACTGACCTGCAATAATACTCAGGAAAAATAATGCATACATTGTAACTACAACGTTTTCAATCAAATATACTACGGACCAGACAGTCTGCTGTACAAACGGAATTCTTGCAACTCCAAATGCAGCCACAACCGCTACCAGACCGATGACCGCTGTCAGCTTTTTAATACTTTTTATCTTTCCGATAAAGTTTGAGATAACAATCTGCAAAACAATTCCAATTCCGGTTCCGATTGTCATAAGCATTGCTACCTTCTCAGCCCCGCCGTAAAAATCAGCAAGAATGTTTAACGGATAATTCGTAAATACCTGAAACATCATAAATCCGAAAAACAATACAATAATCAAAAGCCATCCTCTGAATCCAAAACCAATACTCTTCTTAGTTTCCATAATACCCTACGTTCCTCCGCCTTCTGGCTGACAAAAATACTTTCCCGCATCTCTGTCTTTTTATTTGTAAAACGGACATTCACAATCCGCTTTTGCTACTTGCTCATGAACGCAGTCGCTTTGCAACCTATGTTCATATAGTTTTGCAACCATATATTCCAGTCCTTTTAACTGCTCCTGTGCAAAATGCACCCGGAAACAGGGATGTTCCAATATGCTGCAATGGAAGTTCTGAATTTCTTCCCTTGTTCTTCCGTTATAAATCTCCATCAGAAGCGATAATGCTCCACAAATGACAAGGGAATCGCTGATTCCCTGCCAATTTAAACAATCATCGATCCATTCCAGATGCATCCAGGTGTTGACCTGACATTCATGAATCAAATATTCATCTGTTTTTAATGCTGCCGGGTATTCCGGCAATTCCAGACCGCATTCTACCAGAAATGTATATTGGCTCATCTGATCTTCCAGTTCCAGAAGGTCGGCAAGGATATCGTCTTCTATCTGCTTCATACTTTCCCGCTTCTGTTCACTCATACCTGCTTCTCCTCCAGTTTCTGATAAATACAATCACACAGCTGTGTAAATGTATCAATCCGCACACTGTCTTCTGCTGTTACATTGATACCATATTCCCGGTTTACCGCCAACAAAAACAGTATTTTTTTGTTCATTGCAGTCGTTGCACCACCGCATTTTGACGCAGCCTCCGCTGCATCCAGTTCTCCATGTGGACGTTTTGCCGCTTTTTCTGCAGAAATCTGGCAGATTTCATAGAAATTATCGGTTGTTATTTCTTCCGGTTCCAGCAAAAATTTGGCACACATATACTGCAGAAACAACCTTCCAAAAACTTCCCGTGAGAGGCTGCTTTGCCCCTCACAGATCATTTTTACATAAAACTGACTGCCTTTTTTCTGCTGCAAAATCTTTTCTTTGATGGCTTTTCGCATTATGCAGTCACTACTTCCATTCCAAGTACTTCACCAAGCATTTTGACATCTTCGATATGATTTCCAAATACAAGTGGCATATGAAGACCGAATTTAGCCTGTTTGTGGAAATATTCGTATTTATCTGCAACTTCAAAATAAACACCTTCGCTACAGCCGGTCGTTGTATAACCAAAACCGCCAAGTACCGTTCCTTTTGCCACCATGATCTTCTCGCATAACGGATCATAACGCATCAGAGTAATTGTCTCTCCTCTGAATTGTGAAAAATCAATTCTCATAGTTGCACCCCAGCCACTATGTGTAAATGGACGCAGAGAATATGCTGTTTTTTCTGAATCAAATCCGTGGATCAGACGGTTTGGTGTCGCATGTCCACTGTAGTAGATATTCTGTGTGCGATCCATGTCTTCGATATAACCGATTCCGGCAAATTCACCCTCTACCTGTTTGTCTCTCCAGATACATGGCTGTGTATTTCCCATATATGGTGCTTTTCCTGTCAGATTTGCAAGTGCTACAATAGATAATGTACCAAGCAGATCGTACTCACAACCGGATGGGATTCCCATCTCATTTAACAGAGAGTGGCTGAAACAAAATGTAAACTGCTCTTCATTCATTCTTCTTGTTGCACATCCATCCGGACATACTGCTGTAAACGCATTGCATCCGAAATGCTCACATAATTTCTGGATCAGTACTGCTGCCTTGACTGAATTTTCAATGTAATGCTCCTGCACATCATTTTCAACAGAACCATCCGCCAGTTCTTTTGACCATGCTTTTACTTCTTCCATGTCTTTATCTGTCAGATTGTATACCTGACGTCCCGGTAAAGTATGATTTTTTCCATGTTCATTGACATGCATCATATCCAGAAACTCATGAAAACTGAAATAATTAAAACGTACGCCCAGTTTTTTTGTCACCATATCATTACTGATAAAGGCATCCTGTCCACCCATGGAGTAGTGGGAATTATTTCTTGTCACACCAAGCACTTTCGTGCGTGCAAGTGCTTTTCTGGTACGAAGTGCTTTCAGCAGACGGATGGCATCCGGCAGATCCAGAATTGCATAACTCTCATAACCTCTTGCATTCAGTACCGCATGCTCAATTGTAGATGCGAACATTCCTTCGCCGGCTACCGGTACATGATAGCGCATTGCAAATTCTTTCATGATACCTTCTCCACGCATTCCGGTAAAAATAAAGATATCTGCTTTTCCGACACGATCTACCAGTTTCTGCTCTTCTTCCTCTGTGATGAAAAATTCATCTGACATTTTGATATATAAAGGATCAAGTAAATGAATGCCCGGTATATGGCTGAGTGCTCCGCCATATCCCTGTGTCCACATTTTGAAAATTTCAGCCTGGTTCATCAGATCAAATTCCTGTGTCAATGCTTCTGGCGGACCAAAACGACATGGTCCTTCATATGCATACTCATGAATGAGCGCAGTGTACACAAGCTGAACATTTAATTCCACATCAATACTCTTTTTTACATCATACATAAATGCTGTACCTCCTTACAAATCACTGTTTTTCTTTAGCATGGTTTTACCATAGCACAAAACTTTCCTCCCAGTGAAATGAGAATAAGTAATCATTTTATACACAATCTACATAAAGTTCATATCATTTCTATCGGTATTATATCTATTTTGCGCAATTAAATATCGCTTACTGTCACTATTAAAGCGGACAAGGCCGCAAAAAACTCCTGAAAGGATCGTAATTCTGCTATCTCAGAATCACGATCCTTTCAGGAGTTTTTCTCACACCATCTGTATGCTTCTACCATATTAACTTTCGTCTTCTTCTGACAATCCATTCAAAAATAATGCCAACGCCGGATTATAATTTTCTTTTTTCCAGGCATAAATCATATGAAGCACATGCTCTTCTTTCGATAATTCCATGAAATGAAACAGCATGCTGTTTTTCACCTGCGGAACATCACCACACGCAATCGCGACACCATTTCCGGCTGCCACATTTAAAAGCTGGGATTCGTGATTTTTCACATACTTCATCTTCTTGCATTGAAAACCATAGTGACTCAACAGATTATTTGTATCCTCAAGACGGAATGGAGAATCCTTCTCATCCGGTGCAATAAATGTCTCATCCTTCAGATCATAAATTGTTAAATTCTCCCGTTCTCCCAATGCGCTGTTGGCACACACAATGATTCCGGGAGAAAGCCGACACAGCTTTCTTGACAATGTCCATGGCAGGTTTTTGGCTTCAAATCCCATCGTAAAAATCAGATCATACTTATCATCCTTCAGCCCCCTGCGCAATTCGCCAAAGGAACAGTAATTGATATTAACTGTCAGCTCACTGTATTTTTTTCCAAACTCCACCAGCAGTTTCAAAACCCATGGTTCTGTCTCAAAGCCTTCCAGCACGCCGATATTAAGTTTTCCTGTAATACCGTTGCTGGAAGCCTGAATCTCTTCTAATCCGGCCTCAATTTCTTCCAATGATTTTTTTAAATGGCTGACCATAATAGCCCCGGCTGGTGTCAGGCGCACCTCTTTTCGTGTCCGAACCAGAAGTGGTGTCTTACATTCTTCTTCCAAAGACTGAATTTGTCTGCTGACGGTAGGCTGAGACAAATATAATCGTTCTGCTGCTTTTGTGAAATTCAGGCAGTCTGCCACCGCCAGAAATGTACGCATTTGCTCCATTGTCATCGTTTTATCCTCTCAAAAAAAGCAATTACTTTTTCTGTGTATTCGCCAAGTTTTTCCATTTCTTCCATCGTATTGTAAAATGCCGGAGAAATACGAATCACTGTGTCTAATCCCATTTTATTCACGATTGGCTGCGCACACATACTTCCTGTCCGCACTGCCACACCATATTTGTCGATCATACTTGCAAAATCGTAAGGATGCACACCATCGATCTGAATGGAAATACAGCCTGCCCGCTGTTTTGGATGCCCCAATATGTTCACCTGTGGAATAGCTGCTAAAACTTCTTCTGCTTTCTTTAACAGTTCTTCTTCGTAGGAAGCCATTCGCTCAATTCCGATATCCATCAGATAATCCAGGGCTGCACCCCAGGTGATGACTCCACTATAATTCGGTGTTCCTGCTTCCAGCCGCGCCGGAAGTTCGGCAAACGTTGTTTTTTCTTCTGTTACGATGTCGATCATGCCGCCACCATAACGATACGGCTGCATCGCATTCAACCATTTTTTATGCACAAACAGACAGCCAACACCCGTCGGTCCCATCATTTTATGGGCGGAAAAACCAAGAAAATCGCATTGCAATTCTGCCAGATCAAAGATTCGGTGGCGCACTGCCTGTGCAGCATCAATATACACCGGAATTTCATATTCTTTCGCCCATGCAATCAGTGTTTCGATATCAACCACGGTTCCCGTTACATTGGATACAGCGGTGACTGCCAGCAATTTCACTTTATCTGACAGCATCTTGTGTGCTGCATCCATATCCAATTCACCATCCACGGTCGGAATCATGCGAAACTCCGCTCCGCATTTCTGACAGACCTGCTGCCACACAACAAAGTTGGCATGATGCTCAAGCTCTGTGGAGAGCACCACATCGCCCGGCTGCAATACATGACACAGGAAGCTCTGCGCCACCAGGTTTGCAGAATCCGTCGCTCCGGAAGTAAAGATGATCTCTCCCTGATCCTCTGCATGCAAAAAAGCTTTTAGCCTATCCCGCACTGCTTCCATATGCATCGTGGACTGTTCACTTAAATAATGGATTCCACGATGCACATTCGCATTATACTTTGTGTAATGCTCCACAAAACAATCCAGCACCTGCTGCGGAAGCTGTGTCGTCGCCGCATTATCCAGATAGATCAGATCTTTTCCATGTATTTTTTCTTTTAGAATCGGAAAATCTTCCCGAATTTCCTCCCATGTACGCATGTTTTCTCTCCTTTTTACTCACATGTACGCTCGGAATCTTTTAAATGAAGAATTCTGAGAGTACATTCATATTGTTCAAAACCACATATCCGGATTGACATCCAGACTGTCAATAAACTCCTTTAACTCCGGTTTGTTATTCGCCTTACGCCAGATCAGCGCCACACCGCTTCTGGTATTTGCCACCGGTCGGAACTGTATCTCCCCAAAACTTGGATTTGCATATCCCCTGAAATTACGATCACACAAAAATATATCCTGCTCTGACATCAGGTTAAAAGGCAGTGATGTCGCATTATTTGTATATCGCACATAATCCGGTTCAAATCCTGCCTGATGGCACAGATCATCAATCATACCATTATAACTTGGCGTATAAAGTGGTGAAATAGAAACAAATTTATATTTCGCCAAATCTTTTATTTCTATCAATTCCTCCTTTGCCAACGGATTTTTAGACAGCATACCTACATTATGAGGACAAATGTTGATCACGCAATAATCCAGTTCCTTCGTCTGCAGCTGTTCCACATCGTACAATACCGTATAACCCAGATCCAGATGTCCGGTCAGTACTTCTGACCGGATCGCCTCTACGGGATTGCTGTGAATACTCAGATACACATCCGGTTTGTGCCGCATAAAATTCCTGATCTGCGGCAGGGCAAATTTCTCCGGATCATGAGAATCCAGCATCCCGATGGACAGCATACTCTGATATCCACTCTGCAAAATCCGACATTCCTCCACAGAATGATCAAAATCTTCCAGCACTTGCTTCCACTTCTTATACAGATGTTTTCCTGCATCTGTCAGAATCAGCCGCTTGTGACTGCGGATAAAAAGCGTAAGTCCTAACGTCTGCTCTATAGAGATAATTGTCTTGCTCAGCGTCGACTGTGTCGTATACAACTGCTTCGCTGCACTGGTAAAACTGCCTTTCTCCGCCACTTCGAGAAAATAATGGATCTGCAGCATATTAATTTTTGGATATTCTTTCGGCTCCATATGTCTCCCCCTTTATGATTGCAGAGATGCACAAAAGAATCTGTCATGCATTGCATGACATGCATCTCGCAGCAAGAATGTCAAGAGCATTCTTGAATCATAGTAAAATTATATGTTTTATTCCAAGCAAGGAAAAAAATGCCACATATAATTCCATTTTCGAATATATGTCGTTTTTTGATACACTTTATCATTTCTTTGCCTTATTTATTCCGTTTTCGAATGATATCAGCGGTTTTCTTCGCTTTTTCTTCCTGCATTTTTGAATTAGTATCATTATAACATTAAAAAACACAATGTAAAGGAGAAGAATCATGATTGAAAAAATTACTGATGTAAAGCTGAATGTCCGTCCGGTGTTTATCGGTCTTGTACACCAGTACTACTATGAAGGACCATGCCGTTTCGGAAAAGGCGAAGAGCTGGAGAAAGACTATGATGTATTTATGAACTCCGAGCTGTACCGCCAGTTCCAGAAAGATGTTGCAGAAAACATACCTCTGGATGCAGTCAATATGATGGAGCCAATCTATGTAGAGCGTGATGACTGGTTTTTAACAGACGAAGACATGTTCCGCACGATGGCAAAAGACATTGACCAGGTTGATTACTACCTGTTTTCCTTCGGTATCGGCCGCGGCGACATTTATCTGGAGTTTGCGCAGAGATATCACAAACCGCAGGGCGTTATGCCGGCTCAGTGCTGTGAGGCAACCGTAAATACTTCCGCTGTCCGTGCAAGAGGACTGGAAGCTTATGCATACCGCAGCTGGGAAGAATTAGGAAGACATATGCGTGTATTAAGAGCAAGAAAAGCACTGGCAAGCACTCGTGTTATGGTTGTGACTCGTTTCAACTCCTCTCGCTCCTTCAGTTCTTCCGACAATCTGGTAGATCTGAATTATGTAACAGAAAAATTCGGCGTACAGTTCCGTTACCAGAACTTCCATGAATTGATGGACATGCTGACAGTCAGAGATCCGAAAACAAACCCGACACTTCCAGGGCGTGAAGCATGCAATCTGACAGAGGAAGATATGAAAGAAGTTGAACGTCTGGCTGATGAGCTGATCGCAGGTGCCAAAGAAGTCCGCATGGAGCGTGAGATGCTTGAAAAATCCTTAAAAGGATATGTATTAGTTCAGAAACTGCTTGATCGCAACGGATGCAACGCATACACCATGCCATGTCCGGACTGCTGTTCCACAAGAAGATTAAATCATGATCAGCTTACTTTCTGTCTGACACATTCTCTGAACAACGAGGATCAGGTTCCTTCCTCCTGTGAGATGGATATCAACTCCGTACTTGCTATGGCAATCATGGAAAACCTGTCTGACAAAGCAGTTTACATGGGCAACTCCAACCCGGTACTGTACCGCGACGGTAAAATGGTTACTATGCAGGGATTTGGTCAGGATCAGCTGGCGGCTGCTACCAGTGAGCGTGATGATCTGTATCTGGTATTCCACTCCACTCCAAACCGTAAACTGCACGGTTACAAAGAGGCGTCTAAAGCAGAGTACAGCCTTGCTCCATTTGCAAACGATCAAGGGTTCGGTGCAACCATCCGTTACGACTTTACACAGGATGCAGGTCAGGAAGTAACTCTGCTTCGTATCTCACCGGATGCGAAAAAGCTGTTTGCAGCAAAAGGAACCATTCTTGCAGGATCCGGTGCAGAGCGTACAAACTGTGACGAAGGATTTTTCATGAAAATTGCAAACCAGGAAGACTTCTTCTACAAACATATTAATTTTGGTAATCACCTGGTTGTTACATACGGCGATTACATTAAGGAATTACAGCTTCTCGGCGAGAGCCTCGGACTGGAAGTTGTAACAGCCTAAATTAAGCCGAACGCAATGAGACTTGAATTTATGATTATCTGACAGAAAGAGGAACGAGCAATGTCCATCATCAAGAAAAAGAGCGGGCTTCTCATGTATCAGAAAAAGTCTGCCAAATATATGGAAAAAATAAAAACCACGCCTTATCCGGACTGGGAATCTCTGCATCAGGATCTGTACGGATTTATCCTGAGCAAATATATACTGCTTGGTGATGTCACTGATATTTATGATCTGACAGAACTTGCTGAATTAAGTGTCGCAAAAACCATTCAGATGCCAAAAGAAGACAGTAAACAGTTAGATGGCGCACATTCCTGTGAAGGAACCACCTCTGCCATGAATAAAAAAGTACTGCTTCTCATGGCTCTGCAAAAAGGGCTGAATATAAAATTTTCAGCCCAAAACACTGCCAATCTGACAGATACCCGTCTCATTGCACAGGAAGTCTGGAAATTGCTTAACTTATAAAAACCAAATAAATACCAAAACCATCATATGATGTTGGGATCAAAAGATGCCGTACGAATTGTTCCGTACTTCGTACTCCCACAATTCTACCCAATATTCGCATATCGTGAAGCTGACGCTCCACTTTTATGCTCATATCGGGGCGGGTCATTAAGCCATAAACCCACTCCTGTGCAAGCACATCGTGGTTTCAGGCTTTTGACCCTGGCATCATCATATTTTTTGAAACACAATGTGTCTCCACCAGAGGCAGATTGTGTTTCTTACGCTAAGGAAAAGTCTAGTATTTTACTGGGAGAAAGGTTGAAAAATGAAAAAAGGGAACAAAAACGAATTATTTAATTTTGGAAAAGGCTGGAGAACCATTATCTTCTGTCTGCTGATGTTCTGGTTTTATGCCGGTATGGTGAATGACAGTTCCAATGTTGTCGCTCCTGCAGTTGCAGAAAAACTTGGCATTCCTGCCGGTAATGTATTAAATATGGGCACCGTAGCTGCCATGGTCGGCGTAATCTTCTTCTTCGTCATGGGTGCGGTAAACCGTAAGATCGGACCGCGTGTGACAAGTTTTATCTGTCTGATCCTTGGTGGTGTCGGATATTTCGGCATGGGACATGCCAACAGTCTGGCTCAGTATGCCATCGCATTATGTATCTGTACCATCGGATGTATGAGTGCCGGTTATATTTCCGGCGGTGCTTTCGTGGCACAGTGGTTTCCTAAGAAAAAAGGTATCGTTATGGGTTACACAACCATGGGCCACAACATGTCCACCGGCTTCTTTGTACCGCTGATCACCATGCTGGTTGCCAGAATGGGCGTTACAAATGCTGTTGTATTTCCGGTAATTTTAATCGTGATCCTTGCTTTTGTCGGACTTGTATTTATGAGAAATACTCCGCAGGAACGCGGCATTAACCCAGATAACGTATCTGATGAAGAATATCGAAATGAATACTTTAACGAAAAAATTGATGAAGATGGCGGCTGGACAGTAAAAAAATTATTCTCCAAAAAAACATTCTGGCTGGTTGCAGTTGCTTCCGGTGGATTCCAGTTTGTATCCACCATCATTATTACACAGCTTGTTGTTCGTAACCAGGAAGTAGGATTTACACAGGCTCAGGCACTTACTATTATGACAATCCTTGCCTTCGCCGGTATCGTCGGTTCCTGGATCATCGGTGCTATGGATCAGAAACTCGGCACAAAGAAAACCATGATTTTCTTTGGTATCTGGTATGCAGTTGCCCTGCTTCTGGAAGTCACCGAAAAACGTCCGCTGGTCATCGTTTTCCTGATCATGTTCGCACTGGCTCTGGGCGGTTCCGCAAACTTTACGACTTCCCTGCCTGCAGCTGTATTCGGACGTCATGGATTCAAAAAAGTAAACTCTGTACTTTTCCCGATTCAGGCACTGGTATCTTCCTTCGGCTTCTGTGTAAATGGAAATGTATTAAACGCAACCGGAAACCTGCGAATGTCTTATGTCATTGCAGCTATTGCTTCTATCGTTGTCGTTATCATTGTACTTTTCATCAATGAGCATCAGTACAATCGCGATTTTATGACGGAATGCGAAGCAGAAGCATTTACAAAAGAATTGCAGAAATAAGCAGCATTTGAATGCAGACCGCAAAGTGACTGCGTTTATAAGTAAACCGCAAAAGCGGATTATAAATATCCGCTTAACACTTAGGATAGGTAATAAACAGTCAATGCCGAGGGCATTCCTGAACCCAGATCCGGCATTGTCAGAAAGAGAGTACAGCATGACAGAACAACGACTTTCCATCGCAGAAGAACAGGCAGAATTTATTAATGATTTTAACGAAATTGATGACTGGATGATGCAGTACAGCTGTCTGTTGGAATTAACCGCAGACATGAAACCTGTGTCAGATGAAGAAAAAAATGAGCAGAATAAAATCTCCGGCTGTCAGGCCGATCTGTGGATCATCCTTTCCTTTGAAAACGGAATTGTTCACGTCCGTGCTGACAGTGATTCTCTGATCGTAAAAGGCATTGTCGCTGTCATTGCTGCTCTCTTTGACAAACGTACCCCGCAGGAAATCTGCGGGGCACATATTGATTTTCTTGAAAAAACTCCGTTAAAAGAACAGATCTCTACGGATCGTTTTCACGGAATGCAGACTGTGATCCGTAAAATCCAGGATTACAGTACTTCTCTGACGCAAATGTAAACCATATAAGCTGCATAAACAACAAGCATACTCACACCACCTGCCCGTGTCAGAAGCTGTTTTTTCCATACAAGAGCCATAATATATACACTGACGATTACCAATATCACAATATCGATCAGATTGTTCATGTTCATTGCAATCGGGCTGATTGCGGATGCAAGTCCACCTACCAGCAAAATATTGAAAATATTGGAACCAATAACGTTTCCAAGTGCCATTCCAGCCTGATTTTTCTTTGCCGCAACCACAGATGTCACAAGTTCCGGAAGAGATGTTCCAATGGAACAGATCGTCAGACCTATCAACGTCTCACTCAGTCCAAATCCGCGGGCAATTGTTTCCGAGCAATTTACAACGACCTGTCCGCCAATCACAATCGCTACCAGACCTCCGCCAATAAAGACAAGACATTTCCATAACGGAAGATCTTTGATTTCTTCCTCCTCAACCAATTCTCCGGCTTTTCTCGTATTTCTGGCAATCCGAACCATACCATACAAAAATATTGCAAAAAGCACCACCAGAATGATACCTTCCACATGTCCGACTTTCATTCCGATCAATCCCATAATTCCGATAATCACAGCAACCAGTACGGAAAACGGAAACTCTCTTTTCAATGTCTCTTTTTTAATCTCCAGCGGCTGAAATAAAGCGCAGACGCCGCATACTACCAGCAGGTTAAAAATATTTGACCCGATGACGTTACTGATGGCCATTCCATTACTTCCATGTAAGGATGCGGAAATACTGACCGCACATTCCGGTGCACTTGTTCCCATTGCCACAATGGTCATACCGATGATAAACACCGGCACGTTAAATTTCTTTGCAACAGAACCACTGCCTTCCACAAAAAAATCTGCGCCCTTAACCAACAGTACAAATCCAATAATGACACCTATAATTGCTAATATCATTTTTATCTTCCTTTCTTGCTTACACTTATTTCACTACATACTGTATCTTATCTATTCTATCACGTTTCTGCTGATTCTATATTCCATATCGTTTTTCACAATATTCCTTTTCATTCAGCTTCTGGTCATCCGAAAAGTCCAAGATGTTCGATTAAGATTTTCACACCGATTCCGATCAGAATAATGCCGCCCAGAATCGTTGCCTTATCCTTGAATTTACTTCCAAATACATTTCCGATCAACACACCTGCGATCGAAAAACAAAAAGTAATACATCCGATGATTGTTACCGATGTGATCAGTCTCACCTGCAGAAAAGCAAATGTGATACCGATTGCCAGTGCATCGATACTTGTGGCAATTGCCAGCAGAAAAAATTCTCTCAGATCGATCCGCACGCTACCCTCCGGACAGACTTCTTCATTTTCTCCTTTTTCTTTGACCACATCCAGGATCATTTTTCCACCGATCAGTACAAGCAGTATAAATGCGATCCAATGATCAATGGCTGTAATATAAGACTGGAACTGACTTCCAAGAAGCCATCCCAATGCCGGCATCAACGCCTGAAATCCTCCAAAAAATGCTGCCAGCACAAACATATACTTTTTATCTACTTTTCGCATGCTCAAGCCTTTACAGACAGATACCGCAAAGGCATCCATGGAAAGTCCGACACCGATCAATGCCAGTTCCAAGTAACCCATAATTCAATTTCCTCCATAATGTATGATTTAACAGCTCGCATCAGGGAATATCATTGACAGGAACTTTGACACAATTTTCTCTCAAGCGAAAAAAGAGACCCAGGTATGCCATAGAATTAAATAATAATCCTTATTGACATACATGAGTCTCATTCATTAAGATTTGCCAGATTATCCTAAAAATGATAAACAGGTTGTTGACAAATCACACAATTCTTACTGTGCAAACTACTCCCTCACGAAGTTCTTTCAACTATATCGTAATGAGGAGGATTTGTCAATATTTTTAACCATTTCATCATACAAGCTCATCATAAAATGACTTCAAAAACTGTCCCTCCGGACGGATTGGATCTGACGGTAATACTGCCCTCATGCCCCCTCACAATTTCCCGGACCAGGGCAAGTCCAAGCCCTACACCGCCAAGTTCCCGGCTTCTGGATTTATCTACACGAAAGAACGGTTCAAACACACGCTCCTTAAGTTCCTCCGGGATTCCGCTTCCTGTATCCTCCACGGACAGATGCACCTGATTTTCCTCCTGATATGCAGTTACAGTAACCTGTCCATCCAAATGATTATATTTTATGGCATTCTCAACAAGATTGTATACCATCCTGTAAATAAGGATATCACTTCCTCGCAGCGTTATATCTTTGCATTTTCCAATTAATTTTATATTTTTTTCCTGTGCGAGAGGTTCCAAATCCGCCAATACCTCATCTACAAGAGCATCCACTGCAATTACCTCATCCCGTCCCACAGTCTGAAGTTCACTCATGTCGAGAAGCGTCTTTACCATTTTGTTGAGTCTGTCGTTCTGTTCGGTAACCATTTTTATCGTTTGCATAGTATCTGCATCATTTCCCGGATGCCGGGTTGCATTATATAAATCAAGCTGTAGCTGCATCAGAGACAACGGCGTTCTGAGCTCATGCGCTGCATTTGCAGTAAATTGTCTCTGTATCTCAAATGCATCCGAGAGACGCGTAAGCATCTTGTTGTACGAAATACTAAGCTGGTTGAGTTCTTTCACTTTGTTTTCTTCTATTTGTGAATCTGCCAGATTCTGTGCCTCTACCTCTTCGATTTTATCAGAAAACTCCCGGATTGGTCTGAGTGCATGCCCGCTTATAAAATAGGTCACTACCCCACCCATAAGCGCCAGTACAGTTGAGATTATAAAACTGTTTCTTTTATAGTCAGCCTTATTATTGTACACCTGCAAAGAAAAGTCATTTGCAAACTCATCCCACTTATCCTCAGGAATGCTGATATATATTTCATTCGAATTATTCTCATTATCACCTTCCCGGGCATCAACGGTCTCTTGCAGGGAGTCGATATAATACACACCATTTTTATAGACAAACATTGTCAGGCAGCCACATATGACTGCAATATATAATGTAATGATACAGGTCAGTCTCCACTGCAGCGACATTTTTTTCATTGATCGAACTCCTCTCGTATTTTATAGCCCTCACCCACTTTGTTCAAAATCGGGTCATATTCCAGCACAGCCTTAAGTTTTCTTCTAAGAGAAGACATATGCACCCGGATGGATCCACTAAAACTGTCCGCAGTTGCATCCCAGACATGCTCGATCAGTTCCTCCTGGCTTACCGGTCTGCCCAGATTCAGAAGCAAATATTCCAAAATACCACTTTCTTTTCTTGTCAGGGGAACCGGTTTTCCTTTTGCATATGCCTCACGTTTTACCGTGTCGAACCTTATCCCGCCACTTTCCAGACATACATTCTTCTGCACAAATTTTCTTCTTGTCAGGCTTCTGATACGTGCCTCAAGCTCCTGCAGATGGAACGGTTTTTCCATATAATCATTTGCTCCTGCATCCAGTCCTTCCACTTTATCTGCGATCTGTCCTCTTGCTGACAATATAAGAACCTTTGTCTCCTCATTTCTCTGTCTGAGTTCCTTCAGGATCTCCATCCCATCCATCCCGGGCAGATTCAGATCCAGAACGATCAGATCATAATTCTCTGCCAGAATACATTCAAAAGCCTCTTCCCCATCATAGCAGGTATCCACTTCATACCCGACAGCATACAAGCTTTTTGCAACTGTATCACATATTTGTTTTTCATCTTCAACTATTAATAATCTCAAAATGTTTTCACCTGTTTCTTAACAAAAATTTTACAACAGTTATTGTATAATACCAAAGTCAGCTGGTCAACAAATACAACAAACAAAGGAGCAACAATATCTTGAAATGTAAAAAAATAGGTCAAATGTTTGTGCTCATCGCAGGTATCACTATGGTGAGCTATGGTGCGATCCGGGGGGAAGCAGCTACTGTGCTTGCTAAAGCAATAAAATTATGTCTGGAGTGTGTCGGAATTGGATAAGAAAAAGAAATCACGATCAAAAAAAATAGCCGGAATTCGTGGATGGATACAGGCAGTTGCCACGCTGTTTACCAATATCCACATTCCAAATTTATTTAAGGGCAAAATATATCAAGGGAACGCAAAAGCAGTATGTGTACCGGGCTTAAACTGTTATTCCTGTCCCGCTGCAACGGGAGCATGTCCGATCGGTGCCTTTCAGGCGGTCGTCGGATCATCCAGATTTAAATTTTCCTACTACATCACCGGCTTTTTTATTTTACTCGGTGTGACACTTGGAAGATTTATATGTGGTTTTTTGTGTCCGTTTGGATGGTTTCAGGATCTGCTTCATAAAATCCCCGGGAAAAAGTTTTCAACAGCCCGGCTGAAGCCACTCAGATACCTGAAATACATCATCCTTATTGTTTTCGTTATCCTTCTGCCGATGCTTATAACGAACTCAATCGGAATGGGAGACCCGTTCTTCTGTAAATATATTTGTCCGCAAGGTGTTCTGGAAGGGGCTATCCCACTTTCACTTGGAAACGCTGCGATACGATCTGCACTGGGAACTCTTTTTTCCTTTAAATGCCTTATTTTAATTACGGTTGTTGTGTTAAGTATTTTGTTTTACAGACCTTTCTGTAAATGGATCTGTCCTCTTGGCGCAATCTACTCATTGTTTAATAAGATAAGCTTTCTCACGATCAAAGTTGAGAACAGCAAATGTGTCGGATGTAATCAATGTGTAACCGCATGTAAAATGGATGTGGATGTATGTAAGACGCCAGATCATCCGGAATGCATACGATGCGGTGCCTGCATAAAGGCTTGTCCGAAAGATGCCATCCACTATCAGTTTATGGGAAAACCCTGTAAGAAAAAGAAGCACAGCAGTCAGTAACAGACAACCGGTAACTATTTATTTTTTGCAGAATCACTGCACATCATATCATTACGAAAAGGAGCAATTACTCATGAAAACAAAAAGATCTTTCTTACTTATTTTTACACTCTGCGCAGCATTATCGCTTACTGCATGTAACGGAAAACAACCTGCTAACACAGAAAAACCGCAGGATACCAAGACAGAATCCAGTACAGCTTCTTCTGATGATTCCAGTTCTGAACTGGATGATTTATATCAGCAGGAAAACCAGCTTTTTGCAGATCATAAAGACGTATGGGACAAGGTATTTGGCATGATGAGCAAAAGCACTGCTGATCCAAGCGGAAATTATGCCGATTATCTGGCAGGCACTGTGGAATCAAACAAAGACTCCTTCACAGAGGATGAGTTGAAAACACTTAATGATGATATTGAAACGATTAGAAAAATTGAAGAAAAAATCGCCGCAATCGAAAAGAAAAATGCTGCATCTGACAGCAGCAGCGAGAAAAACAATTCCGACGATGTATCTCCTTTCAAAGATTTTTCCGCAAAGGATTTTGATGGCAATTCTGTTGATGAAAGCCTGTTTTCCAAAAATGCCGTAACCGCTGTTAATTTCTGGTTTACCGGATGCAAACCTTGTGTTGCTGAATTATCTAAACTGAATGAACTGAACGATGCTATCAAAGCAGCCGGTGGTGAAGTAATAGGAATCAACACAGAAACCTTCGACGGAAATGAAACAGCCATAAAAGAAGCTGCAGATATCCTGAAAAGCCAGGGCGCTAAATATCGCAATCTTTCCGTTGATTCTTCTTCCGATGCAGGTAAATACGCTTCCAATATCATGGCCTTTCCTACAACAATCCTGGTCGACAGAAATGGCAATATTGTAGGTGAGCCTATGCTCGGCGGAATTGATGATCAGAAGAACTATGATACTTTGATGAAACAGATTCAGTCTGTCATTGATGCAGACAGTGCGAATAAATAATCCTGTTCATGAAAATATAGAGTGTAAACTTTGAAAGAAGCTGTCTCTCATTTGAAAGACAGCTTCTCTTATTTTTTCTAAATCTTGTGCAAGCACATCGTGGTTTCGGGCTTTTGACCCTGGCATCATGATTATAAAATATCAATATACTCCCCTGCAAGTGCCTTATTCATACTGCGCACTGCACAGAATTTTCCACACATACTACATGTGTCACTGTGATCTTCTTCCGGGCTTCTGCTGTCGCGGATTGCTTTTGCAGTCTCCGGATCCAGTGCACATGCATACTGGGCATCCCAGTCAAGTTTCTGACGAGCCTCTGCCATCTTGTCGTCGATATCACGGGCTCCCGGAACACCTTTTGCAATATCTGCTGCATGAGCTGCAATTTTAGATGCAATGATTCCCTGTTTTACATCTTCTACGTTTGGAAGTGCCAGATGCTCTGCCGGTGTGACATAACACAGGAAAGCTGCTCCATTCATTGCTGCCACAGCACCACCGATGGCACTTGTGATATGGTCATATCCAGGTGCGATATCAGTTACGATCGGTCCTAATACATAGAACGGTGCGCCCATACAGATACTCTGCTGTACTTTCATATTTGCAGCTACCTGATCAAGCGGCACATGGCCCGGGCCTTCTACCATAACCTGTACGTTGTGATCCCATGCTCTCTTGGTCAGTTCTCCAAGTCTTACCAGCTCTTCAATCTGACATACATCTGTGGCATCTGCCAGACAACCCGGTCTGCAGGCATCACCCAGAGAAACGGTCACATCATACTCTTCGCAGATATCAAGGATTTCATCATAATACTCGTAAAACGGATTTTCCTCTCCGGTCATACTCATCCATGCAAATACCAGACTTCCGCCACGGCTTACGATGTTCATTTTACGTTTATGTTTTTTGATCTGTTCAATGGTCTTTCTTGTAATTCCACAGTGGAGTGTCACAAAATCCACTCCATCTTCGGCATGCATCCGAATGACATCAATAAAATCTCTGGCTGTCAATGTAGCCAGATCTCTCTGATAATGGATGACGCTGTCATAAACCGGAACGGTACCGATCATGGCCGGACATTCGCTTGTCAGCTTTCTTCTGAATGGCTGGGTATTTCCGTGGCTGGACAGATCCATGATTGCCTCAGCGCCCAGATTTACTGCGCTCATTACTTTCTGCATCTCAATATCGTAATCTTTACAGTCTCTGGATACTCCCAGATTTACATTGATCTTGGTACGCAGCATGCTGCCGACTCCCTCCGGATTCAAGCAGGTATGATTCCTGTTTGCGCAAATGGCTACTTTACCCTCTGCTACCAGCTTCATCAGCGCCTCGGACGTCATATGTTCTTTCTTCGCAACAGCCTCGATCTCCGGTGTCACGATTCCTTTTCTTGCTGCGTCCATCTGTGTTGTGTAATTTCTCATCTTGTTCTCCTTCTTCTATTTTATGGATTTTCATAACAACTCCGGTGAGCGAGGACGTGCAGTGATTCTGAAACAGATATGTCAGCTTATGCTGACCAGAATCACGCACCAGGTCTCACGTACGTTTGACTTGCATTTTCACACAGAGTCGTTTTCACAACATTTTTCTTATGCGACAGAAGGTGGTGCTCCCAATCTGCCGCTATGCATTACCTTTTTTACGTTACAGTTCATTGATCACATGTAGTAAAGCGGACATTTGCAATCCGCTTTCGCTACTTGATCACGCTTGCATGCATATTTTCTTATTTTTATTGGCTCATTTTCATTTCTTTTTTCGCCGGATGTCTGTACATACTGATCACGCCGCCTTTCTGCAGCGCAGTTACAAGAAAATATGCAAGGATACTTCCTACTACTGTGGAAACAAGAAATGGCACAATGTATACAAACAAACCTCCCGGATTTAATCCCATCATCAGTTTTGCAACCGGATAAGCAGCCAGACCGCCAAGGATTCCGGTTCCGGATGCCTCTGCAATACAGGTCAGCCACAGTTTTCGGAATGCCATATAAGCCAGACCACAGCATAATGCACCGATCATACTTCCCGGGAATGCCATCAGGCTTCCCAGTCCCAGCAGATTACGGAGCAGGCTTGCGCAAAATGCAATGCCGACCCCCCATCCCGGTCCAAGTACAACCGCCGCCAGAATATTTACCATATGCTGCACCGGTGCACATTTGCTGCCGAAAATCGGAAAACTGAGCAGGCTTCCTACCACAGCAACCGCTGTCAGAACACCCGCCATCGCAAGTTTTTTCACTGTGTCACTCTGTTTCATTTTCTCTTAACCTCCTTTTTATGCTTTTTTATTTATTTTTTCCACCTGAATACAGCTCTCATTTATCATAAAGTATATTGGGCGGTAAAAATCTTTTATTTTCATCACTTAATTTACTGACGTAAATTCGTTTTTTATCGCAAATCCATGATCCATCGGTCCACTGCCGGATCCCAGATCCAGCATGGCTGCCAACGCACCGGAAATATATTCCTTTGCACGTTCTACTGCCGTCTGCAGATCATAACCTTTTGCCAGATTAGAAGCAATGGCTGAGGATAAAGTGCATCCGGTTCCATGGGTATTCGGATTGTCAATACGTTTTCCTTCAAACCAGTGATACGTGCCATCTGCAAAAAGCAGGTCATTGGCCGTATGGATCTGATGTCCGCCCTTGCAAAGCACCGCACAGTCATACTCCTTTGAAATCTGCTCTGCTGCCCGGATCATATCCTCTGCGCTTTTGATTTTCATTCCGGTCAGCACTTCTGCCTCCGGAATGTTTGGTGTCAGAACAGTGGCCAGTGGAAATAATTTCTGTTTTAACGTATCCGTGGCATCCTCACTGATAAGCCGCGCCCCGCTGGTCGCCACCATCACCGGATCCACTACGATATTTTTTGCTTTATACTGCTCCAGTTTTTCTGCGATCACACAGATCAGCCCTTTCTCGGAAACCATTCCGATCTTGACTGCATCCGGAAAAATATCCGTAAAAATACTATCCAGTTCCTGTCCCAGAAACTCCGGCGTTGCATTTAAGATTCCCATGACACCGGTCGTGTTCTGGGCAGTCAGGGCTGTAATCGCGCTCATGGCATATACACCATTTGCCATCATTGTCTTGATATCCGCCTGAATGCCGGCACCTCCGCTGGAATCACTTCCGGCGATCGTTACTGCTGTGTTCATATACTTCACCTCCTCTGATCTGTCACAACGATTTACTGTTTCATCCAGGATTGCCGGAAATCCAGCAATGAAGTCAAATACAGCTCCCCGGTCTCACGCACGCCTTCCTGATCGGTCTCACCGTCCGCATCGTATACGCCAATTGTCCGAAACCCTGCATTTTTTGCGGTTTTCAACGCATAGAGAGAATCTTCAAAAACCAGTGTTTCTTCTGGTTTTGTGCCAAGACTTTTTGCTGCCAGCTGATAAATCAGCGGTTCATGCTTGCTGATTCCCACTTCCCCGGTGGTATAAATCTGCTGCAGATACCCATACAGACCATTTCGCTGCAATGCCTTTGTCACATGCTCCCGCGGACTGGAAGTTGCTGCGATCATTTTTACATTTTGATCCTGCAAAAAGTGCAACAGTTCTTTCGCCCCTTCTTTGGGCTGTACTTCATAAAAATAGAAGTCCCGGATCATCTGTTCGATTCCATTTAAAATTTCCTGAGGTGTATCCGGAAGCTGATACTGTTCTTTCAAATAATCCGCACCCTGCTCCATGCTCATGGAAAACAGGATCTGACTCAAACCTGCTTCCGGTTGAATACCACGTTTTTGCAGATACCGAACTCCAAGGTCATTCCAGACTGCCATGGAATCCAGTAATACACCATCCAGGTCAAAAATTGCACCGCAAATTTCTGTTTCTGGGATTCCACCTTTCCGTGTGATATCTTTCTGAGCCAAATTCTCCTGCACTACTTCTTTTTGAATCATGCCTTCACCATTTCTGCCGTAGCAATTTTCAGATCTTGTGCTGCTTTTCTGATATCCGGCTGCGCATAGATCGCACTGATCACCGCGATACCGCAAATACCGCTTCCAGCCAGTGTGGACACATTTTCCTGTGTAATACCTCCGATGGCAATAACCGGAATAGATACCGCTTCACAGATTGCTCTTAATGTCTCATGCGGCACCTCTGTGGCATCATCCTTAGAACCGGTCGGGAATACCGCACCGACTCCCAGATAATCTGCCCCATGCTTTTCTGCCAGAATCGCCTGCTCTACTGTCTGAGCTGACACACCGATGATCTTATCCGGACCTAATTTTGCACGAACATCTCCGGCTTCCATATCACTTTGTCCCACATGCACACCGTCTGCATCCATGGCCAGTGCAATATCCACATTGTCATTGATAATGAACGGTACGTTATATTCTCTGCAAAGCACCTGTAAATCCTTTGCTTCTTCCATAAAATGCGCCTCATCCAGTTGTTTTTCTCTTAACTGTACAAAGGTTACGCCACCCTCCAGACTTTCTTTTACCACAGAATGCAACGTTCTTCCATTCAACCAGTGACTGTCTGTCACTGCATATAAAAGTAACTGATCCTTTGTCAATATATCTCTATCGAATTTCATATTTTGCCCCCTGATCTAACATCTGTGCGCTCATGTTGTAAATGGCATCAATGATACGATTACGATATGTAGCATTGCCATCCCCTTCCTGCATGTTGCCCCAGCCAATCTCACCGGCAAGTCCCATGACACACACTGCTGCCGCTGCCGCCTCCAGCTGATTATCCGGATTTGCGGTAATATATGCGGTCATCACGCCGGATAACTGACAACCGGTTCCTGTGATTTTTCCCATTTCCGGTCTGCCATTCCGGATGACATAACATGTTTCTCCGTCACTGACCAGATCAATGGCTCCGGTGATGGCTACGATAGAACCGCTCTTTTTCGCAAACGCTTTCACAAATGCAACTGCCTGATCCAAAGTTTCTTCTGTCACAGCATCTGCCACATCTGCATCGACACCTTTTGTGGTGCCGCTTCCGGATGCCAGTGTCTTAATCTCAGAAATATTGCCACGGATCACAGTCGGATGTAAGGTATCCATCAGCTCAATAGCGGTTCCGGTGCGAAGTGCGGATGCACCTGCTCCTACCGGATCCAGTAAAACCGGATGTCCCATCTCTTTTGCCCGTTTTCCTGCAAGCAACATTCCTGCGATCGTTCGTTTATTTAACGTCCCGATATTGATATTCAGGCCGCCGCAGATGCTGGTGATATCTTCCACTTCCTCTGCCTCATCTGCCATGATCGGGCTTCCGCCACAGGCAAGCAGTACGTTTGCCACATCATTTACGGTTACATAATTTGTGATATTGTGTACCAGAGGTACCTGCGTTCTCACATTTTCCAGACATGTTCCTAACATTTTATTTTTCTCCTTAAAAGCAATTTATCATCAAAAAAACACACGATCAGTATTATTTTATAATCATCATTTTAAGCAATGAACACAAAAGCGGATACACCAAAATCGGCATATCCGCTTAATAAACAATACAAAAAATACTGCATTCGCTGTATCCCTACGTTGGCATTATCCAAATCAGGTTACGGGTCCAGACCACTTAGTCTGCTCTCAGCCTGCTGTCGGCAAGCTCCCCATTTATTCTCTTGTCAGGTTTCACAGAACAATTCCTGCAAAACATACGGTCAATTATTATCTGATGTTTCATCTCAGACACTCTCATTAACTGACGACATTATAGCACTGCACTTTTTTAATTGCAATATATCTTTCCGAATTTTTCGCATTGTGTTAGAATGGTGTTACAGTTCACTCATCATATGTATTCAAATATTGATCATGCTTGCATGAGGAAATATTTGGATACATAATGATGAAGGGAGCGCCTTTTTATGAGCAAAAGTAGTAGCGTAGCTACGGAGAAGTCCTGAAAGGACGTTTTGCGAATGGCGCGTGTGAACAGTAACAGAATGGTTACATTACTGTTCACCACTTGCAAAATGGGGAGTCTCAACTCAGACTGAGATAAAATCTATTATTTGGGGGAAATCACATTATGACAAACACGGCAAAAACGCCGCATCCGGCCACCGCCGGACATTCGGAACGCAACATCAGCTTCGATCTGATTCGTATTCTGGCAATTTTTCTTGTCATGTACAATCACCGCGAAACTTATATCTTTTATCATCATGTGCCACACATGGGACTGCGCTACATTCTTTCCATGTGCGGAGCAGCTTTCTGCAAATGCGGACCACCGCTTTTCTTTATGGTATCCGGTGCCCTGATCCTTCACAAAAAAGAATCTTTCCGACGGATTTTCCGGCACCGCATTTTACGGATTTTAATCGTAATGGTGATCCTAAGCATCCTGATCGTGACACTGATCCCGGATTCGGATTCCTTTCTCAAAACATTTTTTTCCGGACTGAACTGGTATCTGTATGCCTATATAGGTTACCTGTTGATGCTCCCGTTTCTGCGGATTCTGGTAAACCATATGACAAGAAAAGATATGCGGCTGTTTTTTATTCTGACAGCCATCGCATACTCCGTCAGCGGCATCCTGATTCCTTTTCGAGGTGTGGAAGAAGCATTTACCGGATTCCTTCCCATTTTCAGTTCACCCTTCGGAAGCAGCTGCTGGAACCTGGCATTTCCGGTACTTGCCTACTGTCTGGTCAGTTTTTCCAAACACGAAGAAAACCCGGCCCGAAAAAAGCGGATGCTTCTGATACTTCTGATCGGTACCATCGCCAGCCTGGTCATCGCCATGCTTCTGATGAATTATGATCTGACCGCAAAGCACGGTAAACATATGGAACTGATCGCACAGCATGCTGTTTTGTTTCCCTGCTGCTTTATTTTTTATGGTTTATACGAAGGTTTTTCCGGAAAATCCATCCGGCTGCCTTTCTCAGGAAAAGTGCTGGCAGAATTCTCAGCAGCTACGTTCGGCATGTTCCTGATTGAGACACACACCGGATTTTCAGAACAGATTTTTGACTTTGTAGCATCCTGGTTTCCGCATTCCGCAGGTCCCTACCTGTGCAGTCTGTTATCCATTGTACTGCAGTTACTGCTGTACTTTCTGGCGATTTTCGCACTGCGAAAAATCCCACCAATCCGAAAGATATTGTAATAACGTAAGTTGTGAAGCAGAAAAAGAGGCCGCCGCTTTTCGATAAATCATCGGAAAGTAGCGACCTCTCTTAAATTTTACTCAAAAATAATTTTACGATAGTTCTTTTTACCACGGCGTAATACAAAGTCCTCTTTATTGATGTCTTCCGGTTTGTAAGAAGCTTCAATTGATCCTACTTTTTCACCGTTTACAGCAACTCCGCCCTGCTGTACCGCACGACGTGCCTCAGAACGGGATGCACATAATCCGGAAGCAACCAGCAGACCCATGATGTCGATCTCACCGTCACGCAGATTTTCTTCTGTAATAACTGCAGTCGGCATATTTGCTGCATTTCCGCCGGAGAACAGTGCACGTGCACTCTCCTGTGCTTTTGCAGCTTCTTCCTCTCCGTGAACCAGTTTGGTCAGCTCAAATGCAAGAATTTCTTTTGCCGTATTTAACTGACTTCCTTCCCATTTATCCATCTCGTCGATCTGCTCTAACGGAAGGAAAGTCAGCATACGCAGGCATTTTAATACATCGGCATCGCCAACGTTTCTCCAGTACTGGTAGAACTCAAAAGGAGAGGTCTTCTCCGGGTCAAGCCATACAGCGCCGGACTGGGTTTTACCCATTTTTTTACCTTCAGAATTCAGAAGCAGTGTGATTGTCATCGCGCATGCATTTTTACCAAGTTTACGACGGATCAACTCTGTACCGCCAAGCATATTGGACCACTGATCATCACCACCGAACTGCATGTTACAGCCGTATCTCTGGAATAACTCATAGAAATCATAACTCTGCATGATCATGTAGTTAAACTCCAGGAAGCTTAATCCACGCTCCATACGCTGTTTGTAGCACTCAGCAGAAAGCATACGGTTTACAGAAAAATGCGGTCCGATATCACGCAGTACTTCTACATAATTTAAGTCAAGCAGCCAGTCTGCATTGTTTACCATTAATGCTTTTCCCTCGGAAAAATCGATAAAACGGGACATCTGTTTTTTGAAGCATTCGCAGTTGTGGTTGATTGTTTCCTTTGTCATCATCTGACGCATGTCAGTACGTCCGGATGGGTCACCGATCATAGCTGTACCGCCACCGATCAGTGCGATCGGCTTGTTTCCTGCCATCTGCAGTCTCTTCATCAGACACAGTGCCATGAAATGTCCTACATGAAGACTGTCTGCGGTCGGATCAAATCCGATGTAAAATGTTGCTTTTCCGTTATTGATTAATTCTTTGATTTCTTCTTCGTCTGTAACCTGGGCGATCAGACCACGGGCTACGAGTTCGTCATAAACTGTCATAATGTACTCTCCTTCTTCATAATAAAAAAACCCATCCTAATGCACATGCATAAGGACGGGATAAAATCTCGTGTTACCACCTTAATTCACAGACCGCTCACACGATCCGCCTCACCAAGTATCTGACAATACTTCTGCAATATAACGGTTGCTCCCGGCGCAGCCTACTGATCATCAAAATCATTTCTGATAACGTTCAATGCGCAGCTTGTGAATGTATTCGGTATCAGTTTTCCATGCGCCTCTCACCACCCGGCAGCTCTCTGTATGTTCCGCTCATACTTACTTCTTTCAGTCATTGCTGTTGCTGTTTGCAATTGTCTTCACATGTCCATTATTATAAAAGTTGTATTTGGAAATGTCAATGTAAAGTTTTACAATAACATGATCAGCGTTCCCGCCACGTTCAGACATAAGCCAACCACTGCTTTCTTCGTCAGACGCTCCCTGAACACGATATAGGAAAATGCGATTGATACCAAAATGCTCAGCTTATCGATTGGAACAACTACGCTCGCCATTCCGTCATGCAGTGCCCTGTAATAACACAGCCAGGATCCGCCGGTTGCCAGGCCTGATAAGCAGATAAAGCCAAGCTCGTTTTTCGGAATTTCCCGGATTGTATGCTGTTTGCCTTTGACAAATACAACCACCCATGCCATCACCAGGACAACGCAGGTTCTGATGGCAGTTCCAAGGTTTGACTCCACACCTTCGATGCCGACTTTTCCAAGGATAGCGGTCAGGCTGGCAAACACTGTAGAAAGCAATGCATAGATCAACCAGGAACCTCCCTTGGGCTTCTTAGGCTCATCCACCGTCTCTTTTTTCTGAATCATCATAAACGTACCGATACCGATTAGAACCACTGCGATACCTTTCACCAGCGTGATCGGCTCTCCAAGGAAAATAAAAGCAAGTATGATCGTCAGAATCGTACTTGATTTGTCGATCGGCACAACTTTATTGACATCTCCCAGCTGTAATGCTTTGAAATAGCACAGCCAGGATACTCCGGTCGCGATTCCGGATAAAATTAAAAACATCCATGTCTTGCTGCTTAATGAACTGATTGTTCCGATGGATCCTGTGATCAGCATCATGATCCAGGAAAAAATCAATACAACGATTGTTCGAATGGCAGTCGCCGCATCCGAATCCGTCTTTCGAATTCCGCATTTTGCAAGAATCGATGTCAATCCTGCAAAAACGGCAGAGCCAAATGCAAATAAAATCCACATAACTTCATCCCCGCTTTCTGCAGCTGTCGTATACAGTTGCCTGTTTATTATACACCAGAATCAATCATGTGAATTGTAACGTTTAGTTTACATTCAATAATGTTATCTGGAAAAATCTACCATTCCGTTTACGACATGCCACAAACCGTATTCGTTCTGTGCCATTCCAGTATAATTGAAATCTACGGCTCCACCGGTAATCTTCCACCAGCCATATGCGTTTGCGGCAAGTCCGTTGTAGTTAAAGTCTACTTTTCCTCCGCGCAGATAGAACCAGCCGTACTCGTTTGCTTCTACACTGTTGCAGTTGAAGTCTACGGCTCCGTTTACGATTCTCCACCAGCCATATGCATTCTGTGCAATTCCGGTATAGTCAAAATCCACTTTTCCTCCGCGGATGCAGAACCAACCATACTCATTTGCCTCCACGCTGTTACAGTTGAAGTCTACGGCTCCGTTTACGACTCTCCACCAGCCATATGCATTTGGTGCAATTCCGGTGTAGGAAGTGTCTATAACACCGTTTTTATAGTAGTACCAGTTTCCGTTTTCATCCTGTGCCAGACCGTTTTTGGATGTGTCTACGGTCACTTTTGCGTCACCCGGTTTGATGGAAAGCAGATCTACACTGTATATATTTAACGCATTGGATAATACTACACTTCCGTCTTCACTGACCGGTACTTTTATAGTATTAATCAGATCCAGGTTGTTGTCATTATCGATACGATACTGCTCTACTACAACATTTGCTGTGTCATATGGAACATCTGTAACAGTCAGATTGTAACCTGCATTGTTTTCATAAGTAAGTACACGTGCAATCGGAAGTGACCAGTTTGCAACACCCGGGATGCAGAGTTTGTTATCTTTGATCATCGGGTTATGGGATTCGGAGTTTGCCAGCATCTGGGAAGTCGGAATCTCATAGTTACTGATCAGGACATTGATCTGATCCTCTGTATCGTTGATACCAGCCATAACAGCCATACCATTTTTATCGCCGCCTGTTACAGCCAGACGGTTTTCTGTCTGGTTCATCTGACCCATTGCTTTGTAGCCATAACCGGTCTTTGTAATCGTTGCACTTCCGTCCTCATTTGTCTGGATCAGACGATTGTAGATATTGGCTTTCTCTACCGGTGTATCCTGCAGATACATCATCAAAGAGGCCAGATAGGATGCCTCTGCACTGTCAGCCATGCTGAACGCATTCGGGTTGAATAATACAGTACCATACTCGGAAAGCATCATCGGTACATCACCGTATCCGTAATCTTCCAGAATGCTGTGGAGATGATATGCCCAGCGGGAATAATCATACGGATCACAGTTATTGGACGGATAGAAATGATATGCGTAGAAATCCAACGGACAGTCATTTTCTTTTACATATTTGATAAAGCTCTCTTCGATTCCGTCATCATCATTTAAAGTTGTCAGTGTCGGACCACCGATTGGAAGGGTTGGATCCAGTTTTTCTACTGCTTTGGATACACTGTTGTACATCTCATAATACTGATTTGCTGTATTTGGCCAGAAATCCTGTAAATCCGGCTCGTTCCAGATTTCAAAATAATCCAGTGTATTGTAATATCCGTCGTCCCAGCCGAAATCGTAATGCATTACGATATGCTCTGCCATAGTAGTCAGATCCTGTAAGAACTGTGTCCACTCCTCGGTTCCTTCCTCCGGGAACTTATTGTCATCATTCTGGCTGGCACCAAAACGGAAATATACCTCTGAACCGGTTGCAAGAATATTATCGATGACTTTATCCAGTTCTTCAAAATCATAGCTGGACGGATCATTCAGATCCACTTCGTCATCTGTATCAAAATATTTCGGTACCAGATTGTAAATGATTCCGCGGCCATCGCCCTGTGTGCCGTCGATATCATGTGTACGCACCATATCTACACCCAGTTCGATATAAGCTTTAGATGTTGCACTTCCGGCTTCGCCCGGATCATAATGTGCGCCCTGGAAAGATTTAATCGTTCCGGTCTGATCACCCGCATTAACCGTGATATTTCTGTAATGCTCTGTATTTTCTGTATAACCGGCCTGTGTGGAATAGATATTCATAATATTTTTGTCGCTGTCATATTTTGTATAACCAAGTCCACCCAGATCTTCTGCCTTGATGCAGAGTTTGTTGTCAATGGTATACAGGGTAACTGCCTGATCTGCCACCTTGCCTTTGATGGTACTTGTCTTTACGCTGCCGGTACCCATGGTACTGCTTTCTGTATTAGGACTAAATGACTCATCAAAGTAATAACCATTTGTTCCACTTGTGATCGTAACAGATTTTTTGCTTTTCTGAACGTTAAATCCATATGCGGACAAATCATCTACTACCACATAGATCGTATCCTCCACATCATACGCACGCACTTCATCACCATTGATATAACAGCGATTCTGCTGTACATCTTCAGCTGTCTGTGCAAATGCAGTAACCGGTGCTGCTGCACCCAGACCAGTCAGCATCGCTGCGGTCAGTACCCATGCTGTAATCTTTTTTCGCAACATTTCATTCTCCTCCATTTCTTCAGTTTACCTAAACTCTTTACCATTTTTACCAACATAATTTTGTCTGAAAATATGTTTCGCAAACTGTATCCTCATTATACAAAACAGACCGTCACAGAACCGTCACTTTTCTTGACACAGTTTTACTAATTTTCTACAATAGACTTGGATTTTTGTATCTGCAAAAATGCAGGTTCCATACATTGATCTCTAAATGACAGCCACCTGTATAAAAATATTTTTTTATACTGATAAAAACACTGAGGTAATTTATGAAACGAAAGCTTACTTTTCTGATATCTGCTATTTGTTGTATCCTATTACTTAGCACCTTATCAATTTACTTTTTCCTGAACTGCAGACAAAATGCAATGGGGCAGACATCAGACGGCGTTTTTTCTTTTGAACGCTCTGATAATCCTTTTTATGCCGATTACGAACTGGCTGGGGAATGGGAATTTTATCCGGACAAGTTGATTTTTTCGGCGAATTCTGATGGAAATGTTCCGGGAAATATAGAATCCGCCAATCCCCTGACAATATTTACTGACTGGTATCACAACCGCCTTTCTGTTGCTCCGTCAGAAGAATATGCCAAAACACTTACCTCTACTCTGCCAAACTCTGATGCAGATAAAATATTTATTCCTTCGTCCTACGCGCAGCCCTGGAAACGCCAGCGCATGATAGGAACCTGTGCTTCCTACCGCACCATTATACAGGTAGACCGCTATATTAACATTGATGAAGATAAAATGGCTATCAGTCTGCCAGGTCTTCCCTCCGGCAACTACCGTGTCTACATCAACGGAAAACCAGGAAAAGCCTTTATGGTATCACCATGGTCTTATCCGCTGTACCGCATCGACAACAGTTCGGTAATTGAAGTCGTCATTGAAGTGTCCAACACTTCTGAAATTCTGAATATCTGTCCACGACTGACCAGCCTCGGCCTTACGATGACTTATTTTGATACATACAAAAACAGTTTTATCATCCTGTCATCCATTTTGTTCGCCACCTTTGCGATTTTGCTGTTTTCCATTTTCAGCATTGACCCCAGACGGTTCCGGGGATATTTTCTGACCGGTCTGCTCTTTACTGCTTACTTTTTCATCAACAACTGCTGGATTATCGGCTATATGGAACGCATCACCAATGTGATCCCAATGTTTTTGCTGACCTATATTTCACGGCTTCTGGTACTGGCCTGCTGGGGACTCGCCATCCTGATCTCCCACCATACCGGTCCCCAAAGGTTTTCCCGAAAAATCTGCCGCATGTTTAGCGGGCTGATCCTTGGCGCTGCCCTCTGTTTTACGCTGGCACTGTTTCTCCCGGTTTCCGGTGTTTTCGTCGTAACCGGACATATCCTTCTGTGGATCCTCGGGATCAGTTGGCTGATCAAAACCTGGCAGGGACTAGATTCGCTCTCCATTGACGGATTTTTATTCCATCTGGGCTACCTGTACCTGCTGACCGGAATGTTCGCAAATTATATTTACAACTCTTTCGGTCTGCCCGGCAAGACATTGTTTCTGCTTCCGGTGTGCATCATCACCTTCGGCTTTCTGATCTTTACAGCAAGCAAACTCTATCAGAAACAGCTACTGATGCATACCCAGAACCTACTGACCCTGGAAAAAGAAGCTTCCCGCATCCAGACCGCCATGCTTTCGAGCCAGATCCAGCCGCATTTTCTGTACAACACACTGACGACAATTCAAGAAATGTGCTATACGGATCCGGAGCAGGCCGCAGATCTTATCGTTCATTTTTCGAGATATCTGCGCACCAATATTGATTTTATGGATTACACGGACCTGATTCCTTTTGAAAAAGAACTGGAACATATCGAAAATTATCTTTATATACAGAATACCCGGTTTGGCAATGCACTGGTATTTGAAAAAGATATCACCGTGACAGAGTTTCAGATTCCACCACTCTCCGTCCAGCCGTTGATTGAAAATGCCATAAAATACGGCATCCGCAAAAATGGCAATCACGGCACAATCCGGCTGGAGACGAAACAAACTGCTGAAGGCATCTGTATTCTGGTAAAAAACAGCGGTCCCGGTTTTGACGAACAGAAGATCAATCCCCATCACAGTATCCAGAACATCCGCTCCCGCATGGATTATCTGCTACATGGAACACTGATTATTCACTCGCAGGAGGGAGTAGAGGGAACTGTCATGGAACTGTTGCTTCCCTATCAGAATCAAACATAAGATACCCGGTATTTTCCCGAAATCTTGTAAAGCGGACATTCGCAATCCGCTTTCGCTACTTGCTCATGAACGCAGTCGCTTTGCGACCTGTATGTTGGAGGCTTTTCATATGAATTATGTACTTGTAGACGATGAAGAAAGAGCATTAAATCTGCTAAGGATCATGCTCACCCGCTTTGATGGATTTTCAAAAGAAAATGACCATATTTATACCTTTACCCAGCCTGTCGAGGCACTGGATTTTATCCGCAGGACACTTGTGGACGTTGTATTTCTCGACATCGAAATGCCGATGTTAAACGGCATCACTCTTGGAAAACAGATCAGTGAGGAACTGCCTGCGCCACCGGAAATCATTTATGTAACGGCATTTCCGGAATATTCGCTGGATGCCTGGGATATCGGTGCCTTTGGCTACATCCTGAAACCATATGACCCGAAGCAGATCAGTGCGGTATTAAACAGAGTCCTCAAATACCATGCCGCCGCGGCTGAATCTATTACATCTGCTGCATCTATTGAGGGAAAAACCGGTTTTGGCACAGAAAATCATGGCCATACCCCTCCAGATGCAACAGCTGAAAAGAGGAATACACAAATGCACTCCAACAGTCTCCCGCATATCCGCTGCTTCCCGGATTTTGAACTGTTTATAAATAAAACCCCAGTCTCCTTCAAGAGCAGGAAAGCAAAAGAACTTCTTGCACTTCTCGTTCATTATGAAGGAAACTGGGTTCCGATTGATAAAATCACATTCTGTCTGCTGGAAAACTGCGAGGAACATTCCTCCAAAAATTACAGCCGCACGATCCTCTATCGGCTGAAACAGGCGCTTGCACCTTATCATCTGGAACAGATTGTGGAGTCTGCCTACGGTAAAATGCGTGTACATACTGAACAGTTCACCTGTGATTATTATGATTATCTCCAGGGACAGACGGAACTGTTTCAGGGCGATTATATGGGGGAATACCCCTGGGCAGAGACGACCCGTGCCGCCATGTGGACGAAGATGGTTAAATGAAATAACTGTTTTACAAGAAAGTGTGCTCTCGCACACTTACGCGCTTACTATTACGAATAACAGATCTTTCTTGACCGCGCCGAGCACGATTGCGAAGCAACAATTTCTTTTCGTGCGAGTGCGCATCGTTTGCACGAAGTGCTTTTGCTGTCATATCAATCAGCCACAGTAAACAACATATCATTAATCGTCACAGATTCTACCTGTTCCAGATCCAGAATATGGTCAAATCCGATCCACAGATCATTATTTTTTCCATATTCGCCGTAAAATTCATTTTTCACCCGCTGCGACTTACTCTCTATCACATAAGTGCTTCCATCTTTCATCTGTACGGAAATCTCATCATATTCCGGTTCCACATCGGATGCACCCTGATTTGTAATCAACATATCATAGCTGGTCAACACAAGCTGCTGTTCGCTATTTTCATTCTTCCATGTCAAAGAAGGAATGCTCTCACTTTCTGGTACTGTGATATTTACCAGCTCAGTTTTGCTATCCTTAGTTCCATCCAATTCTTTAAAAATCAGACTTAATGACGCATCTTCCTGTTCAGCTCCTATTACGTTAAATACCATGTAAAACACCTGTGTCTCATCATCACTCGCATCCTTTTCTAAATAAATGCGCCAGTCAGGTGCTTCCTGTCCGGAACTTTCCAGTCCCACCGTCAACCATATATCTGTGTCGGTCGGATTTATTTCCTGTAAGTTTCTGGTTTCCATCGTCCAGTAGTCATATTCCGGTAAAACATCTCCGGTCAGTATATACCATGGTTCTCCTTTTCCGGATACACGATTCACTGTAAACTGCATAATTCCGGAATGCGTTGCCGCACTTCGAACCACCTTGTCAATCTGCACTTCATACTCGGCTCCCTGATAATGGTAGGATGCCTTTGTATTCTCATTTGCACCTGTATCGTTTACATAAGATTCCACCGGTCCCATATTCGTTTCACCAAACAGATTTCCAAATAAATTTGTTTTTTCTGCTGCAAATACCGCACTTCCGGAAATACTCAATGCAATCACTAATGCTGCCACTGCCTTTGTTGGTCTATATGTTCTTTTTTTCATTGTTTTGGCTCCCCTCTCCTGCCGATCTGCCCGTTTCAGAATATTCTGATTCAGCCAGAAATCCGGTCCTTCTTCCGATTCAGCCGGAGTAAGGGATTTTTTTAATACATCATCCAGATTTTTCATAAAACAGAATCCTCCAATTCTTTTCTGAGATATTTCCGTGCACGCATCAGTTTACTTTTTATACTGCTGACCGATTCGTGCATCTGCTCCGCAATCTCTGCTACTTTCAGATTTTCCATGTAGTACAAAAGCACCACTATCCGCAGTTTTTCCGGCAAACGGTTTACGGCATCCTGCACCAGCACTTTCTCCTGATACAGATCATCTGCCGTATTTTTATTTTGCGTCAGCCGTTTGCAAAACAGGTAGATATCTCTGCCATATTCGTTGATATATTTTTCCAGCTGTTGTTTCTCCATTTTTAATTAAAACTCCCATTTCTGACGTCTTCCCTGGGTAATCTTAATTACCCTTACACCTTTATATTGTCATAACTTACCGGTTGGTTGCAAAAAAATATCGCAAAACCTGAACAAATTGGTTTTGCGATATTTTTTATACCACTGCTTCAATAATTTTTTTATCATCAATCAGAATCTCATGTACTCCGATTTCTTTTTTCTGATTGAAATTGAAACTGATCATATATCCCTGGTTCACATGATAGGCATCCAGATATTCTGCCAGCTGTTTCTCCCCTCTGGTATTATATTCCTGACCATGCCATATCTTCATTTCAATGATATACTGTTCTCCACGATAATCCACAATCACATCCGTCCGTTTCTGTTCGCGGGTTTCCGCTTCAATGTAATAATTTCCAGTGCCATTGATAATTGGACGTAAATACAACAAGAAATATTTTCTACCTTCCTGTTCGATAAACGTCTCATCACTATCTCCGTATAAGTCATTAAAATGTATTACAAAACGTTCCAGAATCTGACGCATATTCAAATGTCCATTTACAATAAACTGATTTTTATCTAACAAAGCATCCGAATAAATCTGTTGCTTTTGCATTTCTGAAGTTGACAGATATAAATTATATAACCATGTCTCAAAAATACGATTTGCAATCGCCAGCACGCCATGATTATTTTTCACAAATCCAAACATAGTTGCCACACTGATCGCCGGTTCATAATAATTGTAAGCAATTGCTTTTCCGGTAAATAATAATGACTGTAACATATCATTTAATTCCGGGTAACGATTCAGCTTCTCACTCAATGATTCGAACAATGTATTCTTCTCTGCCAGCAGCATACGAACTGCCGTAAAAAATCCCTGTCTGGTCCACACACTTTTCAATCCGTTTTCGTCATAATTTATAGCAATATCTTCATCCATAATCTGACATAATCGCGAAACAAGAAACGGATATCCTGATGTATGCTGATACAGCAGAATTGCTATTTCATCAACATTCATTCCAGTATGATGATCTTTTTCATATTCCTGAAGCATACCAGCAATCTCTGTTTTCGAAAAGCTCATATCGATTTTAAAATCTGCCGCAATATTCCATGGGCTGTTATATTTATGCTCTTCATCCGGTCTGATCTTGTGTCGGAGATTTTTCACATCATACACTCCGGCTAAAATAACCGATTTGAATGCCGGCTGTTGAAAACGATTGATATACTGGGCACGAAGCTGTCCTAAAAAATCCAAAAAAACCTGATTATTCGATGCACTGTCTACCTCATCGATCATCAAAACAATCGGCTTATCAGAAAATTGACAGATATCTCCAAGCCCCTCAAACAATGGTTTTAATGTAAAATAATCATATCTGTTGTCTACATGATTTTTCAAATCATTCAACGTTTCTTTTAAATCGTCATTTAATGTCGGTTTGCATTTTTTGAACAGCCGTAAAAATGAATGACAGAAAGAAAGTGCAAAAACATTTTCGTTTGCAAAATCAGCACTGCCGAATGTCTGAAAATCCATCAGTACAACATAATATTCTGCTTCCAGCAATCGCTTTAACTCGATCAATGTCGTAGTCTTTCCATACTGACGCGCTTTATTGATCGTAAAGTATTTTCCATCATCTACAAGTGCTTTTATCTCCTGCAAACGCTGCACAATGTCTACCATATAATGTTCTTCTGGTATACATACAGCAGTTGTATTGAATACTTTTGACATGATTTCCTCCTGTCTAAATCGTTCTATCATCTATGTTACAAATCTTATTATTGCTGACAGTTTATCCCTTTCACCAGACAACGTTTCTTGAAAAATGAAATCCCATAACACAGCACCTCATCATAATCATCCTCAAATTCTTTCGCATACATCCGATCATCAATCTGAGCAAGTGCTGATTCACAATCTGATATTAAATCTGCCAGTGCATCTGACTTTTTAACTTCAAACACTGCCACGCGCCCATTGACAATATCGCTGACTACGATATCACTGCGCCCTTCCCCATGTTCCTTATTGGATTCCACCGAATACCCTGCTCCTGCAAAAATACCGGCAAGAAACGCATGATAAAAATCCTCTTTATAGTCGTGATAACTGATTGTTTTTCGCAACAGTTTATTCATTTCCTGTGTCAGCAATTCGCAGTCATTTTTCCATACAGCATCGAATAAAATCTGTCGGCTCCATGTTTTTGCACTGTCGCTGAACCATTTCATTACCGTAGTTTCAAAAATTTCCTGAATCTCTGCATTTGGAATCGCCAGTGCCGATAATCCATCCGGTACAGAAGTTGACAAATCTTCTTCTCGTACCGTTGTCAGATAACCGGTCAGATACAAAATACTCCACAGATTTTCCTCTGAAGAATGCAGATAATCATATGTCAGACTCTCATCAATCTGCTCTACGATATAGCCTCCTGCAAGCAGTGTCTCCAATTTTTTTGTAATACTGCTTCCTGCATAATCAATAAAGGAACGGATGATTGCATTATCACTTGTGTTTTTCCAATAGCTATCCGGTTTTGCTTCCGGATTACGCTGCAGATCACACAGATAATTCATCAGATCCCACGGACAATAAACATCCACATTTCCAAAATGATATCCATCATACCAGTATTTTACACTTTCCGCATGTTTTCCCGCATCTGCATCTTCTAAGATTTGATCTATCTCTGCCTGTGTAAATCCAAAAAATTCATTATAGCGGGAATCCGTAATACTGTCTGTCACAAAATTATTCGTCCCGGTAAAAACACTTTCTTTCGCAATCCGCAGACATCCTGTCACAACAGAAAACTGTAATGACGTATTATCTTTTAACGCCGTACTCATAATGCCTTTCATTACATCCAGCATCTGATTGTAGTACCCATTACTGCTTGCCTTTGCGATTGGCACATCGTATTCATCCAACAGCAAAATCACCTTCTTCTGATGATAAATCTGCAACATTCGCATCAGCGTGCGAAGTGCCTGAAAAACCTGTGCTTTTTCTGCTTTTCCAGCTTTCAGATCAAGAAAAATCTGTCTGTCATCCGGATCAATTTTGTCATATTCAAGCAGATATGTGTAATTTTTATACAAGTTGGAAATCTGAACAACCAATCGTTCATATGCATCTTCAAAATTCAATCCATCAATATCTTTTAAAGATAAAAATACTACCGGCCACTGATTCATCCATTCTTTGCATAAATCTGTTTCTTTTGAAATTTCAAGACCATCAAACAGATCCTGGCTGTTTTCTCTTATATCAAAATAAGTCGCCAACATACTCATTGCCATGGTTTTTCCAAAGCGACGCGGTCTAGTGATCAATGTAACTTTGGTCGCTGTTGTCTTCAGTAATTCTTTGATCAAAAAGGTTTTATCTACATAGTAATAACCATTTTTGCAAATCTCTTTAAAATCAGAAATTCCAACCGGAATATTTATTTCCTTCATCTCAACAGCCTCCTGTTTCACAGTGTGTAACAACCAATAAATTCCTTCTCTTACTCAATATGATTATCATACCATGAAGCAGTCATTCAGGCAATTTGCAATTCGTGAACTAGCCCGAAAAGAAAACGGATGTGCCGTTTCCGTACATCCGTTTTCTCTTCCCTGCTTTTCTGCTTTCTAAAATCTGCTCTATCATTGTTTTCTGTCATCACATATCAAAGACAGGATACCCGGCTCACATCTCTGCCTGTTTCAGTCAAAATAATCGCCCCATCCTTCATCGTCATAGGCATAATCATCATCGTAGTCGTAATAATCCCAGTCATCATCGTCATAATAGTCACCCGGATCTGACCATGGATCATAGTCATCATAATAGCCGTCATCGTAATAATCATAGAAGCCATCATCATCGATATAACCGGAATCTCCGTATCCGATAAAATGATTCTCATATCCGTCCCAGTACCAGACATCACCGTCGCTGTCATACCAGTAATATGAGACTCCGTCATCACTGGCACTGTCAGATTTCTTTGCATCCTGCGGCGGTGCCTGCGGTACTTCCTTCGGTGCGGTACTCCATCCTGCAGTATAGGCACAGGTAGTCAGCATATTGTTTGCAATATCCACATAGTTCTGAAGGCGGCTTTCCGGTGCGATTACCATGATCATCATGGCATATCCTGTCGGACCATAGTAACGGACTTCCATATTTGCCCGCAGCGGAACAGATGATCCATCCCCGAAAATACCACTGCTCATCCACATGGAACCAACAATACTGTAATGATCACCACCGTCGATACAGTTGGCGCCAATGAACTGTGTCATATTTGCACCATACATATTCTGAAGTAACGTCTGCATCATATTTTCCAGATATGGCTGTGCGGATGCCAGTCCTTTGGTCATGTTGTCGTCATAGCCTGCGATCGGCTGAAAACCAATCATAATATTCGTATAGTAATCGTCCGTTCCATTTTTCACCAGTGCATCAAATCCCAGAGAGTCTGTATAAGACACATATGGATAGGCATTCATCTGTGCCGGATAATTGATGGTCACATTTCCAAAATTTCCCGGGAATGCAATGGTCTGATTCAGGGCATCTGCTGCCGTCGGCAAAAATACCAACCCTTCGCTGGGCACCAGCGTATTCCCTCCTCCATCCACCAGTCCGGTATCTGTCACTGCCAGTGTAGATACAAAGGATCCGTCTGCCCGGCTCAGGTTCAGACCGTTCTCGTCCGTGGTGATCACACCGCTATCCAGCTGATTGCCGTAAAAATCTGTGGTCGCCCACTGGTACTGGTCATTGATGGTCACATATGTCGGTGTGCCTTCATAGCGCCAGAATCCTATATAAGAAGACAGGATATCCGCATCCTGTGTCGATACAGGCTTGCTTCCACATCCTCCGACCAGACAGATACTGAGTACCGTCAGCAGCAATACCGCCAGCAGTCTCTTTTTCTGTAAGAATCGTTTTTCCCGAAACATTTTCTTTGTCCCTGTTACTCTTTCTGCATTTTTCATCATAGCTCCTCCTCTTCCTCTGATGCCTGCTCAAACTGAACACAGACGGAACTTTCCCGGCCAAGATAGAGAGTATCCACCCACATTAATTCATCCAGAAAATCGGTAAACCATCGAAGTTCACTCTGATACCTCCGACGCAATTCCTCCACTTCTATTTTTCCTCTGCTCAGTGTAAAAAATGGCTGCTCCGTCTGTATTGCAATATGCAGCTGTCCTTTTTTCAAAAAACTCATATAGATTTTCCCACCATATCCGGACGACATTGCCACAATACAGTCCAAAATATGCGGTGTCAGAATATCCCGGACATTCTGTTCTTCTTCCGGTTGAATAATAAACTTTTTATTGAATTCCTCATTGTCTGTTTTTACCACAGAACCGGAAAACAGTCGCTTGATCCCGGTGCGTGCTACGACCCGCAGTTCCGTGGAAAGCTCATGACCAAAATCGCAGACCAGCCACTGTCCTTTGAACGCTTCCCCTTTGACGGTCTCCCACATTCCGGCATCGTCGTTATAATAATCATTTTCCTGAATCAGTGTCACACCGCTCATTTCAATGTGCATTCCCTTATAAACGGCTTTGACATCATGACTGCCTTCCACGGTGTGAAATTCTACCGGCAGCACTGCCGCATCCATGACACTTCCGGAAATATGTCCCGTCGGCTGATAATCCACCTCTTCAAACACGCTTTCCAGTAACCCCCGCACCAGTTGATCCCCGATCTGCTGTTTCATGGATTTCTCATGACTGTTCATCACCAGTGCTCCAATCAGACAGAGTATTACCCCGAAAATCGCCACAGAGATCAAAGTAGTCATCAGCCCGGCCACCACCAGAATAACCCCTGCTATGCTCAGTGCTTTCGCACCACCGCCTGCTGCACGTTTGTTTTTCAGTTCTTCCGCAAGCTGCTCATCAGAATATACTTTTTCGTTTCGCTCTTCCATAACCTCTCCCTCCATTTAATTTACATTCGCCAAGCACGATTACAAAGTAATAACTTTTTCTCGTGCAAGTGCACATCAAAAAATCCATCGCACATTTACTTTGTAGTAATACTGTACGATGGATTATTCCAAAATGATATTAACGAAAGGTTAGTAATTCATTCCTGATTGATCACTCTGCTGTCAGCAATTCGATCAGCTGTCTGCGTTTTGTCCGGACATCTCCACTGATCTGCAGTTTGGCGTAAATCCGGTTGATGTACTGTTTTATGGTTCCTTCAGACAAAAACAGTTTCTCTGCAATCTCCCGGTTACTGAGCCGCTCTGCCAACAATTCGATGATCCGCTGTTCCTGCTCTGTCAGCTCGGCAGCGATTTTCGGAAACATATGCGTTTTCCGGAGCGCACCATATCGTTTCTGACAGTTTTTCCCCAGTTCTGTAACCTTCGTCAGAAATACATGCTCTGCCGCATCCGCTGTCTGTATTTCCCGTTGCAGAAGTTCTTCCAGATATTCATAATTTTCCACAAATGGAAGATAAAACTGATCCGGTAAAGCAATTTGAAGAGCGCGTTTCAAACAGTTTCTGGCCTCCGTGCGTTTTCCCAGACATTCATACGCAGCTGCTGTCTGAATCTGTACATGCAATGCCACCAGTGCATAATGCATCGCTTCACATACTGCCAGGAGCCCTTCGCTTCTGCCGATAACTTTTGCATACTCCTGCTGCGCCAGATAAACCTGATTCTCGATCAGCTCCATCATTGGTTTTCCCGGTGCCAGGAAATTTACCGTGGACAGCTGATGTTCCCGAAACAGCACCGGTATCTGTGTGATTTGTCCGGACAGCGCATAATAATATGCACAGACACTGTCAAACAGTGTCACCCATGTGATGTTGTGTCTGCGCAGCAGTTCCTTCCGCCGTTCCGCGATCGTGTAACTGAGACTTAATTCCGTACACAACGCCAGACGAAGCGCCAGGAAATCACAGCAGAGTACCATATTTTCCTGTCCGTTTTCCGCAATGTGCACATAAGTATTTTCCAGGCAGATCTGTGCATCCACAAAGCGACCCTGCAGAAATTCCGCCTCTGCATTCATAATGCGCTCCGCACCCTGCCCGTGCCCATTGGTAATCCGGTAATAGTGCGGCATACAGTCATTCATCTCCACCAGTTCTTTCTCCAGGTCTCCCGGTGTCCGGTGAAACATCATCAATACAGACGGTGAGCCAAACGTCCATCCTCCCTCGTTGCGGATACTGATCGCCGGCCGCGACATCCTGGCACTTGCGCTGCGGTGAAACTGACTCATTTTTGTGATATCGTTATACATCAGGAAACTCATGATCAGGTCACATTCGCCCAATAGATTGCCTCGCTCCTGTGCAGTCATCTCCAGCTGTTCTGCAATGGCTGCCATTAGCAATTCTTTCAGTTTCATCATCGTTGGAATCTGCCGCCAGGTAAACATCCGGCGCATCAGCACCAGCAGCGCCAGCGGATGCTGCTTCAACACCGGTTCCGGACACTGTTCCAGAAATTCTGACACCTCTGCCGGTTTCATAAAGGCCAGCAAAATTCCAGCATCATTCTGGATTACCCGGAGAATTGCATCATAATCCCGGTTTTTCCAGTAAAACTTCAACGCATGCAGATACAAGTGCTCTGCCTCATACCATGCTCCGTAACGGTTACGGTAGCGCCTCTGTTTTCCTTTCTCCAATGTCGCAAATGCGCGTTCTGTACACTCCTTCATCATATGATGAAACCGGAAACTGCGGTTATCCGGCAGACGGGTCACAAAAGCATTCTGCTCCGTCAGTGTCACCAGAATTTCTTCCGCACCTGCCAACCCGGTAATCCGGCGGGCCATCTCCAGCGTAAACTCATCCGCCAGCCCCATGACCGTCAGAAACTCCCGGTATTCTTCCGGCAGCGGATCGATCATGGCAGTTGCAAACATTTCATAAATATCTGATTTCCGATCCGGCAGCTGTCCGTATTTTGAAAAAGCGCACAGATTCAGATACACCGCGGAAAACCATCCCTCACTGGTGTGCAGCAACCTGTCGATCTGCTGTTCACTCAGTTCCATGCCGCACCGATGGGTGTACACCGACAGTTCTGTATGATTCAGACAGAGGTTCTCCATTTCAATCTGACATAGTTTTCCACCCAGACGCAGCACTGCTTCCCCTGACAGCAGCCGTCCCCTGCTGGCTGTGATGAGATGCACATTCTCCGGCAGACGATTTGCCAGATCACACAGGAAATCTGCCACCCGCGCATCCGTCAGCAGATGAAAATCATCAATGAAAATATAATACACGGAACTTCCCCTCAGTGCATAACAAATAGTATCTATGAGGAATCCCGCAGATGCCACATCATCCGGGCATTCACATCCATCCAGAAAATCCAGTCCCGCAAATGCAAAGGCCTGCTGTACACTTTTCCAGAAAATCGGTAGATTATCCGAATAAATGCTGATGCGTACCTGCACCGCCTGTTCTGCCTTCAACTGTCTGCTCAGATACCAGTTCACTGCTGTGGTTTTCCCATAACCCATCGGCGCAGTTACTGTAGTCAGCGCACACTGCGAAATCGGGCGCAGACATTCCTGCAGACGCTCCGATATGTAGATTGTGTTCAGATGATTTCTCCCTTTTGGCATTTCCGTCACTCCTTCTCCCGCTCAAAGTCAGATTGGTGCTTTTTTCAAACCTTATTTTTGCACTCATCTTTCTCCTGTATTTCGTATGTATTATTTTACCATAATGAATATTACACAAATCATTGAAATATGGTTTTTATGCGTTCCATTTAATCTTCCGTGAATAGAAAAAGCAGGAACCCCGCCATTGGAAATTCCTGCATTTCTTTTTAATTTTACGAACACAATTTTTTACATAGCTGCCATGCCGCATACTTAACGGATGACCTTACCCGGATTCAGAATGTGCTTCTCATCAAACGCGTTTTTAATCGCCTGATACAGCGCGATCATCTGCGGTCCCATAAATGTCTCCAGTGCGCCGACACGGGCGTGGCCGATTCCGTGCTCACCGGACACCTGACCACCCATGATCTTTGCCTGTGCATACAGTTCTTCCATCAGTTTCGGGCAGCGCTCCCCGAACAGTTTTTTGTCCATATCATCACGCATCAGCTGGATATGCATGTTTCCGTCACCGGCATGACCCTGGATGGAAATACGGATCCCGCTCTCTTTCATCTTGGTTCCAGCAAATCTGGAGAAATCTGCAATACGGTTTCTCGGGACAACGATATCGCATTCATCCATATCCGTTGTGGATGCTTTCAGTGCTTCAAGAGATGCTCCTCGCACGGTCCATACTGCTTCTTTTCGCTCATCGGTATTGCACAGGAACACGTCTTCTGCTCCGTTGTCCAGACAAATCTGTGCTGCTGCATCACATCTGCGCTCCACATCTTCCACGGTACTTCCGTCAAACATCAAGATCAGATAAGAATCTGCCGTACGGTGCGGCATGATCTTGTTCAGATATTCTGCTGCTTCATCCAGCAGAGACTTCGGCATATACTCAATGGCAGTCGGATTCAGATCAGAATTGATGAATTTCGGCACCGTTCCCACACACTGCTCCAGTGAAGGATACGGTACAAGTAAGGTATAAGATACTTTCGGCTGCGGGATAACGCGCATGCGCAGTTTTGTTGCGATACATAAGGTTCCCTCGGAACCGATCACCAGATCCTTAATATCATATCCGGATGTATTTTTCGCTACGTTGCTTCCAAACTGCATCACGTCACCGTTTGGCATCACACATTCCATGGAAACCACATAGTTTCTCGTAACGCCATAGCCTACGGCTTTCATACCACCGGCATTTGTCATAACATTTCCACCAACGGAAGCTGTCTTTTCCCCCGGCTCCGGCGGATAAAACACACCTTTTTCCTGTGCGGCATTTGCCAGTTCCATAACCAGCACACCCGGCTCAATGACAACCGTCATTGTATCCAGATCCCACTCCAGGATCTTGTTCATTTTTTCCGTACAGAGCAGGATGCCTCCGTAAATCGGCACAGCACCACCGGACAGACCAGTTCCGGCTCCCCGTGGAGTTACCGGAATACAATGCTCGTAGGCATAACGCATCACTTTGGACACTTCCTCGGTGCTCAGAACTTCCACCAGTACATCCGGCGCATAAGTTCCGAAATCCGGCATCTCGTCATGCGCATAATCATATTCGATCTCGTCCCCGTAAAAAACACGGTCCGGGGCTGTCACACTTTTTAAATATTCCACACCTTCCGGTGTAATTACCTGATATTCCATTTTCGGCATCCCCCTTTACTGCTGTTTTGCCCGCACTGCTGCTGTCAGCGCCGGTACCACACGGTATAAATCTTCGGTAATACAATAATTTGCGATCTTGAAGATCGGCGCTTCCGCATCGGTATTAATGGCTACGATGCACTCCGCTCCATCCATACCTGCGGCAAACTGTACCGCTCCGGAAACGCCACAGGTAATGATCAGTTTCGGTTTTACAGTACGTCCGGAAAGTCCGATCTGCTTTGTCACATCGTTCCATCCTTTTTCCACCAACGGGCGCGTAGTTGCCAGCTGTCCGCCAAGGGCATCTGCCAGCTCCTGCAGCAGACCTAAATCTTCCTGTTTTTTCACACCACGGCCTGCAACAACCAGCACATCTTCTTCCTCAATCCCTTTTATTTTTTCCACAATTTCTGTACTGATAACTTCCATACCGGATTTCAGCATTTCATCAGTTACTTCGCAGGTTACGACCTCACCATTCGGTTCTGTTTTTTCTGCAACATTCATTACTTTATAACGAACGGTTGCGAACTGCGGTCTGGTATTTGTTGTAATGATCTGTGCCATGATATTTCCGCCAAACGCCGGACGGATCTGCACCAGATCGGTATTTTCTTTCATATCCAGTACCGTACAGTCTGCGGTCAGACCGGTACGGAAACGTGTGGCGCAGGCCGGTGCCAGGGAGCGTCCCAGAGAAGTTGCTCCGACCAGAACAACCGTCGGTTTTACAGTTTTGATGCAATCTTCCATGATGTTTGTATACACATCCCCGCGGAAATGTGCCAATGCTTCATGTGCATAGACATATACTTTATCCACACCGTACTCCAGCAACGTCTGCGCCTGTTCCTTTGCCTGCCCGCCGCCGATCAGCACCGCATACACCGGATGATTGATCTTTGCAGCAAGCTCTCTCGCTTTTCCGATCAGCTCGAACGCTACCGGATGGATACCGCTCTCCTCCTGCTCTACAAAAACCATAACGCCCTTCCATGCGTCTTTGTCCACTGTCTGTTTCACTTCATCCTCTACCAGTGAAACTGCCTGTACCGGACATGATTTCACGCACAGTTTACACATCTTACAGGATGCATTGATTTCTATCTTATTGTCTAGGATCTCCAATGCTCCGAAGGGACATTTTTCTACACACTGCCCGCAAAGGATGCACTGCTCCTGGTTAAAATTTAATGTTGCCATCTTTTTCCTCCGTTTCCGAGAATACATCGTGACATGCTCCCACTTCTGCAAGTGATGAGCAATAACAAATTTTTCGTTTCTGCCTGAACAATTATATGTATTTTCTCTCTGCAAAAATATCTGCCAGTTCACCGGCTGTCTGCTCGGCAGATCCTTTCATAAAAATCTGCCCATCGTGGCTTTCCGGCGGGAAAATGCGTTCTACGGAAGTGGCAGATCCTTTCAATCCATAATGTGTCACATCCTGATCCTTAAAGTCTGCAAACGTGATCATCTCAACTTTGCGATCCTTCGTTGCTGCTTTCAGGCGATAGGACGGAAGTCGCGGAGTGTAAATATCTTTTTCCACAGTGATCAGACATGGCAATTTCATTTTTGCCAGCTGACGTACATTGACGAAATCCTGTCCGACAGTAACAAAATCTTCATCTACATCAGTGATTTCACCAACCCATGCTGCACATGGGATTCCAAGGTACTCTGCCATGGCAGGTCCTACCTGAGCAGTGTCACCGTCCGTAGTCTGCTTTCCACAAATGATCATGTCATAATCACAAATGGATGTAATTCCCTGAGCCAATGTATAGGAGGTTGCCAGCACGTCCGCACCTGCGAAAGTACGGTCTGTAAATACATACGCCTGATCCACGCCCATCATATAAGCTTCTTTCATCATCGCCTCAGCCTGTGGCGGCCCCATCGTTACTGCGGTTACGGTTCCCCCGCAGCGCTCTTTCAGACGCATCGCAGTCTCTAATGCATACAGATCATACGGATTGATCTTGGCTGCTGCACCATCACGTTTTAATACACCTGTTTCCGGATCGATCTCTACCTGACTGGTACCCGGAACCTGTTTGATACACACAACGATCTTCATTCTTCTTCTCCTCTCAACCAACATTTCCTCTTATCATCTTGACAGATGCTGAAACTGTTTTTCACAGTAGGTCAAAAATTTCTCACTTTTGCAGCACTTTATTTCTGTGTTGATTCCTTTTGTCTGGTCTTACCAGTTATATAGCTATTATAGAACTGTTTACTGAGAAATACAACTTCTTTTGCACAAAAATAGAGAAGCAACAAAACTGACAGTTCTGCCAGAATCAATGCTTCTCTCCTTATCATATTTACTTTTTGACTTATTCTACTAATTTTCTATCTAATCAGTACTTTCTTCCCACAAAATCAGATTCTGCATTTGTCAGATGTATCGTCAGCAGACGGGCTGCCTCTGCGCCATGCTGATTCTTGATGGCGATATACGTCTCCTTATGTACATCCAGAATTCTCTGGTAACGCATCTTCTGTTCTTCCTCTGTGCCTTTTATCAGAATATCGGATAAAGATTCTCCGATCACATTTCTGCACACCTGCATCATAATGGAATACATTGCGTTATGGGATGCATCTGCCAATGCCAGATGAAACTCCAGATCACAGGCAATGAATGCGTCCGACTCTCCAAGAACATTCTCGGAACGCTGCAGAATCTCTTTCATCTTCTCCAGATCTTCTGCAGTACGACGCTCAGAAGCAAGTCTTGCCGCCTCACACTCCGTCAGACGACGAAATTCCAAAATCTCCTCAATCTTCATATGCTTCATCTGGATGATCGTCTCAAGAGACTGCACCGCATTATCCACATTAATCTCCTGCACCACCGCTCCGCTGCTGCCGGAATAAATCTTAATATAACCTTCCCGCTCCAGCATACGCATAGCCTCCCGGATCGTCGGCCGACTGCGATGCATCATATCCATCATCTTTCGCTCAGACGGAAGCCGCTCCCCCGGATGAATTTCTCCATCCAGGATCAACTGCCGGATCTGATTATATATTTCTTCACTCGCCCTTCTTGTCTGCACAGGCTGTAAATCAATCTGAATTTCGTTTTTCATAAATACACACCTTTCCCTGATTACCTTTTAGTAATTATACATACTTAACCTTGCCCGCGCAACACGAAACGTATTTTTTCTTTCAAAAAATATGCCCTTTCTTCTCGAAAGGGCATATATCCGGTAAAGCGGACATTTTTTAACCTAACATACCAGATAAGCGGCCTGCTACGCCGGATTTTTTCAGTAGCATATAAATAACAAAACCAATTACGATACCTGCACCTGTCTGGAATGTCAGTGCCGGAATCTCAATAATAGCTGTACGTCCGCCATACAAGGCTGCTCTTACCAGCGTATAGGCAATGATGTGAAGGACACCGCCTGATACCGCACCGATCAGAAAGGCTCCTTTTCTGTCTTTCAGAATCTTATGCATGATCAGTCCCATAACCAGTGCCCACATACATTTGATCAACAGTGTCGGAACTACCCAGTAAAAATATCCCCCGATAAAATCAGATAATCCGCCACCGATAGCACCTGCAACCGCGCCTTTTTTCATACCGAATAAAGCAACCGTCAGGATGATCATACAATCTCCCAGATGTACATAACCACTGATCGTCGGGATTTTAAAAATATAAGTTCCTAAAAATACCAGCGCAGCCATTGCAGCTGTCACTGTGATATCTACGGTCCGGATTTTCTGTCCGGAATTATTTACATTTGTCTGTGCGTTCATATGTCTTCTCCTCTCATTTACCCCCAAAAATCATGTCTGACTTTTTCTTATTACAGTTTATCATTCTCCATTTACATTCGGTTCAAAAATGGAACTTCTCCAAATTCACATTTTTCGTTAAATAGTCTTTAACTCCATAAATTTCTTCGCATTGTTATAAAATACGTCTTCCAGCTGTGCATCATTCAGACCGCAGGAATATACACGCTGGATTTCCACGCTCGGATGGTGGAATGGCGAATCAATACCAAACATCACACGCTCACTGCCAACGGTGTCATAGGCGTTTTTGATCTGACAGCCCATCGGCATTCCGGATACTTCCAGAAACAGATTGTCATATTTATATGCCATATTCAGACTTCCATCAATATAAACACCGTGTCCGTGACCCATATGGATCATGACAGTTGGTACATGCGGATGCCGCTCTGCCAACAGGCCAATCTGCCACGGCAAGGAAAAAGGCGGATGTCCACAGTGGATAAATACCGGTTTCTTATACGCCTCTGCAAGCTCCATGATCGGATCTACCATCGGTGAATCTGCGGTAAACGCATCAAATAACGGCTGCATCTTCACACCTGCAAAATTCTCATCCCGCAGATAATGCTCCAGCATATCATACGCTTCCTGTCCTTCATTGGCATTGACCCAGCAAAGTGGGATGATCTTGTCCGGAGCTGCCTGGTAAGCTGTTTTCAATTCTTCATTCAGATGACATCCTGCCGGACATAAAATTGTTTTTTCGATATTATACGCTTCCATCTGCTCTGTCAGACGCTGCAGATCAAAGTCAATGTTGAACGGACTGCCAAATTTTCCAATGTGGGAATGAGCGTCAATCTTTTTAAAATGATTATAATGATTGTCCATAACAAACACTCCTTATCTCGCAATCACTGCCTTTGCTTCTCCTTATAGATACAAATGCAATAAAGATCAGAAAAACAACTGATTGTACATTATTATATTGTTATTTGTATTTTCATCGATGATTTACTTAATGTCTATCTTACCTGTCTATTGGTATTTTTAACACTTCCAGTTTTTGTGTTTTTAACCATGCCAGTTTATCCTTTACTTATACATGATCACTTTTACAAATACACAATTCTGGGTAAACTGTAACATTCAAGAATGCCCTCGGCATTCTTGCTGCGAAATGCACGTCATGCAATGCATGACATCTTCTTCTGTGCATCTCTGCAAGTCTGCACTTCGTTTCGGTCGGCGCAAAAACAGCCTACATTTTATAGTAGACAGCAAAATAATAAGTATGCTATGTTAGATGTATTGTACTTACAGGTGCACACAAGAGGGGGAGGATATTAACGTGACAAACTTAATGTCTGTATTTGAAATCATTGGGTCAATAGCATTTGCAATATCCGGAAGCATGCTGGCCATCAAAAAGGAAATGGATCTGTTCGGCATTCTGATTCTCGGCATTGTCACATCTGTGGGTGGCGGTGCCATCCGCGACATCGTCATTGGGAACACCCCGCCTGCCATGTTTCAGAATCCGAAATGTACAGTAATTTCATCCATTACTGCTGTGGTTGTATTTATCATCTGGAAAATCCACAACCGCCATGCGGTTACCGAAAAAATCGCCCGCCGTACCGATATTATGTACCACAACCTGCTGTTTCTGTCTGACACCCTCGGACTTGCAGCATTTACAATCCTCGGTATGGAAACAACCATCCGTTTTCTGAATACAGATCAGTTTCTGCTGATCGCATTTGTGGGTTTGATCACGGGTGTGGGCGGCGGAATTCTGCGTGATCTGCTGGCCGGCGAGATTCCGTATGTTCTGCAAAAACACATCTACGCCACTGCATGCATCTTCGGTATTATCGGATACTATATTCTGTATCATTTCATACCGGAAAATGCTGCAGCACTGATCGGATTCTGCCTGGTGCTGGTCATCCGTTACCTGGCAAAACATTTTGAGTGGAATCTGCCACGATAAATTTCCAATTCCGGCAACTTCAAAGGGCAAATGTTGAAGTGATGTATGGAAAAAGAATACCGGCTGTTTTTTCCTGTGCGCTAATAATCGCTTCACAGGAAAAAACAGCCGGTATTCTTTAATTTACGCTGTATCATATTCTATTTGTACCGCGAATCAATTTTTAAACAAATATTTATACTTACGCATCTGCTCAAATAAAATATCCCGCACTCTCTCTTTCTCCTGATCAGAGTAACCCGGTATTTCATTTAGTATCTGTTCCACATCCTTTTTTGTAAAGCTAAAATGCAGATTCATTCCACATACATCTTCTGAGACATCCATTTGTTCTTCAAAGCTGCCATTGATTGTTTTTGCCCGCACTTCCGAAAGTGCATCATATAAATCTGTTCCCAACGGATAATCCATACTTGTATCAGAAAGCAATCCAGCTCCATTGTCAAAAATGGGGCAATATGAAAATTCACCCTTCTGACTCATCAATACAGCCACATTATGCATATGTCGATCTTCATTTACAAATACCGCATCAATCGTCATCAATTTATTTAAATAAATTCCAAAATCTTTCAATCCCGTAATACGCTCCACCTGCGTCACCAGAAAATTGAACCGATCTTCCACCGAAGATTGTATATGCCATACAGCCTCATACAAACTCTTCTGGAAAAAATTGTGGAACAGACGCTCCAACGTAATAATCTGCCAGTCATCATATAAAAAATTATTACTCTTTACACCATTATAAAATATATTTTTGTATTTTATCCGTTCATAATCATACAGAACAAATTCATCTTTTTGTAAAGAAGAGAATTTCAGTAAATGCGAGATCATATACTCAGCAAGTCCTTCGTATCCGGTACAATCTGCTTTGTACCAGATTCCGTTATTTTCCCACTTCAGCTGATTTCCCTTGGAAGATTGTCTGTCTGCTTTTCTCTCATTCTGTTCAAACAACTCAATCATCGGTCTGTTACCTCTCTATTTGAATCCAAAAATGATCTTCTGCCATTCTGCCTTCCGTCTTCTGAATAATCATCAGCGGATCATAAAACGGCAGATCCAGATCTTTTAAAATGAGTTTCATTTTATCACGGCTTTTGGGAAAGCAGCGTGACTCCAAAAAAACCTCATAATCTTCGTAAGTCGGCTCTTTCAAGTTCCCAAATGCCTGGAACATAATATTATCTGTATAATTTTTAATTCTCACTCTTTTTCTGAGTTCATCTACATCAATCAGCGTACATATTTCCTGTTCATGCATATACCACATACGCAAACCGTATTTCTTATCCGGAATCTGTATTTTCGTAACATACTCCGGATGATCTTCTAATATTTTTAACAGCAAAACAACCGGTCCTGTAATTTTATCTTCTTTCGTCTCCCATCGTTCCATCGTTGCTTTAGAAACACCTACTAACTCTGCAAATTTCTTCTGCGTTAGTCGCAATGTCTTTCGTACTCTTTTTATATCTGAACCGGTCACATATTTCTGAATCGCAAAATTTGGATTATTCATATGACATACCACCTCTTTTTTATTAAACCATTATTTTGATGGTTTTTCAAGTCAAAAAACACTTGTTTTAATGGTTTTCAAAACAATTCATTCAAATATAAACGAATACTGGGTATTCTGTCCGGCTTGCTAACAATCGCTTCACAGGAAAAAATACCCAAAATTCTCTACACTATTTTATCATATATTTTCAGTCTATTCCGCCGCAGAACGCATATCGATAAAGTTCCATGCACCATCATGCAATCCGTCTCCGCAGTTCAGCTCCATTACCATTTTATCCAACATATCCTCGTCTACCAGATATCCAAGCTGAAGTGTCACACAGTCTCCCTTTTTCATTTTCTTACAGTAATACCAGCTTCCGCCTTCGCTGTCTGAAATCCATATCGGCATATTATCCCGGTAATAAAGATTCCGGTCGCCACGCTCAAACTCCCGCCAGTCAAACTCTGTATGATCAACAGTTTTTTTGATATACGTCAGCGGATTTGCCACCGGTAGCATATCCTCTTCATCTTCATAAGATATATTCTGAATCGTCATTGTTACAAGCACCAGCTTTGGTATCACATGCTCTGTTTTCTCCACATATGTGAGCGGCTTGTCATAACCGTTCCCGAATGCAATGATTTCACGCTCATAGGACTGAAGCTGCATGTTTTCATCTACCCCGACACCATTTTTCAGTTTTTCCGATACATCATCCCGGTATCCATTCTGATCCAGATTTCTCAGATTATCCCGCACTTCAACAGCATCTATACGATAACTGATACCATTATATATCTGCGTATCCCCCACATCACACATTTTATCTGTTGGGAAACTGCGCAGCACTTCATTTTCTGCCGCATCAATCTGCTCCCTATGCTTCATCTGTGCGATATACTCTGACATCGGCTGTACCACATCCGCAGTTTGTTCTGTGGCAGGTACCAGGGTAAATTTCTGCGCCAATGTAAGAAATGTCTGGTCATCCATCTCCTCCATTCCCACGCTCTGGATCAGCAGTGCATAGCCATAATCTTCATAAAAGACCGCCACTTCTTTTCCTTCTGTACCAGCCTCATACTGGCTTCCAGTCAGATGATTCTGTTTCATATAAACTGCCTTTTGTCCGTTCCATACCATCTCCTGTGTGTTCATAACGTTCCGCTCATAAAACTGATCGGTATCGCAGTCAATCTGCAAAATTTCAATATACAGTCCCTGTGTATCCGGATATTCTTCGGAACGAAAATGAATGACTTTCATTTCATCCAGTCCCTTATCCTGCTCCCTTGTATAACCAACGAGATCTGTCACATTCAGTTTCACATATTCCAATGCCACCTTCTGCTCTCCTGTGCCCTCATCTGAACTGTTTGATATCTGAAATACCGCATGCATCTGATCCTTTTTCAAAGACATAACATACGCTGATATCTTCTCTCCCGCAATTCCAACCGTCGGAACAGCCACCGCCAGAATACATGCTGCCACTGCGATTTTCGGAAACCGGTGCGTTTTTCTCTTTTCACATTTTTCACAGATATCCTCAAAGACCTGTTCTTTTTTTTCCTCTGACATACAAAGTGTATCAAAAGCATTCCTGCAACGTTTATCCATCTTTTCCCAGCTCCTTTCTCAGCAGTTCTTTTGCCCTGCTCAGCCTCGATCGCAGCGTTGACGCATTTTTATGCATGATTACTGCAATCTCCTCAATACTGTATCCCTCATAATAATGCAGATATAAAAGTTCCGCATGTGCAGGAGGTAGTCTCCATATCGCCCGCAGCACTTCTCTGTCCTCTGAAGGTGTCTGCACCGACTGCAGCATCTGCTCTGCCGCTGCATCATAGGCATTACGCTTTCGCTTCCAGAAACTTTTCTGTACATCCTTGCAGTAATTGATGGCCGTGCGAATCAGCCAGGCTTTTTCATGTTCCGTATCTGCGAAATCCGGTTTTTTCTGAAACAATCGCACAAAGGTCTCCGACACCGCATCCAGTGCGTCCTGTTCATGTTTCAGCTGAAGCAGACAGACACGGTATATCATATCGCAATTGCGTCGGTAGATTTCTTCCATCCGCTCTTTTGTAAGTACCTTCATGTCCCCCTTAACTCCTTTCACTGATAACACGAACCTGACCGTTGTTTCGTCTTATTTCATATAAAAAATTTCAATTCAAGAATGTCCGCTTTACTCAGTCCACTGCAAAAAGAAAGAGCCGTGTAGCGCAGATACGTTTATCTGTTCCACACGGCTTTTTTATCTGTTTCTATCTCCATCCATCCGACTTTCATTCTTTTCGTAAAGAAAACTCCAAAACACATTTTATTTGTGACGATGTACCACTTTACTGATCAGAATCAGCACACCACCTACCACAAATGGGAAAATAAAGGTTGCCACACGGTACAGCACTGTAATCGCTCCCGCTTTGTGTACACCCACCAGCACCGCAAACAGGTTCGTCATGATCAGCTCTACGGCTCCGATTCCTGCCGGTGTCGGAATAACTGCCGCTGTCATGACAGACAGAGATGTGATGGAAAGGGAATCCAGCAACGAGATTTCATTGCTTCCAAACAGGATCAAAAATGGAACACAGTACCAGAAGCACAACTTTGCCATATTTTTCAGCACCATGGAAATCAGCGATGGCACGTCCTTCAGTAATTTTGATGTGGATTTCTCCATAATATCACAACTCTGCTCCAGTTTCGTCAAAGCCGGTGTCAGTCTGCCGCTCTTGTTGAAATGACGCACGATCGCCAGAATCAGTTTGTGTGATTTCGCCGACACGGCAAAAATAATCAGCGCAATACTGATGATAGCAGTCAGCAGATATGCCAGACCAAGGTACACGCCATATTCTCTGTAATTACACGACATTACTTTCCAGTTTAACACGAACAAAAGTCCGCTGAACAACGCAACGCTGACTTTGTGCACCATGTACTGGATCATGTAAAGTCCGGTTGCTTCCGAATATCCCACACCCTTTTTTCCCAGATACACAATTGCTGCCACGCCGGAACCGCTTCCCAATGTGGACAAACGGTAAAAAGAGCAGTAGAAAGCACAGTAAACTGCTTCCCGGTATTTGAATTTCGGATTATATCTGCGAGCCAGTGAATAGGTGATCCATGCCTCGAACAGATGATAGATCACTGTCGCTGCCATAATGGCCACCAGCACAGTCAGTGATGTTTTTCCAAGCTGTTCTACGATGTCCTCTGCCGAATCCTTGAAGGTATACCAGATGATCAGGAGCAGAATCGCCACAAAGATCAGCTTCGCCAGTAATTTTTTATTTTTCATAAAGGTCCGTTCTCCTTCCATCGTAACCCGTCTCACATGCGTTTGACTTGAAACAATCTTTGTTCTCGTTATTTACCTTCCTCTTTAAAAAACTCCTTCACCTGTTGTAAAATAATCTCCATCAGACGCTTGCGTGTCTCCACAGCCGCCCATGCAATATGCGGTGTGATCACAAGTCTCTCACTATCCTTGATGCAGCGCAGCGGATTGTCTTCACGCATCGGCTCCACACTCAGCACATCCAGTCCTGCTGCCGCAATCGTTCCCTGCTCCAGTGCATCCGCCAGATCTGCTTCCACCACGATTGGCCCACGTCCCACATTGATAAAAATTGCGCTATGCTTCATTTTTGCAAAAGCTGCCGCATTCATCAGATACTCTGTCTGCTCTGTGAGCGGTGCATGCACGGATACGATGTCTGATGTGGTAAGTAACGTGTCAAAATCCACACGCTCATAAGTCTCCTCCGTATGGTTCCCGGAAGTAGAATAATAGATCACATGGCAGCCAAAGGCTTTTGCCAGATCTGCCACCCGTTTTCCAATCGCTCCCAGACCGATGATACCCCAGGTCATTTTACCGAGTTCGTGAAAATGATTTGCAAAATGCGTAAACATGGAATCATTTACATACTTCTCTGATTTGACATAATTGTCATAATAAGGCATCTTTTCAAGCAGATAAAACAGCAGCGCAAATGTATGCTGTGCCACACATTCCGTAGAATAGCCTGCCACATTCCGCCACGCAATATTCCGCTCTTCCAGAAACTTTTTGTCAAGATTATTCGTGCCCGTAGCAGTTACACATACCAGTTTCAGGTTGCGGGCAGTACCAACGGTCTGCTCATTGATCTCCATCTTATTGACGATAACCACATCTGCGTCCTGTACACGATCTGGCACTTCCTCCGGCTTGCTGCTTCCATAACGGACCACTTCGCCCAACACCTCGAATCCGCTAAGGTCAATGTCTGTTCCTATTGAATTATCATCTAAAAAAACTATCTTCATATCTTTCACATTCCTTCCAGCCAAACTTCTAAGCAAATCATCCGGCTGTAATATTGTTTTCTGGCTTCGCCCATTGTAACTCATTTTTACAAAAAAAGAAAGTGGCTGGCACTCAAAAGAGTCCCTCCACTTTCTTAGGATTTTTAATTCTTATTTGTTTTTCGGTCTGCGTACACCGAAGGATGCAACAAATCCAAGAACAGTTACGATAATCATCATGAAAATCGTTGTCATGAAGGATCCGCTTGCATCGTACAGTTTACCTGCGATAGTAGAAGCAAAAGATGCAATCAGCAGGTTTGTATTGATCAGTGAAAAGTTCATGGAGTAATTTTCACGGCCAAAGAAATCACTGATGATCGCTGAGTTGGTCGGTGTAACTCCACCATAAGCAAGTCCGCCTACCACAAATCCAATTACGATAAACGCAAAGTTACCGCTTACCAGCGCAAGTACAAGGATCAGAGCAGCAACGATGAAAATGATCATATCCAGGATCATAGTAAATCTGTAACCTTTTTTATCAAATAAGCCACCGAAGATTACACGGCCGATACCATTGAAAATAGAGATCAGACCTACCACAGTCGCAATATTTCCGTCAGATACGGTTGTACCAACCTGACTTGCAATACCACTTGCCTGGGAAACCAGTGCAAGACCTGCAGCACTTACCAGAATTGCCCAGATATAGTAGAACCAGAACGTCGGCATAGTTGCCATTTTGCCGGTATTTACTTCACATGCCGGCTCACGGACTGCTTTTGCTTTCGCGGCACTTGCACCCGGATTATAACCAGCTTCCGGTTTTACGAAGAAGAAGCTGCAGATTACCATTACGATTACAATAATAATACCAAGAACACGGAATGTAGCCTGCCATTTGTCTGTTCCGTCAGACGGTGTAACAGCAGCGAATACTTTACCAATAATAAAACTGCTCAGACCAAATCCCATCAGAAGGATACCGGAAATCAGGCCCTGTTTGTCCGGGAACCACAAAGACATGGTACTCATAACTGCATTATAAGCGAATCCTGCACCAAGACCACACAGGATACCGAAACCAAGATACAGTGTTGCCGGTGAAGCACCTGTTGTGGAAGCAAGCATAAATCCTGCTAAAAATAAAATTCCTGAAAGAATAATGTAGATCTTCGGACTGACTTTTTTTGCCATCATTCCGGCAATCAGACATCCAATGCAGAAAAATGCCATAACCATGGTAAATGTCATAGATAACTGTGCTGCTGTCCAGTCCGGACGGGAAGCACCGATTGATTTGGACATAACGGACCATGCGTATACCAGACCTGCGAGAAGCAGAGTGATAACACCGATGATCGCATATACCCAGCGATTTAAGTTTTTCATACTAACTTTCCCTCCTAAAAATTTATACTATCTATATTCCATAAAAAAAGCGGAGAAAAACATTTCTCCATTGCAACGTAAACTATTATAATCTAACTTTATACATCTTGCAAGATTTTTTTATTTCCAACTCCGGAGAAAAAGTCTGAAAAGTGGAGCATCAGCTTCACGATATGCGAATATTGGGTAGAATTGTGGGAGTACAAAGTACGGAACAATTCGTAAGGCATCTTTTGACCCCAACATCATAGGATTTGGGTGTCAAAACAGCTCTTGCATCGGGAACTACCTCTCGCCAAATGGATGGCTTTCTGCTATAATAAACAGAAACAGTAAACAATTTATGTTTTACGGATAAGGAGATGGCTCCGACATGAGTTCGAATTTAACTGAAAAACAATTAACCCTGCCCCTGTCCGCGGATGTTCTGACAGGTGCACTGACACGCCGGGAAAAAGCGGGATTCCGATTTGGGGCACACATCCATACAACGATCGAGTTTTACCGGATTCTCTCCGGCTTCTGCTATATGGATATCGGCACAGAAACCATCACATGCAATACCGGAGATTTTATCATGATTCTCCCTAACGTTGTACATTCCTTTTATCTTGGAAAAGACAGTGACTGTGAATTCCAGCAGATTCACTTCCGACCGGAAACCTTTGCCAATGTCATTCTGGATAACAGCGGAATCTATCCCATCAGCATGATGCATGCGATACACTTTCATTTTAAGACATACTACCATCAGAAATCGGATTCTGTCCTGGACGACTGTCTGCAGAAAGTCATTGATCTGCACGCTTCCTCGAACAGCCTGTTTTCCGCTGCCAATATCAATCTGGCTCTGATGAATATCATGCTCCATATTCTGGACAAAAAGCAGCCGGATCACCATTTTGTGGATCCAAATATCCAGAACAGCTATGTGGCATATACTCTGGATCACATCCATAAAAATTATATGTACAAGATTCATCAGGAAGATATCGCCAAAGAACTTCAGATTTCCGTAAGATATCTGAGTACGCTGTTCAAAAAATATATGAACATTACATTGTCCAACTATATCAATATTTACCGGATCAATAAATCCATTGAACTGATGCAGTCGGACAAATCACTGACAGAGATTGCACAGCTGGTAGGCTTCAAGGATTCCCAGCACTACTCCAAACTGTTTATGACCATCATTGGAGAAACACCCTCCAGTTACCGGAAATCTTATATCAAAGACTATTATTAAGAACGATACTTTTTCTTTTCGTTTGATAAAAAAATATTGCAAAACGGGCGCCGCACTTTCCTGCGACGCCCATTTTTCTTACTTTTTCAAGTATTCTTTTATTGTCTTTTACAAACGAATCACTGCATTGTATTAAACGTTCAGTTTTCCACCTGTAACTGTGTAGGTCTTTCCACCAACTTTTACGGTTCCGTTGTAGGAGAAATCAATCTTTCCTCCACGAACATACCACCAGCCATTCTCATTCTGAGCTGCGCCATTGAAGTTGAAATCAATCTTGCCGCCTTCGAATTTCCACCAGCCGTTTTCATTTGCTGCAAGTCCGTTGAAGTTGAAGTCGATCATTCCGTTGCGTACATACCACCAGCCTTGCTCGTTTGGTACGATACCATTGAAGTTGAAGTTGATCTGTCCGCCCTGAACATACCACCAGCCATACTCATTTGCTACAAGTCCGTTTGCATTGAAGTTGATCTTGCCACCTTCTACATACCACCAGCCGTGCTCATTTGCTACAAGTCCTGTATGCTCAAAGTTGATCTTGCCACCTTCTACATACCACCAGCCATACTCATTTGCTGCAAGTCCTGTATAACCAAAGTCGATAGTTCCATTCTGAACATACCACCAGCCATACTCATTTGCTACAAGTCCGCTTGCGTTGAAGTTAACTTTACCACCTTCTACATACCACCAGCCATAAGTATTAGCTGCAAGTCCTGTATAAGTAGTGTCTACGCTTCCATCTTTGTAAACATACCAGTTACCATCTTCTGCTGCTTCATTTGCAAGACCATCTGCATGAGCGATCTTCAGATTTGCAATAGCTTTCTTAATAGCTGCTGCCATCTTGTCTACTTCACTCTGTTTTGTGATATCAAGGTCTCTGTTTACTGCATTCAGTGCTTCATTCAGTGCTGCTACACTTTCTTCTGTGTAGATACTTAAATCAGCCGGAACTTTTGCGATTGCTGCATCTACTTTGCTATAATCTGCGCCAAGTAACTGAATGTCACCAAGTGCGTCTTTCAGGTTTGCAAGTGCGAGTTTTACATCATAAGTTGTTGCATCTTTATCTGCACTTACTTTCTCTGCTGCTGCCAGTTTTGCTTCCAGAGTCTTCCATGCATCATTTGCTACATAGTTATCTTTATCCAGAGCTTTTACAGCTTCGATCTGTTTATTCAGAGCATCTTTGTTTACTACTTCTGCCCCTGGTTTATTTCCTGCTTCTGCTTCTGTTTTGCTTGTTGCGCGAATCTCTGCTGCTACTGCCCACCAGTTTGTCGGGTTTGCAGCTTTTGCAAGAAGTTTAATATTTGTAACATTCTCTACCGGTGCAAAATCAGCGGTCTTCCATCCTTCTGTATTTGCCCAATCACCTGTTGCTACAACCTTATACTCATCAGAATCAGCTGTTTTTACAGAAATCTCATATGTGGTAATCGATGTAAAAGATCCACCAACGCTTGGTCCCGGCAGGTAACGAAGTCCGTCTACCGTATGCGGCTCCGGATACTGAATATCGATCCATCCTTCATTATTTTTGATTGTTGTACTAAAACCACTGTAAGCTGTCATCCATGCCGTACTCGTGTTACCATCCAGTACATAGGAAGCTTTTCCAATGTTGGATCCGTAAGTACCGTTGTCTTCACTGAATGCAGTAGCTTTTGCACCTTTAACGGAGATATCATTCTTAGCTTCCGGATCAAGCTTGTGTCCTTCCATATAATCCAGTGTTGCTTTCATCTCATAGTAAGCAGTCTGAATATCATGTGCATCTGTCTTATCTTTATTTACAGCAACTTTTGCATTTACAACAGCATCTGCAAGAACTTTCCATGCATCTTTGTCATAATCTGTTCTTTCCAGACCTTCTGCCTTATCAATAAGACCCTGAAGAGTTTCTTTATTGATATCCTCATCTACACGCTCAATTACAAGGTTATCCAGAACGATCTCCTTGTATCCGCCGAAGTTTGCTTCACTTCCGCTTGTTCCCTGAAGATCCGGTGCAGTACCTGTAGAATAGATACCAAACCAGGTCTGTCCTGACATATCACCGGTAATCAGACGCTCATAATGACCATCCTGATCCGGACCCATCTGTTTTTTCAGAGTTTCAAGTCTTGTTGCGCCTTTGTACTCACCAGTGCCTACTACAACACCGTAAGTATCATCACTTCCTGTCTGATAATCGAAACTTACTTTGTAAGTTACACCCGGCTCAAAACGGAAGTTCTGCGGAATTGTCTGGTATGCAAGTGTATTTCTCTGTGTCAGACCATTGACTTTTACAGACCAGTTTCCATCCAGGACATCGTCCATCTTCTTAACATCCCAGCCAGCCTGTGTATACGGAGCATGCAGCTCGGACAGATGGATTCTGTTATCCTCTACGCCTTCGATACCACTTACAACGAACGGATAAATACCCTGTACATTGTTCTCGAAATCCTGCTCAAATTTTACGACATTACCATACTCATCTTTGGTAATATTCTGAGCATTGTTCTCTACCACACGTACATCATCAAAATATGTATCACCGTCGCCTGCGGATTTTGCCAGTGTCAAAGTAACTTTTCCGCTCTCCGGAGCTGTAAAGTATACATACATGTTCTGGAAGTAACTGCTTCCGTCTACGGTTGCACTGTAATTGCTGTGTGTATAAGCTTTTACATAGTTCTTTGCGATAGATTTTTCTGTATAGTTTGTATCAAGAACGTTACCGTCTGCTTTTACAGTCACGGAAGCTTTGCTGTCACTGCGGTTATCTACACCTACAAGTACTGCATAGCGCTGTCCCGGTTTCAGATTTGTCAGTTCCTGAGTCATGGAAATATCTCCGCTGAGTTTCAGCATCGGGTTGCTGTACTGGCTCTTAGCGATCTCTGCATTACCGTCGCCTGCTTTTGTCCAGTTTGCTTCCAGAGATTTCACACCACCGTTGAAGCCTGCATCTGTGATATGCATGCCTTCGCTCCATGTTACATTAATATTTCCTTCTTCGCCTTTACATACGACATAAGGAGTCTCAGCCTCAGCCTCTAATGTAACCTGACCATTTTTAACTTCTACAGTCTTCTCTTCTGTCTTACCAAGGTCTGTCAGTTTGTAAACTTTTACGTCTTTCAGGTTGGTCCATCCTTCCGGAAGATCCCATGTGGTTGTACCGCCCTGTGTATTCCAGTGATACAGTTTCTCATCATCAGCAGCTACTTTCTTACCTGTCTCTGAATCCCAGATCCATGGAAGCAGATAGCTCTCTGTACCACGTTTCCGTCCGTTCTGAATATCGGCATCTGTACGGTCACCGCGGGAAGGTGCACCCTTTGCAACAATTTTGCCGTTCAGAGTCATGGTTCTCTCTCTGTATGCATCATCGTCCGGATTATTGGATCCTCTGGTCAGTACCAGTTTGTTTCCGTCATCATCCTTTAAGGTAATCTCCATCTCCGGAATCCAGTTTGTAGCTGCACCTGCTGATACAGGATCACCGTCTACCCATTTAATAATCTCATAATGCTGGATGAATTTTGTTGTTACATCGTGGGTGAACAGGTTTGTGATATATGTATCATAATCGTTACGTCCCTGCCATCCCTCAAAATCTTTCATGTTATAGCCGCCAAGCAGTGGCATCATAGCTGCACCGCCATATTTCGGATAATCAGCTACCCAGGAGTCTTTCTGGTGGTTACGAAGGAATCTCATAACCTCACTGTTCTGACCTTTCTGGTTGAATCCACCATAGGTAAGATCTGCTGCCCAGTGCTGGAATGTTGCATCATACTCGTTTGCTACACCCCACTCATTTGCCATACGCCATCCGTTATCATTGATTTCTTTGGACAGTTTACGTGTCTGCCAGGAATCATCATTGTTACTTCCGGTATTATTTCCCCAGATATCTACATATACGAAGTCAAGGTTCTGTCCTACCAGTTTTTCCAGATCGTCAAAACGTTTCTCACGATCGCCGGTAGCCAGATCGTAAATACTGTCAAGACCGATTGCCTGATCCAGCCAGTTCCATCCATAGCGGAGGTTTCCGTTGTAATCACGACGTACATTGTCATCTTTGAAAGCTTTTGCTTCCGGATACATCTCACCTGCATTTACATGGATACCGAATCTTGCACCATATTTTGCACCTTCGGTCAGCAGTGTATTCATATCCTCAGCGCCACCGATTCTCTTTCCAATATCAGCATAATCCGGATGTGCGGAATCGTGACCTTCATTTGCATAACCTTTTAATAATACGGACTGTCCAAGACCGTCTGTATTTAAAGCAACACGTTTTACATTATCAAGAGATGTCAGGAACGGGTTCTGAGCCTGTCCACCAAAGTTCATGGCAATACGATAAGCTACCAGTTCCGGAACTTCTTCGCATTTATATGGATTGTTCATGATAGAACGGAATGATACTGCACCATCCTGCCAGTCAATCTTACTGTCATCATTCATATCACCGCTGATGATGATTTTTGCCTTCGGCATATCTGTTTCTGTTACCATGAAGTTTCTGTTATGAGAATCAGTTACCACACGATGATAATACCATGCACAGCTGCCCAGTCCCAGAGATACATAATCCTGTTTTTTCTGTGTTACAGCCTGTACACGGGTATTTTTGGAACCACCGGTTACAGATGTTGCCACAGAACTTCCATCATGCTCGGAGTTACTCCACAGACCTGCACTCAGCTCATTATTAGATACGAATCCATACATATAATCACGGTTCATAGATGTATCCATTGTTACATCTGTATAAGTATCACCGCTGATTCTTGTATTAGAAGACATTGCTGCGCCTTTGAAGTTGGCACCTTCCTGGGAACTTCTTACAGAAACCAGACTCTGATCCGGAATCTCAATTGTCTGGATCGGATTACCGGTTACGCTGTCTTCCAGATTGTTCTTGATATCTGTGATGTTAAATGCCAGTGTATTCTTTTCAGCAACAAGTTCAGCAGTGATCACTGCATCTACGCTGTCACCTTTAACTGTCATCACATAGGTTGCTTTATTTCCTTCGAATGTTGCTTTTACATCTGCATCATCCAGCTGGATATCTCTGTTGTTAATTCTGACTGTGTTGATCTTTTCTGACTGTCCGTAGAATACTTTGCCGGCCAGATCGCCTTTCATCTCGTATTTTACAACACTTGGGAAAGTTTTGGATACAAACACATCCATATCTTCTGTTGACAGTTTCTCAGTCTCAACTTCTGCTGATTTTACTAAAGAAACGGTATCTAATACTGTATCTGCATCTGTTACTGCAATATTTTCTACAACAGTCTCATAGCCATCTCTTGCAACTGTCATCTCATAATTTCCGGTTGCCAGAGTAAGAGAATAGCTTCCGTCTTCACCGGTTCTTACAGACTGTCCCTCTACGGTCACCGTTGCATTTGAGATTGCTTTTCCATCCTGATCCTGAACTTTACCTGTTACAGCATATGTTTTTGCCTCTGCCTGTCCGGTATAGTGAATATTTTTCAGATATACATCTGTTACAGCAGAGCTGTAAGTTCCGCCCTTGAACGCGATCTTGTTGCCAAGACCTGTAATACCGCTGAAATCTTCGTTTGAAAATACAACCTGGTCACCGATCTTAACGCTTACTTTTTTATCTGCTGTCCATTCAATATGAACATTTGTCTCTACGCCACTTGCCGGAGAAGCAACACGACTGCCGCTATACCACGGATCTCCGCTTGCCCCGTATTTCTGCCAGAACCATCCGCCGGAATCATAACCGATCATCATTCCGACTCTGTCTGAGTTATATCCGAGATATACACCAAAACGTCCATCTCCGTTTGCCGGTTTGAGCGTGAAATCAAAATATCCGGCTTCATTAAAGTTAAACTCCTTGGAGTTGACAAACATTGCCGGTTTTGATCCAGGATTGTTTCCGTTATCAACGCTGGATCTCAGATGCAGCCATCCATCTTCCACTTTGCATACAGAATCAAATCCCATGAGATTGTCCTGTGTCCATTTGTCCCTGATACCATCTTCAAGAACAGCTTTTGCTGTGCTAGCTTCCTGCCCTGCGGTCTCTGCATGAGCAACAACCGGATACAGGCTGGTCGGTACCATGGTGCCAATCATAGATGCTGCCATTGCGAGGCAAAGCATCCGCACTACAAGTTTTTTCCTCATCTTTTTCCTCCTCTTACTTGATCCCCATAAGATTTCTAGTCCCTGATATGAACAGGAAAATATTCATATCTTTATATATAAGGTTCAAAATTCCCATACCGGTAAGGTATGGGAATCCTGAATTATATAATCATTTAAAAATGGAAAGAGCACTTCCGATCCGGCAAAAGAAAAATCAGCATTTCTGTCTCCACAATTTCAAACCGTTCTGCAATCCCCCGAATACAATGAATGCTATCCAAATTTTTCGGAATACAGATATGTCTGATTTCTTTTACCTGATACGACTGTTCAAATATATAGTTTTATATGCTTATTCCTGACCTCATCGAACATTGCCGGATTCCTCCGATTTTGCCCTGCGTTGAAAAACATCTGCCTTGTCCCCATCATAAAACGGATGTCCTGTCACCGTTGCAGCATTCCTCCTCATGTATACTGCTGCGCGGATAAAAAACGATGATATGGTTATGAAACAATCTCATCTGTTCCTTGCTATATCTGAACCATTTCTCACAATTATTATATCGTTTTTTATTTTTCAAAGCTTGCTGTTTTTTCCTGCTTTTTAAGACCTTTTTATATAATTCGGAACAGTCAGTTTTTCATATTCAAAAATGCCTCGGCATTTTTGCTGCGAAATGCACGTCATGCAATGCATGATATATTCTTCTGTGCATCTCACATCTGATATTATCGGATCACTCTGTAAATCTTTCCATTGATCAGCAGATCGTCACTGAATGTAAAGTCAACTTTGCCGTTTCTGACATACCACCAGCCGTTTTCATTCTGTGCAAGGCCGGTATAAGCAAAGTCAATTTTGCCTCCGCTGACATACCACCAGCCATACTCGTTCTGAGCCAGACCGTTGAAACCAAAATCTACCTGACCGTTTGTGATTTTCCACCAGCCGTACTCATTTGCTGCAAGACCATTGAAAGTGAAATCAACTTTTCCGCCACTTACATACCACCAGCCGTACTCATTCTGTACCAGACCGTTACATTCAAAGTTGACGCGTCCACCCTGAACGACAAACCAGCCGTTTTCATTCTGTGCAAGTCCGTTGAAAGTAAAATCTACCTGACCTTTGGTCACTTTCCACCAGCCATACGCATTTGCTGCAAGGCCGTCATAGTGGAAGTCAATACGTCCGTTCTGAACCATGTACCACTGATCATCACTCTGTGCCAGACCGGTATAACCAAAGTTGACATTTCCGTTTTCTACTTTCCATACGCCTGCTTCATTCGCGGAAAATCCATTGAATGTAAAATCTACCTTTCCGGCTTCTACATACCACCAGCCATATGCATTTTCTGCAAGACCATTAAAGTCTTCCGCTACTTTGTCATTTAAGTAGTAATACCAGTTGCCATCTTCCGCTGCTTCATTTGCAAGACCGTCTGCATATGCTTTTACTGTCTTGAAGGATACCATACCTGCCTCGGAACGGTTTCCTTTTTCATCCAGTGCGTATACAGCTACTTCATAATCAGTATCCTGTGTCAGTTCTGTCAGCGCGTATGCTGTTTCCTGAATGAGCTCCTCATTTACTTTTTTACCATTGACATAAATATCATATCCGGTTACACCGACATTGTCTGTAGATGCATCCCAGCTGATAGCTGCACCGGTTCTTGTGATATCGCCGGCTGTTACATTCGCCGGTGTGCTCGGAGCTTCTCTGTCTGTTTCTACGGTTGTAAATACGGCTGCCTGGGATGCTTCAGACTCAAGGCCTGCCGCATCGACTGCTGTTACTGTTACCGTATACTCGGTACTGTCTGTCAGTCCTTCCAATGTATAGGAAGTATCTGTGATCAGTTCTTCATTTACTTTATTGTCATTTACATATACGTTGTATCCGACTACACCTACGTTATCCAGTGCTTCCTCCCAGCTGATCACTGCACGGTTCTCCGCTACGTCTGTAACGGTTACATATTCCGGTGCCTCCGGTGCCACAGTATCTTTCACTGCCTGATCCACATAGGAGATCATCGGTGTGATATGTACGGATGGTTTGGATGGATTTCCATTGGATTTTGCTACAACACGAATATAATCGCCTGCTTTTACTTCCAGTGCATTTACGGATGACCAGTTGCCTTTCTGTCTGCTGACGGAAAGTTCCACGCTCTGGAGTTCTCTATCATTGTGCATCAGGCTGATAGTTGCACTTCCGCCATTGTTTCCATTCTGACGTAAGTATGGCTCATCATCTTTGATGTTGATGGAGATCACACCGCTCTTCGGTACACGATATGCCATTGCAGTATAGATATCTGTTGCTGGCGGAGCGGAAAGAAGTCCGTGATACTGTGTATTGTTTGCAGATGCATGATTCGGTGCATCTACACCAGGTCCATAGTAAGTATTTACCTGCCAGTTTGGCCAGTCCGGATCATACGTTGTCATGTTTTTCCATGTATCGGTGCTGTTGTTCTTGATCTGTCCAAACCATACGTTACCCTGCTGTGCGTTGACATAATCAGCGACCCAGTGGTAATCATTCTTTACTGCAATACTATAATCGTTTACAGTACCATCTTCTGCGGTGATGCGAAGTGTCATTCCGTCTGCGATGGTCTCTGTATTTGCCAGCACTTTATCATCTTTCCGCACACTGACAGATGCGGTTGCGTTTACACTTACGTTCTGTTTTACTGCACTGACTGTGGTCGGGTTCTTCTCTGTGGACGGAATATCAATGGTTTTTCCGGATACCATATATGCAGACGCTTTCAACTCATTGTCAGAGCTTGCTGTAATGGTATACGTTCTGGATTTTTCACCATAAGATACGATCACACGGTCGCCGCCTTTTACGATATCACTGCCTGCCAGTTCCTGTTCACCGGACATAACCTTTACTTCTGCTGCCGCATCATAAACCAGGTTCTCCAGTAATGTATCTACGGTTGTACGTCTGGAAAGTCCGCTGATGGAATCCTCTGTCACGGTATAAACACGGGAAGCGACTGCTACAGATACGCTGTCACTCTCAGCTGCTCCGATCTCCGGGATTACTGTCAGTTCATGACCGAAGAAATCATGCTCCGGTTCATATCCGTTCAGATCTGTAATCTGTTTTCCTGCATTGATCGCCGGTGAGTCCTCTGCCAGTTTGTATCCGTCAAATACTGTTTTTTCACTCGGATCTTCATGTTTGATGGCAGTTGCATTGACTGCTTTTGCCGGGCCGGATCCTGCATTTTCCAGTACCTTTGTACCTGCTTTTACAGCAATCGCATTCTGATCTCCGGACGGAGTATTTGCGAAGTTATAGTACAGGTTATTGTCATACTGTAAATTACCATTCGGATACCAGTTCTGGCGCAACGGATTCTTGCCATCATAGTAGAAAATGTTGTTCTCGATCACAGCATTTCCGCCTGTACGGTAGAAAATGCTGGATACATTTTCATTGATATAGAATGTGTTGTTGTAAATGTGTGCATCCGGGTTGCCAGGTACATCCAGCGGTCCTCTCAGCTCATTCTGGCTGATGTTGTAGCGGAATGTAGTGTTCATGGCCTGCTCACCACAGAACATGATCGCACCTGCGGAATTTCCGTGGCTGTAATTGTACTGGTAAACAGTTCCGTCTGTCCAGTCAGCATCCCATGCCTGTCCGTCACCGTTTCCGTTGAAGGAGTTCAGGTTGTTGTAGCACTCGTTATACTGGAATACAGAATCTTTACATTTCCAAGGCCAGATACCTGCCGCTACACGCTGTGCGCCGGTTGCAGAATAGTCTGTGGTATTCATCTGGCGGGAACAATCCTCAGCAACATTGTACTGAACCAGTGGTTTGTCCGCATACATGGTTGTGATGGCATCTCCACCTGCACCCTTGATGTAGTTATTCTGGATCACCACGTTTGTGGAACCATATTTTTCTGCGATCTCATCCGAAATCTTTGCACTGGTAAACTGGGACCATGCATATGTATAAGCTGCTGCGATACCCCAGCGGTTTGTGGTTTCCACACGACAGTTCTCGATCACGAGATCGTCAAATTTGGAAATACCGGTTGCACTCTCATTCTCCGGTTTCTCTACGATAAAGTAGATACCACCATTTGCCATATGTTTGTTATAAACGTTTCCGTCTACATCATGTACATACAGATCATCCAGAACGATGTGATTGATGGTTCCTTTGTTCTGAGCCACACCGGCCACACCGGTTCTGTCCATGACATTAAAGTCATTGTATGCTTTGCCGTCATCGTCGCCTTCCTGTCTGTCGTTTGTCAGTTCCAGACCGCGTACTTCGATGTACTCCACATCTTCCAGTAAAATTGTGGAAGATACGTTACCCTGATATTTGTGCCAGGTATTGTCCAGACGATTGCCGTAGTCCTGATACCATACACCCTTACCGTTTGCATTGATCTGTGGTCTGTCGCCTTCTCCGTATGTAGAAATCTCGATCGGTGCTTCAGCACTTCCACTTCCTTTTACATGAATATACTGATCGTCAAATACAGATCCTTTTTCCAGAAGAACTTTATCTCCCGGCTGTAATGTGATGTCGTTGATTTTATCCAGAGACTTAAATGCTTTTTTCTCGGATGTACCATCATTTGCATCATCACCATTTTCAGAACTTACATAATAAGTAGTTCCATGCTGCGCTTCTTCAGCAAACACTGCATATGCCGGCATGGTCCCCATGACAGTAACACCGGTCAGTACCATTGCGAGTAATTTGCCTGCCCAAGTTTTTCTCATTATCTTCCTCCTCTTCTTATATGGCTGTAATAACTGATATCAACAAAGAAATCCATTCGTGGATCCTTATCAAGAATGCCCTCGGCATTCTTGCTGCGAGATACACGTCATGCAATGCATGACATATTCTTCTGTGCATCTCTGCAAATCTACGTCCCCCATGAATCAGATATTACAATTGTTTCAAAGTAAACTGAGATAACTGGTCCATATCCCCGTCTACTTCTGCAACCGCTGCTTTCTGTTCTGTCAGTTCCTGATAACGGTTCCTGCGCATCTCATCAATGACGGCTGCCCGTGCTTCTGACAGATCTGCCTTTCTTGCATCCTCTCCGACGATCCAGTCACGGGTATTATAGTAGGCTTCAATTTCTTCTTCCGTCAATCCCATGCCCTCATTCGTCTCATCCAGAATATATGCTTCTTCTATCATACTCAGTTCATATTCCTGATACAGATCCAGCGTGTACTCTTTCAGTCCGTAAACTGCCTCACCACGGGCTACTTTTTCACTCCGCTGCATATTTTCCTGTTCCATCCGATGTTTCATTCCGGTAAAAGTTGCATCCTGAATATAGCCTTTTTCTTTTGCAAGATCATATACCGCATGAATATACTTTAACTGTTCCACAGTCCGCTCCGCCAGGATTTCATACCCCGTCTGTCCGTCCGCATAGGTCTCAGTCCAGACTGTGTCCTCCGTAATGTCTTTTTTCTGACCTTTCAGTTCCATCTTCGTATCATATCTGACACGCTTCATACACTGTACATATTCTTCCTCACTGATGGGCACTCCCGAAATTGTCAGTGAAAACGCCGGCTCTGATTCTGCAGCCTTCCGGCTCTGAACCGTCCTGATACCGCCGCACACAACACCGATCACAATCACCAGCAGAACTGCCAGTAAAAGGTGCTGCTTCCTATTTTTTTTCATTTTCCGTATTCTCTCCTGTTACCTGTAGTGTCAAATAAATTCATTTTCCATCAAAAGAAAGTGTGCTATCGCACACTTACACGCTTGTAATTATCAATGGCACATCTTTCTTGTTTCTATCAATGAATCAAAATTCCCATGCCGGAGAAGGCACGGGAATTTGAAGTTATACACTGTTAAAAGGGAAAAGAGTTTTTTATCACCATTATCATATCTCTTTTTCTCGAAAAAAACTTGCCTTTTTAAACCACTTTTTCAATCCTTTTTATATAATTCGGAACACTTAAAAAATAAAGCAGACTTATACCCCATGCCTACTGTCCACAGTTGCAGCATTTATGGATATTTCCCGCCTGCAGCTGCATTGGCTGCCACTGCCTGCCTTCTTTTTCATACCAGACTCCGGCCTCCGCAAATCCGACTTCCTGAAACAATACTTCCGCTCCCTGCAGCACATCCGCCTCAATCGTCTGTGCTCCGGACAGCATCGCCTTGTCGATCAGCAGCCGCACAATAAAATCGCCATATTTTTTCCGTCGAAACTCCGGCAGCACTGCCACTTCCTGGATCCGGTAACTTTCACCGTCAAAAGTAATTCCTCCGGTCGCCACCGGGGTATCCCCTTCATACGCAAGGGCATACATGCAAAAAGCCTCCGGCTCTTCCTCAATCTTCAGCCCACATTCCTCTTCCAGTACCCGGCTGCGGATATCCGCCACCTGCCGTGTCTGTTCATTTTTCTCACTCCCACTTACCAATTTCCCGAATACCATAATGATATCCTCCTTCTTCTATCGTCTCAGTCAGAATCCCACATCCGTTGGCAATCTGCCATTCATAAAAAGATTTCTCCGGTTTTCCATATCGTTCCAGTACTGACATAATTGTACCACCATGACACACAATTGCAATTCGCTGTGCACCTTTTTCCTGTGCATCCCGGACACACTGCTCATATGCCCGGCAGCACCGATGACGGAAACCTGCTCCACTTTCACCATTTGGAACCATCATCTGCCCACCACTGTCAATCCATGCCTGATACGCCGGATTTTCTTTCAGTTCCTCATAATTTTTATATTCAAAATCTCCGAAATCCGTCTCCTGAAGTCCCTCCTGAACACATAACACCTGTCCGGGAAATAAAATCTCTGCCGTCTCCCGGCAGCGCATCATCGGACTGCTGTATACATAATCCGGTACAAATGCCCCGGCATGATACCATTTTCCCGGATTCCTGCCGCCTTCTGTTTGCACGCACAGATCCTGCATCAGAACCTGCTTTTTTTGCAAACATAATTTTGCCTCATCCGTCAGACCTTCGTCTGTTCTCCCCACATAACGCCGCTGTACATTTCCCAACGTCTTCCCGTGACGAATCCATAAAATCTGCATCTTGTGATCCCCCTACTCTTTTCATTAAGTATAACACATTTACAGCATTTTTGACGAACGAACCTTTTTCTGCTAGAATGGCATCGATATCAGTCATCAAATACGAACGATCCGCATATATGTCAGCTTATGCTGACCAGAATGTTCAAGAATGCCCTCGGCATTCTTGCTGCGAGATGCACACATATAACTTGAATGCTCAACTGACATAGGAGGAATTAAAATGTCAACACGAAATACAGCTATTTTTGATCTGGACGGGACTTTACTGAACAGTTTACAGGATCTGACCAACAGTGTAAATTACTGCATGAAAAAATACGGCGGTCCATCCTATACCTGTGAAGAAATCCGGGAAAAGGTTGGAAACGGAATCTATGTACTAATAGAAAAATCTCTGCCACAGGGTCGCAGCAATCCGAACTATGATGCCTGCATGAAAGAGTTTCCGATTCATTATAAAGCACACATGCTGGACAATACGAAACCATATAAAGGGATCATGGATGCACTTTACCGTCTCAAAGAACATGGGTATCATCTCGCTATTGTATCCAATAAATTCGATGCGGCTGTAAAAAAACTACGGCAGGACTTTTTTGATGATGTTATTCCGGTTGCGATCGGAGAATCTCCGTCCATCCATAAAAAACCGGCACCGGATACTGTTTTTCAGGCAATGCGTGAACTGGATGTAAAACCGGAAAACTGTATTTATATCGGGGATTCCGAAGTTGACATTCAGACAGCTGCCAATGCCGGAATTCCATGTATCAGTGTAAACTGGGGATTTAAATCAACAGAATTTCTAAAAGAAAATGGTGCGGCACAGATTGTATCCACGCCAACAGAACTGGTAAACGCTATATCAGATATGTAAAAAAATCGTGGGTATTTTTTCCTGGCAGACGATTGTCATCTGCCGGGATAAAATACCCACGATTTCGATTTATAAAACCTGCAATTTCTCGATTTACAATGTAAAGCGGTCATTCGCAATCTGTTTTCGCTGCTTGCTCATAAACGCAAAGAACCAGCCTCTACTCAAAGAAATACAGTTCCCGGTAATGCTCATACCGCTCCTGGAACTCTTTCGTATCTTCTTTTTTCACAGAGTTCAGATACGCATGACGGCCAATATTTTCCTCACTGCTCTCCAGGATGCTGACTCCGATATTAGAACAGTGATCTGCGATACGCTCCAGGCTGGTGGTCATATCTGTCAGCACAAACCCCATCTCAATCGTACATCTTCCCTCTTTCAGACGGATAACATGACGACGTTTCAGTTCATCACTCAGATCATCAATCACCTCTTCCAACGGCTCGATCTCTTTTGCCAGTTCCTTGTCATTATTACGCAGTGCCTGAACGGTCAGATTTACCAGATCCGTCACTGCTCTGCGCAGGAACATGATTTCGGAATTTCCCTCAAAGGACATTTGCAGCCCTTTTTCCTGCATCTCCTGCGCGCTTTCCTTTAAGTTTACCGCATGATCAGAAATACGCTCCAGATCGTTGATACTGTGCAGGATGACAGACATTTTCGCACTGTCATTCTCCAGCATATTGCGGTTTGTAATCTGGATGACATAGGAACCGATGCGATCTTCAAAATGATCGATACGACTTTCCAGTTTTTCCACCTGTGCGGCTTTTTCTTCGTCATACTGATCCATAAGTGTCAGTGCTTTTGTCAGCGCTTCTTCACTCATGTGTGCCATACAGGCTGTAGCTTCCATACAGTGGCTGATAGCCAGACCCGGCTGTTCCAGGAAGCGGACATCCAGTTTTTTCAATTCCTCCTCGGTCTCCTGAACAGCCGTTCTGCGCTCCGCATGATCTTCCTTGATAGACATGTAAGCCAGCTTCTCCAACACTTTTGCAAACGGAAGCAGTACGATGGTCGCTGCTATATTGAAAATACTGTGAACAACTGCAATTCCCGCCGGTGTCGCCGCATCTCCGAGGAAATCAAAATGTACAAAAGCATTGATCGCATAAAATACGATCATAAACAATGCGGTTCCGATAATATTAAAATACAAATGTACTAATGCTGTCCGCTTTGCATTTTTCGATGCTCCGACTGATGAAATAATCGCTGTCACACATGTACCAATGTTCTGTCCCATGATAATCGGTATCGCACATCCGAAGCTTACTGCGCCTGTACTGCACAGCGCCTGTAAAATACCGACAGATGCAGACGAACTCTGGATGATCGCCGTCAGGATCAGACCAGCCAGCATTCCGAGCAGCGGATTCGTAAACATGGTAAGCAGATGTGTGAACTGCGGCACATCCTTCAACGGTTCCACTGCTGAACTCATCGCATTCATTCCAAACATCAGCACTGCAAATCCAAGCAAAATGCTTCCTACATCTTTATGCTTATCATTTTTTGATGACATCATCAGAAGCAGACCTATGATTGCCAGAATCGGGGAAAATGAGGTTGGCTTCAGCATCTGGATAAAAAAACTGCTGCTTTGGATACCGGAAAGACTCAGGATCCATGATGTGATCGTAGTACCCACATTGGCACCCATAATGATTCCAACTGCCTGAGACAGCTTCATAATCCCGGAATTTACAAAACCGACAACCATAACGGTCGTAGCTGACGATGACTGGATCACCGCCGTAACACCTGCACCGAGCAGAACGGCTTTGATTGGATTCGATGTCAGTTTTTCCAGAATTTTTTCCAGCTTTCCACCGGAAACTTTTGTCAGACCATCCCCCATAACATTCATTCCATATAAAAACAGGGCGAGTCCGCCAATCAACGATAAAATCGCAAATATGTCCATAGTAAAGAAACCTCCTGAATTTTATTCTGTGTAAAAATAATCTTGCAAAACAACTGTACTTACCTGTTATTATCTAACATATTGCTACATGTATCACTTTAATCACTCTATGTAAAATTCAGGAGATTCTAATGTAAAGAGTATGTAAATTTTTTACATTCTATTTACATGATTTGGGTGTCAAAATGGGATGTCATACAAAAGTACAACATCCCATTTTCGTTTCACCTGTTTCTACAAAACCGGTTCCGGATTAATCGTCGGATGGGTTCCATTAACAGAAAAAATGACCCATTCTGCAATATTTGTGGCATGATCGCCGATGCGCTCGAAGTATTTGGCTACCATCAGCAGATCTGTCGCTACTTCTGCACCTGCTCCGTGATTTTGGATCAACTCGATCACTTCTTTTTTTGTATCATCAAACATAGCATCGATCACATCATCTCTCGCGATTACTTTTTTTGCCATCTCAATATCTTTTGCCACAAAAGCTTCCAGTGCTTTCATAACCATCAGCATGCATTCCTGTGACATCTGTTTCATACGATCCATCATCGGCAATTCTTTTTCGTTTACCAGACATAACGCTAATTCTGAAATATCTGCTGCCTGATCACCAATTCGTTCCATATCTGTAATCATCTTTAATGCCGCGGAAATCAGGCGAAGATCCCTGGCTACCGGCTGCTGTTTCATCAGAAGTTTCATACACAGTGTCTCAATATCTTTTTCCTGCTGATCTACTTCGGAGTCAAATTCCATGTTTTGTCTTGCTTTTTCTGCATCCTGATGTACCATGGCTTCAATTGCATGCTCGATTGCCTGCTCTACCATGTGACCCATCTGGATCAATTCACCGTTTAAAGTATTTAACTGTCTGTCAAATTGATTTCTCATTTTTTATGTTCTCCCTTGCATTAACCAAATCTACCGGTAATATAATCTTCTGTCTTTTTCTCTTTCGGTGTGGAGAATAACTGATCGGTATCACCATACTCTACAAGGTCGCCCAGCAGGAAAAATGCGGTCTGATCAGATACACGTACTGCCTGCTGCATATTATGTGTTACCATAACGATGGTGTACTGGGATTTCAGTTCCATAACAAGATCCTCAATCTTGGATGTGGAAATCGGATCCAGCGCAGATGTGGACTCATCCATCAAAAGTACCTCCGGATGAACAGCCAGAGCACGGGCAATACAGATTCTCTGCTGCTGTCCACCGGATACACCCAGTGCACTCTTTTTCAGACGGTCTTTCACTTCGTCCCAGATAGCTGCATCACGAAGCGATTTCTCCACAATCTCATCCAGCTGTGCTTTATTATGGATACCGTGAGTTCTCGGTCCGAATGCCACATTATCATAAATACTCATCGGAAATGGATTTGCCTTCTGAAATACCATACCAACCCTTTTTCTCAGCAGGTTTACATCCATATTATTTCCGTAAATATCTTCGCCGTCCAATGCGATCAGACCGTCAATTTTACATCCCTCTACCAGATCATTCATACGGTTTAAGGATTTCAGCAAGGTGGATTTACCACATCCGGAAGGTCCGATAAACGCTGTAATCTGATTTTCTTTAATATTCAGATTAATATCTTTTAACGCATGAAAATCTCCGTAATGAAGATTCATATGCTCGATTGTCATTTTATTTTTTAACATGTTCTTTTCGTTGTCCTCTCTCACATATTGCTGTTTGCAAATTATGTTCATCCAGTTCTCTTTTGGTATTTGTAAAAACTATTTCAAAAGATTTTTTTACAGTGCCAATCGTATCGCTTTAATCTCTCTGCATTTTCTTTGCAATGACGGAAGATAAAATATTGATCAAAAGTACCATTACCAGCAAAATAACTGCAGTGGCAAATGCCTGATCCGTATGCAGACCTTCCTGGGAAAGCACATACATGTGAACAGCCAGCGTACGTCCGGAAGAAAGCAGATTCTTCGGTAACGTTGCCATAGTTCCTGCGGTGTAGATCAATGCAGCTGTCTCACCGGCGATTCGTCCGGTAGAAAGAATAACACCGGAAAGAATACCTGGTATCGCACTTGGAAGCACGATCCGAAATACCGTACGAAGTTTACCTGCACCCAGCCCGAAACTTCCCTCACGGAAACTGTCCGGCACTGCTAAAAGTGCTTCCTCTGTGGTTCTCAAAACCGTTGGCAGAACCATGATCGCTACTGTTAAAATACCTGCCATTAAAGAATAGGACATGTGGCAGGCAGTTACGAAAAACAACATACCAAATAATCCATATACGATAGAAGGAATACCTGTCAAAGTTTCTGCCGTAGTTCTGATTACTTTTACAAGTTTATTTCCTTTTTTTGCATACTCTGTCAGATATACCGCTGAAAATACACCTACCGGAACTGCGATCAGTAACGCTACTCCGATCATGATCAATGTATTGATAATAGATGGAAGCATTGATACATTGTCACTGTCGTAATGTATCGAAAACAGCGACGGCGTCAGATGCGGAATACCTTTTGTAAGAATATATACAATCAGATAACCAAGCATCACAATCGTAAAAACAGCTGCCAGAATGACCAGTATTTTTAAAATCAGAGAGCCGGCATAAATTTTTTTCTTTGTCTTTTTCATTACTCCTTCTCTCCTTTTCCTTTAATGATGCTGAATGCCAGGTTAATGATCAGGATAAATACAAACAGTACCACACCGGTTGCGATCAGTGCTTCTCTGTGAAGTCCGGTTGCATATCCCATCTCAAGCACAACATTTGTGGTCAGTGTACGTACTCCCTGCAAAATTCCCTGCGGCATACGTGGCTGATTTCCTGCAATCATTACTACCGCCATGGTCTCACCAATGGCACGTCCGATGCCAAGTACCACACCGGCTAAAATACCGGATTTCGCTGCCGGGATCACACAACGGAAGATGCTTGCTTCCTTTGTAGCACCCAATGCCAGCGCGCCTTCAAAATAGGCGTTATTTACAGACCGGATGGACGTCTCCGTTACACCGATGATCGTCGGCAATATCATAATTCCAAGAAGGAAAGATGCTGTCAGAATACTCATACCGTCTGTGTTATCCGTTCCGAAGATCATACGGACCGCCGGTACGATTACCATCAATCCAAAGAATCCATATACGACAGAAGGGATTCCTGCCAGAAGTTCGGTTGCCGGTTTCATAATTTTATAAAGTCCTTCCGGACAATACTTTGCAAGAAATACTGCAGTAAAAATACCAATCGGTACACCTACTACAATGGCACCGCCTGTAATATACAGACTTCCGATAATCATCGGAAAGATACCATATTTATCATTTCCCGGCTTCCACACCTGTCCGCCGAGGAATTTTCCCAGTCCAATTTTTCCCATTGCCGGAATTCCATTTGCAAATAAAAAGATACAGATCATGGCTACTGCCACAATGGAAATACAGGCAACTAACAGGAAAATGATTTCAAACACTTTTTCTTTTCGTTTCATATATTTTATTTCTCCCTGCGGGAATGCGCCATGCAGACCCTTGCTGTATCAGGTTTGAATCTGTCATGACGCATACATGATAATGATTCAGAACATGGGACTTTTCTATAACAAATGTAGTTCTGAAATCATTATTTTACTGAATCAATTATTTTACATCCTGCCATTTTGTAACTTCACCGGTGAAGATCTGTTTTACCATATCAGAACTGATCTCATCTGTTGGGTTATCATTGTTTACGATAACTGCGATACCATCAAGTGCGATCTTGGTAGCTTTTACACCTGTCTCTTCTTCTTTCAGATCACGGGAAGCCATTCCGATATCACATTTTCCGTCAATTGCAGATGTGATACCTGTTGTTGAATCTGTTGTCTGCTGCTCAATTTCTGCATTCGGGTTTACTTTTTTGTAAGCCTCTACCAGTTTCTCCATAACCGGTGATACACTGGAAGAACCATCGATTGTGATTTTTCCGCTTGCTCCTGTAGAGGTAAATGCCTCACCTTCTGCTACGGAAATATATCCGTCATTGGAGATTACTTCCTGACCATCCGCACTCATGATATAGTTGATAAAGTCCTGTGCCACATCACTTACACTATCTTTTGTAATAATGTTGAACGGTCTGGATACTTTGTAAGATCCGTTCGATACGTTCTCTGTGGTTGCTTCAGCACCGTCGATTTTTACAGCTTTAACTGTATCATTCAAAGAACCGAGGGAGCAGTAACCGATTGCATATTCGTTACCGGCTACCGTAGACATCATAACCTCTGTGTTGTTTGTGATGGTTGCATCTACGGTTGTCATGTCCTCTTTCTCGCCTGCTTCATTTTTCTCTTCAATTCCAAACAGCTCGATGAAAGCACCTCTTGTACCGGAACCATCCTCACGGGATAATACTGTGATATTTCCGGAAAAATCAGATGCGTCTGTCTTTCCTGCATCACTGCTCTCTTTTGCTGCGCTTGTTGCATCACCTGCCGCGCTGTTGTCACTGCTGTTTCCGCATCCTGTAAGTCCAAGTCCTGCTACTGTTGTTGCGCAAAGTACAAGCGCCATCATTTTTTTTAATTTCATCTTATTTTCTCCTTTTTACAATCATTGTCCTGTCTATCTTATTTTTAATTGTGTTGGCAAGTTATTTCTTGTTTGCCTTACGCGGTATACTTTATCCCGAATCTGTTTTTCATACTATCCGATTCATGCAAAAAAAAAGTAAAGCTTTTGTAAAAAACTTTACTTTCAAAGGGAAATCTCTGCTTTTTCCTGAAAAAAGAAGGCATCATACCGCAAGGATACGACGCCTTCTTCTTTTTGTGGGAGTTTTATTTTATAGAATTATTTCTACTTTTTTAATAATTGTTTTCTATAGTAAAGATTAGAAAACCACTTTTCCTCCGACTACATTCCAGGTTCCATACTCGTTGGATGCCTGTCCTGTGTAACCAAAGTCTACTTTTCCATTGGTTACCTTAAACCAACCATACTCATTTGCTACAAGTCCTGTGTAACCAAAGTCTACTTTTCCTCCAATTACCATGAACCAGCCATTTTCATTAGATGCAAGTCCTGTATAGCCAAAGTCTACTTTTCCTCCGACTACCATGAACCAGCCATTTTCATTAGATGCAAGTCCTGTATAATTAAAGTCTACTTTTCCGTTGGTTACTTTGAACCAGCCGTTCTCGTTTGCTGCAAGTCCTGTGTAATCAAAGTCTACTTTTCCATTAGTTACTTTGAACCAGCCATACTCGTTGCTTGCAAGTCCTGTATAATCAAAGTCTACTTTTCCGTTGGTTACTTTGAACCAGCCATACTCGTTTGCTGCAAGTCCATTGTAATCAGATGCTACGGTACCATTCTGATACAAGTACCAGTTGCCATCTTCTGCCATTGCAAGACCATCGAGTGCCGGGGTTGCACCTTTTGCTCTTACTTTGATGACAACCTGCATCTGATCCATCGGACCACCGGTGGAACTCAGAACATATGGGTACTCTGCAAAATCAGTACTTGGATCAATCTGTCCATTTGTCGGTGTAGTAGAAACGATCTCATAACCATCCTGCACATCAACGCTGAACAGTACCGTACCTGATGGGGTATTCAGCGTTGCTACTTTTGCAGCTGCTGAATTGTAGGTACCATCCTCATTTTCCACATAGAATACATATGGGATATTTACGAAAGTCTGTCCTTCTGCCGCAATACCGGTATCCGGAATTACAATATCACTTGCTTCTACTTTGATGATTACGTTGTTGATGGTGTATGTACCATACTCATATGCTACATCGCCAACTGTCAATGCTGTTGTGTAAACAGTCTCCGGATCTGCTGCTGTGATACAGTCTTCTGCTGCCAGATCCAGTGTGTTCAGGTAACTATCACCTGTAACGGTCCATGTGGAATCTTTGTCAACATCCAGGTTGACCGGGTTATTAATTGTCTTGTGAGCTGTATGAGAGAAGCTTCCGATTGTCATATAATCGCCGGTCGTACCTGTGCCGTCGTCAGCCAGATAGTTTGCATGGTTTCCGCTTTCGGATCCTGTGTATGCCTGCAGAACAGTACCGTTCTCTACTACATCTCCTGTCTCCGGATCAATATGTACTGCTACTGAGGAGGATACAGTACCTGTCAGCTGTGCTTTTTCCAGAGATACATCCAGTGCCTGTTTGTTGTTGTAGATACTGTTCCAGATATCACCGGTGTACGCACCGTTTTTGAATGTTGCGCTGGAATCATCGATCTCTTTACCTGTCGGGATCGCATCCTCGCCCACATCATTGATGGTGTAGCTTGTTACACCCGGGTTACCTGCATCGTCTGATTCTACCAGCTCTACCAGGATACCATCGTCAGTACGTTTGGAATCGCCGGAGAAATCTACATCTGTATTGTCCACTACAAGGTGGCTGTATCCTTTGTTTGCCTTACCGGATTTAATCTGCATCAGGGCATCTTTGGTATCTACGTCACTGTCTTTCAGTGTCAGAGTACCGCCGCCTGCCTGCTGTGTCATAAATGCGATACGGTCAGAATACATATAGGAATCGTCATAAATTGAACTTGATTCACCGGATGCAAGGATCTGTACATAGTCTGGAGAGTAGAAACGTACATTGCTGTATTTATTCCATACACCGGAATCCGCATAGGTTACATATCCGGAACCGCCCATGGTGTATCCGTAAGTCACACCGTTTACAATCTGTGTTGCAGTATATTTCTTTGCAGCCTGTGCCACTTCTACTGTACCGATACCAGAAACAGAATTATTTACCTGAAGTGCATATGTACCGGTGTTGTTGTAAGATGTTCCGGAATCTGTGGACAGAGCACCCCATCCTGTGGAAATGATCATACTGTTGTTGTAGATTGCCTGGCCTGCACCAAGTACGTTTGTTGCACGGATGGTTCCCTCCATACCAAGTGCGAATGGTACACGTTTCATCATGGATGGTACCAGTTCGCTATATGTACTATAGTCATCATTTGTCTCCTGGGCATAGATGACAGAGTTATTTACTGTAGTCTTGGAGCTATCTCCAACCCAGATTGCAGTACGAATGGTTCCCGCTGTATTGATATAAGAATCATTAATGGTTACATCTGTATTCTGATCTGCCATGACAGCTGATCCCCATCCTGAAAAATCATCACCACCGTCACCGTTGGCAGTCACATTTGCTTTGTTGATCGCATATTTGGAATTTCCTGTTACATAGATACCATTAAAATGTGCACCGTTTGATTTTACGGTTACATTGTTTGCCTCAGTATCCGAATAATCACCGGAAATCGCATCCAGAACAGACCCGTCCTCTACAATTTTTCCATCATTTACAAGTAATGCCTGTCGGAAGTTGTAGATAGATTTTACTGCATCCGGGCCATTCCATGGTGGAGCACTCGGACCACCGCTTTTGTAAACTTTGGTTTCTGCGATGTTATAGCCACCGTCTACATCATAACTGCTTCCTACTGTAAGATCTTCCTGCTGTCCATCTACAACCAGAGTCAGCACTTTTCCATCTTCTGCCGTCTTGGTATAGCTCTTGCCATCCAGTATATAAGTGACACTGCTGACGGAAGATGCTTTTCCGGTAGATGTTACTGCTCTCTCATCTCCATAGCTGACATCTGTGATCGTCAGTTTGTTTCCTGTTGCTGATACATCCGCTGCAAGCACCGGACTGCACATTGACAATGAAAGAGTTACTGCCCCTGCTACGGCCAAAGACTTCCGTAACAATTTAGAATTTCTGTTCATACGCTCTCCTCTCTTTTCCGAAAAACCTTCCTACATAGTAAATAACTGATAGAAATATTATTGCAAAAAGAGTGCTTTGACAAAAGGCAGTTTTTTTAGAATAAAAGGACGTTTTTTTAGATGTTCTATATCTATATAAAGCGTTCATACTTTCTGTCACGCAAAAAAAAGAGCTATCCGACTTTCTCGTCATCAGATAGCTCTCTCACCTGTTAAATCGAAGTTTCACTATATAACCTCCCTTTCTATATTCTCTTTTTTGTCCCAACTATGGATCTCTGCCTCTCAATGGATTGTTCCTCCTTTAACCGATTTTCTTTTATAATGATAAACTCTGTCAAAAGAGATTATATTTATCTGCTTACTCCATTGGACTGACCTCCTGTTGTTATTTAACGAAAGATGGGATTCAACTTCTCAACTTATATATCGTGTTATAATGTTTTCTGAAGTTGTCTCTCTTCTTTTGTTGTCTTTATTGTATTGCATGTTTGTGCTTTTGTCAATGCTTTTTCTGTATATTTTTTATATTTTTATAAGTTTTCTGTCACTTTACGTTCGTTTCACCGTTTTGCTCACACATTTTCCATCTGCCTGTGGGAAGCGTTTTCCGGAGGATCTTAATTTCAGGAATCCTGCCCAAACTGCTCTCTGGCACAGACAATATATTCCAACGCATTCTTTCGATTTTCTTCCATTTCTTCCTCTGTCACTGCCCGTCTTATTTTTGCCGGAGAACCAAGTGCCAGCATCCCATCCGGAATCACCGTTCCCTGCGTCACCAGTGCACCGGCTCCGACGATTGCATTTTTTCCGACTTTTGCACCATTTAACACAATCGCCCCCATACCGATCAGTGCACCGTCACCAATCTCACACCCATGAATGATTGCCTTATGTCCGACCGTTACATAACTTCCGATCATCACCGGAAATCCCGGATCTGCATGCAGCACACAACCGTCCTGAATATTGCTGCCTTCGCCGATCTCAATCCGATCATGATCTCCTCTGACTACGGACTGATACCAGACACTGCTGCCTTCTGCCATGGAAACGTCTCCTATGATATCTGCACTGGCGGCCACATAGACATCCGTAAAATTCTTTTTCTGAACAGTCTCTGCACATTCTTCCTTTTTTCCCATCATTTCTCTATCCTTCTTTTATTTGAATGCCTCTGATATGCTCTTGCCGATTCCGTCACTGCCAGTCCACCCTCGCTAGTTTCCTTCAGACAAGCCGGAAGCTGATTCCCGATGCGCCGCATACTGTCGATCACATCATCCGGTGCGATGGCACTTCGTATGCCTGCCAATGCCAGCTGGGCAGATGTTACCGCATTCACTGCTCCGCAGGAATTACGTTTGATACATGGTACTTCCACCAGACCAGCTACCGGATCACAGACCAGTCCCAGCATATTTTTCAGAGCCAGTGCCGCCGCATGCATGATCGTCTCTGCATCCCCTCCCTGAAGACTTGCCAGTGCACCTGCTGCCATAGCACTCGCTGATCCGATCTCCGCCTGACATCCACCGGAAGCTCCCGCCAATGATGCATTTTCAGCGATCACAGTTCCAATGCCTGCCGCTACGTACAGCGCTTTTACCAGGTCTTCCTGCGTTGCTGAAAAGTCCTCTTCATAGCTTAATAAAACTGCCGGAAGTACACCGCAGGATCCTGCTGTCGGAGCTGCCACGATCCGCCGCATACAGGCATTTGACTCACCCATTTTAATCGCTTTCTCCATAACTTTTCCGATAAAGTCCCCGCAGATATTTTTTCCCTGTGCATTATACTGCTGCAATTTTGCGCCATCACCGCCTGCCCGTCCGCTGGCGGAACGAAGTGCACCGTTATAGCTCTGATCCGCCTGCTTCATCGCCTGATACATGATGGTCATTTTTTCAAATGATGCCTCGGCACTGCGCTCATTCTCACTCATATCCGCATTACGGACAATCTCCCAAACTTCACGATTCTGTAAAACTGCCTGTTCCTGCAATTCTCTCAGTGTATGATATCCTGCTGTCATATACCTGTACTCCATTTTTCGTTATCTGTTATCTGTTTTACGCTGTAAGTCCCGGGAAATAAGTCACTTTCTGTACGCCTTCTACTCCGGCAAGCCATACAATTCCATCCTCCGGAATCAACTGGTCACACTCAACTACCATCACCGCCTGCTGTCCTTTTGCAGAACGGTACACCTGCATGGTTGCAATATTGACATTCTTCTTAGCTAACATGGAAGTTACCGCCACGATACATCCGGGCTGGTCGATATTATGCACGATCAACGTCGGACATTCTCCGGAAAAACCGGTATTGATACCATCAATTTTATCAATGCTGATCCGTGAACCTCCGATAGAAGAAATCTGAACCTCCGTCTGCTTTCCGCTAATGCCATTCAGACAGATTACTGCCGTATTCGGATGCGCCTCTTCCAGCCTGGCTTCCCCGAATGCTACTTCCATGCCTCGCTGTGCGGCAATCTCATAACTATCCGCAATCTGGTAATCATCTGTCTGCATTCCCAGCAGACCTGCCACAATAGCTTTTCTTGTTCCATGTCCTTCTCCGGTTGCAAGAAAAGAACCATACAGCAGTATCTCTGCTTTCTGAATCGGCTCCCCAAGCAGTTTCCCTGCCACATAGCCCATACGGACTGCCCCTGCTGTATGGGAACTGGAAGGACCTACCATGATCGGTCCAACAATATCAAATAAATCCATATCCGTTATCTCTCCTATTTTCCAAAAAATTATCATCATGCGAAAGAAAACTAGCTTATACAGATTTTTCTCATGCAAATTAGATTAATCTTAACAGAGTTTTACCCCCCCCTATAAATTTTATCCGGAATATTCGTAGCAATATCCTTCAGACACTGCAATAGGACAGGATTAAATACTCCACATTCTCCATTCATGATCATCTGCATAGCTGTCTCATGTGTATAACTTTCCTTATATACACGTTTGCTTACCAATGCATCATATACATCAGCAATGGAAACTACCTGTGCAGAAATAGGGATATCGTCCCCTTTCAAACTGTCCGGATATCCGTTTCCGTCATATCGTTCATGATGCCATCTGCAAATCTCATAAGCCGTCTGAACCAGTGGTTCTTTCTGGTATTCTTCCAGATTTTCCAGAATAGATGCACCAATCAACGTATGTGTTTTCATGACCTCGAACTCTTCTTTGGTTAATTTTCCATTTTTATTTAAAATCTTATCATCAATACCAATTTTTCCTATATCATGCAGCGAAGAAGCCATCACGATCAGATCCTGCTTTACCCAGGAAATGTTATACTGATCCGTCACCTGACGCAGGCGCTCAAGAAGCATTTTTACCAACGCATTTACACGGCTAACATGTAACCCGCTTTCACCATTACGAAATTCAACAATCTGGCTTAAAATAGCCACCATGATTTTTCGACTTTCTTCTTTTGATTTTACCTGTTCTGTCAGAATTGTCGTCAAACGTCTCTGCTTTGCATACAGTTTTATGATATTATTCACACGTCTCTGAACAACTTTGATATCAAATGGGCGGCTGATGTAATCACATACACCCATATTATATGCTTTTCGCATATAATAATCAGAATTCTCACTTGATATCATAATAACCGGAATAAACTCGATCCATTTTTTTCGATTCATCTGCTCCAGCACATCAAAACCATTTATACCGGGCATCACAATGTCCAACAGAAGCAGAGATATCTCTCTTTCGTATTCCTCCAGCATCCGGATACACCGTTCTCCGCTTTCCGCCTCCAGAATATCATAATCTTGATGAAGCATTTCATACAAAATTGCCCTGTTTATTTCAGAATCATCTACAATCAGAATACATTGACGTGAATGCTTTCTGGAATATTGTATCATTTCATCTTTGTCTCCGGAACGTTCCCACTCCGTTACAATTGTATTTTTTGTCTCTTTTGCTTCATACATCAGCTTATCAGCTTTCGGCACCACTTCTTCAACAGCCTGATTTTTGGCCATTACAGCACCAATACTGACAGATAGATATAGATTCTTACTTTCCGGAATCTGTATCATACGAATATGATAAAGAATTTCATTTAGCTTCTGTTCAAACATTTCCTGAGAAATATTGGGAATGACTAAAAAAAATTCATCACCCCCATAACGAATCAATGCATCAGAAGATCGGATAACACTTCGGATTGTAGTTACAACGGCTCGCAGTAAAATATCGCCGACTTCATGTCCATAGGTGTCATTGCTCGTCTTAAAATCATCCAGATCAATCATGGCGATACCGGCAGTCACCACTTTTTTACGGATCCTGTCCTCAAAATATCTGCGATTGTATGCCTGTGATAACGCATCCGTATACAGCATCTTGTAAAACTCTGTCATATTGGTTTTTGCACTTTCTGTCGTTACTTCTCCCAATACTGCATCCGTATCTACACGACGGACATATTCCATAACATATGGAGTATCATCCACTTCTACATATTTCGCAATAATTTCCTTCAGTTCTGTCCCCGCATTTTCATACTTTGTCTTCTGCCCTTTTTCTTTCAGAACTTTTCTCGCAATACACGCCTCTTCAAAGCTTTTTTGTCCCAGGCACGATCTGCATTCACAGCTTGTCTTCCATATGTTCGGCTCTCCACTGTCTCCAGCTTCTACTCCCAAATCCGATGCATTTAATAAACGTACTTCATGAAACAGCTGACGAAAAATTTCCATTTGCTTTCGTGCCTGTTCCATTGTCATTTTTATCTCTGAATCCATGTTATTCCTCTGATTATTTTATTGCCCTAATTCCCTGATTGCCTCTACCGTAATCTGGTATTGCTTCTCGACTTGCGCCAGCACAGCTTCATAGCCCTCCAATTCTCTTCCACGTAAAATCTCCGTCAGCTGTGAACTTAAATCGCACAATTTTGAAAATCCAAGATTTGAGCATACACCCTTTAATGTATGTGCCCCACGAAAAGCCAGCTCAGCATCCTTCTTTTCAATTCCATCTTTTATCATTTGAAAACTGGGATCATCTAAAAAACGAATTACAAAGCGTTGGATAAAACTTTCGTTTCCCAGACGCTGCATTACATCGTCAAAATTTCCTCCCATTTTCCGGTAGCATTCTTTTATATCCATATTGTCCTCCTAATTGAACTTCATGTAACCCCATATATGATTACACGGATTGGTCAAAAGCCTGAAACCACTCCTGTGCAAGCACATCGTGGTTTCAGGCTTTTGACCCTGGCATCATATTTTCTTATATTATAGTAGATAGTTGCCATTATCACAAGTATTAAGTACCGTGTAGCAAGTGTTTTTTATAATACTGCGTTTCCAATCGTTAAGTTTTACTTAATATATTGCTAAGATACAGTAGCTTTACTTCTTTTATCATATATCATATAATAAGATCAACAAAGGAACACACGAACAATTCAATTTTTCATCATATAAGGAGGACATAACAATGACAATGAAATTATTAAAAAGATTATACAACAGAGGACAGAAAATGAGCACAAGACAGGTTTTAAACACAAATAACCTGACACTGAAACTGACAGCTCAGCAGCATGATTTGAAAGAAGTTTGGAGAAGAGACCAGAAAACACTTTTCGGAAAAGCTATGCAGGCAGAATATGATCATACAAATGGAAATTTACGTCATAGATTCTGCTAATCATCCCATATGAGCAATTATGATATCTTTCTTCCAATACGATACGTTCATCAAAGAAGCTCTTTCTACTTAACATTTTTGTTTTTGGTAGAGAGCTTCTTTGCTATTCTCTACACCTCCAAACTACCGGATTTCCCTGATTTGTTCATTCTCAGCACCATCTTTCTCAAACCATAAATTTCTGAATTTCAGTAAAATCCATTTAATTCTCATTATTTTTATTTCGTTTCATTACAAACACACAAAAACGTATCCCAAAATAGCATAAACCAGCACTAAGGAAATACAGCATTACCTTTCCTGTCTGTTCCAAATATCTCAGTTCCGGAGCATACTTCACACACCGTATCCAGTCAGACATCCGCTCTGACTTATCCGCAAACCATCCGCTCCAAAATGCAAAATCGGACCATTTTGTAGGAATCATATCTTCCGGTATCTTCACATAAGAATGCAGGAAAAGCACCATCAGCAAAACTCCACTTGTGATACAGGTGATTCTGACGATTGTCCCTTTTATATAATCAGGTGCCATCCGATATCCGTCTTTATAATATTGTGCCTGTGCCGTATACTGCACCCGATACCCTTTCCATTCACCCAACAGCAGACGGAGCAGCCATATCCATAGCAAAATACAGAAAACGACACTGAACAGACTGGTTATACTGTTCATAAAGCGAACATCAAATGCAGTTCCTGCAAATCCTGTTTTCCATTCCACCATCTGTTCCAGTACAGACAATGTCATATCATCTGATGTCTCTACTGTCATCCGTTCCAGCCTCGTTGTATGCAGATCTTCCGCCAGAAACACTGCTCCCTGCGTCTTCTGCTCCAGCATACCCAGCACCTGATAACTGTGTCCATCCATGGTAAACGTAAGACCGGAAGCATCCGATACACCGAATAATTCCTGTGCCGCTTTTTCTCCCAGAAGACAGCCACCTGTGAGTGCCGGATTCAGCATCACAGCCGAAGGAAATAATAACTGACTGTTTCCTTCCACAGCATAGATCTCCACCATACTGCTGCGCCTCAGAACCGGATTTTCCAGCACATGCATTCCTTCCGTTCCCCAGATGGCATAAGAGAGTGGTTCTTCCGCTTCTTCATTTCGCTGCCGCATCTGTTTCGCATCTTCATAGGTATAAAACTGCCGGTCTCTCTGAAATAATGTAACCTGGCTCTGATACAGGAGAAGTTCCTGTTTCTGCTGCACAGCAGCCGTATAACATATGAGTCCGCAGGCAATCAGAAATACCATAAGTACAGATACCGCCTTTTTCTTTTTCCATGTATTCTGCAATACACGGTCCTTAACAAAATGATTCCACCGCTTGTTCATTATCTCTCCATTCAAGTGTCCTGCTCCGGATCACGATGCCGCTGTCCGATGCCCATACGCTTACTCTTCCTCCAACCTGACCCTGCTCCCGTCTGTAATATCCTTATCAGACGATACGATCACGTCTCCTGAAATCATCTCATCTACCGCCACATACTGCTCATTCATATCCAGGACAGTCACCGGCACTTCCTTTGCTGTCAACTCTGTTCCCATCACAGCATCCTCTTTTTCCATCACATAGATAAAATACTGGCTGCTGCCTTTCTGATGCAGACTGGACAGCGGCAGACAACAGTCAAAGGTATCGGACCTGTTATCTACGGTTACGGTTACTTTCGTTCCTACCGGATACAGATCTCCCGGAATATCTGCCGTCATCCGGCAGCCACCGGACGCATCTGTCTCTGATCCGTCGTTCCCAGACACCGTTGCAGATGAAAGTTCATAGTCTTCCTGTATCCCTGACATATTCTTGCCATGTAACGTAATTACACTGTCTCCGGAAATCTCATCCACATATTCCTCCGGAACTTCTGCCACAAACCGCACCGTTTCCGCTCTATCTGCCAGCATGACTGCGATGCCCTCCGCAGTCTCCGTACCTGCGGTCACATTCAGCTGTCCAACTACGCCTGTGTATTCTGCCCGATATACACCACCGTTTTCCGCACAGGCACGCAGTTTTTTTAACTGTTCCTCCAGCGTGTCCGTATCCCGGGACAGATTCAGATCCTCCTTCGTCTGCTGTACTACATCCGCGGCTGCACTAATCTGTTTCTCCTGTTCCCTCACAACTGCCTCATAGGTGCTTTTTCCCGCTTCCACTGCGTCTTCCAGTTCTTTCGCAACCGCCTCATCATAAATGGAAGCAGCTTTTTCATTCATTGTCCTTTCTTCTGTCGATTCTGCACTGACACCGGCAGTCTTTTTATGTGTATTGATGTAATTCTGATATTCCGCAACTGCCTTTTCGTAAGTCTGATATGCAAGTGCTTTTTCTTCCTCTGCATTTGCCTTCACATCCTGATAAGCCGCTTCCGCTCTGGAAACCGATAAACGCTCTTTCTCATCTACACGATTCCGTTCTGTCTCAATGGAGGCTATGCTTTCCTGCAACTTCTGCATATCAACAGTAAAGATCACATCACCGGCTTCTACCTGCTGTCCGGGAGACACCTGAACACCAGTCACCATCAGCCCTGACGTCACATATTGAAGTACATAATTCTTCGCTTCAACCGATCCGTTTAAGGATATTTCATGTGAGATTTTCTGTCGTGATGCTCTGGTCACAGTTACACGCGCCTTAACTGCCGAAGATGCTGCTCTGGAACATATCGTCAGTACGATCATCAGTCCAAAAAACACAGCTGCAATCTGTACCCATTGTTTTTGTTTCATCTTTTCTGTCCTTTCGCTCATGATTCACTACCACCCATTGCCGCAATTCCCTGTTCCAGATATCTGTGCCCACACAGGAACACAAGCAACGGTGGCAACAGTGCAACCAGTGCCGCCACAAACGCAACACCTGCATTCTCCTTCGTAATCGTCGATATATATAATGACAACGGTTTTAACCGTTCCGTTCTGAGAAATACCGCAGGCTGTTCAATCAGATTCCAGTATTCCAGAAAATCAAGCACAATGACCGACATAATCCCGGGCATCCCCAGTGGAATTCCGATCCGCCAGAAAATCTGCCATTCATTTGCTCCATCCAGCTTGGCTGCCTCGATCACATCCTTAGATAGCTTTGAAAAAAAACGATACATGATGAAAACAGGGAACGTAGAACAGACACCCGGCAGAATCAGTGCCCACAAGGTATCAATCATCCCCATCCTGTTTAAGACCAGATATTCTGACAGCATCAGAATCTGAAACGGGAAAAGCATCAACACGATGTAGAGCGAAAGCAACACCTTTTTCCCCGGAAAATGCCAGCGTGCAAATCCCCAGGCTGCCGGAAGGCTAAGCAGAAGCTGTCCTCCGATTACCCCGCCTGCGATCTTCACCGAATTCCAGAACATGACATAATACCCCGGCTCATCCAAAAGCAGTTCCACGTAATGCCGCAAAGTTGGTTCAAATGGCAGCCATGTCCATTGAATCGTTCCATCTGCGGACCAGAGTGCCGCCAGAGAATTTCCCAGTTCCGCTGTACTCTTCAACGAACCGCCCAGCAGAAAAACCAACGGATAGACTGCTGCAAAAGAAAAAACAAACAGCAGAAGAAATATGAAAACCCGTATTGCAATCCGAAACACTTTCATCCTTTTCCCGCTCCTTATGACGTTTCCCTGTCAAATAACTTCTGAAATACCATGATCAGCACAAACAGGACGAGTCCCATCAGCACTGCACCTGCTGCCAGTTTATTGACTGCCAGATCCCGGAACCAGTTATTAAACAGATGCTGCAACAGATAAATATGCTGTTCCGGATAATCCCCGGCAACCAGATAGGCCTCCCGGAATACTTTAAAACCATTGATCAGGGATAATGTCAGAATCAAAAATAACGAGGACCAGAGATTCGGCATTGTAATATGCAAAAAGCACTGTCCTTCCCCGGCTCCATCCACTCTCGCAGCCTCATAAATCTCAGAAGGAATTGTGGCAAGTGCCGCCAGCCATAGAACGATATCATACCCAAGATTTTTCCAGATATAGCTGAATACCAGAATAGCAAAAGAATACCTTGTATTCAGCCAGTTCTGTCCTGCCACACCAAACAAACCCAGAAAACCACTCAGGAAACCATTTCTGGTAAAAAGCACATTCCATAGCAGTACAATGGAAGCTACCGGCATCGCCATTGGAAGAAGAAACACACTTTTCAGCCAGTTTCCAATCACCTTATTCTTCTGTAGATAAATTGCAATCAAAAGTGACAGAAACAGAAGCAGTGGGACACAGACTGCCAGAAACAGAACCGTATTTCCCGCTGCCAGCCGAAAAGATATATTTTCAACAACTGTTTTATAATTGTCCATCCCGACAAATCTCTGCCCGGTTCCATCCAGAAACGATCTGCGGAGCACATCCAGATAAGGAATCACAAACAGCACCAGTACACCGGTCAGACTTGGCAGTAAAAACAGATATGCGTGCATGGAACCATTCTTTCGGACGTTCCTCTTCTTATCATTCATCCTCTTATTCCCCAAGATACAGATCAATCCGGTTGGCTGCCGCAGATACAGCATCATCCAGACCTGTCGAACCATTCAGATAAGAAGTCAGAGCTTCCCTCACAATATCACGCAGGATCACATCATCCGTAAACACATGATCCATCTGGCGGATCTGCTGTTCCAGTGATGTATTCTCTTCCTCGAATGGTGCATAAATATAAAAACTGTCCATATCGTCTCCCATATACAGTTCACAGATCAGACCATCCTCATCCATATCCATGCCATCGCCCCGGACTGCACTGCGAAATGTATCCAGTGTAACCGGCTCGTACCAGTTCATATTCAGCTTCTGGGCCTTATTTTCAAGAGAAAACCGAATAAAATCCTCTACCATATCTGCCTTTGCAGTATTCGCATTCACCGCCAGAATATTGCAGGGCTGATACATCGGATACAATGCATAATCCGCTTCTCCATTGTGTTGCTGTGTCGTAAGTGCACCGAGATCCGTCACTCCTGCCACCAGTCCTGCGGATACATTTACGGAATCATTATAGTGAATTTCCACTTCACCTGCCTGAATACTGGTTGTCGTGGCATCTTCCGGCAGGTTTTTATCCGAGGTCGTTTCTGCCAGCTTTCCACATAACTCCATGTATTCTTTCAACGCTTTTTTATTCACCGTCTTATCATGAATCATATTTTCCGCATATATATCATACAAAAACTGCGTGTACTGTGAAAAAACGTGATAGTCGGCGGTATACTGATAGCCGGAAATTCCCGCCTCATTTATATGTTTCAGAATCCACTGACCGGTATCAGACGCAGAACTGATTTCCGGAGAGGAACCAATCGCTCCCTGCACTGCATAAAGCAGAAAATCTGTCGGTACTGCATACAATTTCCCATCTTTTCTGTAAGTCTCTGCTATATTTGTGAAATACGCGTCTTCCGACATATTCAGATCCACAGGAAGCAGGAGCCCCATATCCGTATATTTTTCAACAGACAGGCCATCCATAACGATCAGATCCGGTCCACTGCCGCTCAGCAATTCCGTATTCAACTGTTTGATTGCATCCGTCCTCGTAAGTGCCGCTTCCTCGTCCATTCCGGTCCGGAGTTCCACCTTCAGTTCCGGATGTTCCTGCTGATACAGCATGGCAGTCTGCGTTACCGCAGTATTTTTGGTAAGACTGTAAATCGTAAAGGAAACCGTATTCTGTTCCGGATCCGGCTCGATTCTCCACAGAGTAGTCTCTCCGGTAGTAAGCGTACTCAGATAATAGGTATTCTGTTTTCCCTTACATACCGGGGACATCCCATTGAAACAGGTCTGTCCATGAACCGTAGCAGGAACAGACAATACATTGACGGTTCTTCCATCCCTGTATTCATAAATCGCTTTCGTCGTAACACACATCACCGTGTCACCGAATGCTTTCATCGGTGCAAACACTTCACGATCATTTGCGTCCCACATCTCTTCTACAAATTTCTTCAGCCCGGCTTCCGGTTCCTGTTCCTCTAATGTCTCTTTGTTCAGGCAATATTTAATCTCATTCCCATATACAATAAACTGATCTTTCACTGAGAAAAAGCCTGCAGAGCAATAATCATAAGAAAGCGTTTTTAAAGGCTTCTGCTGCTCTGTATCATACAACACGCATTGTTCTGTACCTGCAACCGATACAACATGGTCATTTACCATACTGATATTCCATGCATATCCACCAATCTTTGTAAACAAATCTCCGACGTTCAGTTCCTCACTTTTCTTCTCCGTCACCCGCATCAGATGACATCCGCCCGCATCGGATTCACTGTTTTCCGGATCTGATACGATCACAAACGCTTCCAGACCATCTGTGCTTTCCTGTAATGTTCCGGCCAGCAGATAGCTGTCTTCCGGGAGGGTATCGGGAAGCTGCATCTCATCCTCCCAGTTTTCTCCCTGATCAGAACTTTTCCATACAAATACCGGTTTTTCTCCGTTCTCCGCCTCACCATCTGTCAGTGCATAAATGTCACCGGTTTCAGACGACAACAGATCATAATAGTAGGAATCCCCGATACTGATGACAGATCCCGAACCGGTACCATTTTCCATCGCAGTCTCATTTTCCACATTTGTGCTTCCATCCTGTGCAGCCTTTTTGTCATTTCCACATCCTGCAAGCAAACATACGGTCATTCCTAGTATTGTTACCATTCCCCATATCTTCTTCATCTTTGTTCCCCCAATTCAATGTGCCGGCATACTTACCTTGCTATCCGGATATCACTCTTCCTCTATCGTCTCCATATCACTCTGCCAGGTAACCCACATGGCCGGTCGGACCGCATTCTGTATGCTGTCCATTTTTGCAAGATCAAGCTGACCATAGGCAGTAATCATTTCAGAATAAGTCTTGAAATCATCATTTTCAACGCATTCCGAATATTCCGGATTACACAGCCACCACCCACAGGTATCTATATCAAATACCTGATACAGTTGTTGTTTCGCATACTCCGTCGGATAGCACAGCAATTCATCATATGCATATTGATGATCATAAAATTCCAATCCAGAATTGATAATCAGATACTCAACCATTTCTGTATAACTCAGCAGAAAAACTTTGTCCTCTGTCTTCCGTTCCAGATGCCAGTAAGGTTTCTCACTTTGCCAGGATACTGATTCATTATTTTCGTCAAATCCTTCCGAAGAGGATACCAGAATATTTTCCTGTTCTTCTTTCGAAAATGTACTGTTATAAAATTCATTATTCAGCCAATTTCGAATCGATGAATTTTCCCAGATAATGCTGCCGCTTCCACTATCATCAAAAGGCAATATATCCAGTCCATATTCACTGAGTAATAAGATTTCTCCATCTTTTTTATCCAATACACGCCACTCAACCGGTTCTCCCTGATAACTGCCATACATGACATGTTCTCCCGGCTCTATCGGAATACTGCTCCCAGCAACCGTATCTGCGTTTTTCCCACATCCTGATAATCCTATGCACAAACTAATCATTCCCACAACAACAAGCCAGCTATAAGGTTTTCTGCTCATATTCTCGCCACCCCCAACTTCCGAACTCCTGCGATATTGCATATATTATAAATCTTAGCCAACCTTTTATCTACATATTATTTTAATTTTTAAGTAAATCTTAAGCATCCTGTTATCTACAAAGCTTTTTACTTTTTTAATAAATCAATGCATAGTTCTCGGTCACACATATGTATTATTTTTTCATTATGTGTAATCACGAGAATTGTTTTTCCTTTCCTGTATTCAAATACAAACTGTAATATTTTTTCTTCCAGATCTCTGTCAATCTGGCTGGTTGCTTCATCAAGAATTAAAATATCCGGTTCTGCCAATAATGCTCTTGCAATTGCAATTCTCTGTCTGTGACCGCCTGACACATTCATTCCATTTTCCGTAAGAATCCAATCATAGCCAAATGGATTATCACGTATAATTTCATCTACACCACAGCCATGTGCTATTCTTTCAAACAATTCATCATTTATTGAATGCGTACAGCCAAATAGCAGTCCTTCACGAATTGTTCCTGATAACAGAACTGGAATTTGTGATACATAAATAATATGCTTTCTAAGACACTCCAACTCTATTTCCGATATTTTTTGTCCACCAATTGTAATAATCCCGGTATCCGGTTCATGCATACCAACAAGAAGTCTTGCCAATGTTGACTTTCCCGATCCGTTTGTTCCTGTTAAAGCAACATGCTCACCTTCATTGACTGAAAATGTTACTTGTTGAAAAACCCATTTTCGATATCCATAGCGAAAAGAAACTCCATCATAATGAATTGTTCCACAAATATCAACAGGCGAAAGTGTTCCTGAATGAAGTTTTTTTTCCGGTGTCGCATTTAATATATCATTTAAGCGATCCATTGCTATGCATGCTTCCTGAAGCTGCGGTTGCAATCCAATCAAATTCTGTACAGGAGAAATAAAATAATTCATCAAACTAGCAAACAAAAACAACGTTCCAAGTGTCATATCTCCATATATTACCCGACTAGTCCCACACCACAAAACCAACACCATTCCTATTCCCTGCACCACTGCTAAAATTTGTCCCTCTGATACAGACAACATATTTCCTTTATAGCATAATGATATATATTGATTCATGCGCTTGACAATATTAGTCCCATATGACTCTTCCTGGGCAAATAACTTTACCATTTCAATTCCATCGATTCCTTCTTTAATACCAGATGTCACTTTTGCATCAGCTTCCATGATATCACGATTCATTTGTTGCATAGGTTTACGATACAATAATACTATTATAAGATAAACCATCAACATTCCCACAATAATAAGGAACAATCTTGTATTGATTCTTATCAAAATGAAAAAACCCGCTATAGCCATAACTGTTTCAAAAGTAATTGTAAGCACACTGCCGGATATTGCATTCCGTACAAAATCCATATCCTGATATCGTCCCATTATATCTCCAGTTTCCCATTGCTGAAAATATGAAAATGGTAAACGTAGCAATTTTGAAACATATTTTTGGGACAGAAATATATCTACCTTTTTTTCGACTGTCGCTAATATTTTTCCTCTGATCATAGCTAAAACAAACTGAAAGAGTATCATAAAGATCATCATTCCAAACAAATATGGCAGATATTGAAGCAAAACTGCAAATTCTTGTAACAAATGTTTTACTCCGGCCATATTTGTATCTATATTTACGAAATAGTTACTTTCATGTAAAATAAACTGATCTATTATTTTTTGGTAAAAATAAGAGTATATTATCGAAATTCCAGCAATCAGAAACGAAATCAATAATATAAAAACAAACTTCCATCTCAAACTAATGAGAATGTCCATATATTGAAATGATTTCTTCTTTTTCTTCCTGATTTCTTTTTCTATATTAACAGAATACAAATTTAAAACATAACCTGTCCATTGACTTTCAAATAGTTCCAGCGAGTATTTTATATGTCCTTTTGCCGGATCAAAAATCCATATTCCTTTATTGGTTACTTTTTTTACAATCACAAAATGTTCCAATCCGTCTATATGCATATGACAAATAGCCGGTAAACATATTTTTCTTTCTAGTATCTCACCAGAAAATTCCTGCCAATTTCCCTGCAATACCTCACATGAAAATCCAACTTTGTTTGCAACTTCCATCAACGCATACATGCTTGTTCCATTTTTATCTATTTTCAAAAGTTCTCGCATATGAAGTAGTGAAATATGTAAACCATATAGATTACAGACAGATGCCATACATGCTGCTGCACAGTCTCTGGTATCGTGTTGCTTTACATAATCATTCCCAAACATTTTCATCTGTATGATCCCCATAAACTTGTGGGTAGCTTTCTTCATTATCTCAAATCATGTACCCGATTATAATATCTCAAACAACAAATATTGCAGTAAGGCTACTGCAATATTTGTTATAAGAGTCAAAAATTTTATTTATTAAACTAATTATCCCTTCTATCTAGTTACAACCTTTACTACGACATACATAGACTCTTCCATTTCCACCATATTTTGGATCATATGTTAGTCCACTATACTCATGGCATGTCGTATGGCCTTTCGCAGGACATTTTCTTACCCACCCAGCAACTCCTGGTTTGCTTGCCTCATATTCATTATCAGGTCCATTTCTAGGATATGCCACAACAGTATGTCCCCCACTAATTTCCATACTCATCTGTTTTGATACTTTTTTCATTTGTTTTCCTCCAATAATTTTATAGTATAATGAAATAGATTGCTAAAAAATCATTAATATTATATTTTTCTGTCACCTCTTCTTCAGTCACCATTGGACTCCCCTCCTCCTTCATTTGATGAATCAATCATATCATTGGTTGTTATATACGTCAATATATATTTAGTTTATATAGGTATTGTTTTTTTGTTTTTTTCTATTACTATATAATTGTACAACTAATAGGAAGGAATTAACATATATGACATCAAGGAATACATTTAAAAAAGGTTCCTGCGAACTGTTAGTTCTTCACATACTGAATAACAAAGGGGACTGCTACGGATACGAAATCGGGCAGATCATTCGTGATATCACGAATGAATATCTTTCTTTTCCAGAAGGTTCTATGTATCCTGTTTTATATAAATTAATTGATAAGGGACATATCACTGATTACAAAAAGCAGGTTGGGAAACGGCTGACCCGTGTCTATTATCACATTGAACCATCCGGTCAGAACCGACTCGAAGAATTGACACAGGAATATTTGAAAACTACACAAAGTATCCAGAATATCTTAAATTTTGATTTTAAAACTCAACAACTGGAGGATGCATGATGAAATATAAAACCTTAACAAAAGGTGGTTCAACTTATTACAGGAAATTAAAAATATTAATTCCGATTAAAGGAAAATATGAAAAGGATTTTTTAAATACTATCTTTCAAAATTTAGAGAGTATTTGCAGTGAGCAGCCAGAAATTACATATAATGAATTATGCACTCGTATCGGCACACCAAAAGATATTATTATCGAATATTATGAAAATGCGGATACGGAATATGTCATTCAGAAATTACATATATCTTCTATCATACGTCGTATTGTTATTTCAATTCTTCTCATTGCTGTAGTTGTTGCTTCTATAGAGCTATATTCATTTCACAAATTATACAAAAGAGCCGAAGACTCCATCGATGGATATGTCATTGAACGTATTCACGACGAAACACCATAATGCTCTTGAGAAGGGATCTTTACTTATAAAGATATTATTTAAATCAATTATAAGTTTTAATCGCTAAACTAAAAAAGAGGGAATCGACATCCTTACAGGTACTTTTTCCTGTAGGATATCGATTCCCTCTTTTATCATTTTTATGCCACATATTGATCGGCAGTAAACTTACAACCCAACCATTTTTTACCGCATATTGGTCAACGGTAAACTTTCAACTCAACCATTTTGAATCTCTCTGCCGATACGGCATGAATAACACTATGAGATATGCATTTAAAAAAAGGAATGCTTTCGCATTCCTTAAAGTGAGCGTGCCGGGGACCTAGACGTCCGGTGGACGTCTGTTTAGGTCCGACCGAAGCGGAGCGGAGACCGAACCTTGGTTCGAACCACGGCACAAAAAAAGAACACTTCCGTGTTCTTTAAAGTGAGCGTGCCGGGGTTCGAACCCGGGACAACTTGATTAAAAGTCAAGTGCTCTACCAACTGAGCTACACACCCATATGAAATTTTGTTTTTAATGCCCAGTTCCGGAATCGAACCAGAGACACGAGGATTTTCAGTCCTCTGCTCTACCAACT
>OIZU01000021.1_pt1 | contig 172439 bp, 148 predicted proteins | sample 1588661 | NCBI WGS metagenome assembly OIZU01 (sample SAMN03283257) | human gut metagenome | biome: human-associated habitat; material: feces | host: Homo sapiens | place: USA | collected 2013 | reverse complement strand
CTGCGCAGCTTTATGGGGAATTTAAAGAGTTCTTTCCAAATAACGCAGTGGAATACTTTGTCTCCTATTATGACTACTATCAACCAGAAGCTTATGTTCCGTCTTCAGATACTTATATTGCTAAAGATTCAGCAATTAATGATGAGATAGATAAATTGCGTTTATCCGCAACAATGGCACTGACAGAACGAAGAGATGTTATTATAGTAGCCAGTGTTTCTTGTATTTATGGTCTTGGTAGTCCATTAGATTATCAGAATATGGTTATTTCATTGCGTCCGGGCATGGAGAAGGACAGAGATGAATTGATTTCAAAATTAATAGAAATTCAGTACAATCGTAATGATATGGATTTTCATAGAGGTACATTTCGTGTCAGAGGAGATGTTGTGGAAGTGATACCGGCTAATGCGGAAAGCACTGCTATCAGAGTGGAATTTTTTGGAGATGAAATTGATAGAATTGTTGAAGTTGATGTTTTAACCGGTGAAATTAAGGGCGAATTAAAACATGCTGCAATTTTCCCGGCTTCACATTATGTTGTTGATAAGGAAAACATAAAACGTGCTGTAGGTGCGATTGAAGATGAATTGGAAGAACGTGTGAAGGAATTCAAACGCCAAGATAAATTATTGGAGGCACAGCGTATAGCAGAGCGTACAAATTTTGATGTTGAAATGTTAAAAGAAACAGGTTTTTGTTCCGGTATTGAAAATTATTCCAGACATTTATCCGGATTGCAACCGGGACAGCCTCCATATACATTGATTGATTATTTCCCGGATGATTTTATTACGATGATTGACGAATCACATAAGACAGTTCCGCAAATAGCGGGGATGTATCATGGAGATCAGTCAAGAAAGACAACGTTGGTTGATTATGGATTCCGTCTGCCTTCTGCTAAAGATAACAGACCTCTCAATTTTGAGGAGTTTGAAAGCAAGGTGAATCAAGTGCTGTTTGTCTCAGCTACGCCTGGCGTGTATGAGGAAGAACATGAATTATTACGTGCTCAGCAGGTGATCCGTCCAACAGGTCTTCTTGATCCTGAGGTTGAAGTGCGGCCGGTTGAGGGACAGATAGATGATTTGCTAGGTGAGATTAACAAAGAAGTTGCGAAAAAGAACAAAGTATTAATCACAACATTGACGAAAAGAATGGCAGAAGACTTAACAGACTATTTAAGAGAAGTCGGTGTACGTGTAAAATATTTACATTCCGATATTGATACATTAGAACGAACAGAGATTATACGTGATATGCGTATGGATGTTTTTGACGTACTGGTCGGGATTAATTTGCTGAGAGAAGGATTAGATATTCCGGAGATTACACTTGTTGCAATTTTAGATGCAGATAAGGAAGGCTTTTTGAGATCAGAGACTTCGTTGATACAGACGATAGGACGTGCGGCGAGAAATGCAGAAGGTCATGTTATTATGTATGCTGATACGGTGACCGATTCTATGAGAATGGCAATAGAAGAAACAAAAAGACGTCGAGAAATTCAGATGAAATATAATGAGGAAAATGGAATCACACCTCAGACAATTAAAAAAGCAGTTCGAGATTTGATCAGCATTTCTAAGAAAGTGGATACTTCGGAATTGCAGATGGAGAAAGATCCAGAATCTATGAGCAAAGAGGAACTGGAGAAATTAATCGGAAGTATTACAAAGAAGATGAAAAAAGCAGCAGCAGAATTGAATTTTGAACTTGCAGCAGAGTTGCGAGATAAACTTATAGAGTTAAAAAAAGCATTCAATGAGATAGATGATTAATGATGGTAGGAGACAGAATATGGGTAAAAAGATGGACGCCAGACAGTATATTAAAATTCGAGGCGCAAATGAGAATAATTTAAAAAATATTGATGTAGATATTCCGAGAAATGAGCTTGTTGTATTGACTGGTTTGAGTGGATCGGGTAAATCTTCTCTTGCATTTGATACGATTTATGCAGAGGGACAACGTAGATACATGGAGTCTTTGTCATCTTACGCACGTCAGTTCTTAGGACAGATGGAAAAACCGGATGTAGAAAGTATAGAAGGCTTATCCCCTGCTATTTCAATTGATCAGAAATCTACAAACCATAATCCACGTTCTACAGTTGGAACAGTGACAGAAATTTATGATTATTTTCGACTTTTGTATGCAAGAATCGGGATTCCACATTGTCCAAAATGTGGAAAGGAAATAAAAAAGCAGTCAGTAGATGAGATGGCAGATCAGATTATGGAGTTGCCGGAGAAAACGAAAATTCAGTTATTGGCACCGGTTGTAAGAGGACGTAAAGGGACACATACAAAATTATTTGAACGTGCAAAAAAAAGCGGATATGTCCGTGTCCGTGTTGATGGTAATATGTATGAATTATCAGAAGATATAGTCTTAGATAAAAATATAAAACACAATATTGAAATTATAGTAGACCGTCTTGTTGTAAAACCGGGTATTGAAAAGCGGCTGACAGATTCGATTGAAAATGTGTTAAACTTGGCAGAAGGTTTATTGGTTGTAGACATCATTGACGGTGAAACAATGAATTTTAGTCAGAGTTTTTCGTGTCCGGATTGTGGGATAAGTATAGAAGAAATCGAGCCAAGAAGTTTTTCTTTTAATAATCCATTTGGGGCATGTCCGGCTTGCTTTGGACTTGGATATAAGATGGAGTTTTCGGAAGAATTGATGATTCCTGACCCTTCACTTAGTATTAATGAAGGGGCGATTACAGTAATGGGATGGCAGTCATGCGCAGATAAGAATAGTTTTACGAATGCAATTCTTGTCGCATTATGTAAAGAATATGATTTTGATTTAGATACACCATTCGACAAATATCCAAAGAAGATTCATGATATCCTAATCTACGGCACCAATGGAAAAACTATAAAAGTATACTATAAAGGTCAGCGAGGAGAGGGAATTTATGATGTTGCATTTGAAGGTTTAATAAAGAGTGTTGAGAGAAGGTACCGTGAAACACATTCTGAAAACAGTAAAGCAGAATATGAAACATTTATGAATATTACTCCGTGTTCAGAATGTAAAGGGCAACGTTTGAAAAAAAGTGCATTGGCAGTAACTGTAGGCGATAAAAATATTGCAGAAGTAACATCGTTATCTATTGATTGTCTGCAGGAATTTTTGAATAATTTAGTCTTAAGCAAGACACAACATATAATCGGGAATCAAATATTAAAAGAAATCAAAGCTCGCATACAATTTTTAATGGATGTCGGATTAGAGTATTTAACATTGTCAAGAGCAACAGGAACACTTTCAGGAGGTGAGGCACAGAGGATCCGTCTTGCAACTCAAATTGGCTCGGGCCTTGTAGGAGTTGCATATATTTTGGATGAACCAAGTATCGGTCTGCATCAAAGAGATAATGATAAATTGCTGGCAACGTTAAAACGATTGCGTGATCTGGGTAATTCTCTTATTGTTGTAGAACATGATGAGGATACAATGCTTGCAGCAGATTGTATTGTGGATATCGGACCAGGAGCAGGGGAACATGGCGGTCAGGTTGTTGCAATAGGGACGGCGAAAGAATTAATGAAATGTAAAAATTCTATCACGGGAGATTATCTGAGTGGGAGAAAGAGAATCCCTGTTCCAACAGAAAGAAGAAAGCCAACAGGATATTTGAAGGTTATTGGTGCACAGGAAAATAATTTAAAAAATATTGATGTCAAATTTCCATTAGGAGTTATGACATGTGTAACCGGAGTATCTGGATCGGGTAAAAGTTCTCTTGTAAATGAAATTTTGTATAAAAAACTTGCAAAAGAACTCAATCGTGCGAGAACAATTCCAGGAAAACACAAAAGAATTGAAGGATTGGAGCAGGTTGATAAAGTAATTAACATTGATCAGTCTCCAATTGGAAGAACGCCGCGTTCTAATCCTGCAACTTATACAGGAGTATTTGATTTGATCCGGGATTTGTTTGCGGCTACCCCGGATGCAAAAGCAAAAGGATATAAAAAAGGTCGATTTAGTTTCAATGTAAAAGGAGGTCGATGTGAAGCTTGTTCCGGAGATGGAATCTTAAAGATTGAAATGCATTTTCTGCCGGATGTATATGTTCCATGTGAAGTATGCGGAGGAAAGCGTTACAATAGAGAGACGTTGGATGTAAAATATAAAGGGAAAAATATTTATGATGTGTTGAATATGACAGTAGAAGAAGCGGTAACATTTTTTGAAAATATTCCTAGTATCCGTAGGAAGATGGAAACTTTGAATGATGTTGGTCTGTCTTACATCAGATTAGGACAGCCTTCTACGGAATTATCCGGAGGAGAAGCACAGAGAATTAAGCTTGCAACGGAACTAAGTAAGAGAAGTACTGGAAAGACAGTATACATTTTGGATGAACCAACGACAGGGCTTCATTTCGCGGATGTTCATAAATTAACAGAAATATTACAGAGATTGACTGCGGAAGGGAATACAGTTATTGTTATAGAACATAATTTAGATGTGATTAAAACAGCAGATTATATTATTGATATCGGACCGGAAGGTGGAGATAAAGGTGGTACAGTAGTTGCTTGTGGAACTCCGGAAGAAATAGCATTGAATGAGAAATCATACACGGGAAAATATATAGATGCAATACTTAAGAAAAAATAAATAAGAAAGAGCTGTTCTTCTACAGCTAATTACGTTATTATAGAAAGATACGAAAGAATATAAATATTAAATGTTCGAAAGGAAGTTATTGCATGGCTGTAGATATTGGAATTGATTTAGGAACAGCAAGTGTTCTGGTTTATGTAAAAGGAAAAGGGGTTGTATTAAAAGAGCCTTCTGTTGTAGCCTATGACAGAGAGACAAATGAAGTAAAAGCAATTGGAGAAGAAGCAAGATTGATGCTTGGCCGTACACCGGGGAATATTATAGCTGTTCGTCCGCTTCGGCATGGTGTGATTTCTGATTATACAATAACAGAAAAGATGATTAAATATTTTATATTAAAAGCACTGGGGCGAAGAACTTTTAAAAAGCCACGAATTTGTATATGTGTTCCAAGTGGAGTTACTGAAGTAGAGAAGAAAGCAGTGGAAGAAGCTACATTTGCAGCCGGAGCAAGAGAAGTTCACCTGATAGAAGAACCAGTCGCAGCAGCAATTGGAGCAGGAATTGATATTTCCAAGGCATGTGGAAATATGATTGTTGATGTCGGAGGCGGAACATCTGATATTGCTGTTATTTCTTTAGGTGGAACTGTAGTTAATACTTCTATAAAAATTGCAGGGGATGATTTTGATGAAGCTATTGTGCGTTATATGAGGAAAAAACATAATTTACTGATAGGAGATCGTACAGCAGAAGAAATAAAAATCAAAATTGGTACAACGTATCCTCTGGCAGAAATTGAAAAATTGGAAGTAAAAGGAAGAAATCTAGTGACGGGATTGCCAAAAACAGTTTTAGTAACATCTTCCGAAACAGAAGAAGCCTTAAAAGAGATAAGCGGTCAGATTGTAGAAGCTGTTATTTCTGTATTGGAACAGACGCCACCGGAACTATCCGCAGATGTTCTGGACAGAGGGATACTTCTTACCGGAGGTGGCTCTATGTTAAGAGGATTGGAAGAGTTGATTGAAGAAAAAACAGGGATTCATACAATAACAGCTGAAGATCCGTTGAAGGTAGTTGCGGTAGGAACGGGTCAGTATGCTGAATATATTGGTGGAAGCAGAGAATTATAAGAAGAGAGTAACGAAAGAAATGGAAATAGTAACCGGGTATGTGGAGCATATTGTATTTCGCAATAATGAAAATGGATATACGGTATTTAATTTAGAAGGAACAGATGGAGAAGTGACATGCGTTGGTACTTTTAACTTTATTAATGAAGGCGAGCTGCTGGAAATTGAGGGTGAGTTTGTGACGCATAATGTGTATGGCACACAATTGAAGGTCAGCAGTTATAAAGTAAAAGAACCAGAGGATTTGATGTCAATCGAAAGATATCTTGGCTCAGGAGCAATAAAAGGTCTGGGGGGTGCACTGGCTGGCAGGATCGTTCGAAAATTTAAAGAGGATACATTTCGGATTATAGAGGAAGAACCGGAGCGATTGGCCGAAATCAAAGGAATCAGTGAGCGTAAAGCACGAGAAATTGCAATACAAGTAGAAGAAAAGAAAGATATGCGAAAAGCAATGATATATTTGCAAAAATATGGGATTTCTACTACGCTTGCGGTGAAGATATTTAAATTTTATGGGACAAAACTCTACCAGGTTTTGGAAGAAAACCCATATCAATTAGCAGACAATATTGAAGGGGTCGGATTTAAAACTGCAGACGAAATCGCAACAAGAGTAGGTATTTCGGCAAATTCAGATTTTCGTATAAGAAGCGGTCTTTATTATGTTTTGCAGCAAGCAACAGCCGAAGGACATATTTATCTGCCGAAAGAAGTATTGACAAGAAAAGCAATTCAAATTCTTGGAATTGAAATCGACAGTATTGAGAAATATATTATGGATTTATGTATAGAACATAAGACTGTCATGAAAGAAAAAAATGGAGAAATAAGAGTTTATCCGGCACATTATTACTATTTGGAATTAAATGTTGCAAGGATGCTGAATGAGTTAGCAATTGACTGTCCTATGCCGGAAAGTATGATAGAAAAAAGACTTAAGAAGGTGGAAGAAAGAGAGAATCTTGTATTAGATACAATGCAGCATCAAGCAGTGATTGAATCAATCAAGCATGGTCTGATTGTATTAACAGGTGGTCCTGGAACTGGAAAGACAACTACAATCAATACCATGATACAGTTTTTTGAAAGTGAAGGCATGCAGATTTTACTTGCGGCTCCAACAGGTCGTGCGGCAAAACGTATGACAGAAGCAACCGGATATGAAGCACAAACGATTCATCGCTTGTTAGAGGTGAGCGGAAATCCGGAAGAAGAAGGTAATATTAATGGCTTTATGAGAAATCGTGAGAATCCTTTAGAGGCGGATGTGATTATCATTGATGAGATGTCGATGGTAGATTTACCATTGATGAACGCGTTGCTATCAGCAATTGTTGTGGGAACGCGTTTGGTATTAGTGGGAGATGTGAATCAGTTGCCATCGGTTGGAGCAGGAAGTGTGCTAAAAGATATTATTTTATCTGAACGCTTTCGTGTAGTTACATTGACTAAAATTTTCCGCCAGGCCGGAGAAAGTGATATTGTAGTTAATGCACATAAAATAAACGCAGGACAGCCAGTTGTTCTTGATAATAAAAGTCGCGATTTCTTCTTTTTGAAACGCCAGGACGCAGATACGATAATCCGTGTAATCTTGACATTGATTCAGAAAAAATTACCCAAATATGTGAATGCATCACAAAATGATATACAGGTAATGACACCAACCAGAAAAGGACTTCTTGGGGTTGAAAGATTGAATATTATTTTGCAGAAATATTTAAATCCATCTGAGCCGGGGAAAACAGAAGAAGAGATTAATGGACGTATTTTCCGTGTGGGAGACAAGGTGATGCAGATAAAGAACAATTACCAACTAGAATGGGAAGTACGAACAAAATATGGAATTGCAGTTGATAAAGGGCAAGGCGTATTTAATGGAGATATGGGAATTGTAACAGAGATCAACACTTTTAACAGAACAGTGGAAGTTGAATATGATGAACATCGAAGGATAAATTATCCATTTGAGTTAACAGAAGAATTAGAACTTGCATATGCAATCACAGTTCATAAATCACAAGGAAGCGAATATCCGGCAGTAATTATCCCATTATTGCAAGGACCAAAATTGCTATATAATCGAAATTTATTATACACTGCAGTAACCAGAGCAAAAAAATGTTTGACGATTGTTGGGAGTGAAGACGTATTTCAATATATGATACAAAACAAAAGCGAGCAGAATCGCTATACAAGTCTGGCAGAGCATATCCAGGAATTTTAAAATTTCTGGATATTGTCTATCCGCCTAGATGTCCTTTCTGTGGTAATATTACCAATCAAAAAATTTGTGATCTTTGTAAAATGAAAATCCACTATATAAAAGAACCAAGATGCATGAAATGTGGCAAGCCTGTTGAAACAATGGAGCAAGAATATTGTCAAGATTGTGCAAAACAAAAGCATATATTTGACCAGGGAAGAGGATTGTGGATTCAGAAACAACCTGTTTCAAGAGGAATTTATCAATTTAAATTTCATAATAAGAGATATTATGCAAGTGTCTTTGCAGAAGAGATGATGAAAAGATACGGGGAATGGATATATAGAAATGAAATTGAAGAAATAATCCCAATTCCACTATATAAAGCAAAACAAAGAAAAAGAGGATTTAACCAAGCCTTATTGATTGCAAAAGAACTCAGCATTTTATCAGGAATTCCAGTAAATGAAAATGCTGTATTTCGCATTCGCAATACAAAACCGCAAAAAATATTAAATCCAATGGAGCGAAGTAGAAATCTCAAAGGTGCATTTGGGGTTAAAAAAACATGGGAAGTAAAAAATAAAGTACTATTAATTGACGATATATATACAACCGGAAGTACGATGGATAGGGTTGCAAAGGTATTGAAAAAGGCCGGAACTCAAAAAGTTTACTTTTTAACGATAAGCATTGGACAAGGACTCTGAGTATATGCTATACTAAAAATGATGTTTTGGAATAGTTTATATCGGAGGGTGTAAAATGCTGGATAAGAAAAGAATACGATTAATGGTTCGTATGGCTTCGTATGAAAAGACAAATGCGAAACAAGATCAGAAAATCAGCAGTTATTATAAAAAAGACTATATCAGTTTAAATACATTGATTACGATTTTGTGGATAACGATAGGATATGCAATTATTGTTGGTTTGGCTGCTGTATGTGGAATGGATATTCTTTTTGAAAATCTTACTATTGTCAGAATGCTTATTTTAGTCGGTCTTGTTATTGTGGGATATATCATAGTTCTTGTGATTTATGGCGTATGTGCAAGTAGTTATTATAAATCGAAACATAATCGTGCAAAACAACGAGTGAAAAGATATTACAGAGATATGTCCAAATTAGAAAACTATGGAAAAAAAGGAGCGTAGGTCATGAGTACAGTTTTGGTATGGAGAGAACAATTTCAAAAATTATATGCAAAATATTCTTTTTATATTATCAGAATATTACAATTCGCTTTGGGAATAGCAGTATTTGGGATGATTAATTCAAATATAGGGTTCTTGAAAATAGCTTCTACTTCAATTTGTACAATTGGGTTGGCACTTATATGTGCATTTTTGCCATTGGGAGTGATGACTCTGATAGCTACAATACTTATTTTAGCACATATGTATACTTTGTCATTAGGACTCATGTTAATAACAGGTGTGTTCTTTCTTTTGATGTACATATTTTATTTGCGGTTTGTGCCAGACCAGGCTTGGTTAATTTTGTTAACTGCAGTTGGATTTGCATGTAAAATTCCATTTGCAATAGTAATCGGGATTGGATTGTTAGGGACACCATTGTATTTAATTTCAGCAGTATGTGGAACTTTTACATTTTACATGGTTCATATTGTTAAGATCAGTTCAACTTCTTTTAAAGGGGAAGCGGCACATAATCTGTTAGTAATGGTGATGAAATTTGTTAAACAGTTTTTTTCTAACAAAGAAATGATATTAATGATGGTAATAGTTATAGTCTGTGGACTCCTTGTATATGGGCTGAGAACTCGTTTGATTGATCATGCATGGAAAATCGCAACTGTAGCAGGAGTACTTACAGCAGTAGCACTCAGTGTAATTGGAAATGTCGTGTTTAATATCCATATCGCATACCCATCTATGCTGATTGATGGGATACTTGCAATAATAGTAGGGCTGTTGTTTGAAGTTCTATTTTTGTCCGTGGATTATAGCAGAACAGAATACTTGGAATTTGAGGATGATGAGTATCATTATTATGTAAAAGCAGTTCCAAAAGTAGCAGTTACCGCACCAGAAAAAAACGTAAAACAAATTACAGGACAGACAAATGATGCAAAAAATGATGAGATGAAGTCCATAGAGCAGAATGATAAACAGGAAACAACAAATAATTATGGTAGAAATGAACGAGCAGAGGATTTGCTTTTAACAAGAAGTTTAAACAAAGAATTGGGAATTGACGATACTGCCAAAAAGTAGTAGCTAGTCAAGATAATTCTGGGAGGTGATGTTGTGCAGCGCTGGGTAACCCTTTTTTTTGACAAATATATACATGAATCTTATTTCCCTTCCGTTGGCATCACAGATATTGTGGAAATTTTAATTATAGCAGTTGTTGTTTACGAGATTATGCTGTGGATAAAAAATACAAAGGCATGGATGCTGTTACGTGGAATGCTTATGTTAGGATTTTTTATTCTGTTCGCAGCTATTTTTCAGATGCATACAATTCTATTCCTGGCAAAAGAGTCAATCAATGTACTTGCTATTGCAGCTGTAGTAGTGTTTCAACCAGAGTTAAGAAGAGCGTTAGAAAAGCTTGGTGAGAAAAATCTTCTAAGTAATATTAATTTATTTGATAAGAATAAAGAAAATCAACGTTTTTCTGATGAAACCGTGAATGGTATTGTAAAAGCTTGTTTTGATATGGGACGCGTTAAAACAGGTGCATTAATCGTAGTAGAGCAGGCAATTCATTTGACAGAATATGAAAAAACAGGAATAGAGTTAGATTGTAAGGTTTCACCGCAAGTTTTAATTAATATTTTTGAACATAATACACCGCTTCATGATGGAGCAGTGATTATCAGAGGAAATCGCATTACATCAGCAACATGTTATTTGCCACTTTCTGATAATATGCAAATAAGTAAAGATTTTGGAACAAGACATCGAGCTGCACTCGGTATGAGTGAAGTGTGTGATGCTCTTGTGATTGTAGTTTCAGAAGAAACAGGACAGGTATCAGTTGCAATGGGAGGACAATTAGTACGCGGAGTCACTCCGGATTACTTAGGTACTCGACTGTCTCAGATTCAGTACAGAAATGGTGATTCTAAAAAGTTCTCTCTGCGGAAAGGACGGCGTAAAGATGAAGATGCATAATATAACCAAAAATATAGGCTTGAAAATTATGGCGTTTTTATTTGCAGTCTTGTTGTGGGTTATTGTTGTTAATGTAGATGACCCAGTGGTGAGTGCTGTATACAGAGATATTCCAATTACTGTAATAAATGACGATGTTGTTACAAATAAAGGAAAAGTATATCAAATTGTAGATGATGTTCAAAAAGTAAATGTAACAGTATATGCAAAACGTTCTTTGGTTTCAAAAATTAGTGGAGAGTCGATTTCAGCGACTGCTGATTTAAGTCAGATGGATGTGAATACTTATATGGTTCCGATAACGGCAACAGTAAAAGGGTATGAAGCAAATATACAATCTGTAGATACGAATCCGAGAAATATAGAAGTTAACATTCAAGATGTTACCGGGAAAAAATTCCCTATATCTGTTAGTACAAGTGGAACGCCTAGGGATGGATATGTAGTTGGAGAAATGACAACAAATCCGAAAGAGGTAACATTGCGAGGATCTGAAACTTTAATTGATAGTATTGAAAAGGTAGTTGCCAAGATAGATATATCAGGGATGTCAGACAGCAGTGTTGTAGATGCAGAATTGATATGTTATGATTCAAATGGAAATGTTGTAGATCAGACAAAACTAAGTAATAATCTTGGAGATAAAGGAATCAGCGTAAATGTTCAGATGCTGAATACCAAAAATGTCGGATTGAACTTTGCAGTGTCAGGGGAACCGAAAGCAGGTTATATTTATACCGGAATGACTGTAGAACCGGAAAGTGTACAGATTTGTGGGACAGAAGATGTTTTGGCTGAGATAGATAGTATTAATATTCCGGCAGATCAGATAGATATAACAAATGAACATGGTAAAAAAGAATATACAATTGACATTACACCATTTCTTCCAAAAGAAGTATCTTTGGTTGATGAGACAGCTAATAATGTAGTTGTAACAATTCTAATTGAACAAGAAGGAACAAAAACCATAGAATTACCAGTAGAATCAATACAAGTTAAAAATTTATCTGATAAATTTAAGGTTTCTTTTGAAGCGGAGAAGGATTTGGTACTTACCTTTACTGGTTTAGAGCAGGAACTTGCAACATTAGATATAAAAAATGCAGCATCGATTGATTTGAAAAATTATACAGCTGAAGGAGAGTACGATGTTCCCGTGACAATAGAAACTGCTACGGGAGTAACTTTGACAGAGCAACCGAGTGTAAGGATTATGTTAAAAGAAAAGACGGATGTATCTGAGCAAAATGGAGCTGAGAAATCAAGCAGTATAGAAAATAAGACGACAGATAGTTCAAACAAAGATTGAGAATAAGACAAAAGAGGAAAATAGGGAGGCAAAAAATGGTAAGCGGAAAAGTGATAATTAAGAATCCAACAGGATTGCATTTACGCCCCGCTGGTTTATTTTGCAAAACAGCCATGCAATTTGGCGCAAAAATTACAATTGAAAAAACGACTAGGACTGGTGAACTGACAGCAAATGCAAAAAGTGTATTGAGCATATTAGGAGCCTGTATTAAAAGTGGAGATGAAATTACAATTGTTTGTGATGGAGAAGATGAAGAAAAAGCATTAGATGAAATGATAGCAATTGTGCAGGCTGGCTTGGGAGAATGATAGGCTTGTCAAATTAAAAATCATAAAGGAAGTAGGAGGAAGAAGACAAATGTGTAAAGCAACATTAGTAATTATGGCTGCAGGAATTGGGAGCAGATTTGGCGGAGGAATTAAACAGTTAGAGCCGGTGGGACCAAATGGTGAAATTATTATGGATTATTCTATCTATGATGCAATGGAAGTCGGCTTTGATAAGGTTGTATTTGTAATTAGAAAAAATCTTGAAAAAGATTTTAAAGAAGTTATTGGAAATCGTATTGAAAAAGTCATTGATGTTGACTATGCATATCAAGAATTAGACGATATTCCGGAGAAATATCAAGAAACATTTGCAGAAAGAACAAAACCATGGGGAACAGGACAGGCGATTTTGTGTTGTAAAGATGTTGTGGATTCACCGTTTTTGGTAATCAATGCAGATGATTATTATGGAAAACAGGCCTTTAAAGAAGCATACGATTATTTAACAAAAGAGAGCGTGAAAGAAGAAATCTGCATGGTGGGCTTCGTACTGAAAAATACATTGAGCGACAATGGAACTGTAACAAGAGGAGTGTGCAAAGTTAATGAATCTAATATGTTGGTAGAAATTAATGAAACGCACGATATAGAGAAAACAGAAGATGGAGCTGTTGTTAAATGTGAAAGCGGAGATAAAAAAATAGATGTAGACTCTCCGGTTTCTATGAATATGTGGGGATTACGTCCAGATTTCTTTACTATTTTAGAAAATGGATTTGTAGAGTTTTTAGAAAATATGGATGCAACAGATTTGAAATCTGAATACTTACTTCCAACAATTATAGGGGGGCTTTTGGAAGAAAAGAAGTTATCAGTTCGTGTGCTGAAATCTAAAGATAAGTGGTTTGGAGTGACATACAAAGAAGATAAAGTGGATGTAGTTAATGCAATTAATAATTTAATTGAAACAGGAGTATATCCTAATAAATTATTTTAATCAAAGTTAAGGGGCGATAAATAGTGAAAAAAGGGAAACTTATAATTATAGGTCTTGTTGTGATGGCATTAATTTCAGGATGTGGAAAAACAGCAGATTCAAAAGGAAATAAAGCCAATTCAACAGAACAGACAAAAGATACCGAAACAACTAATGAAACAGAACAAAATAAAGACGTGCAGACGGAAGAAAATGCTGATAAACAAGAGGGAGAGGAACAGCAAATTCCAGATGAACAAAATGTTCCTGCTCAAACAGGTGACAATATAAAAGTATATTATAGTAATGCTGATGCTTCTGGATTTGAAAGTGAAGAGGTGGCAGTAGAATCATTATCGTCAAATGAAGTGTTAAAAGCATTGGTCGATAAGGGAGTGCTTCCTGTAGATGTTTCGCTTTTAAGCTTTAAAGAATTTGAAAAAGATAATGAAAAATTATTAGAGTTGGATTTTTCTGATAAATTTAATACTTATATTAAAACGTTAGGTACTTCAGCAGAATACTATATTGTAGGAAGTATTTGTAATACATTTTTGGATGCATATGGAAGTGATAAAATCCATATTACAGTAAATGGAGATGTCTTTACAACCGGACATGCGGAATATCCGGGATTTATGGGAAAATTTAATTAATAAATAAAAATCAGTACACGGAGATATTTGATTCGTGTACTGATTTTTGTTTTGCCTGGAGGGAATATATAAAACCAAATTTGCGTTAGTTAGTTTTTTAATAGTTTCCTTTGAATCCAGTCAGAAATATAAGAAAAAGTATTTTTTATAAGCTCCAGTTCGATTCTTATATAATTGCCAAGATGTCTCATGCGGAAAGAAACTTTATTGCAAGATTTACGTTTTTTCCAACCTTCTTTTAATCCTTCTTTATAGTCGTTGCCGAAATTGATTTTGCAGAAAAATAAATATTTAACAAAATAACCGACAACAAGAGGTACAAAATTTAATAAGAGCTGAAAGAATGGCATATTTTTATAATTTAGCCAAATACTATTTCTTGCAGATAACTTTACTTTAAATGTATTGTATTTAGAACCGCTTGTTCCGCTTCCAACATGATATACAAGAGCTGTAGGGCAATAAGTGTTTTGATAGCCATATATTTTCGCACGATATCCCACATCAATATCTTCTAAGTAAGCAAAATGTGACTCATCAAAATAACCAATCTTTTCAAAAACTTTCTTTCGATAAATGGCAGCTCCGGCACAAGCTGAAAAAATCTTGTCTGTATTCTGGTAATTCTGAACAGAACGACCTGCACCTCTACATACGCCCCAACCAAGAACGGTATACAAATCGCCTGCACTGTCAATAAGATCAGGATGATACATTTGAATCATCTTACTACTAACAGAAAAAATAGAAGGAGATTCTTCTATGGCCTGAATCATAGCTTCTACATAATGGGTGTCAACAGTAGTGTCGTTATTTAAAAGAATCACGTAAGGCGTTTGTGCATGACGTATACCTGTATTGACAGCAGTACTGAATCCATAGTTTTCCTTTAAAGCAATTACTTCAATATCAGGATAATATTGTGCCATATATTCAAGACTGCCATCTGTTGAATGATTATCAACAACAAGAATTTTAAAATCTTTACATGTTTGTACTTCTAAAGATTTTAAACAGGGCTCCATAAAATGTTTTCCATTATAATTTGGAATAATTATTGTGACTTTCATAATATCCTCACTTTTAAGCATAATCTTATTGCATTATAACAAATCTCTTTTTTAGAATCTATAAAAAAGCAAAATTATTTATAAAAACTATATTTTTTACATAAATGTTACAAAACAATGAAGAAATGTGTGTAAAATTAGTGTTTTTACTTGTTCAATAGAGTAAAATGTTGTATTATATAGCAGATAATGTAATTAAAAAATTGAGTGAATGCTTTATTGAATTATATATTATGCAAAAAATAAGAGGTTAAAATAAAATGATTAAAGAAAATCAAAAATTACTGAATCAAATTCAGGTTGTGCTAGATGGAATTGTAATCATATTAGCTTATGCGTTGTCATGGTATATCCGTTTTCGAAGTGGTATATTTGAGTTAGATGAATGGTATCTGTCTTTGCAGGAATATATGAAATGGTTATGGGGGATTGTTCCAGGCTTCCTGATGCTATATTATATTTTTAAACTGTATGTTCCTAAGCGAGTCCTTGGAAGACGGCTGGAAGCATGGAGAATTCTGCAAGCAAATATAATTGGTGTTATGGCATTGATTGTTGTATTATACGTTACAAAACAGCCTAATATATCTCGAACAATGCTTTTTGTGTTCGGTGTAGTTGATGTATTCGGAGAGGTTCTGGAAAGAAATCTGGTTCGTATAATATTACGTAAAATAAGAAAAAATGGATATAATCTAAAGCACATTATCTTGGTGGGATATAGTAATGCAGCAGAAGAATATATAGATCGAATCAAAGCAAATCCCGAATGGGGATATCAAATAAGGGGAATTTTAGATGACAGCATTGAAATAGGTTCAGAATATAAAGGGATTAGTGTAATTGGCTGCACAGACGATTTACAAATTATCCTTCCTGAAAATAAACTTGATGAGATTGTAATTACATTAGGGCTGGACGAATATAACAAATTAAGAAAAATTGTTAATATGTGTGAAAAATCGGGAGTTCATACAAAGTTTATTCCCGATTATAATAATATTATTCCTACAAAACCTTATACAGAAGATATTCAAGGACTTCCGGTTATTAATATAAGACATGTGCCTTTAAATAACTGGCTCAATCGTTTTATGAAACGATCGATGGATATATTCGGAGCGTTAGTTGCAATTATTTTATTCTCTCCGGTTATGTTAGCTGCATCAATTATAATTAAAGTAACCGATCCGGGGCCACTGATTTTTAAACAGGAACGTATAGGACTAAAGAATAAGCCATTTTATATGTATAAATTTCGTTCTATGGTTGTACAAAAAGAAAAAGATGAGAAAAAAGGATGGACTGTTAAAAATGATCCACGTGTGACACCTATAGGAAAATTTATTCGCAAAACAAGTATTGATGAACTACCACAATTGTTCAATATATTAAAAGGTGATATGAGTCTTGTCGGACCGCGTCCGGAGAGACCACTATTCGTAGAAAAATTTAAAGAAGAGATTCCACGATACATGATAAAACATCAAGTCAGACCTGGATTGACAGGCTGGGCACAGGTGAATGGATACCGTGGGGATACATCTATCCGTAAACGTATAGAATATGATTTATATTATATTGAAAATTGGACATTGGGATTTGATATTAAGATAATTTTGTTAACGTTTCTTAAAGGATTTATTAATAAGAATGCATATTGATAAACAAAAATCAATTACACATGAGTAATGTTATAATGTAAGATATTGTGAAAAGGTGCAAAATGAATAAAAGTGTAGATATAATTATTCCGACATATCGACCAGACGAATCAGTTGTCTATTTGATAAAAAAATTATTAAAGCAAACTTATCCGATTCATGAAATTCATATTATTGATACAGAAACGGGTATATTCCCTAAGAAATTAAAAAATTTAAGTGATAAAATCCGAATTTCAAAAATAAAGCCGGAACAGTTTGATCATGGGGGAACCAGACATGAAGGTGCAATGCAATCCCATGCAGATATTATTGTTTATATGACCCAGGATGCTATGCCGGTAAATGAATATTTAGTTGAAGAATTAGTAAAAGCATTTGATAATGAAAAGATTGCAGCTGCTTATGCAAGACAATTACCGAATAGTAAATGTAATGTGATTGAGCGATACACAAGAGCATTTAACTATCCAGAACAGAGCAGAATAAAATCATTGAAAGATTTGGAAACATTAGGGATTAAGACATATTTTTGTTCGGATGTATGTGCAGCATATAGGAAATCGGTTTATGAATCATTGGGAGGATTTGAAGAAAAAACAATTTTTAATGAAGATATGATTATGGCTGCAAAAATTATTCAATCCGGTGGGCTAGTAAAATATGTTGCAGAAGCGAAAGTGATTCATTCACATAATTATAATTGTAAACAGCAATTCCAGAGAAATTTCGATCTTGCTGTTTCGCAAGTTGAGCATCCGGAAGTATTTCAAAACATTAAATCTGAGTCAGAAGGAATGCGTCTGGTTAAAAATACAATGATTTATTTAATTAAAATTAAAAAGCCGTGGCTTATTATTAAATTGATTTTGCAGAGCGGATTTAAATATATGGGTTACTGTCTTGGAAAAAAATACGGTCAGTTACCGATGTGGTTGATTAAAAAATGTACAATGAATCAGAGATATTGGGAGAAAATGGATTGATGTTTTAAATAAAATCATGTATGATATCAATCAGCGGAGTACAAACGGTAAGAAGAAAGGAAATAGTATGTCAAAGCGAAATAATCGTTCTGTGTCAAATCAGAAAATGAGAAAACAAGCGAATAGAAAAAAAGCTCAAAATGCAAAAAGAACTCAAAAGAGAAGGGGCATGACAACCGGTAAGAAAATTTTAGTTGGAATTTGCGTTGTGCTTTTGATTTTTGTTATTGTTGCAATTGTTGGCGTGGCTTATTTTGGAAGCAAGATGGGAAAACTCAATGTTGCAAAATTGGATGTTGATGCCCTTAGTATCTCAGATGAATTGTCATATGATGAATCTGGATATTTGAATGTCGCACTGTTTGGTCTGGATAAAAGAGCAAATAATGATGAAATGGGTGAACGAAGTGACACGATTATGGTTGCTAGTTTAAATAGAGAAACAAAAGAAGTAAAGATTTCATCTGTATATCGAGACACTTTATTACAACAAAAAGACGGAACATACAATAAGGCAAATTCAGCATATTCATTTGGTGGGGCAGAACAGGCTATCGCTATGTTGAATAAGAATTTGGATTTAGATATACAACATTATGTTACAGTTGATTTTGCTGCTTTGGTTGATGTGATTGATGCGTTGGGTGGAATTGATATTGATGTAACAGATGAAGAGGTTGAATATTTAAATGGATATATAATGGAAATAATTGAAAATACTGGTGTTAATACAGTTGCAGTAGAACATTCAGGTCTTCAGACTTTAAGTGGAGTACAGGCTACAGCGTATGCTAGAATTCGTTATACCTCAGGGGACGACTTTAAACGTGCAGAGCGTCAAAGATTAGTATTGGCTAAAATAGCAGAAAAAGCCCAGAAGGCAGATTTAGCAACAATAAATAAGATTATTGATAAAGTATTTCCTAAAATAGAAACAAACTTCACTTTAAAAGAGATTTTGGCTTATGCAAAAGATGCCATGAAGTATCAGTTGGCAGATACTACTGGTTTTCCAGAAGTAAAAGATACTATGGATTATGAAGATGCAGGAAATGTTGTTGTTCCTCTAACATTAGAAAGTAATGTTAGAACTTTGCATCAATATTTATTTGGTGAAGATGGATATACACCATCATCTACATTATCAGCTATTAACAGTGAACTTGAAAGTATAAGTCAAAATGGCAGTATGGGTACGACAGATAGTTCGGATTCTTATTATAATGACGGATATACTGATTATAGCGGCCAAGGTTATGATGGATCAAATCAAGGTTATGGTGATGGAATTAACTATGATGATAGTACAACATATGATCCGGGGCAAACGGATTATAATGATTCAAATAACTATGGTGGTGACTATAATTACGGCGACGATTCTAGCCAAAGTGATACAGGTGCTGGATATTAAATAATCTGTTTAAAATACTTAATGAGAGGATGAAAAGGTGATGAAAAAATTTGTTAGCCGAGTGTATACGACTTTAATAACAGCACTTGCTGTATTTCTTGCATATGGGATTATAAGTTTTGCTGCTGAAGGAACAGTACAAATTACAGATACTACTGGTAAGGTTGGAGAGGAAATTACAATTCCGGTTTCTATTAGCACAGCGGGAGAACCGATAGGAGATGGAAGTCTGACATTGAATTATGATAGTGCTATGTTAGAGTTTGTCGGTGGCGATAATGCAAGCGGTGGAGATGGAGTGGTTTCTTTAAACGCATCAGGAACAGGTACAGAAACAAGTTTAAATTACACAATAGTATTTAAATGTATAAGTGAAGGAAATACCGTGCTTCAAAGTACTGGATCTACGGCATATCTATTTTCAGATGAGACGTTATATTTACCGGATGTTTCAACTAATATTACAATTGCAGCTGCAGGAACATCGGAACAAGTACTGGCAAGCGGTGGAGATGGACTACTTGAAATCTCAGGAGTGCAGTATACAATTTATAATGATTTTACAGATGCTTTAATCCCTGTAGGATTTTCTAGAACGACTGTGAATTATAATGGCGCAGATTATAATGCAGTTGTGCAGGATGCATCAGGAGTTAAATTTGTCTTTGTGAAATCTGGTGACAGTGATCCGATTTATGCAATGTATAATGAATCAGATAATCATTTTGTACTGGCTAAACAGGTACAGTTAATAAATGATCAGTATATTTATGTTTTAGGAGAAGCTTCTAATACAGATAAATTGCCTAAAACATTTGGAGAAACAACATTAGATATGAACGGACTTGTTTTTCCAGTTTGGCAGGATAGCGAAAATAAAGAATTTTATCTAGTAAATGCATTAGGACCTTCTGGACAGATTGCTTTTTATCAATACGATACAACTGATAAAACATACCAAAGATATGTAGAGCGTACTTCTGAGAAAGTAGCGGAGACAAAAGAAAAAGGACAGCTACTAGACCAGATTAAGAATGAAGTGTCAGACAATCTATTAAAAATTGCAATTATAATTGTGGCAATTATTATAATTATGTTGATCATAATTATTGTTATAGCATCCAAATTAAGAAATGTAACGGATGAACTTAATCAATTATATGATGATTACGATGAAAAAAATGATTTGCCAAAGAAGAAAACGCGCGAACAATTTATACGCAAAGACGACGACTATGAAATAGAATATGATGATTACATGGAAGAAGACCATGATGCTTTTATGGATGATGAGTATGACGATTATGATGAATTCGATGATTATGATGATGAATCATATGAAACAAAACCATTACCACAAACGAAAAATAAAAAATCAGCTAATAAAAAATCTTCTAAGAAAAAATATGATATAGAGTTTATTGACTTGTAGAAAAAATAAGAAAGTATATAAAAACTCCTTTTCTAATAACAAGAGTACAATATAGGGTTGTTTCTTGTTGTTGGAAAAGGAGTCATTTAGTTAAACAAAGTTTTTTTATACATTGAACACAAAATCATCACAAAGAATGATTATTATATCATTATAAAATACAAGAGAAAGAGGGAACTGATATGGAAAATCAATATAATTATTATAATCCGGATGATAAGCAGTTTCAAAATAATTATTCACAGGGAGAACCTAATCATCAAAAAAATCCGAAAAAAATAACAAAAGTTATAGCAGTGATTGGATTAGCAATTATCTTTGGAATTGTTTCTTCAGGTGTATTCTTATCAACAAGTTATATTGGAACAAATATATTAGGATTAAATAAGAACTCGAATAGTGATGTAAAAGCAACGACAACAGCTGTTACAAAATCATCCAGTGTTGTAACTTCAGATGTTTCTTCAATTGTCAATGATGTAATGCCATCAGTTGTTGCAATTACGAATATGAGCGTTCAGGAAGTACAGAATTTTTGGGGTCAAACATCCCAATACCAGAGTGAAAGTTGCGGAACCGGAATCATTATTGCGAAAACAGATAATGAGCTTCTTATGGTAACAAACAATCATGTAATTGCAAATAATGAATCTTTAACGGTTACATTTGATGATGATACAAGTGTGGATGCAGATGTAAAAGGAACTGATTCAGAGCATGATCTTGCTGTAATTGCTGTTCCATTGGATCAGATTTCTTCGAAAACAATGGAAAAAATTGCGGTTGCAACATTAGGAGATTCGACAGCTCTTCAGGTTGGTGAGCCAGCTATTGCAATTGGAAATGCTATGGGATATGGACAGTCAGTTACAACAGGTGTTATCAGTGCAGTAAATAGAGAAAGTACTACAACTGATGAGCAAACAGGTGAAACTGAAGAAACCGGCGTAAAATTAATTCAGACAGATGCTGCAATCAATCCAGGAAATAGTGGCGGTCCTCTTGTAAATGCAAATGGCGAAGTGATTGGTATTAATTCTTCTAAGTTAGCAAGTACAACAGTTGAAGGAATGGGGTATGCAATACCAATTAGTGATGTTTCTGACATTATTGATAATCTGATGAATCAAGAAACAAAACACAAGGTTTCTGAAGAGAAAAAAGGATACCTTGGTGTAAAAGGATATGATGTAACAGAAGAAAGTGCTGAAAAATATAATATGCCTACAGGTGTTTATGTCGCTGAAATAGTCAAAGACGGCGGGGCAGAAGAAGCTGGTATTACAAAAGGCAATGTTATTACAGCACTGAACGGAACAACAGTTAATAGTATGGAGGAACTACAGAAAGAGTTGGGATACTATGAGAGTGGTAAAACAGTATCTGTAACTATTCAAGTTCCTGAAAACAATGGAGAATGGACTGAAAAGACAGTAGATGTAAAACTTGGAAAATCTTCTAAATAAGAAAAAGTAGCTCTTACAAATGTCGATTTACAGACGACAGAAGTAAGGGCTACTTTTCTTATTTAGATTAGAGTTGAAGCATTAATCAAATTCTGGATTAATTGCATAGAAATTTTTACTATCTAAATTATCCTGCACAATTCTTAAACTTTCACCAAAACGTTGATAATGAACAATTTCTCGCTCTCTTAAGAAGCGTATAGGGTCACATACTTCAGGGTCTTTCACAAGGCGTAAAATATTATCATAAGTAGTACGAGCTTTTTGCTCAGCTGCCATATCTTCGTGCAAATCAGTTATCGGATCTCCTTTAGATTGAAAATAGGTAGCGGTCCATGGGGCTCCGCTGGCAGCTTGTGGCCAAAGAGCTAATGTGTGATCAACATAATACTTATCAAATCCTGATTCTTTTAACTGTTCTGGAGTTAAATCTCTGGTTAATTGATGCACTATAGCACACACAATTTCCATATGAGCCAGTTCTTCCGTTCCAATATCAGTTAATGTGCCTGTTACTTCCTTATACGGCATCGTATATCTTTGAGATAAATATCTCATAGATGCAGCCAGCTCTCCATCTGGACCGCCAAATTGCGATATTATGACTTGTGCAATCTTTGGGTTAGTTTGAGTGATTTTAACAGGATACTGCAATCTTTTTTCATAATTCCACATTTAGCATCCTCCTTCCTGCCATGGCCAAGGTTCATTTATCCAGTTCCATTTTTCACAATCAGATTGTACAGCAGTATCAATTGTTAGGGGTCCATAATATTTGGCATACTCTTTTAAAGCTTCATTTCGCATATAACTGTATTCTCTAAAATAAGACAAAGCTTCTTCATCCCATGGATGTGTATCTAAATATAACTTTACATCATCAACTGCAAAACTGACTTCATAAATTTTATTTAATAAATCTCTTCTACATGGACAGGTTGTCATCGATTACATCCCCCTTTCCCTCGAAAAGGTTTGTCTAATTGTTCAAATATTGTTCCTTGGTGAAATCCTTTTTGAATATCATATATCTTTTCCCATTTTTGCCAAGGAACATATGCCATCGCAATTGGTAAATCAAATAAAACATCTTGTTCTCTTTGACAAGGACACGCCTGATTTACACAAGAAGTGTAATTTGAATTAAAATATCCTTGACGTTGATAACGCATATTATTGGAAGTATTTATCAATTTAATTCTCCCTTCAACATTTTCCAATATTAAGATATGAGAATAATGAAAAAAGGTTACGAAAGCAAGATGCTTTTCGTAGCCTTTTTTCATTACATCAATTTACTCACATCATCCAGCGCAGCAGCTATTACTTTATCCATATCATAATATTTGTAATGCCCTAAGCGACCGCCAAATATAATGTGTTCTTCTTTGTCTGCCAGTTCTTTATATTTTTGGTAAAGAGCACTGTTTCTCTCATCGTTTACCGGATAATAAGGTTCCATGCCAACAGTCCATTCGGAAGAATATTCTTTGGAAATTACAGTTTTCTCCTGCGTTCCAAATTCAAAATGTTTGTGTTCAATGATTCTTGTATAAGGGACTTCTCGATCTGTATAATTCACAACAGCATTTCCCTGATAATTATCACAATCTAAAGTTTCTGTCTCAAATCTAACAGAGCGGTATTCGAGTGCGCCAAATTGATAATTATAATATTCATCAATCATGCCGGTATAAATGATGGTAGTAGCGATATCGGGATGAGATTTATGAAATTCAAAAAAATCAGTATTGAGTTGTACATCTATACCTTCTAACATTTTTTCAATAATTGCTGTATAACCACCAATAGGAATACCTTGATATCTGTCATTAAAATAATTATTATCATATGTGAAACGAACTGGGAGGCGTTTTATAATAAATGATGGAAGATCTTTACAATCGCGACCCCACTGTTTTTCAGTGTAACCTTTTACAAGCTTTTCAAATACATCACGACCAACAAGAGATAATCCTTGTTCTTCTAAATTTTTAGGCTCTTTAATACCTGATTCAGAAACTTGTTTGGCAATCATTTCTTTTGCCTCTTGAGGAGTACGTATTCCCCACATTTTACTGAAAGTATTCATATTAAAAGGAAGATTATACAGTTCATCCTTATAAATAGCAATAGGTGAATTAATATAGTTATTAAATTCAGCAAATTGGTTTATATAATTCCATATTTTTTTGTCTGAGGTATGAAAAATATGAGCGCCATATTTATGTACGTTTATTGCCTCGATATTCTCGGTATATATATTTCCGGCAATATGCTCACGTTTATCTATAACTAGACATTTTTTGCCTTTTTTCTTCAATTCATTAGCTGCAACAGAACCATATAAACCGGCTCCAACAATTAAATAGTCATATGTTGTCTGATTCAATTTTAAATCCTCGTCTTTCTTGAGTAATATTATAATATTGTATCATGTAATTAGAAAACTGCATAGTGTGGGAGAAAAAATGTCAAGGAATATAAGTTGAAACTTAATAAAAATCATGATAAACTCATGTTGATTATATAAAAATAGAAATGTTGAAGGATGTAATATGGATAATAAAAATATGAATACAATAGAAAAGAACTGGCTAAATACAATATTTTGCCTTTATATATTGAGTTATGTATTACCGATAGGTAAAATTTTTAACATTCCGGTTCAAAAAATATGTATCTGTTTATTTTTGGCTGTAAGTGGCTATATATTTATTAAATTGAATGATTGGAAAAGCATAATTAGGACTTCAAAATTGGAGATTGTGGTTTTAATAAGCGGGGCATTATGGTGTGTGGTTAGTTGGTTGCAAGGTTGTGAATATAGTGTGGAGTGTGCTTCGCTTTTATATCTTTCTTTTATTATGTTTTTGATCATCTTGCATTTAATAAAAGAAAATTTACTGGATTTACACAAGATAATGAGATGCTTATTTTGGATGATGCTGGCAAAAATAATTGCAAAAATAATATTAGAAGTTATCTTTTTATGCAAGTTAATTCAATATGAAGTTTTGTATCAGTTATATATACAAATTTTTAATGTAGAAGCAATTATGATGACAATGAAGTTAGGAAGTCTGACATTTGTTAGAGTTCAAAGTACTTCAGATATTCTTGTTATTGGATTATTGCCATTTTTTTTATTACTTCCAGAAATAAGACGAAGTAAAAAGTTTTGGCTTACGGTATTATTAGCAATCTATACAATGATTGTATATTCAAGATTGTATATGGTAGAATTTGCCAGTTTTATGGTGTTATTATTGCTTTTCGAATGGAAATATATTTCCAAAAAAGTGCGATATATTGGAATAGGGGGAGCAGTTTTAACTTCTTTTATTTGGTTTAAACCTATATTTAAAATAGTGCAATATCGTTTTTTCTCTGCAAAAGTAGTTGAGTCAGATTCGGTTCGGCAGATTCAAATACAAGAATTGACCAAAGGAATTTCAGAAGCCCCTCTTTTTGGTCATGGTATGGGAAGTTATCTTCCAAATTTGATTAGAAGTACGACAGCTCCTTTTTCCTATGAAGCAGAATACCTTTCTTTTCTTTATCAGTTCGGCTTAATTGGATTTGTTATGATAATTTTAGGGATTATTAGCGTGTATATCAAGGAGATTTGGCAGTATGTAAAATATAATAATATTCAAATAAAATTATTTACTTTATTGTGCTTAGCATGGATGTTGGCAAGACCGATATTTAATCCGTCTTTTTATGGTATACAAAATGGTTTCTATGTAATAGGATTACTTTTAATAAATGCTTACTTTAATATAGAGAATAATAATTCCAAAATGGTACAGGTTTAGGATAATCTAGGAGCACAAATTAGATGACAGGACAAAATAGCACAGAAATATGGTATGAACAAAAAAAATTAAAAACTGGATATACAACTGGCAGTTGTGCAGCAGCAGCTACGAAAGCAGCTTTGGAAATGTTATTGTCTGGAAATGAAATACAAAATATTTCTTTGCTCACACCAAATCAAACAGAACTCTATTTAGAAGTAAAAGATATTTCAATAGCGAGAGATTGGGTGAGTTGCGGCATACAAAAAGACAGTGGAGATGATCCGGATGTGACAAATGGCATTTGCGTGTATGCAAGAGTTGAAAAGCAATCCGGAACAGAAATTATCATTGATGGTGGCATCGGTGTAGGGCGTGTGACAAGGAAAGGGCTGGAACAAAGTATTGGTCAGGCAGCAATTAATAAAGTTCCTCGTGAAATGATAATTAAAGAGGTAAAAGAACAATGTGAAAAATATAGTTATCATCAAGGCTTGTCCATTGTTGTTTCTGTACCGGAGGGCGTTGAACTTGCAAAAAAAACGTTTAATCCAAGATTGGGGATAGAAGGAGGAATTTCCATATTAGGAACAACGGGAATTGTGCAGCCTATGAGCGAAAAGGCATTAACAGATACGATTTTTCTTGAAATGAAAATGTTAAAGGAAAATGGTTTCGATTGGTGTTATGCAGTACCAGGAAATTATGGAATTGACTTTTTAAATGATTCATTAGGATTTGATGCGGATATAGCAGTGAAATACAGTAATTATGTAGGAGACGTTATTGATGATGCAGTAAATTTGGGTATGAAAGGACTGTTATTTGTCGGACATATCGGAAAATTGATAAAAGTTGCAGCAGGAGTAATGAACACCCATTCTAGACAGGCCGATTGTAGAATGGAAGTTTTGTCTGCACATGCAGCATTATGCGGCGCTGATAGAGCGGCTATACATGAATTAATGAATTGTATTACAACAACGGAAGCAATTGATATATTAAAAAGAGAAAACTTATTAGAGACAGTTATGGAATCTGTTATGAAACGGGTTGAATTTTATTTGCAAAATCGAGCCGGAGAAGAGTTGAAAATTGGTGCAATCCTCTTTTCTAAGGAAGAGGGGGTTTTAGGAGAGACAACACAGGTGTCAGAACTACTTAAACATATACAAGATCAGAAACGACAGGGGTATAAACTAGAATGAAAGGAAAATTTTATGGAGTAGGTGTTGGTTCAGGTGATCCAGAATTATTGACAATAAAAGCACTTCGTGTAATGAAAGAATGCGAAGTAATTGCGATTGCTTTGTCAAAGGAATATATAGAAAAACCTATAATCATTAATTTCGATGAACAAGCGGAATATGAGGCGGTTTTACAAAATTGTGTAGCCTACCAAATAGCTTTGGAAGCCATATCTGAGTTAAAAGAAAAAGAATTATTGTTGCTTCCGATGCCGATGATTAAAGATATGCAGAAATTAAAATTGATACATGAAGCAGATGCAATAAAAGTTATAGAAAATCTAAAAAAAGGAAAATCTGTCGCTTTTATTACACTAGGAGATCCTACTGTTTATTCAACGGTTTTATATGTTCACAAACATCTTCAGGATAAAAATTATGAAACACATTTAATTCCTGGGGTCCCTTCATTTTGCAGTGCTGCGGCAAGGTTGAACATAGGCTTGGTTGAAAATAGAGAGGAGCTTCATATTCTTCCGGCATCCTATGAAATTGAGCAAGATCTACGATTACCAGGAACAAAAATATTGATGAAAACTGGAAAACAGTTAGTAAAAGTAAAACAGTTATTAAAGAATGAAAATTATCAGGTTGAAATGGTAGAAAATTGTGGTATGAAAAATGAAAAAATATATCGAACCATAGACGATATACCAGAAACGACAGGATATTATTCATTGATGATTATAAAAGAAGCGAAAGAATAGAGGAGGAAAATACGTGATAACATTTGTAGGAGCAGGTCCGGGAGCGGAAGATTTGATTACAGTTAGAGGATTGAAACTTCTTCAAACAGCAGATATTATTGTATATGCGGGCTCACTTGTCAATCCAGAGCTGTTGAATAACAAAAAAGAAAATTGTATTGTCTATAATAGTGCAGAAATGACATTAGAAGAAGTTATGGATGTTATGGTTAATGGAGATCACGAAGGAAAAGAAATTGTGCGTTTACATACAGGAGATCCATGCCTTTATGGTGCGATTAAAGAGCAAATGGATTGGCTTATGAGGAAACAAATTAAATACGAAGTATGTCCCGGAGTAAGTTCTTTCTGTGGAGCAGCAGCAGCATTAAATGCGGAATATACATTGCCCGGTATTTCACAGTCTGTGATTATTACAAGAATGGCAGGGCGTACACCTGTTCCGGAAAGAGAATCAATTCGTTCCTTTGCATCGCATCAGGCGACGATGACGATCTTTTTAAGTACAGGCATGCTTTTGGAACTACAAAAAGAACTTATAGCAGGCGGCTATTCACCGGATACACCTGCGGCAATTGTTTATAAAGCAACATGGCCGGATGAAAAAGTGTACCATTGTACAATAGACTCATTAGCAAGAACAGCAAAAGAAAACGGAATCAAAAAAACAGCACTTATTGTTGTTGGCCGTATATTAAACAGTGAATATCAACGCTCCGAGTTATACCACCCTGATTTTACAACTGAATTTAGAAAGGGAAGAAAGGAGTCTTGATATATGAAAAAAATTTATGTGGTTGGTCTTGGACCAGGGGCCGGAAAGCAGATGACAGGAGAAGCTTATACCGCTTTAGAACAAAGTGAAGTAATTGTTGGCTATCCAGTGTATTTAGATTTAATTCGGGATACATTTCCAGATAAAATATATAAAAGTACTCCGATGAAACAAGAAGTTGAACGATGTCGTATGGCATTTGGGGAAGCAATGCAAGGAAAAACAACAGCCATGGTATGCAGCGGCGATGCAGGAGTTTACGGAATGGCCGGGCTAATGCTTCAGATAGGTTCAGAATTTCCAGAGCTTGATGTAGAAATCGTTCCAGGTATTACTGCAGCAATTGGTGGAGCAGCAGTTTTAGGAGCACCGCTGATGCATGATTTTGCTGTGATCAGTTTAAGTGATTTGATGACCCCATGGGATAAAATTGAGATTCGATTAAGAGCAGCTGCAATGGCTGATTTTGTTATCTGTCTTTATAATCCTTCCAGCAAAAAACGTAGCGATTATCTGAAAAAAGCTTGCAAGATTATGAAAGAATTCAAGAAACCGGAGACTATTTGCGGTTTGGTCCGAAATATAGGAAGAAAGGAAGAAACAAGCCAGATTCTTACACTGGAAGAGTTAGAACATACGGAGACGGATATGTTTACAACGGTGTTTATAGGAAATGTCCAAACAATGTGTTTAAATCATAAAATGGTCACACCTAGAGGATATAATGTAACAAGATAAGGATTATAAAAATGAATATAACAAGACAGATTTATTTAATTGGGATAGGAATGGGTTCGAGAAATACACGAACATTATTAACAGAGAGCATTTTAGAGCAGTGTGATTGTATTATAGGAGCATCCAGAATGCTGGAATCTGTTCAAGAATATAAGAAACCTCAATTTTGCTCTTATAAACCAGATGAAATTTGTCAGTGGCTGGATACACATTTACAATATCAGAATATAGGGATTGTTTTATCCGGAGATACAGGATTTTATAGCGGAGCAAAGAAACTGGAAAATGTAATTAAAACAAAATTGAGAAATGATGAGCAGTGTATACAGGTATATCAGATTCCTGGTATTTCATCTGTTGTATATCTGGCAGCAAAGTTGCATACATCATGGGATGATGCCAAAATTATAAGTGCGCATGGTGAAAAGCAAAATTACATCCAGACTATTGCAAATTATAATAAAACCTTCTTACTTCTTGGTGGAAATGATATTGCAGAAGAAGTTTGTAAGAAAGTAAAAAAATATCATTTGGACGATACTCTATTTTATATAGGTAAAAATTTGTCTTATGAAAATGAATTAATAGTAATTCGGAAAGGTTCTGAATTAACAATAGAAGATTTATCAGGCTTATGTACTGTAATGATAAAAAATACAAGACCACAAAGTTGGAAGTATAAGGGAATTCCAGAGGAAGAATGGGTACGTGGAAAAGTTCCTATGACCAAAGAGGAGATACGAGAAATCAGTCTTCGTAAATTAGGGTTGACAGAGGATGCTGTATTGTATGATATTGGGGCAGGAACAGGTTCAGTTTCAATTGAGGCAGCGTTATGTTCAGAAAAAATCCGGGTGTATGCAATAGAAAAGAATCCAGAAGGTATATCATTAATAGAAGAAAATAAGAAAAAGTTTTGTACAGACTGGGTTACAACTATTGAGGGAGTAGCGCCGGATGTACTGAACAAATTAGAAAAACCAACGCATGTCTTTATTGGAGGAACATCAGGAAATTTAAAAGCTATATTAAAAGCTGTGAGAGATAGAAATCCCGAAGTAACCATCGTATTGAATGCAATTACATTAGAAACAATTAAAGAAATAATGGAGGCAACGGATGAACGGCTGTTACTAAATCCTGAAATTATACAGGTCTGTGTATCAAAAGCAAAGACACTTGGACAATATCATATGATGCTTGGACAGAATCCGATTTATGTTGTGACGGATAGAAAGGAAGGCTAAAATAGCTTATGCAAATACCGAGAATAATGATAGCCGGTAGTTCCAGTGGAAGTGGTAAAACTGCAATTACATGTGCAATTTTATCCGCACTGAAGCAGAAAAATATAGACGTGGCCGCATGTAAGTGTGGACCGGATTACATAGATCCAATGTTTCATAGGGAGGTACTTCAAGTGCCTTCCGAGAATCTGGATCTTTTTTTCAGTACGAAAGACTCTCTGCAGGAGTTATTTGTAAAACATGGGGAAAATAGAGATATTGTTGTGACAGAAGGGGTTATGGGGTATTATGACGGCCTTGCGCTGGAGTCTGATCAGGCAAGTTCCTATGATGTTTCGAGAAGCTTATCTATGCCGACTGTTTTAGTCGTTCCCTGTAAGGGAATGGCGTTATCCGTTGTTCCTGTTATTCTGGGAATGTTAGAGTTTCGAAAAGATCAGCAGATAAAGGGAATTATTTTAAATCGTGTATCAGGAATGTTATATCCACGTATGAAGCAACTCATTGAAAGTGAATTGAAGAAACGCGGTTATGATATACCTGTAGTGGGATATGTTCCGGAACATGAAGCTTTTCAATTGGAAAGCCGTCATTTAGGATTGAAGCTACCAGAACATATAATCCATATTCAGAAAAAGCTACATGAAGCTGGTGAGCTTATTAAAAGTACTGTAGATTTGGAACAGATTTTACAAATAGCATGTCAGGCACCACAGATAGAAACAGTAATAAAAAATTCGTTGGATGAAAAGAGTATTGTAAAAAATAGAGTTCGAATCGGAATAGCCAGAGATGAGGCATTTTGCTTTTATTATGAAGAAAATTTACGAATACTTCGCGAAAAAGGATGCGAATTGGTAGAATTTAGTCCATTGGTAGAAAAAAAACTGCCTGAAAATATAAAAGGATTGATTATAGGCGGGGGATATCCAGAACTGTATGCAGAAAAATTGTCAGCAAATATTTCTATGAGAAAAGATATTCAAAGCAAAATAGATGCGGGTATGCCAACAATTGCAGAATGTGGAGGGTTTTTATATTTGCATGAAACACTGGAAAATCCAGAGAGGATGAAAATTAAGATGACGAATGTAATAAAAGCCGAAGCGTTTAAAACGGACAGATTAAGAAGATTTGGATATATTACTTTAAAGGCAGAGAAAAACGGAAAATTTTTAAAAAAGGATGAAATAATGAAAGCTCATGAATTTCATTATTGGGACAGTACACAGAATGGAACAGATTGTCTTGCAGTAAAGCCGGATAAAAAAAGAAGTTGGAATTGTATTCATATGCGAGATAATTTATTTGCAGGATTTCCACATCTTTATTTTCGGTCTAATCCAAACTTTGTAGAGCGTTTTATAGATGCCTGTAAAGAATGGGATATTACAGTGAATCAGACGAACTAGATAGAGGAAGTAAGATAAAAAATGACAACGCTAACAATAGAAAAATTAAGAAAACAAATAGATAAAGCAGATAAAATAAGTATGGAAGCTGCAAAAGCGAGATGGATGTCCGTTGCAAAACCATTGTTCAGTCTTGGTAAACTGGAAGATGTAGTGGTCCGTATGGCTGGAATGAAAAAGACAGCAGAATATCAGTTGGATAAAAAGGGATTGATCATTATGTGTGCGGATAACGGGGTGGTTGCAGAGGGCGTAACCCAGACCGGGCAGGAAGTGACAGCAATTGTAGCGGATAATTTTATGCATCATGCGGCAAGTACAAATATTATGGCCGATATAGCAGGTGTTGATTTAATACCGGTTGATATCGGAATGATCACAGATGTAAGCTCCATAACTGTTTCAGAAAAAAAGGTCAGATATGGTACAAAAAACTTTGCAGTAGAACCTGCTATGAGCAGAGAAGAAGTATGGAAAGCAATTCAGATTGGTATTGATACAGTCAAAGAGTGTAAGCAAAAAGGCTATGATATTCTGGCAACTGGTGAAATGGGAATAGGAAATACAACTACAAGCAGTGCTGTTACGGCAATATTATTGCAAAAACCAGTGGAGAAAGTAACTGGGAAAGGAGCTGGTCTTTCATCTGTTGGATTACAACGAAAGATTACTACGATTGAAACAGCAATCAATAAATATAAACCTGATTCACAAAACATAATAGAGGTATTAGCTTGTGTAGGCGGCCTTGATATTGCCGGATTGACAGGAGTATGTCTTGGAGGTGCAATGTATCATGTACCAATTGTTTTAGATGGCTTTATTTCTACAACAGCTGCTTTATGTGCGGTGAAAATGATTCCGGAAACAAGAGATTATATAATTGCGTCACATATTTCCAATGAACCTGCCGGACGAATGCTTCTTGAGGAGTTGAAATTATCTCCGTTTTTAGATTGTAATATGTGTTTGGGAGAAGGAAGCGGTGCAGTAGCAGCAATGCCTTTACTGGATATGGGCTTGCAGGTATATCGACAAATGGGAACATTTGCAGATATTAAAGTAGAACAATATGAGGTTTTGAAATAGGTATGAAAAATTTGTTTGAATCAATGCTCATTGCATTTTCCATGTATTCTAAAATTCCGATGCCGAAGGTAGAATGGAATGATAAAAATATGAAATATGCAATGTGCTTTTTCCCAGTGATTGGAGTTGTGATTGGTGTATGTGTGCAGATAATCGGTACATTACTTATAAAAAGTACATTTGGCAGTTTGTTTTTTTCTGTAATCATGACTTTACTGCCAGTAATGATAACTGGAGGAATTCATCTTGATGGCTTTTTGGATACAATAGATGCACTTAGCTCCTGGGGGGACAAAGAAAAGAAACTACAAATATTGAAAGACTCGAATTCAGGTGCATTTGCAATTATTGGGATGGGATGTTATCTATTGTGTAATATTGCATTGTGGAGCGAAGCCAGTGTTGAGATGTTGCCATTGATTTCTTGTGGTTACGTGCTATCCAGAGCATTGAGCGGTTATTCTGTTGTAACATTTCAAACTGCAAAAAATAGCGGGTTAGCCAAAACCTTTCAAGATACGGCACAAAAAAAACGTGTTAAAATGACGATGTATTGCTGGATAATGATAAGTACTGGGTGTATGCTGGTATACAATTTTAAAAATGCGATATCTCTGTTTGTGGTAGGAGCACTTTTCTTTCAATATTATAAACGCTTATGCAAGAAACAATTTGGAGGCATTACGGGAGATTTGGCAGGGTATTTTTTACAAGTCTTTGAATTGCTCATGTTGGGAGTAATTGTATTAGGAACAAGATTATATGCTTTAGTATGACAGGAGAAAAAATGGAAATTTATTTAATTCGTCATTTGAAGACAAAAGGAAATGTAGAACATAGATATATTGGAACAACCAATGAATCTTTGATAAAAAAAGAAGCACAGCTTGTTATAATTGAGCAAATGCAAAATAAATTAAAAAAATGTCAGTTACCGGATATGCTTATTTCAAGTCCATTAAAGAGATGTGTAGAAACCGCAAAAATATATTTTTCGGATATTGCATTACAATTACAGCCTAAGCTTAAAGAAAGTGATTTTGGGTTATTTGAAAACAAAAATCATGAAGAATTACAAGCATTTCCGGAATATCAGGCATGGTTGGAATCAAATGGGACTTTACCTTTTCCAAAAGGAGAAAGTCGTGAAAGCTTTTTAAAGCGATGCAGAGACGGATTTGAAGAATCTATATTTCAGGCGATAGAACAACATAAAAAATGTGTCTGTTTTGTTATTCATGGTGGTTCTATTATGGCTGTTCTTTCGCAATTTTCAGAACAAGCTTCTGAGTTTTACGATTGGTTATTAAAAAATGGAGAAGGTTATCAGATGTATTTGGATGAAAAAGAATGGAAAGAGGGGCGAAAGAAAGTGCTGAGGGGGATTAAAAAGCTATGATTTCATTGGCAGCCTGTATTGGAGGATTTTGTTTAGATTTTCTGTTTGGAGATCCGGTATGGTTGTACCATCCGGTTCGTATTATGGGTAATGTTATTTCATTACTGGAAAAAACGATCCGTAAAATAAGCCGAAATTCAAAATCCGGATTATTGATAGGTGGGGGATTGTTGTGGGGGCTAGTTATAATTTTATTTACGGGAATCCCATATGGATTGTTGGAAATTTTGAAAAGCAAAAATGAAATTGCAGCATTTTTGCTGGAGATGTTCTGGTGTTATCAATTGCTTGCAGCTAAATCGTTGAAAGCAGAAAGCATGAAAGTATATAAGAAATTGAAAGAGAGTGATTTAGAGGGAGCAAGAAAAGCGGTATCAATGATTGTTGGGCGAGACACAGCAAAGTTAGATTGTGAAGGAGTAACAAAAGCAACTGTTGAAACAATAGCAGAAAACACATCTGATGGCGTGATTGCTCCCCTCCTTTATATGTTAATAGGCGGTGCCCCTCTTGGAATGTTATATAAAGCAATCAACACAATGGATTCGATGCTGGGCTATAAAGATGAAAAATATTTATATATAGGGAAAATAGCAGCAAAAATGGATGATGTTGTAAACTATATTCCGGCTCGAATTTCGGCAATTATGATGATTTTGGCAGCATTTTTATGCGGATTAGATTGGAAAAACGGATGGAAAATCTTTTTAAGAGATCGTTACAATCACAGTAGTCCGAATTCGGCACAAACAGAAGCAGTATGTGCGGGAGCGTTGGATATACAATTGGCCGGTGATGCGTGGTATTTTGGAAAGTTGTATAAAAAACCATATATTGGGGAACCAATTCGTTCAATACGTATTGAGGATATTTGTCAAACAAATCGTTTGATGTATGTTACAGCAATTGTTACAATGATAATATTTGGAACAATTAAATTATTATTCTATATAATCTAGAGTATAATTGCATAGAAGATGATTGTATACAATTATACAAAAGAAGACAAGCTAAGAGGAAATAAAAATGCAATATGTACACGGAGGAGACATTTACAACTATAAAGAATATGATAAAATATTGGATTTTTCAACGAATATTAATCCATTTGGTGCTAGTAAAAATGTAATTGCAGCTGCACAAAGCGCTTTAAAAGAGATTCATCATTATCCGGACAACAAGTGCCGCACATTGGTTAGAAAATTAGCAAATTATTTGGAATTACCAGAGTCATATGTATTGTGTGGAAACGGGGCTGCAGATTTGATCTTTTCCTATGTACTCGCAGAAAAACCAAAGAAGGCATTAGTTACAGCACCAACATTTTCGGAATATGAGCAGGCACTACGAACAGTTGAGTGCAATGTACAGCGTGTATACTTGTATACAGATGATGGTTTTGAAGTAAACGAGAACATTCTTTTGAATTTGACTTCGGATTTAGATGTTGTATTTTTATGCTCTCCAAATAATCCGACTGGGAAAAAAATTCCTAAAAATTTACTAATGCAGATATTAGAAAAATGCGTAAAATTCCGGATTCGTTTGATATTAGATGAATGTTTTTATGAATTTTTAGAAAATCCCAAAGAATCAACTATACAAGCAGAGGTAAAAAATTATTCTCAATTAATTATTTTACGTGCATTTACTAAAATGCATGCAATACCCGGACTAAGATTAGGATACATATTGTGCAGTGATAATTCTCTGTTGGAAAGAATACAGAGGGTACGTCAACCCTGGAGTGTATCGACAGTAGCTCAAGCGGCAGGACTTGCTGCAATTGAGGATGAAGAACGTGTTGAAAAAACCAGACAATATATTACAAAAGAGCGTAAAAGAATGGAATTAGAGTTAGAATCCATTGGAATATCCTATATTCAATCGGACGCAAATTACATTTTAATATATTATGAAGGAAAAGAGTCTTTGTATGAAAAATTGCTTGAAAAAAATATTTTGATCCGTGACTGTCAGAATTATATCGGATTAAAAAAAGGGTATTATCGAATAGCAATAAAAAGAAAAGAAGAAAATGATCGATTACTAACAGCTTTAAGAGAAGAGGTAGAGAAATGGCAAAACCTATTATGATACAAGGAACGATGTCGAATGCAGGAAAAAGTATTCTTGCAGGAGGATTATGCAGAGTGTTTGCACAGGATGGATATAAAGTGGCTCCGTTTAAATCACAAAATATGGCTTTGAACTCGTATATTACAGAAGAAGGTCTTGAAATGGGAAGAGCACAGGTGATGCAGGCTGAAGCGGCTGGGATTAAGCCCTCTGTTTTGATGAATCCGATTTTATTGAAACCTTCCAGTGACACAGGCTCTCAGGTTATCATAAATGGAGAAGTGATGGGGAATATGTCTGCTATAGAATATTACCGCCATAAAAAAGAATATGTTCCTGCAATTATGCAGGCCTATGAGCAACTCAACAAAGAATATGATATTATCGTGATTGAAGGGGCAGGAAGTCCGGCAGAAATAAACTTAAAACAAGAAGATATTGTAAATATGGGAATGGCAAAGCTTGCAGATGCGCCGGTAATATTAGTTGGAGATATTGACCGTGGAGGTGTTTTTGCACAGATTGTTGGAACTATTGAACTTCTGGAAAAAGAAGAACAAGATCGAATTGTAGGGACTGTTATCAATAAATTCCGCGGAGATAAAAAAATATTAGATCCAGGATTAAAAATGTTAGAAGACAGAACAAATAAACCGGTACTCGGGGTAATTCCATATTTTCATTTAGATATTGATGAAGAAGACAGTCTGTCAGAAAGAATCCAGAATAAAAAAGAGGTGTCGTTAATTGACATTGCAGTAATCCGTTTTCCAAGGTTATCAAACTTTACAGATATGATGGCTTTAGAATGTATGGATATGGTTTCTGTCCGTTATGTAAATAGTGCGGCAGAATTTGGAAACCCGGATGCAGTAATTCTTCCAGGAAGTAAAAATACAATGGAAGACATTTTATGGATGCGACAAAATGGTCTTGAGATGAAAATCCAGAAACATGCAAAGCATGACAAATTGGTATTTGGTATTTGTGGAGGCTACCAGATGCTTGGAGAAGAAATAGAAGATCCAAACGGGGTTGAGAAAGCCGGAAAACTCAGAGGACTTGGATTGCTTCCGACAAAAACGGTATTTCAAAAAGAAAAGAAAAGAACTCGTGTGAAAGGAACATTTCAAGAAGTTCCCGGAATGCTTTCAGAATTAAAAGGAATTGAAATTGAAGGATATGAAATTCATATGGGAAAAACGAGTTATTTGAATGATACACATGGTATTTTGAAATTAAATGATATCGTGCAGAATACTGAAATAATAGATGGGGCTGCAAAAGGAACAGTATATGGAAGTTATGTACATGGGATTTTTGACAAACCAGAAGTTGCAAGGCAACTTATCATTGCATTATTGAAACAAAAAGGATTAAATATCAATGAAGTAGAGGCTGTGGATATGTCTGCATATAAAGAAGAGCAGTATGATAAACTTGCAGCTATTATTCGTGAAAATCTGGATATGAGTGCAATATATAAGATTTTAATTCAAGTCGAACGTCCGTGAGACTTGGCGCGTGATTCTGGTCAGCGAAGCTGACATATTCCTATCAGAATCACTGCGCATCCTCGCGGAGCGTTTATCTCAGTCGGAGATTGGACTCCCACTGAGACAAATTTGTTATTACTCGCCACCTGAGGAGGTGGGAGTCTTCTCGACTGAGATAAAAAATAATATTATGAAAATAGTGAAATCATACTAATAGATGGAATTATCAAATAAATCAGGAGCAAAATGTTATGTTATACCTTATAACAGGAGGAAGTGGAAGCGGAAAATCAGAATATGCAGAAAACAAACTTTGTGAATTAAGTAAAAAAACAAACAGTTCGAAAGTTTATCTTGCTACAATGATTCCATATGGAAGGGAAACCGAAGAAAAAATAAACAGACATAGACAAATGAGAGCAAAGAAAAATTTCCAGACGGAAGAATGTTTTACAAATTTGTCAGAATTTGTTAAGAATATGAAACTTCAAAAAAACTCGGATAAAAAAGAAGTTGTGCTATTAGAATGTATGTCAAATCTTGTTGCAAATGAGTTGTTTGATGAAACAGGTGTAAATACAATTTTTAAAAAAAAGTATCCTGCATTACCTAATAACGAAGTAGTTGAAAAACTCACGGATTACATTTTAAATGGCGTGGAAAAGTTAAATGATATTTACGAAAATATTGTTATTGTAACAAATGAAGTTTTTTCGGAATCGACAGTTTATTCAAATGAAATGCGGATGTATAAGCAGGTTTTAGGAAAAGTAAATTGCGAACTGGCTAAAGCAGCAGTAGAAGTAGAAGAAGTAATATATGGACAGGCAGTTTTATATAAAAATGAAAAGGTGAAGTGTATGAACAAAAAAGCAGGATTGCATTTAATTATTGGTGGTGCATATCAAGGAAAACTAGAATATGCAAGAAAACTTTATCCTCAAATACAATGGGCAGACGGAGAAATAGATTCTTTTGAAAAAATTCAAAACGCAATTGGAATTTATCACTTTGAAATTTATATAAAACGAATTTTAAAGAATGAGAAATTAGATATCAAAGAAATAATAGAACAAATTTTTGCGAAAGATATACAAAAAGTAATAATTTGTGACGAAGTTGGATATGGGCTTGTGCCGGTGGATTCGTTTGAACGTTATTATAGAGAACAGGTTGGAAGAATCTGTACCACTCTTGCAAAACAGGCAGACAAAGTAACGCGAGTAGTTTGTGGTATTGGCGAAAAGCTGAAATGATCAGAAAGAAAACAGGTGAAAAAATGGCTATAGAACTAGAACAGGTACTACCAAAAGATATTGAAAGAAGAAGTTTTGAGATTATCACAGAAGAACTTGGGGATACACAATTGATTCCCGGAACAGAACCAATTGTGAAACGATGCATTCACACAAGTGCGGATTTTGATTATGCGAAAAATTTAGTTTTTTCAAAGGATGCTGTTCAAAAAGCTTTAGATGCAATCCGACAGGGCGCATCCATAGTAACAGATACACAGATGGGAAAATCGGGGATCAACAAAAAACGACTTGCAAAATATGGTGGAGAAGTATTTTGCTTTATGTCGGATGAAGACGTTGCAATACAGGCAAAAGCAAACGGTACTACGAGAGCTGTTGCAAGTATGGAAAAGGCAGCAAAGCTTAATAAAAAGTTGATATATGCGATTGGGAATGCACCTACAGCACTGATACATTTGTATGAACAGGTCGAAAAAGGAATCGTTGATCCCGAACTGATTATTGGTGTTCCGGTTGGTTTTGTAAATGTAGTTCAATCGAAAGAGTTAATCTTAAAATTAGAAGATACGCCTTATATTATTGCCAGAGGAAGAAAAGGTGGAAGTAATATTGCAGCATGTATTTGTAATGCACTTATTTATATGTTAGATGAGGATTTGTGAGATAAAGCAAAAAACAGATAAGATTAGCTGAAAAATTCTACTTGTTAGAATATGGTATAAGTGATATGATGAACAACAGCGAAAGCAATCATAAATTGAAAGGAAACAAGAAACGTGACCTACGAAGAAGCAAGGGTATATTTGGACGAAGTGTCGAAATACGGAAGTGTACTTGGCTTGGATACGATTCGAGAGCTGTTGTATGAACTGGGAAATCCACAGAATGATTTGAGGTTCATACATATTGCGGGAACCAATGGAAAAGGGTCTGTGCTTGCATATATTTCTACAATATTAAGTGAGACCGGATTTCGTGTTGGCAGATATGTTTCACCAACAGTAATTGGATATCTGGAAAAAATCCAGATAAATGGAAATTGGATCTCGGAAAAAGTATTTACAGAATTAGTTGAAGAAGTTCAGAGAGCTATTGTGCGTATGGAGACAAACGGAAAGGCTAGTCCGACCGTATTTGAAGTTGAGACCGCAATAGCTTTTTTATATTTTCAGAGAGAGCATTGTGATTATGTAGTATTGGAAACTGGTCTGGGCGGCATTTTAGATGCAACAAATATTATTTCCAATACAAAAGTGGCTGTGTTTACCAATATAAGCAGAGATCATATGGGATTTTTGGGAAATACATTAGAAGAAATCACAGAAAATAAAGCGGGAATCATAAAGCCTGGATGTGTTGTTGTTTCAGCAGCACAAGAAGAAGCAGTAAGAAAAGTATTAAAAAAAGCATCAGATAAAAATCATGTACCGATACAATTCGCAGAGCCTGATAAAGTACAAGTTTTAGATGAATCTTATCATGGACAGACATTTTCTTATAAACAATTTGAAAATATTCATATTCCGCTGGCGGGATTGTATCAGATTCAAAATGCTGCAACTGCATGTGAGGTTCTACTGGCATTACAAAGAATTGAGCAGACAGAAAATAAATGTGAGAAAACATCGAAAAAAAGTGTATATTCGATGGAAGCTATTAGAAATGGCTTTCTGAAAACGAAGTGGAAGGGTAGATTTACTTGCATACATGAAAATCCGGTGTTTATTGTTGATGGGGCACATAATGAAGATGCTGCAAAGCAATTGAAAAAAACATTAGAAAGATATTTTCCTCAAAAACAGTTTATCTTTATAATGGGAATTTTCAAAGATAAAGAATATGAAAAAATTGTACAAATTATGTTGCCGTTAGCAAAAAGGGTATATACAATTAATCTTCCGAATAAGGATAGAACATTGGATGCAGACTTATTAAAACAGGTAATTGAAAAAAATTGGGAGGCAACTGCCACAAAAGAAGAATCTTTAAAAAAATCAGACGAATCATATGAAGTTTGCAGTATGCCGTCATTGAAAGATACAATTGATACTGTCATGTGTCAGACAAAAGAAGATGATATTATTGTTGCATTTGGATCATTATCGTATCTTGGAGATATAATGAGACTTGTTGGAAAAGAAGAAAAGATTGAAAAATGAGGATGAGTAAATGATAGATCACGAAAAGGTAAAAGAAGGAGTTCGTCTATTACTGGAAGGAATCGGAGAAGACGTGACTCGTGAAGGATTAGTGGAAACACCAGATCGTATTGCAAGAATGTACGAAGAAATATATGGTGGAATGGAAGAAGATGCTTCAGAACATTTAAAAAAACGTTTTCATGTAGATAATGATGCAATGGTATTAGAAAAAGATATTACATTTTATTCTACTTGTGAGCACCATTTACTTCCATTTTATGGGAAAGCACACATCGCATATATTCCAAACGGTGAAGTTGTAGGGTTGAGCAAGCTAGCCCGAACAGTGGAAGTTTTTGCAAGAAGACTTCAGTTGCAAGAACAATTGACAGGGCAGATTGCAGATGCACTGGAAAAGGAATTGAATCCAAAAGGTGTTATGGTGATGATTGAGGCTGAGCATATGTGTATGACAATGCGTGGAATTAAAAAACCGGGAAGTCAGACGGTAACAATTGTTAAAAGAGGAATTTTTGAAAATAACCAAGAATTAGAAGATACATTTTTTAGAATGTTACGGTAGGCTTTGAAAATGGAAAAATTAATAGAAATAGAATACATTCGAAAGCATTCATTATACCAAGAGTGTTACATATGTCTGCAAAAAGCGGAAGAAGGAAGAAAATTTTGCCGACACACAATGGAACATTTTATTGATGTTGCTCGCATTGCGTGGATATTGAATCTAGAGCAAGATTTTAGAATTCGTAAACCGGTTATTTATGGAATGGCTTTATTGCATGATATTGGGAAATACAGACAGTATGAAGAAGGATATCCACACGAAAAAGCATCCGTAGAAATTGCGAAAATCATATTCCGTGATCTTCCAGAATTAAGTTTTACAGAAGAAGAGAAACAAGGAATCCTCACAGCAATCCAAAATCACAGAGTTCAACAAAACGTGTGCATAGACCAAGCAAAAAATACAAATCTATCCGATATATTAAGTTGGGTGTTATATACTGCGGATAAAAAATCAAGAGCATGTTATAGCTGTCTTGCAGAAAAAGAATGTAATTGGACAATAGACAAAAAGAATATGGAGATTGAAATATGATTATAGGTCAAAAAACATTTGATACAGAGCATCATACATATATCATGGGAATTTTAAATGTAACACCGGATTCATTTTCAGATGGTGGAAAATATAATTCGTTAGATTCGGCACTATATCATGCCAAGGAAATGGCAGAAAATGGTGTAGATATTTTTGATATCGGAGGAGAGTCTACAAGACCGGGACATATACAGATATCAGATGAAGAAGAAATCGAACGTGTTGTACCGATAATTGCAAAATTAAAGACGGAATTTGATATTCCGATATCAATAGATACTTATAAAAGCAATGTGGCTGAGGCAGCAATTCAGGCAGGAGCAGATTTAGTTAATGATATCTGGGGACTAAAATACGACGAGAAAATGGCAGGAGTGATTGCTAAAAATCAGACTGCTTGTTGCCTGATGCATAATCGCGATAATACAGAGTATAGCAATTTTATTGAAGATGTTCTGGATGATTTGAAAGAAACCATTCGACTTGCAAAACAGGCAGGGATAGAAGACGATAAGATTATGTTAGATCCGGGTATCGGCTTTGGAAAAACATATGAGATGAATCTGGAGATGATGAAGCATGTAGATTCCATTCAAACATTAGGATATCCTGTTCTTCTTGGGACGTCTCGAAAGTCTATGATTGGTCTGACACTGGATCTTCCGGCAGATCAAAGAGAAGAGGGCACTCTTGCGACAACCGTTATTGGAATGATGAAGGGATGCTCCTTTGTAAGAGTCCATGACGTAAAGGCAAATTATCGCGCAATCAAAATGACAGAAGCAATTATGAGAAAACATGAAATTAATTAAAATTCAAGTCGAACGTCCGTGAGACTTGGCGCGTGATTCTGGTCAGCGAAGCTGACATATTCCTATCAGAATCACTGCGCATCCTCGCGGAGCGTTTATCTCAGTCGGAGATTGGACTCCCACTGAGACAAATTTGCTATTACTCACCACCTAAAGAGGTGGGAGTCTTCTCGACTGAGATAAATTGCTTCAGTCATGTGTGGAAATAGAAAAGATTACTTATAAAATTAACGGAGATTATTTAAACATAATGGACAAAATAAAAATTGAAAATTTGGAAATATTTGCAAATCATGGAGTGTTTCCAGAGGAAAATAAGTTAGGACAGAAATTTCTTGTATCAGTAGCTCTATATACAGATACACGCGAAGCAGGAAAAACGGACGAGCTGACAGCGTCTATTCATTATGGCGAAGTAAGTCAGTTTATTGATAAATATGTAAAAGAGCATACATTTCAATTGTTAGAACGATTGGCAGAAAGTTTAGCAGAACAATTACTTCTTCAAGTGACTCATCTCGAAAGGGTAAAAATTGAAATAAAGAAACCGTGGGCACCGATTGGACTGCCTCTTGAAACAGTGTCTGTAGAGATTGACAGAAGCTGGCACACAGTATATGTTGCATTGGGGTCTAATATTGGAAATAAACGGCAATTTCTTGATGACGCAGTTACTGCATTAGATCTGCTGGAAAACTGCAAGGTGACAAGGGTTTCAGAGTATCTCGTTACAGAACCATATGGGGTCACAGATCAGGATGAATTTTTAAATGGCTGTCTAAAGATGCGTACTTTGCTTACTCCACATGAATTATTAGATGAATTGCATCGAATTGAACAAAATGCCGGTCGCGAGCGGAAAATACATTGGGGTCCTCGTACTTTAGATCTGGATATTTTATTTTATGATGATTGCGTGATACAGGAACCTGATTTTTGCGTTCCACATGTTGATATGCAAAACAGAGATTTTGTCTTAAAACCATTATGCGAGATTGCTCCGTACAAGAGACATCCTGTATATGGATGGACAGTAAGTGAAATGCTATCAAAACTATCTTTAAAATAATAGTTTGATTTAAACTACAGCTAAAAAAGAGAATCATAATTTGCATGGCAAAAAATGATTCTCTTTTTATGTGCTATTTTATATCGAAAGGCTATAAAATAAGAAATTATAATAAATTTTCGAATGAATCATAAAAAGTAGGATAAGAGACATCGACACATTTGCTGTCAAGAATTCGAGTGGTATCTTCTGCAATTAATGCTGCAATGCTAAATGCCATTGCAATACGATGATCCAGTAAGGTATGAATGGTTGTGCCATGAAGTGTTTTCCCCCCATGAATGATCATTCCATCATCTGTGGCAATAATATCACATCCCATAGCTTTTAAATTGTCAACAACAGTTTCGATACGATTTGTCTCTTTTACTTTTAACTCGGCTGCATCTTTTATTATAGTTGTACCTTCTGCAGCAGCTGCCATTATGGCAATAATCGGAATTTCATCAATTAGTGTTGGGATAATATCCCCTGAAATAGTAGTACCATGAAGCTTGCTTGTCCGAACCAGGATATCTGCAATTGCTTCACCACCTTCTGTACGCTCATTTAACAAAGTAATGTTTGCGCCCATATTTTCACATACTTTTAAAATGCCCGCCCGGGTTGCATTGATTCCTGTGTTTTTTATCAGAATTTCTGAATCGGGTACAAGAAGCCCTGCTGCAATAAAGTAAGCAGCGGAAGAAATATCTCCCGGGACCATAATTTTTTGTCCATAAAGTTCACTGCAAGGCCGAATAAATGCAGTTGCTTTACTTGTGTTTAAATCAAATTGAGAACGAATATCTGCACCAAATTCTTTAAGCATTAATTCCGTATGATTGCGAGAAAGAGAAGGCTCAGTGACAGAAGTTTCTCCGTCAGCATACAATCCAGCTAATAAGATGCTTGATTTTACCTGGGCAGAAGCAACAGGAGAATCATAATGTATTCCGTGAAGTTTTCCGGGAGCAATATAGAGGGGAGCGCAACCATTTCTTAAGATGCTTGAAATATGCCCTCCCATTTTTGTTAAAGGCACAATAATACGTTTCATAGGTCTGGAATTCAATGAATTATCACCAGAGAGTTTGGATTCAAAAGGTTGTCCAACCAAAATTCCAGAGATAAGACGAGTTGTAGTTCCGCTGTTTCCGACATCCAGAATTTCCGTTGGTGCAGTTAATCCATGAAGTCCCTTTCCATGTACAATGATCTTTTCTTCTTGATTTTCAATTTCGATTCCCATTCTACGAAAACAATTAATCGTTGCAAGACAATCTGCTCCTTGCAAGAAGTTCGAAATTTCTGTAGCCCCACTGGCAATAGAACCAAACATAATGCATCTGTGAGAAATAGATTTATCCCCAGGAATATTTACTTCTCCTCGAAGTCCCGTGATTTTAGCTAATTCCATATTGTAATACCTCCCTTGGCTAAACTTCATATACGATATAATGATATTTCTTCAGTAGTGCCGCAGCTTGCACAGAAGAATCTTGATCATAAAATTCAATTAATAAAACACCTTCTTCAAATTCTCGATTATGAATAATACCAATATTTTTAATACTGATGTGATTCGTCGCTAAAATCGTTGCAATTGTTGCAATTCCACCGGCTTCATCCACAATATCACAATACAATAAAAATTGACGCTGGATAGGTCCTGCTGAACTATTAGGCATCGAATTGCGATAATCTCTGGAACTTTCAAACATACAATATAATTCCCGTTCAGAAGACTGGTCAATTAATTTTTTCGTTTCAGATAAAGAATCAATAAAACCACCGAGGATTTTTGAAATTGGTTCTTTGTTTTTTAAACAAATCTGCTGCCACATAATTGGTGATGAGGACGCGATTCTTGTAATGTCTTTAAATCCTCCGGCTGCAAGCATCTTCATTAACTCATCATCTGTGTCAGTTTTTTTAACGAAATTTACAAGATTCGAAGCAATAATATGCGGAAGATGGCTGATAGTTCCGGTAAGCATATCATGCTGGTGATAATCAAGTTCAATAGGCAATGCCTTTAATGAAGAAACAAATGTCTTATAGGCTTCCACTTTTTCTCTTGAAACATTTGCTGAAGGGGTAAGTATATAGTAAGCATTCTCAATAAGAATTGCTTTTGAATTTACAAAACCACTTTTTTCAGAACCTGCCATCGGATGTCCTCCGATAAAATTTTCTTCTAATCCAAGTCGAATGATTTCTTCGTGGATAGATGTTTTTACGCTTCCAACATCTGTTAAAATACAATTTGGTGAGATATAATCCTTTAATTGGCTTAAATAAGCATTGTTAAAAGAAATTGGTGCACATAAAAAAATATAATCACAATCTCTAAAATTATCATCAATAGAAGAAGAAACAGTATGGATAATTTCTTCTTGAACAGCAAGTGCAAGTGTTTCTTTATTTTTGTCAAAGGCAAGAAGTTCATAGTCAGGATAATATTGGCGAATTGCTTTTGCAATAGAACCACCAATCAACCCAAGACCAACAAAACCAATTTTTTTTGCTTTCATAATAGCTCTCCTTCTTTATATGTATGCATATATTTAAGTATATTATCATTTTAACGCGTAAAAGTAAAGAAGAGTAGAACTTAAAAAAAGAAGAACGGAAAAAACATTGTGTAAAATATATAAAAAGGTTGTAATATCGAAAAAAGTTTAGTACAATATTCACATATCATATGTATGCGGAATAAGAACGAGAAAAGACATGCATAAAAACATACAAGGAGGCAGCAACATGAAGGTTTACAGAACAGACGAGATTAGAAACGTGGTATTACTCGGACATGGAGGCAGTGGAAAGACAAGTCTTGCGGAGGCAATGCTTTATGTATCAGGAGCAACAACTCGCATGGGAAAGGTTTCAGAATCCAATACAGTAAGCGATTTTGATAAAGAAGAACAGAAGCGTGGTTTTTCAATCGGAACAAGTTTGATTCCAATCGAGTGGGAAAAAGCAAAGATTAATATTTTAGACACTCCGGGATATTTTGATTTTGTAGGTGAAGTGGAGGAAGCTGTCAGTGCAGCAGACGCAGCAGTTATCGTTGTATCAGGTAAAGCGGGCGTACAGGTTGGAACTGAAAAAGCATGGGAACTTTGCGATAAATACAATCTTCCACGAATGATTTATGTAACAGAGATGGATGTGGACGATGCAAGTTTTCGACAAGTAGTAGAAGATCTTACATCTCGGTATGGTAAAAAAATCGCACCACATTTCCAGCCGATTCGTGAAAATGAAAAATTAGTAGGTTATATTAATGTAATTAAGAATGCAGCAAGACGTTACACAGAAATAGGTCAGAGAGAGGAATGCGAGATTCCAGATTATTGTCTGCCAAACCTTCAGATATTAAGAGATTCCTTGATGGAAGCTGTTGCAGAGACAAGTGAAGAATTTATGGATCGTTATTTTAATGGAGAAGAGTTCTCTATCGAAGAAATTCGTGCAGCTATGCGTACAGAAGTAATGGACGGAACAATTGTACCGGTAGCGATGGGATCAAATATACAGGCCCAGGGTGTTGCGAATCTTTTGTCTGATATTGTTCGCTTCTTCCCAAGTCCGGATAAAAGAACTTGTGTTGGTATTAATCGTACAACGAATGATATTTTTGAGGCTAATTATGAATTTTCAAAAGCAAAAACAGCTTATGTATTTAAAACTATGGTAGATCCATTTATTGGAAAATATTCATTTATTAAAGTATGCTCCGGAGTATTAAAAGGAGATGATGTATTATATAATCCTAATTCAGACGCAGAAGAAAAACCTGGTAAGCTTTACGTTATGTGTGGAAATAAACCAACTGAAGTATCAGAATTGTTTGCAGGCGATATAGGAGCGGTTGCAAAGCTTTCTAATACAGCTACAGGAGATACACTTGCTACAAAAAATACACAAGTACTGTATCCGAAGACAGATTATTCTGTACCTTATACATATATGAGATATCGTGTAAAAAATAAAGGTGATGAAGACAAAGTATCTCAGGCAATATCCAGAATGATGGCAGAGGATGTAACATTAAAAGCTGTTAATGACAGTGAAAATCATCAGTCTCTGTTGTATGGTATGGGCGAGCAGCATTTGGAAATTGCTGCAAGCAAGATTGCTGCAAGATATAAAGTGGAAATCACATTAGAAACGCCAAAAGTAGCATTCCGAGAGACAATCAAAAAGAATTCTGATGTGGATTCAAAATACAAAAAACAATCTGGTGGACATGGTCAGTACGGACATGTAAAGATGAGATTTGGCCCATCTGGAGATCTTGAGACACCATTCATATTTGAAGAAGAAGTTGTAGGAGGAGCTGTTCCAAAGAACTTCTTCCCGGCAGTAGAAAAAGGATTGCAGGAATCTGTATTAAAAGGACCTTTGGCAGGATATCCTGTTGTTGGAGTGAAAGCTGTTTTATATGATGGATCTTATCATCCTGTAGATTCATCAGAGATGGCTTTTAAAACAGCTACGATCCAGGCATTTAAGAAAGGATTTATGGAAGCCGGCCCGGTTCTTCTTGAGCCAATTGCATCCTTAAAAGTAACAGTTCCTGACAGCTATACAGGAGATGTTATGGGAGATTTGAATAAACGAAGAGGAAGAGTGCTTGGTATGAATCCTGTTGCAGGAGGTAAACAGGTAATCGAAGCAGATATTCCGATGACAGGGCTGTTTGGTTATTGTACAGTGCTTCGTTCCATGACAGGCGGAAGAGGAAATTACGAATATACATTTTCTAGATATGAGCAGGCTCCTTCAGATGTTCAGGAGAAAGAAATTGCAGCAAGAGCACAGGAAGCATAATATAAAAGAAAATCATAAAATAGTAGAAGGGAGTGGCGCTATGGAAGCGAGCCACTCCCTTCCATAGTGTAAAAAATTTTATAAAATAAGATTGTACATTTATAAATACGTTTTATCTGTACAAAATCATTGTACTTTCAATATAAAAGTGCTATAATTCATCTACTGTTCAGATAGATGAAATCTAAAGAAAAAAGTAGAGGAAAAGAAAAAATGAAGATTGTCATTATTGGTGATGGGAAGGTTGGATATAAACTTGCAAAAGCTCTTTCCGCAGAAGATTATGATGTTGTTTTGATTGACAATAATGAAGAAAAACTAATGGAGGCGATGAACCGACTGGATATTATGTGTATCCCAGGTGAAGGTGGAAGTGCAGAAGTGCAAAAAAATGCAGGTGTGCCGGATGCAGATTTGGTGATTGCCTGTACTTCAACAGATGAGTGCAATATGCTTAGTTGTCTTATTGCAAGAAGGATTGGTGCAAAACATACAATTGCGCGAGTGAGAAATCCAATTTATTATAAACAAATTGACTTGCTTAAAGAAGACTTGCGATTAAGTATGGCAGTAAATCCAGAACTTGCAGTAGCCGGAGAGGTTTCACGTGTACTTTTGTTCCCGGATGCCAGTAAGGTTGAAACATTTGTAAAAGGCAGAGTAGAGCTTGTTGAATTTCTTATCAGTAAAGGAAATAAGCTTGCAGGCATGTCTCTTGCAGAGATTAATAATCAGTATCAGATTAAAGTATTAGTCTGTGCGGTAGAACGCGGGGACGATGTGTTTATTCCAGACGGAGAATATGTAATTCAAGAAGGAGATCGTCTTCATGTGGCAGCTTCGCATAAGGAAATTGGACTGTTTTTTAAAGTGTTTGGAAGTCGAAGAACCAAAATTAAAAAAGTCCTGATCTGTGGCGGCGGAAGTGTAAGCTATTATCTTGCATTACAATTATGCGGATTGGGAATGCAGGTGAAGATTATTGAATTGAATAAAAAAAGATGTGAAGATTTGTGTGAGATGCTTCCAAAAGCTACTATTATTTGTGGAGATGCAACAAATCATGATCTGCTTATGGAGGAAGGCGTTCAAGATGCAGACGCATTTGTAGCTCTGACGGGTATGGATGAAGAAAACATCATTTTGTCATTATTTGCAAAGAGTCAGAATGTAGGGAAAATTATTACAAAAGTAAATGAAGATCAACGTGCACAGATGGTAGAGGACTATGGAATTGACAGTATTGTGTCTGCTAAAACAGTGACTGCAGATGTTATTTTAAGTTATGTTCGGGCACGAAAGAATTCACAGGGAAGTGTGAATGTAGAAACAATGTATCGGCTTATTGATGAAAAAGTTGAAGCATTGGAGTTTATCGTTAAGAAAGAAACTCGTTATACAAATGTTCCATTGAAAGAATTACAATTAAAGAGTAATAACCTAATTGCATGTATTGCACGTAAACGAAACATTATTATCCCTAACGGAGATGATTCTATTCAGGTGGGAGATAATGTAATCGTAATTACAATGGAAAGACAAATTCGCGATATTGAGGATATTTTGTTGTAGGTGTTGATATGAATAAGAAAATGATAATATATATATTAGCAAAAATGGTGGGCGTAGAAGGTCTTGTGCTATTGCTCCCAGCAATTGTATCTTTAATATACAGAGAAAAAAGTGGTTTTTGTTTTCTGATAGTAAGTGCAGTGTTGATATTGATATATTTTTTACTGGGAAGAAAAGTTCCTAAGAACAAAAGAATATATGCAAAGGACGGATTAGTAATTGTTGGTGCGGCATGGATTTTATGGTCACTCTTTGGTGCTGTTCCATTTTATATAAGCGGAAGTATTCCAAATTATCTGGATGCATTTTTTGAAACAGTATCTGGCTTTACAACAACAGGTTCTACGATATTAACAGATATTGAAGTTCTTCCAATGGGAATGTCTTTCTGGAGAAGTCTGACACATTGGATTGGCGGAATGGGTGTTCTGGTCTTTGTTATGGTACTGACATCTCTTGATGATGATGATTCTATGCATTTAATGAGAGCAGAGGTTCCAGGTCCAGAAGCAGATAAGCTTGTGCCAAAGGCAAGATATACTGCAAGAATTTTATATGCAATGTATTTTGTATTGACAGCGGCAGAAGTTATATTTTTAATGTTCGGAGGAATGAATTTCTTTGATGCATTATTACACGCATTTAGTACTGCTGGAACAGGTGGCTTTTCCAATAAAAATAGCAGTGTTGCGTATTATGACAGTGCTTATATTGATGGTGTAATTACAGTGTTTATGATTTTATTCGGAGTTAATTTTAATTTATATTTTCTCCTTCGCCTAAGAAATTGGAAAGAAGCATTAAAAAACGAAGAGCTACATGCATATCTTGGAATTATTGCAGGCTCTATAGCTATTATTAGTTTAAATATTGTAGGAATGTATGGAAATATTTTACATGCATTCCGATATGCATCATTCCAGGTAGCATCAATTATCACTACAACAGGATTTTGTACAGCAAATTACAATCTGTGGCCAGAACTGTCTAAGACAATATTATTGTGTCTTATGATTATTGGTGCATGTGCCGGATCTACAGGCGGTGGAATTAAAGTTTCACGATTATTAATTATGTTAAAAAGCATAAAAAAACAAGTAAAAAACATGTTGCATCCAAAAGCAATTACGATTGTAAAAGTAAACGGAAAGAGAATAAATGAAAGTACCATGAAAGGTGTATATATTTATTTTATATGTTATATAATGATAACGATGGTATCAGTATTACTTGTCTCTATTAATAATTTTGATTTTGCAACAACATTCAGTTCTGTGCTTACAACATTAAATAATGTTGGTCCGGGTATTTCACAGATCGGTCCAGTTGAAAATTTCTACAAGTTTTCAGCATTATCTAAAATCGTTTTTTGCATGGATATGTTACTGGGAAGATTAGAAATATTCCCATATTTATTGTTATTATCGCCAGAACTTTGGAGAAGACGATTCTAATAGTAATTAAAAGACAGGCTTAAGTGGATAAAGACAGGAGAGAAGAAATGAAAAAAGGAAAATGGAAGCTGGTATCGGTAGTAGCAGTACTGATTCTGGCAGGATTATATTATTATATAGCATTACCGGCAATTAATATTCATGCAACAGAGATATGGATGTTCATGCTGATTGTAGTAGTTTTAATAGGAGCAGTTTATCTTGTAAAGAAAAAGCCTACAAAATTTGAAATGAAAAGATTATTAGGCTTTAAGATTATTGCTGGAATTTTGATTTTGCTTATCGCAATTTATTTGATTGGCAGTTTGTTGTCTTCGCCAATTATAAATGCAAAGAAATATCAGAAATTATTGAACGTAGAGACCGGAAAATTTACTACAGATGTAGAAGAATTATCATTTGATCAGATTCCTTTGTTAGATAAAGACTCTGCAACGATTCTTGGAAACCGTAAAATGGGAAGTATGGTGGATATGGTTTCACAGTTTGAGGTTGATGATCTTTATAGCCAGATTAACTATAAAGATCAGCCTGTTAGAGTATCTCCGCTTCGTTATGCAAGTTTAATTAAATGGTTTACGAATCAAAAAGAAGGAATTCCGGCATATATTCGTATCGATATGGCAACACAAAACACTGAGCTTGTCAAATTAAATGAAGGTATGAAGTATACGACCAGTGACCATTTTAACAGAAATATTTATCGTCATTTGCGTTTTAATTATCCGACTTATATTTTTAATGAATTAAGTTTTGAAGTAAATGATGAGGGAGTTCCATATTGGATCTGTCCTGTTAAACAATATAACATTGGGTTGTTTGGTGGCGTAACAGTAGGAAGGGTTGTGCTTTGTAACGCAATTACAGGAGAAACACAGGATTATGCAATAGAAGATGCACCAGAATGGATAGACCGTGCTTATTCTGCAGATTTACTTGTGGAATTATATAATTATCATGGAACTCTAAAGCATGGATATTTTAATAGTATTTTAGGACAGAAAGATTGTCTGATGACAACAAGTGGATATAATTATCTGGCAATTGATGATGATGTCTGGGTATATACTGGTGTAACATCTGTCAGCGGAGATCAATCTAATGTTGGTTTTGTTCTTATGAATCAGCGTACTATGGAAACAAAATTTTATGAAGTGGAAGGCGCAACAGAAGATTCGGCAATGTCTTCTGCTGAAGGGCAGGTACAGAATCTGAAATATAAGGCTACATTTCCGTTGCTTTTAAACATTTCCAGCGAGCCGACATATTTTATTGCATTAAAGGATGATGCCGGACTTGTAAAAAAATATGCGATGGTTAATGTTCAAAAATACCAAATTGTTGCAATAGGAGATACAGTAAGTGCCTGTGAAGAGGCATATGTTCAATTAATGTATGAAAATGGTATTAAAGTGAAAGATGAAAGCGTTAAAGAAACAGAAGTTCTTTCTGGGAAAATAACAAAAATCGTACAAGGCGTAGTAGATGGAAATTCTCATTACTATATGATGTTGGAAAAATCAGATGATATTTTTGATATTTCAGTTATAGATTATATTGATGTGATTAAATATAACGTTGGAGATGAAATTACATTGGAATATCAAGAAGGAAAGCAAACAAATACTGTAATCAATATTAAATAAAAATAACAATGAAAAATCCTGCAGGAAAAATTCTTGCAGGATTTTTTTGACCGATTAGCTGGTCATGATAAATTGTAATTCATTTTATCCGAAAGGATTAACATAAAACCTTATATGCCGGATCATCAATATTAGGAATGTCTTCTTTGGATGCACTTACACTTACAAAGAACTCAATGTTGTTTGTAGTAGCAATTTTATCCAGTTTCTGAAGAAAATCTGGAAGACTGTTAAGTGTAATATCTGCCTGTTTCAATGCTCCATCAATGAAAATCGTATCAATATCATGATTACCTGCAACCATACCATATAAGAATCCAACAAATTCTTCTAGTGTCTCGATATCTTTGTAATCATCCATACAAATTGCACGAACATTAAAGTCTACGCTGTATGTATCTCTGTGACTTTTTTTGATTAATACAACGTTACCGTTAGAAGTCTTAACCTTCTCGTTTGCAAGTTCAATGATCTGCTGTGTTTTTCCGCTACCTTTCGGACCTGTGATTAAATTTACCATGGCAATTCTCTCCTTTATGTAGAAAAATTTTTGAGTATTAATCTGCTCAAATCTCTTATAACTATTATACACCAAAGGGGTATTATGAACAACAAAAAAACAGAAAAGTTCAAAAAAATCTTGAAATATTTATCGACGAGTGGTATGCTTGTCTACAGTGTTGTAAAGCACTAAACTCAGGAGAGTCTCTTCAAAAAAATCTAAAGGAAGAGCGCCGAAGGTGTACGCAGCAATTTGCTGTTAATCTCTCAGGCAAAAGGATGGAGGAATATTAACATGTTTGAGCAAATCAACAACTTTATCACATGGTTTGATGGAGTCGTATGGGGACTTCCATTAATCATTCTAATCCTGATCACAGGATTTCTATTAACAGTTCGATTAGGTCTATTACAAGTACGACATCTCGGAAAAGCCTTAAAATTCATGGTGAAAAATGAAGAAGACGGACATGGAGAAGTAACAAGTTTTGGAGCTTTGTGTACTGCATTGTCAGCAACTATTGGAACCGGTAATATTGTCGGTGTAGCAACAGCAATTGCAGCCGGAGGACCCGGAGCATTGTTTTGGATGGTAGTTGCAGCCTTTTTTGGAATGGCTACAAAGTATGCAGAAGGCCTGCTGGCTATTAAATATCGTACGATAGATGAAAATGGTCATGTCCTGGGTGGACCATTTTACTATATCGAAAATGGTATGGGAAAACAGTGGAGATGGCTAGGTAAGATATTTGCCTTTTTCGGAGCAGGTGTTGGATTATTCGGAATCGGAACTTTTACACAGGTAAATGGTATTGCATCCGCAATTAAGAATTTCTTTGATCCGGATATGCTTCATACAGTTAATTTGTTTGGTGGAACATATTCTTGGGCAACAGTTATTTCATGCCTTGTGCTTACAGTTTGTGTAGGTTTGGTTGTAATCGGAGGAATCCAGCGTATTTCAAAAGTTTCACAGGTTGTTGTTCCATTTATGGCAGTATTATATGTGGTACTCGCTTTGATTATTATGGTTACACACATTACAGCTATTCCGGGTGCAATTGTGACAATAGTAAAATCAGCATTTACAGGAAGTGCACTTGCAGGTGGAGCAATGGGTACAATGGTTGTAGCAATGCAGAAAGGAATCGCAAGAGGTATCTTTTCAAATGAATCAGGTCTTGGTAGTGCACCAATCGCAGCAGCAGCAGCACAAACAAAAGAACCTGTACGTCAGGGACTTGTTTCCATGACAGGAACATTTATTGATACAATTGTAATCTGTACAATGACAGGTCTTTCTATTGTAATAACAGGAACCTGGAATACAGGTCTTGAAGGTGTCGAAATTACAACGGCTGCATTCCAGCAGGGCTTACCATTTCCACCTGTATTTGCATCCTTTGCATTAATGCTTTGTCTTGTGTTTTTTGCATTTACAACAATCCTTGGATGGGACTATTACGGTGAAAGATGTTTGGAATATTTGTTTAACCGTAACCAAAAAGCAGTGAAAACTTATCGCTGGTTATATATTTTATGTGTATTTTTCGGACCATATATGACAGTTGCAGCGGTATGGAATATCGCAGACATTTTCAATGCATTAATGGCATTTCCAAACTTAATTGCACTTTTAACATTAAGTGGAGTTGTTGTGAGGGAAACAAAAGACTATTTCAATCGAATGAATGCCTAGATAAATGACTTGACTTCTATATAAATAGTTCTTATAATAAAGAAGAATATTGCAAAAACGAAGATAAGAATTAGTAGAAGAAGAAAGTCTTACAGAGAACTGCCGGTTGGTGCGAGGCAGAAGATGGAATTCTTTGAACTCATCTTGGAGTTCTTCTGTTGAATCACCTAGTAGACAGAAGCGGGTATTCCCGTTATAGAATATAATGAGTGCATCTGACATGACATTATAGAGAGTGTTGGATGAATAAGAGTGGTACCACGGAAGTAAGCCTTTTCGTCTCTTGATGATGGAGATGAAAAGGCTTTTATTTTATATGAAAGGTAGGAATAATAATGTCACAGAAAATTGTGTACAATCACAAAGCCGTTGAGAAAAAATGGCGTGAAAAATGGGAAGAAAATCCGGTAAATCCTAGAATGGATGATAACGGAAATAAAAAGCAAAAATATTACTGTCTGGATATGTTCCCATATCCATCAGGAAATGGTCTTCATGTAGGACATTGGAGAGGATATGTAATCTCTGATGTATGGAGCCGCTATAAACTGCAGCAGGGATATTATATCGTTCATCCAATGGGTTGGGATGCATTTGGTCTCCCGGCAGAAAATTATGCAATTAAAATGGGAACTCATCCAGCAATATCAACAGAGGCAAATATTACAAATATCAAACGTCAGATCAATGAAATTGCTGCATTGTATGATTGGGACATGGAAGTAAATACAACAGATCCTAATTTCTACAAATGGACACAGTGGATTTTTGTTCAGATGTTCAAAAAAGGTTTGGCATATGAGAAGGAATTTCCAATCAACTGGTGTCCTTCATGTAAAACAGGTTTAGCAAATGAAGAAGTGGTTAATGGTAAGTGTGAGCGTTGTGGATCAGAGGTAACAAAGAAAAATCTGCGTCAGTGGATGCTGAAGATTACAGCTTATGCAGATCGTCTTCTGAATGATCTTGATAAACTCGATTGGCCTGAAAAAGTAAAGAAGATGCAGGCTGACTGGATTGGAAAATCTTACGGAGCAGAAGTTGATTTTCCAATTGATGGAAGAGACGAGAAAATCACTGTTTATACAACAAGACCAGATACTCTCCACGGAGCAACATTTATGGTACTTGCCCCAGAACATGAATTAGCTGCATCATTAGCTACACCTGAAACAAAAGAAGCAGTAGAGAAATACATTTATGACTCTTCTATGAAATCAAATGTAGATCGTATGCAGGACAAAGAAAAAACCGGAGTATTTACAGGAAGCTATGCAATTAATCCATTAAATGGAGCAAAGACACCAATCTGGTTGTCAGATTATGTTCTTGCAGATTATGGTACTGGTGCAATTATGTGTGTACCTGCACATGATGATCGTGATTTTGCATTTGCTACAAAATTTGGTATTCCAATTGTTCAGGTTATTGCAAAAGATGGACAAGAAATTGAAAATATGACAGAGGCATATACAGAGGCTGTTGGAACAATGATCAACTCTGGAGAATGGAATGGCATGGAATCAGCTGTGCTGAAAAAAGAAGCTCCACATGTCATTGAAGAGCGCGGTATCGGACGGGCTACTGTGAACTTCAAATTACGTGACTGGGTATTCTCACGTCAGCGCTATTGGGGAGAACCTATTCCGATCATCCACTGTCCAAAATGTGGTAACGTTCCAGTTCCAGAAGAAGAACTTCCACTTCGTTTGCCTGATGTAGAATCTTATGAACCTACAGGAACAGGTGAATCACCACTGGCAGCAATTGATGAGTGGGTAAACTGTAAGTGTCCTGTATGTGGTGCAGATTCAAAACGTGAAACAAACACTATGCCTCAGTGGGCAGGTTCGTCATGGTATTTCCTTCGTTATGTAGATAATCATAACGATAAAGAACTGGTTTCAAGAGAAAAAGCGGATGAAATGCTTCCGGTAGACATGTATATCGGAGGAGTAGAGCATGCTGTATTACACTTGTTATACTCCAGATTCTATACAAAATTCTTAAATGATATCGGAGTCGTTGATTTTGATGAACCTTTCCATAAATTATTTAACCAGGGAATGATCACAGGTAAGAATGGAATCAAAATGAGTAAATCAAAAGGTAATGTCGTATCACCAGATGACCTTGTGCGCGATTATGGATGTGACTCATTAAGAATGTATGAACTGTTTGTAGGACCACCTGAGTTAGATGCAGAATGGGATGATAGAGGAATCGATGGTGTAAACCGTTTCTTGAAACGTCTCTGGAATTTATTGATGGATAGTAAAGAAGCCAATGTTGAAGCTACAAAAGAGATGGTAAAACTCCGTCACAAACTTGTATATGATATTACATCTCGTCTTGAAACATTTAGCTTAAATACTGTTATTTCAGGATTTATGGAGTATAATAACAAATTTATCGATCTTGCCAAGAAAACAGGTGGAATTGACAAAGAAACATTAGAAACAATTGCTGTATTACTTTCACCATTTGCACCACATTTTGCAGAAGAAATGTGGGAGCAGCTCGGACATACAGAAACAATCTTCAAAGCAGGTTGGCCTGTATATGATGAAACAGAAATGGCAGACGACGAAATAGAAGTTCCTGTACAGATTAATGGAAAAACAAGAGCGGTTATTTCAATTCCGGCAGATGCATCTAAGGAAGACGCAATTGCAGCTGGTAAAGAAGCTGTTGCAGATAAATTGACAGGAACACTTGTAAAAGAAATTTATGTTCCTAAGAAAATCATTAACATTGTAATGAAATAAATAATAAAAACAGACAATACCTACAACTCTCACTTGTATAAAGTGAGAGTTGTTTTTATCTATAGAAATGCAAAGGTGTAACATAAGCCGAAAAATTGAATATAATCATCTTAAAAACTTCATAAATCTTGTCAAATACACCGAAAATGTAAAAAAACAATATTTTTTTTGCAAGAAAATGTTGAAGAAAAATCAAAAATCGTATACACTACTATTTAGTTAGTGAAAAATTGGAGGATACAAAGATGGCGGCGTACAAAAATTTAAGCGTAGAAGAATTAAAAGAATTAAAAACAAAGTTGGATGCAGAATTTGAAGAGGTAAAAGCCAGAGGATTGAATTTGGATATGTCTCGTGGTAAACCGTCTGCAGAACAGTTGAACCTGTCTATGGGAATGATGGATGTACTGACAAGTGATACCGATTTAATCTGTCAGGAAGGTGTTGATTGTAGAAACTATGGAGTATTAGATGGAATCACAGAAGCCAAACAGCTTCTTGCTGATATGATGGAAGTACCAAAACAAAATATTATCATCTTTGGAAATTCTAGCTTGAATGTTATGTATGATCAGATTGCACGTGCAATGACTCACGGAGTTCTTGGAAGTACACCATGGGCAAAATTAGACAGAGTAAAATTTCTTTGCCCTGTACCAGGATATGACAGACATTTTGCAATTACAGAACATTTCGGAATTGAGATGATTAATGTTCCTATGACTGCTACTGGTCCAGATATGGACATTGTAGAAAAGCTGGTTGCAGAAGATGATGCAATCAAGGGAATCTGGTGTGTACCAAAATATTCTAATCCACAAGGAATTACATATTCAGATGAAACGGTACGTCGTTTTGCAAGATTAAAACCAGCAGCAGAGGATTTCCGTATTTATTGGGATAATGCGTATGGTATTCATCATTTATATGAGGATAAACAGGATCAGCTGATTGAAATTTTGGAAGAGTGTGAGAAAGCAGGAAATCCAAACCTTGCATATAAATTCTCATCTACATCAAAAATCAGTTTTCCTGGATCAGGAATTGCTGCAATTGCTTCATCAGATGAAAATCTTGCAGAAATCCGCAAACAGATGCAGGTTCAGACAATTGGTCACGATAAGGTAAATCAGCTTCGTCATGCCAGATTCTTCGGAGATATTAATGGGATGGTAGAGCACATGAGAAAACATGCTGATATACTTCGTCCAAAATTTGATGCAGTACTTGAAACTCTTGATAGAGAACTTGGCGGATTAGAAATCGGATCATGGATCGCACCACGAGGCGGTTATTTTATCTCCTTTGATTCAATGGAGGGATGTGCAAAAGCAATTGTCGCTAAAGCAAAAGAAGCTGGTCTTGTTATGACCGGAGCAGGAGCAACATTCCCATATGGTAAAGATCCAAAAGATAGCAATATCCGTATTGCCCCTTCATACCCAACACTTGAAGATTTGAAAGTGGCCGCAGAAATCTTTGTATTGAGTGTTAAGATTGTCAGTGTTGATAAATTACTTGGCAATTTATAAAATATTGTTTTATCTCAGTCGAGAAGACTCCCACCTCTTCAGGTGGTGAGTAATAACAAATTTGTCTCAGTGGGAGTCCAATCTCCGACTGAGATAAACGCTCCGCGAGGATGCGCAGTGATTCTGATAGGAATATGTCAGCTTCGCTGACCAGAATCACGCGCCAAGTCTCACGGACGTTCGACTTGAATTATGTAAGCCAAATTTATTTATTGTTGAAAAGCAGTTCTTAAGTCGCAGAACTGCTTTTTCTTTATTTTATGATATTCTTTTAAAATAATGAAGAAAAGTGGTTAAGAATATGATAATATAAGAATATTGGAGGCACGATAATATGCTTAAGAGAAAAGAAATGAAAAAGCGTGCAAAGCAGGTTGTAAAGAAACACTATTGGCTGTTACTTATCCTTTGTCTTGGAATGGCACTGTTTGGCACCGAATTTTCATCTACATTAAATTTTGTTCGAACAGAACGAACAGAAATGGATAGCAACACAAAAGAAAATAAAAACGCTATTCAATATAATTCAAGATTAGCATTAGATGATATATTAAATGATGCATTAGATGGACATATTGATGAGGCCTATAGACTGGCAAATAATCTTAAATTAGAAGAAATTACGCAAAACAGTACAGTTCAAAAAGGAATTGTGCTTGGAAGAAGCAGGGGAATACTGGCTGATTTAGTAAATAATATTACTTCAGGTTATTTCCTTGTAGTATTGCTTAGTGCAATAGAAAGTCTTGGATTGTCAAAAAATATTATAATTGCACTTTTTATAATATTATCCGCTATTGTGCTATTTTTAGTATGGATGTTTATCAAAAATGTACTTCAGACAATTCTTAGAAGAATGGTTCTGGAATGCAGATTATACGATAAAGTACCTTTTCAAAGAATTTTATTTCTGGCAAAAGTAAAGAAATGGTGTAAAGTAGCGGCAACATTGGCGATGAAAGTATTATTTCAGACTCTTTGGGCATGCACTATTATCGGAGGCGTTATCAAACGATATTCGTATTATCTGGTTCCCTATATTGTAGCAGAAAATCCAGATATTGGTTGGAAAGAAGCAATTACATTATCTCGAAAAATGATGGGTGGATACAAGTGGGAATGCTTTAAATTAGAAATGTCTTTCTTATTATGGGATATGGCAGGCTTTTTGACATTAGGAATATCGGATTTGTTTTATACAAATGCATATAAGATTGCAACGTATACAGAGTTTTATATCCAAGTAAGACTTTTGGCAAAAAAGAATTGTGTTAAGGGAATAGAATTACTTAATGACTTATATTTATATGAAAAAGCGGATGCATTAACATTGGATGAGGCGTATATAGATGTTTTATTTATGGATTATTATTTGCCAAAGAAGACGGAGCATTTGAACGGAATTAAGGGATTTATGGCGCGAAATCTTGGAATTACACTTTATCCAAGAAAAGAAGAGCTTCAACTTGAGAAAATGCAATATGAGGATGCAAAATTCCGATTGATGCAGGATGCTTTGACAGGAAAAGGATATCCATCAAGATTGTTTCCTATTCCTGAAAAGGAAAAAGATGTAAAGGCCGGACATATTAACTATATGCGAAGATATTCACCAATCTCTTTGGTATTGATATTTTTTGTTTTTTGTGTCACAGGATGGGTGTGGGAAGTAAGCCTTCATTTGGTAGCAGACGGAACATTTGTAAATCGCGGAATGTTGCATGGACCATGGATTCCTATCTATGGGGCCGGAAGCTTATTGATTCTTACATTATTATATCGCTTGCGCAGGAAACCGATATTGGAGTTTACAGCAATTGTAATACTTTCGGGTGTAATTGAATATATGACATCGTATTATACAGAATGCTTGTTTAATGGGAAAAAATGGTGGGATTATCAAGGGTACTTTTTAAATCTAGATGGTAGAATTTGTGCAGAGGGTCTTTTAACTTTTGGTATAGGGGGAATGATTCTTGTATATCTGATAGCTCCAATGTTAGATAATTATTTAAGAAAAATGAAAACACAAATTGCAGTTCCATTATGTGTTATTCTTTTAAGTTTGTTTATGATAGATCAAGTATATTCTTTTATAAACCCGAATATCGGTCATGGAATTACCGATTATATCAGTAAAATATACATAGAAACGAATAGCTCAGCCAGAGGTTAAAAACTGACTGAGCTCATTTTATCTAAGCGGATACTCTAATAGATCGAGTACTGAGTTACGAATGATATAATTATAAGCGGCGTGAACCTCTTCACCTGAAAATGGTGTGTCCTGACAAATCCAGTATTTCAAAGAATCTGCTAATCCAAAAGTATAGAAACGAGCAATAGCCTCAATAGTAAGAATAGCCAGCTTGTCAGGGGCTTTTAATGGATATTTTGATAAAATTTGTAAGAATAAATGATAAATATAGTCGCTCATTAATTCTTCAAACGAATTCTGTCCTGTTATTTCGTATACTTTTTGATAAAAGGCATGGTCTTTTTCCAGGCAGTTGCATAATAAACGAAAGATATCTTCTTCCATATTATTATCAATCAATACTTGAATCTTATCTTTAATTTCTGTTTTTAATATCCATTCCAAAACTTCATATTTATCTTGAAAATGTTTATAAAAAGTAGGACGGATAACACCAGCTCCATCAGTGATCATTTTAATTGTAATTTTTTCAAAAGGAATCTGAAGAACCAGCTCTCTGAAGGATGCAGTAAGCAGGTCTTTAGTCAGTTCTTTCTTGTCTTCCATATCAAATAACTCTCCTTCGAAAATATCAAATTTCTAATAATTCAGCCCTTTAATGTTTTCATCTGAAACATAAGTATAACACATTTCTCTTAAAATAAAAATCCTGTTTTTTCAAAAATCAATTATAAAATGAGGATACAAATATTTCAAAATGTACCTTGATTTATAACAGTTTTAAGAAAATTGTCCTTTCTGTGTTACATATTTAAAGGACTGGATATTACATGTGGATAATATCTTCTGATACAATAGGCACATCAAGAAGAAGGGAGCGAAAATTGTGAGTCTACTAGAGATTATTCTGATTTCGATAGGGTTAACAATGGATGTTTTCGCATATGCTTTATTGAAAGGTGCGATGATGTCAGAAATCAGAAAAAAGAATTTATTGAAGATCTGCAGTATATTTACTTTTTGGCAGGTTATCAGTATGATACTGGGAAATCTGTTGACAAATATTCCTTTCACAGCAAAATTGGGAATGGATGTAGGTCATGATTCAAATGCATTTTCCGTTTTAATTTTTCTTGGTCTTGGAATCTATATGATTGTGAAAGCAATTAAAGAAAAACCAGTCGAAGAAAAAAAAGATGAGATAATTTCAGCAAAACAAATCATTGTATGGGCTTGTATTACAAGTATAGATGCCTTTATTGCAGGAATTGGGTTTGGCTTTCTAGAAACAGATTTCTTATTACTGGTATTTATTATTGGGATTGCCACAATATCAATGGTCATTATCGGTATGTATATTGGTTATTGGATGGGATGTCAGTTTAGAAGGACTGCTGTAACAATCGGGGGCTGTATTTTACTTTTTGGTGCTGTTGAATTTATTATTCGCACACTGTATTAATGTAAAAGTAATATTTTTAATTGGTTTTATACTAAAAGATAAAGGAAAGGTGAAAGAAATGGCGACAATTAAACATCAGGCAGCAAGAGCTGCATTTGGAGCTGCAGCAGACGTAACATTAAAATATTTGAATAAAGATCCTGAAAAGCGAGAGAAGAGTCTTTTGAAAATTGTAGATTTAACAGAGAGCTTCGCAAAAGATCGTTTCAAACCAGAATCATATGAGGCAGCAAAAGCAATGATTCGTGACAAGGACAGTAAATGGATGCAGTATGTTAATCGGATTTTTGACGAAGTAAGTCCAAATGTAATCAAAAAAACAGCAATGAATCTTGGATTTGAAGCAATGTTGAGCGGAACAAAGATTATGCATGAAATGCGCGAAAAATATCAGTGCAATATTCCATGGCTCCTTTTAATAGATCCAACAAGTGCTTGTAATTTACATTGTACCGGATGTTGGGCAGCTGAATATGGTCATACAATGTCTTTAACTTATGATGAACTGGACAGCATTATTACGCAAGGAAAAGAGTTAGGAATTTATCTCTATATGTATACAGGTGGAGAGCCGCTTGTGCGTAAAGCAGATATTATTAAATTATGCGAAAAACATAATGATTGTGCTTTCCATGCATTTACAAATGGTACTTTAGTCGATGATGCATTTTGTGAAGAAATGGATCGAGTTGGTAATCTTTCATTATCAATCAGTCTAGAAGGTTATGAAGAAGTAAATGATGGAAGACGTGGACAAGGTGTGTTTGATAAAGTTATGAAAGCCATGGATACTTTGAAAGCCCACGGACAAATATTCGGTACATCTATATGCTATACAAGAGCAAATATTGATACTGTTACATCCGATGAATTTCTTGATATGATTATCGACAAAGGGTGCCGTTATGCATGGTATTTCCATTATATGCCAGTTGGAAATGAGGCGGCAGTAGAATTACTTCCAACAAAAGAACAGAGAGAATATATGTATCATAGAATTAGAGAGATTCGAGGTAAAGAGGGCGGCAAACAGATTTTTGCATTTGATTTCCAAAATGATGGCGAATTTGTAGGCGGTTGTATCGCAGGTGGCCGTAACTACTGCCATATCAATCCAAACGGGGATGTTGAACCATGCGTATTTATTCATTATTCAGGTGCAAATATTAAAGAAGTAAGTCTTCTGGATGCATTGAGACAGCCATTATTTATGGCATATCGCGAGGGTCAGCCATTTAATAATAATCATCTTCGTCCATGTCCAATGCTGGAGAATCCGGAGAAGTTAAGAGAAATGGTAGAAAAGACAGGTGCAAAATCGACAGATATGCAGTCTCCTGAAAATGTAGAACATCTATGTGCAAAATGTGATGCTTATGCAGCAGAATGGAAAGAGAAGGCAGAAGAGCTTTGGAATAACAACAAAAAGTAATTTGAAAAATAAGCCTTTATAGAAAAAGAGAGCACTGATATCCGGATGTTTTAACTGGATATCAGTGCTCGTCTTTTAATATTGGATATTATTATTTATTCTTTTTTAACTCCTGCATTTTCATAGCACGAACTTTCAATGGAAGTCCGAATAATGTAATGAATCCATCTGCATCATGGTGATCATACAAATCACCTGTTGTAAAGCTTGCAAGAGACTCACTGTACAGAGAGTATGGAGATGTCTCACCGGCTTTGATGATATTACCTTTATACAGTTTGAATTTTACTTCTCCTGTTACATATTCTTGTGTAACATCCATGAATGCCTGGATAGCTTCACGAAGTGGCGTGAACCATTTTCCCTCGTATACGATCTGTGCAAATTTATTTCCAAGATCTTTCTTTACTTCATATGTAGCGCGGTCAAGAACAAGCTCTTCTAACTGCTCATGTGCAGCCATCAGGATTGTTCCACCCGGTGTCTCGTACACACCACGAGATTTCATACCTACAACTCGGTTCTCTACGATGTCGATGATACCGATACCATGTTTTCCACCGAGACAGTTGAGTTCTTTGATGATGTCAGAAACCTTCATTTCTTTACCGTTTACAGATTTTGGTACACCTGCCTCGAATGTCATAGTTACATATTCGCCCTCGTCCGGAGCTTTCTCTGGAGAAACTCCAAGTACAAGCAGGTCATCGTAATTTGGCTCATTAGCAGGGTCTTCAAGTTCCAGGCCTTCGTGACTGATGTGCCATAAGTTACGATCACGGCTGTAGCTGTGTTTTGCATCAAACGGAAGGTCGATACCATGCTGCTGGCAGTATGCAATTTCATCTTCACGAGACTGCATTGTCCAAACATCTGTCATTCTCCAAGGAGCGATAATTTTGATATCCGGAGCAAGTGCTTTGATACCAAGCTCGAAACGAATCTGGTCATTACCTTTACCTGTAGCACCGTGACAGATTGCAACAGCACCTTCTTTACGTGCAATCTCGACAAGTTTCTTAGCGATTGCAGGACGAGCCATAGATGTTCCGAGAAGATACTTGTTCTCATATACAGCACCGGCTTTTACGCAAGGTACGATATAGTTATCGCAGAAGTCATCTACGATATTTTCGATATATAATTTAGAAGCTCCGGATAATTTTGCGCGTTCTTCCAATCCATCCAATTCTTCGCCCTGTCCACAGTCGATGCAGCAGCAAATAACTTCATATCCGAAGTTCTCCTTTAACCAAGGGATAATAGCGGTCGTATCAAGACCACCAGAATATGCTAATACAACTTTTTCTTTACTCATTTTTCATTGCCTCCTAATGCTTCTTCAGTAAACTAAAATTTACTATACACCTATTTTTATATTTATGCAATAGGAAATGTTAAAAAATTCGTTTTATGCACATATTATACATGTAAATGTATATTTAATGACAGCAATAGCATGATTATACACTAGAACAAATAGATTTTTGACCTATGGGCACGATGCGAGATATTGTTCATAAAATTGTTCTATGATAAAATCATAAAAGGGAATAAAAAAGAAAGGGATAATACCTTATGAATAAAAAACTTGTGATTGGAATTTTAGCACATGTAGATGCAGGCAAAACAACGCTTTCAGAAAGCATGCTTTATCAAAGCGGTAGTATTCGAAAACTTGGACGAGTAGATAAAGGAGATGCTTTTTTAGATACATACGAACTGGAACGTGAAAGAGGGATTACAATATTTTCCAAACAGGCTCAGCTTTCCATTGATGATTTACAGATTACGCTGTTGGATACTCCGGGGCATGTGGATTTCTCTGCCGAGATGGAACGAACACTGCAAGTGTTGGATTATGCAATTCTTGTTATCAGCGGAGCTGACGGAGTGCAGGGACACACGGAAACCTTGTGGAAACTATTAGAACGTTATCACATTCCGATTTTCCTTTTTATCAATAAAATGGACCAGAACGGAACAGATGAAGCAGCATTAATGAACGAATTGAAAAAACGTCTGGATGAAAATTGCGTGGATTTTAGTCAGACAGATACAGACGAATTAAATGAATCCATCGCAATGTGCAGCGAAGCTTTGTTGGAACAATACTTGGAAAGCGGAGAAATTGAGGATACACAAATCAGAAATTTAATCCGAAAAAGAAATTTATTTCCATGTTATTTCGGCTCAGCATTGAAAGTAACCGGTGTAGATGAATTTATGCGGGGAATTATGAATTATACAGAAGTAACTACTGAATCAGAGGAAGCCAAATTCGGTGCGAAAGTATATAAGATCAGCAGAGACGATCAGGGAAACCGGCTTACCTATATTAAAGTGACCAGCGGATGTCTAAAAGTAAAAGACCTATTATCGGGGCGGGATAGACGAAAAGAAAAAGACTGGGAAGAAAAAATCAATCAGATTCGAATCTATTCTGGTGCAAAGTTTGAAACTGTAAATCAGGCAGAACGGGGGATGATTTGTGCGGTTACCGGACTTAGTCAGACCTATCCCGGAGAGGGACTGGGAATTGAAAGGGACTCGGATATTCCGATTCTGGAACCGGTACTTACATATCAGATTCAACTTCCAGAGGACTGTGAAGTACATTCCATGCTTGAAAAACTCCGTCAGTTGGAGGAAGAAGAACCTCTTTTACACATTATATGGAATGAAAAACTTGGAGAGATTTATGCACAGATCATGGGTGAAGTTCAGATAGAAGTATTAAAAAGCCTCATCTGGGAGCGCTTTCATGTACGCATCGAATTTGGCAAGGGAAACATAGTATATAAGGAAACAATCCGTCAGCCAGTAGAAGGCGTTGGTCATTTTGAACCATTGAGACATTATGCAGAAGTGCATCTATTATTGGAACCGGCAGAGGCCGGAACCGGACTTCATTTTTTCAGCAATTGTAGTCAGGATACATTGGATTTGAACTGGCAACGTTTGATTTTGACTCATTTGGAAGAAAAAGAACATTGCGGCGTGCTTACCGGCTCTGCAATTACGGATATGCACATTACATTAACCACCGGAAAAGCACACCAGAAGCATACCGAGGGTGGTGACTTCCGTCAGGCAACGTATCGTGCAGTACGTCAAGGACTCAAGAAAGCCGAAAGCATTTTGCTTGAACCATATTATAGCTATCGTTTGGAAGTACCTGCCGATATGGTCGGTCGTGCAATGACAGATATCCAACGTATGAACGGAAGCTTTGATACCCCGCTTCAGGATGGGGAGAGTGCTATTCTGACAGGGAGTGCGCCTGTTGTGACTATGCGGGACTATCAGACAGAAGTGATCAGTTATACAAAAGGGCGTGGCCGTTTATCTTGTATTTTGGAAGGATATAAACCATGTCACAATCAAGAAGAAGTAGTAAAAGAAGTTGGATATGATTCAGAACGAGATCTGGACAATCCGACCGGTTCAGTATTTTGCGCACATGGAGCCGGGTTTGTTGTAAAATGGGATGAAGTAGAAAATTATATGCATCTGCAAAGCACTCTGGAATCAAAGAAAACGGTTGATGAAGAATTTGTTTTCCCGACTGCGGCGGCACGTCGTGCATCGACATATCTGGAAATGACAGAAGAAGATCAAAAAGAGCTTGATGCGATGGTAGAAGCTTCACAACGTAAAAGAGAAGCGGCACGGAAAAGTTATGCTTATCGAAAAGATTTTTCAAATGAGAAAATAGCAGTAAATGGCAGTACAAAATCGTATTCTAATAAGAAGAAACAAAAGGAATATTTATTAGTAGATGGATACAATATTATATTTGCATGGGAAGAACTCAATGAACTGGCACAAGTAAATATGGATGCTGCCAGAGGGTGTTTACAAGATGTGTTGTGCAATTATCAAGGAATCAAAAAATGTGAATTGATATTAGTATTTGATGCTTATAAAGTAGAAGGTTTTTCTGGTGAAATACAGAAATATCATAATATACATGTTGTATATACAAAAGAAGCTGAAACTGCAGATCAATATATTGAGAAAGTAGCTCATGAAATTGGAAGAAAATATCTCGTCACCGTTGCTACTTCAGATGGCACAGAACAAGTGATTATAAGAGGACAAGGCTGCCATCTTCTGTCTGCGAAAGAGTTAAAAGAAGAGGTTGAATTTGCTAATAAGGAATTAAGACAATATTATTCTGAAGATACATCACTCGAGAGAAACTATTTGTTTCAATATCTGGATAAAGATATAGCCAGGCAAATGGAAGAGGTTCGATTGGGAATCAATATTTCAGAGCAAAAAAAGAAAAAATAATACAACTACTTGACAAATAGCGAAATGTGAGTAAGAATTTGTAAGAGTAGAGTTTAACAGAGTAAAGCGCAAAAGAAGTAGAATATAATATAGAAGGAATGGATGGTGGGAATCCACAAACGGAGAATTGGTATGGATAGAAAGCAAATACTGGATGAGAAAAATCGAATCGTAATTAAAGTCGGGACAACAACAATTACCTATGAAGAAACAGGCAATATAAACCTGGATAAATTGGAAAAATTTGTAAGAATATTAATTAATTTGAGGAATAAAGGGAAAGAAGTAATCGTTGTATCTTCCGGTGCAGTCGGAGTTGGTCGAAAGGCCCTTGGTATGGAACACAAGCCTGAAACGGAGGCAGCAAAGCAAGCTTGTGCGGCAGTAGGACAAGGAAGATTAATGATGATTTATGAAAAATTATTTAACGAATATAGCCAACTGACAGCACAGGTTCTATTGACGAAAGAATCTATCACAAATAAAGAATGTCGAAAGAATGCAAGGCAGACTTTTGATGAATTACTTCGAATGAATGTTGTACCAATTGTAAATGAAAATGATGCTATTTCAGTAGATGAGCTGGCATATGGTAATTTTGGAGATAACGACACGCTTGCAGCAAATGTAGCGGAACTTGTTGATGCGGATTTATTAATTCTTATGTCTGATATTGAGGGCATGTATACAGCGGATCCAAAAAAGAATCAAAATGCAAGGTTTATTCATACAGTAGTTGAAATTGATGAGTCATTGGAAGCAATGGCAGGAGGTTCTGCAAGTGATTTTGGAACTGGGGGTATGATGACAAAGGTGAATGCAGCTAAAATTGCAACCAGTGCCGGAGCAGATATGATTATTGCAAATGGGGATAATATTTATGCAATTAATGATATTATGGCAGGGAAAAAAATAGGAACTCTTTTTCTTTCAAAAGAGCATGGAAAACTGATGGAAAATGAACTAGCTCCAGAAAGGGCGAAGTTTCGTCGGCAAGTAAAGAATCTTAAGAAATCAGAAGGAAAGTCAGAGGAGCATAAAACTACAGAGTTCATTCAAAACGAAGAGCACATGGGAGGTAATTATGGAAAATTATATGGAAATACTTGGTAGACGTGCAAAATCTGCATCAAGAGAAGGGGCTAAATTAGGAACAGATGCAAAAAACCGAGGACTCATTACTGTAGCTGAAGAACTGATTCGACAAAAAGCATATTTGTTGGAAGAAAATACAAAAGATGTAGAAGCTGCAAAAGAAAAAGGCGTAAAAGAATCTTTAATAGATCGTTTGCAGTTAACTGAATCGAGAATAGAAGCAATGGCAGAAGGTTTGTGCCAGGTTGCAGCATTAGAAGATCCTATCGGAGAGGTTTTGGGCATGAAAACACGACCAAATGGACTTCAAATTGGAAAGAAAAGAGTGCCTCTTGGAGTTGTCGGAATTATTTATGAATCCCGGCCAAATGTGACAGCTGATGCATTTGGTTTATGCTTTAAAACTGGAAATGCAGTGATTCTTCGAGGTGGAAGTGATGCAATCCATTCGAATCTCGCAATTGTAAAGGTAATTAAAGAAGGCTTGATGAAAGAAAAACTGCCACAGGATTTGATTTTGCTTGTTGAAGATACAAGTCGAGAAGTTGTTTCAGATATGATGAAATTACATGGTCTGATCGATGTATTAATTCCTCGTGGTGGTGCCGGATTAATAGCAAATGTTGTTAATAACAGCACTGTTCCTGTTATCGAAACAGGAACAGGAAATTGTCATATATATGTAGATGAGAGTGCTGATTTAAATATGGCGACAGAAATCATTGAAAATGCAAAAACTCAGAGAATGGGTGTGTGTAATGCATGTGAATCACTTGTGATTCATGAGAAAGTTGCAGAACTTGCTGTCCCACAAATTGTGCAGTGCCTGAAAAATCATGGTGTTGAAGTGCGTGGAGATGAGCGTGCACAAAAAATCAGTGATGATATTTGGCCGGCGACAGAAGAAGATTGGGGAACAGAATATCTGGATGCTATCATTTCAATGAAGATTGTGGATTCAATGGATCAGGCAATTGAACATATAAACCGCTACAATACAGGACATTCAGAATCAATCATTACGCAAAATTATGAACATGCTTTACAATTCCAAAATGAAATTGATGCCGCAGCTGTTTATGTAAATGCATCTACAAGATTTACAGATGGATTTGAGTTTGGGTTTGGAGCAGAAATTGGAATTAGCACGCAAAAATTGCATGCACGCGGACCTATGGGATTAGAAGCATTAACTACAACAAAATATATTATTTTCGGAAATGGACAAATTCGAAAATAACGAAAAAAAGGGGGAAAGTTGGATTTATTGATTAGTCATTATATATAAAACAATAAATCTGATTTTTCCCCTTGCATATTATACATAGCAGGTGTATACTTATGCATAAATTCAAAATAAATATGCATATAATAATGTTTTCATTTGCTTGGAAATGAGGCGAGAGATAAATATCTGAACATTATAGGATAAAGGAAGGAAGGTTGATTCATGATAAAAGTAGGAATTATTGGTGCAACAGGATACGCAGGGGGAGAATTAGTTCGAATTTTAACAGGACATAAAGAAGCAGAAATTAAATGGTTTGGTTCAAGAAGTTACATAGATCGAAAATATGCATCTGTATATCAGAATATGTTTCAGATTGTTGATGCAACCTGCATGGATGATAATATGGAGGAACTTGCAAACCAGGTCGATGTCATTTTTACAGCAACACCGCAAGGCTTATGTGCATCATTAGTAAATGAAAACATACTTTCAAAGGTAAAAATTATTGATTTAAGTGCAGATTTCCGAATCAAAGATGTTGCTACATATGAAAAATGGTATGGAATCGAGCATAAAAGTCCGCAATTTATTGAAGAAGCTGTATATGGACTTTGTGAAATTAATCGAGAAGACGTTAAAAATGCAAGATTGGTAGCAAATCCAGGGTGTTACACAACATGTTCCATTTTAACTGCCTACCCACTGGCAAAAGAGGGCATTATTGATATGAGCACATTAATCATAGATGCAAAATCAGGTACATCCGGTGCAGGAAGAAGCGCAAAAGTTGCAAATCTGTATTGTGAAGTTAATGAAAATATGAAAGCCTATGGCGTTGCCACACATAGACATACACCTGAGATTGAAGAACAACTTGGATATGCATCTGGTGAGAATGTTGTCTTGAATTTCACACCGCATCTTGTTCCAATGAATCGTGGGATTCTTGCAACAGAGTATGCAAAATTAACGAAAGATGTAACTTATGATGAAGTGAAGGCAATATATGATAAATATTATGCAAATGAAAAGTTTATCCGAGTGTTGGAAAAAAATGTATGCCCTGAAACAAAATGGGTAGAAGGAAGCAATTATGTAGATATTAATTTCAAAATCGATCCGCGAACAAACAGAATTATTATGATGGGAGCAATAGATAATCTGGTAAAGGGAGCCGCTGGACAGGCGGTTCAGAATATGAACCTGATGTTTGGTTTAAAAGAGTCAGAAGGACTGGAACTTGTTCCAATGTTTCCATAGGAGGTACGAAGATGACGATCCGCACAATGACAATAGAAGATTTTGAGCAGGTTCATGCACTTTGGATGACAATTAAAGGTTTTGGAATACGAAGTATTGATGATTCAAAAGAAGGGGTAGAACGTTTTTTAAAACGTAACCCGACTACAAGTGTCGTAGCAGAAATAGATAACAAAATCGTGGGTAGTATTTTATGCGGGCACGATGGACGACGTGGTTGTCTTTATCATGTTTGCGTGGATGAAAAATATCGTCGCCACGGTATTGGAAAAGCAATGGTTGTATATGCTATGCAGGCTTTAAAAAGGGAGAAGATTAATAAAGTTTCATTGATCGCATTTACTGTTAATGATATCGGAAATGCGTTCTGGAATACAATAGAATGGACTGAACGAAAAGATTTAAATTATTATGAATTTGTATTAAATGAAGAAAATATAACGGCATTCAATGAACAGTAAATGCACTTATATATGAGGAGGAAGACACATGAAGATTATAGATGGCGGTGTAACATCTGCAAAAGGGTTTGAAGCAGCTTCTGCAGCAGCAGGAATTAAATATCAGGGAAGAACAGACATGGCTATGATCTATAGTAAAAAACCATGTAAAACAGCAGGTGCATTTACAACAAATCTGGTAAAGGCAGCTCCAGTTATCTGGGATAAAACGGTTGTGGAAAGCGGTGTAAAATCACATGTTGTTGTTGTCAATTCAGGAATTGCAAATGCATGTACCGGCGAAGAAGGTCTTCGCTATTGCAGTGAAACGGCTAAAAAAGCAGCAGAAGTTATGGGCGTAGATGCAAATGGAGTTCTAATTGGTTCTACCGGTGTTATAGGAATGCAGATGCCGATGGATAAAGTAACTGCGGGAATTGAAAAACTTGCAGATACAAAACAGGCGACTCGAGAGGCAGGACATTTGGCAGCAAAAGCAATTATGACGACAGATACAAAAGAAAAAGAGATTGCTGTTACAATTGAAATTGGTGGAAAAACAGTCACAGTCGGTGGCATGGCAAAAGGTTCTGGTATGATTCATCCGAATATGTGTACAATGCTTTCTTACATTACAACAGACGCCGCAATTACAAAAAAAGCTCTGGTAAAGGCATTAAAGGCAGATGTAAAAGATACCTACAATATGATTTCTGTAGATGGAGATACATCTACAAATGATACCGTTCTTGTACTTGCAAATGGAATGGCAAAGAATCCAAAAATCCATTGTGGTACAGCAGAGTATCAGTTGTTTTTAGAAGCTCTTCATTTTGTAAATGAAACCCTTGCAAAGAAAATGGCCGGTGATGGAGAAGGTGCCACAGCATTATTTGAAGTCAAAATAGTTGGTGCAAAATCAAAAAAACAGGCAAAGGTACTTGCAAAATCTGTTGTATGTTCCAATCTGACCAAAACAGCTATTGCAGGACATGATGCAAACTGGGGAAGAATCTTATGTGCAATGGGATATTCCGGTGAAAATTTTGAACAGGATAAGGTTGACTTGTTTTTTGAAAGTGCGGCAGGAAAAATTCAGCTTATCAAGGATGGCGTAGGACTTGATTTTGATGAAGAAAAAGCGACCATGATTCTTTCTGAGCCGGAAGTAACCGCAATTGCAGACTTAAAAGAAGGAAATGAACAGGCAACAGCCTGGGGCTGTGATTTAACGCATGGTTACATAGACATCAATGCAGATTACAGAAGCTAAAAGGAGAAAAATCATTATGAATGAAAATATGAATCAATATTTGGAAAAAGCAAACGTATTAATTGAAGCACTTCCATACATCCAACGTTTTAGCCGTAAGATCATTGTTATTAAGTATGGCGGAAGTGCAATGGTAGATGAAGAGTTAAAAAAGAAAGTAATTGAAGATGTTACACTTTTAAAATTAGTTGGTTTCAAACCAATCATCGTACATGGTGGTGGGAAAGAAATCAGTAAATGGGTCGGAAAAGTAGGAATGGAGCCTAAGTTTATCAATGGATTGCGTGTGACAGATGAAGATACAATGGAAGTGGCTGAAATGGTTCTTGGAAAAGTAAATAAAAGCCTTGTTCAGCTTGTCGAAGAACTTGGTGTACGTGCAATTGGAATCAGTGGTAAAGATGGCAGCCTGTTAAAAGTAGAAAAGAAATATTCAAATGGAGAAGATATTGGATTTGTAGGTGATGTTAAAGAAGTAAATGCTGATATCTTATATGACCTTTTAGAAAAAGATTTTCTTCCAATCATCTGTCCGATTGGTCTGGATGATGAATACAATACGTATAACATTAATGCTGATGATGCTGCATGTGCAATAGCTCGTGCTGTCAAAGCGGAAAAACTGGCATTTTTAACAGATATTGAAGGTGTTTATAAAAATCCTGAGGATCCTAAAACATTGATATCTGAATTAACAGTAAGTGAAGCAAAAAAATTAATCTCTGATGGGTATATCGGAGGCGGTATGCTTCCAAAATTAAATAACTGTATTGAAGCAATTGAAAATGGTGTATCCAGAGTACATATTTTAGATGGAAGAATCCCACATTGCGTTCTTCTTGAGATATTTACGAATAAAGGAATTGGTACAGCTATTTTGGATGAGGAGGAAAGCAAGTATTATCATGGTGAACAATAAAATAACAGAAGCGGAAGAAAATCTTTTACATGTATATAATCGTTTTCCAATCGTATTAGATCACGGAGAAGACGTTTATTTATATGATGCAGAGGGTAAAAAATATCTAGATTTTGCTGCCGGGATTGCAGTTTGTGGTCTTGGATATAGTAATAAAGAATTGAAAGATGCCTTAAAAAAACAAATAGATTTGTTATGTCATACGTCTAACTTATATTTCCATGAAAGTTGTGGTGAAGCTGCAAAAAAATTAAATGAAATTTCCGGAATGGATCGTGTGTTTTTCACTAACAGTGGAACAGAGGCAATTGAAGGAGCTTTAAAATCCGCACGAAAATATGCATATACAAAAGAATCAGGAAGATATGAAATCATAGCAATGCAGAATTCTTTCCATGGACGTTCCATAGGAGCAGTTTCAGTGACAGGGACTAAACATTATCGTGCCCCATTTGAGCCCTTGCTTCCAGGTGTTAAATTTGCAGAATATAACAATCTGGAAAGCGTTAAAGCTTTGGTAAATGATAAAACATGTGCGATCATTCTTGAACCACTGCAAGGAGAAGGCGGAATTTACCCAGCGACAAAAGAATTTATGGAGGGTATCCGTGAAATTTGTAATAAGAATGATATTTTGATGATCTGCGATGAAATTCAATGCGGAATGGCAAGAACAGGATATATGTTTGCATGGCAGGAGTACAATATTAAACCTGATATCATGACAATGGCGAAAGCAATTGGAAACGGAATACCGGTAGGAGCATTTGCTATGACTGAGGAAATTGCAAAATACTCCATGGAAGCAGGAGATCATGGCTCTACTTATGGCGGAAATCCACTTGCCTGTACAGCTGTAAAAACAGTTATTGATATTTTCCAGAAAGAACAGATTGTTGATCACGTGAAGGAAATGGGAGAATATCTTTCAACTTGTCTGGAAAAATTAGTCCAAAAATATGACTTTGTAAAAGAATGCAGAGGAAAGGGATTGATTCAGGGGATTGAATTAACAAGACCAGCCGGAGATATAATAACAAAAGCTCACGAAGCCGGACTATTGATCATTACAGCAAAGGGAAATACAATTCGTTTTGTACCGCCTCTTATAATTACAAAAGAACAGATAGATGAAATGATTGAAAAATTAGAAATTGCATTTGCTTAATAGTGCATAAAAACCAATTATCAGGACATACCATGTAAGAAAGAAGATAGTGGAGGTATGTTTTTGATGATTGGTTTTTTAATTGCGTTATTGTCGGGAGCTTTAATGAGTGTACAAGGGGTATTTAACACCAAAGTAACGGAAACTACAGGAATGTGGGTTTCTAATGCATGGGTGCAATTAACAGCATTTCTTGTATGTATTCTTGGCTGGTTTATTGCAGGAAGGGATGATATTCTGTCAATTGGAAAGGTTGAGCCTAGATATCTGTTACTTGGAGGTGTGATTGGAGCAGGTATAACATTGACAGTTATAAAAAGTGTGGATGCATTAGGCCCGGCTAAGGCAGCACTTCTGATTGTAATCGCACAATTGTTCGTTGCATATTTAATAGAATTATTTGGACTGTTTGGGGTAGATAAAGAACCCTTCAGCTGGCGGAAAATAGGAGGATTAGTTTTAGCTTTGATAGGAATTTCTATTTTTCAATGGAAATAAAAATGAAAATGCTATTGTAATTTGTTTTCTGATTAGATACAATATTACTATCTGACATAAAGGGGCTTACGGCATTAACGTAAGGAGAATATATGAAAGTCAGAAATTTATGGAAACGACAATTACTAATTACTTTCTGTTTATTTGTATTCTGTTTTGGAACGGGATGTGGGCAAAAAGGAGAAGCTTTTCAAGAAGTTACACTTCAAGAGACAGAACAATCTTTAAATGAAACTGAAAAGAATAAGGAAACAGAAGAAATTCATGACACGACAAAAACTACATCTGTTTATGTCTATGTATGTGGTGCTGTAAATAACACGGGAGTGTATGAATTAAAAAAAGATGCCCGCATATATGAAGCAATTGAATGTGCGGGTGGATTACGTGAGGATGCAGCACTTTCTGCAGTCAATCAGGCAGAGTATGTAAGTGACGGACAACAGATTTATATTCCGACACAGGAAGAGTATAATGCAGGTGGTTTTTCTGAAGCGATGGTTTCATCATCGGCGGATTCTTCTGATGGAAAAGTACATCTGAATACTGCGACAAAAGATGAGCTAAAAACTTTATCCGGCATTGGAGAATCCAGAGCCGAAAGCATTTTGGCATATCGGGATTCACATGGTGCTTTTCAGAGTATTGAAGAGTTGATGAATGTAGAGGGAATCAAGGAAGGCATCTATCAAAAAATTAAAGATCAGATAGCATTATAGAAAACAGGATAATAATATATTTTGCAATATATGAAAGTGGAATAAGACAGGAAGTAAAAGGAAAGAGTAGAAGTAGAATGAGCAAGAAAAAAATCTTAGTAGTTGATGACGAAAAGTTAATTGTAAAAGGAATCCGTTTTAGCCTGGAACAGGATGGAATGGAAGTGGATTGTGCATATGATGGTGTAGAGGCACTAGAATATGCGAAAAATTGTGAATATGATCTGGTTCTGCTGGATGTAATGCTTCCGAAGCTTGATGGATTTCAAGTATGTCAGCAGATTCGTGAATTTTCGGATATGCCGATTGTTATGCTGACTGCAAAAAGTGAAGACATGGATAAAATTCTTGGGTTAGAATATGGTGCTGATGATTATATTACAAAACCATTTAATATTCTGGAAGTAAAAGCAAGAATTAAAGCCATTATGCGACGGACATCAAAAAGAGAAGAACCTGCTCCGAAAACTTTATTAGTAAAGGGAACTATGAAAATAGATTGCGAAAGCAGAAGAGTATTTATCGGTGAACGCGAGATTAATCTTACCGCAAAAGAATTTGATGTGTTAGAATTACTCGCTATGAATCCAAATAAAGTATACAGTAGGGAAAATTTATTAAACTTAATTTGGGGAGCAGATTATCCGGGAGATGCAAGAACAGTAGATGTACATATCCGTAGACTACGTGAGAAGATTGAAAAGAATCCAAGCGAGCCGCAATACGTACATACAAAGTGGGGAGTTGGTTATTATTTCCAAGGGTAAATTTCGAAACAAACTAAAAGAAAAAGTAATAAAAAGTCTGAGATTTCGTATTATTCTAATCATTGTATGTGCAGGTCTTATACCATGTACAGTCGCACATATAGCGATTATTAAGGCATACGAATCGCGTGCAGTATCTCTGCGAACAGCAGAGATACAGAATCAATGCACGATTCTTTGTGATCAATTGAACAATTATAATTATCTTGAGGATAATTCATCCGAAGTAATCAATGCAAATTTAACCCAGCTTACCAATATTTATAATGGACGAGTTATGCTTGTAAACGCAGAATTAAAAGTCATGACGGATACATATGCTTTGGATGAGGGAAAAACGATTGTATCAGAAAATGTAATTCGTTGTTTAAAAGGTGAAAGTACAAATTACTATGATAAAAAAAATCATTTTATAGAGGTGACATCTCCGATTACAGATAAAAATACCGGGAAAGCCGTTGGAGTGATACTTGCAAGTGTTTCTACGGATTCAATCGAGGATAGCTTGCATATCTTTCATACAAAAGGCGGTGCAATCATTGGAATGATTATGACAATTGTTATTGCATTGGCAATTTTACTGGCCGATTGTATCGTAAGACCGCTCAGAAAAATTGCAGCTGATATTGAAGGGGTAACAGAAGGATATGTTGTAGAGGTACTGCATGAAAATACATTTACAGAAACAAAGAATATTTCAGATGCTTTTAATAAAATGTTAGGTCGGATGAAGGTACTTGATGATTCAAGAGAAGAGTTTGTATCTAATGTCTCACATGAATTAAAAACTCCATTGGCATCAATGAAAGTGCTGGCAGATTCTCTTGTTACACAGGATCAAGTTCCAATCGAGCTGTATCAGGAATTTATGGGAGATATTGCAAAAGAGATCGATCGTGAAAATGATATTATAAACGATCTTTTAACCCTGGTTAAAATGGACAAAACAGCACAGAATTTAAACATTTCGCAAGTAAACGTAAATGATCTGCTTGAATTGATTTTGAAAAGGCTTCGACCAATTGCTGAAAAGAAGCAGATTGAGATTGTTTTGGAAAGTTTTCGTCCAGTAACGGCAGAAATTGATGAAGTGAAGATGACACTTGCGATATCCAATCTGGTAGAAAATGCAATTAAGTATAATCACGATGAAGGCTGGGTTCATGTTTCATTGAATGCAGACCACAAATATTTTTATGTAAAGGTATCAGATTCAGGCATTGGAATTCCAAAAGAAGATCAAGATCATATTTTTGAAAGATTTTATCGTGTAGATAAGTCTCATTCCAGAGAGATTGGGGGAACAGGCCTTGGTCTTGCAATTACAAGAAATGCTGTCATTATGCATCGTGGGTCAATCAAAGTTTACAGTGAGCCAGAAGAAGGTACAACATTTACGGTTCGAATTCCACTTATATATGTATCTACTTGATAGATGTAAACATTGGCAGGGAGGATTTTATGTTGAAAAAAAGTAAGGTATATATCACAGTTCTCCTGTTTGTTTTATGTATGTTGTGCGGATGTGCTAAACGTACAGAAGTAAAAAATGATGATTCGTTCATATACAGCGTAAACGGAGAAAGAAACGGATTAGTAAAAATCAATTATGATTTTCGAGGAAAAACGACGGAAGAGCAAGTGAACAATGTTATAAAAGAATTACAAAAACCGGCTGAAGAGATTAATTATTCCACTACAATTCCGAAACAAATAAAAATACAACAATGTGAAATCAGACATATGATCGTATATATAGATTTGAATGATGCATATTTGAAATTACCTGTTGTAGAGCAAAAATTAATTCTTGCATCAATGACACAGTCTATCGTAAAAATTCCTAAAATCAGTGCTATTTACGTTACAGTGGATGGAGAAGAATTGAAAGATGATGAAGGAAATCCAGCTGGAATTATAAATGAAGATGATTTTGTTCAAAATAACGGAAGTTCATTGAGTTCATATGAAGAAACAGAGCTCGCATTATATTTCGCAAATGAATCCGGTGATAAGCTTGTAAAACAAAATGTACAGGTGAAATATAGTACAAATACTTCAAAAGAAAAACTGATTGTAGAGAAATTGATGCATGGTCCTCAGGATGAGAGTGTGCATCCAACAATATCTTCTACTTGTACACTATTAAGCGTGACAGTAAAAGATAATATTTGCTATGTGAATTTTGATTCAGAATTTCTGGCAAGTGCTCATGACATAAAACCGGAAATAACAATTTATTCCATTGTAAATTCGCTGATTGAGGGAACAGCGGTAAATAAGGTGCAAATTATGGTGAATGGTGAAAAAAATGTTTTATACATGAATACAATTGATTTATCTCAGCCATTACAACAGGATTTGGACTTAATACAACATGCGGAAGAATAAAAATGTTCAAAAGGCCCTGCTGTCTTTTAGCGATAGCGATTCTTTTAATTCAACTTGTTTTGGTAGGATGGTTTCAAATATCCAGAGATTTGAAACCATCCTATTTAGAACAAAATTATCTGGAAAATGAAAATGTAATAATTAAAGGGAACGTATATGATGTAGACAAACTTACTTCTTATTCTGTTTATTATCTAAAAGATATACAAGTATATCGGAAAAGCACCTGGGTAAAAATAAACCGTGAAAGAGTTCTTGTGAATGTAAAGGATTCTGATTCAATTATGGTTGGAAATATTATTCAGGCAGCTGGGAAAATATATTTTTTTCAAGAAAACCGGAATCCCGGAAATTTTAATCAAAAATTCTATTATCAAAAACAACATATCCATGCACAAATATGGTCTACTCAAATCCAAATAAATAATCAAAAAACTGATTTGTTAAAAGAGAATCTGTTTGAAATCAGAGAATCTATAAAAAATATGTTATTGCATAGTCTTGGAAAAGATGCCGGAAACAGTATGGCAGCAATATTACTTGGGGACAAAAAAGATTTAGATCAAACTATAAAACAATTATATCAAAAAGGGGGAATTGGACACATTCTTGCAATATCCGGTTTGCATATGTCTTTTATAGGAATCGGGATGTATCAAGTGTTAAGAAAAATAGGACTCGGTTTTTCGGCTTCGGGAATAATCGGAATATTCTTTTTGCTTTTATATACGATGATGATTGGAATCGGAGTATCTAGTCTTCGAGCTATCATTATGTACATTATACGAATGGGAGCAGAAATTTTAGGAAGAGATTACGATTTACTAACTTCTCTGTCAATTGCTACTGTAATAATTGTTTTATGGCAGCCGTTATATTTGTTTGATGCAGGTTTTTTATTTTCATTTGGTGCAGTTTTAGCGATGATATTAATAAATACGCTTTTTGAACAAACTTCATGCATACCTAAAATATTCTGTCCTGGAATTGCGATTCAAGTAATGCTTCTTCCAATGACAATGTATTTCTATTTTGAAATTCCTACATGGTCAGTGCTGACAAATATAATTGTAATTCCTTGTATGTCGATTTTAATTGGAGTTGGGATTGTAGGCATATTATTTTTATTCATTTTTTATCCAATCGGTAACTTGATTTTACAACTTTGTAAGGCTATTTTATGGGGATATGAAAAGTTGTGTATGTTTATGATAGATGTTCCGTTTGGCAGGATTGTGACAGGAAAGCCCTCAATATGGATAATGCTGACATATTATATAATATTATTGATAAGTTATTTTATATGGAAATATTGGGATATTCAGGCCGAAAAGCAGAAATATAAATCAAAAAGCAGAAAAGATCTTATAGAAACAGAAAAAAAAGAAGGTCAAAGAATTTGTTTGAAAAGCAGATATTTTGCTATAAGAAGTGTAGTTTGTACAATTGCATTATGTGGAATTGTTTGTCTGTCCTACCATAAAAAAGGAAATTTGGAAATTACGATGTTGGATGTCGGACAAGGGGATGGCATTTTTATCCGCACCCCAAATGGAACAAACTGTCTTATAGATGGAGGCAGCACAGATGTATCTCAGGTAGGTCTTTATCGCCTAATTCCTTTTTTGGAATCAAACGGTGTTGGATGTTTAGATTATATTTTCATATCGCATGGGGATGAAGATCATATAAACGGAGTCAAAGAAATGTTAGAAAGCCAGAAATTAAATATAAAAATAAAAGCTCTGGTATTGCCTGTAAAGGAAGTATGGGATGACAAACTAAAAGATTTATCCGTGACGGCAGAAGAAAACCATACCAATGTGATCATAATGTCAGCGGGGCAGCAATTCGTAGAATATAAAGAAGATATATCATTCACATTAACATGTATTGGACCGGTAAAAAATTATTGTGGTGAAAATGGGAATGCAGCATCGATGGTTTTAGATTTAAAATTTGATGACTTCGATATGCTGTTTACTGGAGATTTGGAAGGAGAAGGGGAAACGCAATTAATTGAAAGCGGAAGTTTAAGGAAGTATGATATATTAAAAGTTGCACATCATGGTTCGAAAAATTCTACACCCGAAAAATTTCTGGAAATAACTTCTCCTTCCGTTGTGTTAATTTCAGCAGGAGTAAATAATCGATATGGGCATCCACATCAAGAAACTCTTGAACGATTAAATAAGGAAAAACGTACTATCTATAATACACAACATCAAGGAGCAATACATATAAAAACAAATGGAAAAAACTTGAGAATAAATGTTTTGCAAAAAGTGGGTATTTCCGATATAATATAGAAGTTATGAAAAGCTTAAACGAAGATTTAAAAACAGGACAATTTAAACAAATTTATCTCTTATATGGGGAAGAAGCATATTTAAAAAAACAATACCGGGATCGCCTTACAAAAGCATTGCTTCCAGAAGGCGACACGATGAATTTTGCACATTTTGAAGGAAAAGGAGTGGATGTTAAATCCGTGATTGATTTATCTGAAACATTACCTTTTTTTGCCGAAAGAAGATTAATCGTATTTGACAATACCGGCTTTTTTAAAAGTGCAGGTGCAGATCTGGCAGATTATATAAAAGAAATGCCCGATACCACATACTATATCTTTGTCGAAGATGAGGTAGATAAAAGAAGTAAACTGTTTAAGGCAGTAAAATCAAAAGGCCGTGTTGTCGAACTCCCATTTCAGGATGAAAATACGTTAAAACGTTGGGTCGCAGGAAAGATTCGAAATGAAAACAAACAGGTTACAGAGCAGACGATTATTTATTTTTTAAATAAAGTCGGAACAGATATGGAAAATATCACAAAAGAACTGGAAAAATTATTCAGTTATACTATGGAGAAAACAGACATTACAAAAGAAGATGTCGATGCAATCTGTGTTACACAAATTGCCAATCATATTTTTGATATGGTCAATGCAGTGGCTGAAAAGCAACAAAAAAAAGCCTTGGATTTATACTACGAATTGCTTGCATTAAAAGAGCCCCCTATGCGAATCCTTTTTCTGATGACCAGACAATATCGTATGTTGTTTCAGGTAAAACATTTGGCAAATAAAGGATATAGCAAAAAGGAAATTGCATCAAAAACAGGATTACATCCATTTGCAGTTGGAAAATATATGGATCAGGCAAAATATTTTAAGACATCTGAACTAAGAATGGTTATGGAATACAGTGCAGATATCGAACAACGTGTAAAAACAGGATTGTTAACGGATAATCTGGCAGTGGAATTGTTTATAATAAAATATTCATCAAAATAATTGTATTAATAAAAGAATATAACTGCGACATCATATTTTACAAAATAAATAAAATTTGGAGGAAGAAAAGTGTCAGGAATAGAACAAAGTAAAATTCGTAATTTTTGCATTATTGCACATATAGATCATGGAAAATCTACGTTGGCAGATCGTATTATTGAAAAAACAGGTCTTTTAACAGATCGTGAGATGCAGGCACAGGTTTTGGATAATATGGATTTGGAGCGTGAACGCGGTATTACAATCAAGGCACAGACCGTCCGAACAGTATACAAGGCAAAGGATGGGGAAGAATATATCTTCAATTTGATTGATACACCGGGGCATGTGGATTTCAACTATGAAGTGTCTCGAAGTCTGGCAGCTTGCGATGGTGCTATTTTGGTTGTAGATGCAGCACAGGGAGTAGAAGCACAGACATTGGCAAATGTATATCTTGCACTGGATCATAATCTTGATGTTGTGCCGGTTATTAATAAAATTGATCTTCCGAGTGCAGAGCCGGAGAGGGTAAAAGAAGAAATAGAAGATGTAATTGGAATTGAAGCTGAAGATGCACCTTTGATTTCAGCAAAGACAGGTCTTAATGTAGAGGATGTTTTAGAAGCAATTGTTGAGAAAATACCAGCCCCGGTAGGTGATGCCAAGGCACCTTTACAGGCCTTGATCTTTGATTCTGTATATGATTCTTATCGTGGAGTTATTGTATTTTGCCGAATTAAAGAAGGTAGTGTGCGAAAAGGTACTCCGATTAAGATGATGGCTACAGGAGCTGTGGCCGATGTAGTTGAAGTCGGGTATTTTGGTGCAGGTCAGTTCATCCCTTGCGATGAACTGGAAGCCGGAATGGTTGGATATATTACAGCCAGCTTGAAAAATGTTAAAGATACTCGTGTTGGAGATACTATTACAAATGCGCAAAATCCATGTGCAGAACCTTTGCCAGGATATAAGAAAGTAAATCCAATGGTATATTGTGGGCTCTATCCTTCTGATGGAGCAAAATATCCTGATTTGAGAGATGCACTGGAGAAGCTGCAGTTAAATGATGCAGCATTACAATTTGAACCGGAAACGTCTATTGCGTTAGGTTTTGGATTCCGTTGTGGTTTCTTGGGATTACTTCATCTGGAAATTATCCAGGAGCGTTTAGAAAGAGAGTACAATCTGGATTTGGTTACAACAGCACCGAGTGTAATCTATAAAGTGCATAAGACAAATGGTGATTTAATAGAACTCACAAATCCAACGAACCTGCCGGATCCGTCTGAAATCGACTATATGGAAGAACCAATTGTAAAAGCTGAAATAATGGTAACTTCTGAATTTATAGGCGCAATTATGGATTTATGTCAGGAACGCCGCGGTGTATATCAGGGAATGGAATACATTGAAGAAAAACGAGCTGTATTAACGTATCACCTTCCACTTAATGAAATTATTTATGATTTCTTTGATGCATTAAAATCTCGTTCCAGAGGCTATGCATCTTTTGATTATGAGATGTTAGGATATGAGCGTTCAGAACTTGTCAAATTGGATATTCTTATTAATAAAGAAGAAGTGGATGCACTTTCATTTATTATCCACAGTTCTAATGCATATGAACGTGGACGCAAAATGTGTGAGAAATTAAAGCAGGAAATTCCAAGACAAATGTTTGAGATCCCGATTCAGGCAGCAATCGGTGGAAAAGTAATTGCCAGAGAAACCGTTAAAGCAATGCGAAAAGATGTTCTTGCTAAATGTTATGGTGGTGATATCTCACGTAAGAAAAAACTTCTCGAAAAACAAAAAGAAGGTAAGAAGAGAATGCGTCAAGTCGGAAATGTAGATATCCCACAAAAAGCATTTATGAGTGTATTGAAATTAGATGAAGATTAATATGAAGAGAGAATTAGAATTATATCTCCATATACCATTTTGTGTAAGAAAGTGTAATTATTGCGATTTCTTTTCTGCAAGTGGAACAAAAGAAGAATTAAATACTTATGTTCAGGCTTTATGTAAAGAAATTAATCGTTATAAAGATTTTGCAAAAGAATATATAGTAAAGACGGTTTTCCTCGGAGGAGGAACACCGTCTCTTTTGACAGCAGATCAGATGAAACTAATTTTTGAAAATCTAAATCAAATTTTTACCATCGATCCTGTTGCAGAAATTACAATGGAGATGAATCCAGGAACTGTAAACATTGAAAAATTAAGAAGCTATAAACAGGCAGGTATCAATCGTGTGAGTATCGGATTGCAATCAACAGAAAATAAAGAATTGAAAATGTTGGGAAGAATTCATACTTACGAAGATTTTTTAAATACATGGGAAGCTGTTGAACAAGTAGGATTTAAGAATAGAAACATTGATCTGATGTCAGCACTTCCTGGACAAACTTTAAAAAGCTGGGAAAATACACTGAGAAAAATTCTAACACTTAACCCTGAACACATTTCTGCATATAGTTTGATATTAGAAGAAGGAACGAACTTTTATGAGTGGTATTGTAAAGGTCAATTTGATGCGGGTGACTGGAAACTTCCTTCCGAAGATGATGAATATACAATGGGAGAGATGACCATTCAAATGTTAGAAAGTTGTGGAATGCACCGCTACGAGATATCCAATTATGCATATCCGGGAAAAGAGTGTCGGCATAATCTTGGATACTGGAACAGAGTGGAATATCTTGGAATTGGTGCTGGTGCAGCCTCTCTGATTTCCATTCAAAATAAAAATACTTCAGAAATACAAGAACAAATCCGTTTCAATCATGTTAAGAATCGAGATAAATATATTCAAACCATTAATCAAAAACAAGCGATTGAAATAGAACACGAATACTTAACATTAGAAAATCAAATGGAAGAATTTATGTATTTGGGATTGAGAAAAACAGCTGGAATTTCAAAAAATAAGTTTCACAAGTTTTTTGGTAAAGAAATTGGGGAAGTTTATGGAAGTATAATAAAAAGGTTGGAAGAAGATGAATTGATAATAAGTAAAGAAGATAATCTCATGCTTACTCACAGAGGAATGGATATCAGCAATTATGTATTATCTGAATTTTTACTTTCATAAAATCAAATACTAATAAAAGTAAGAAAAACTTTGATTGTTTATGTCAGAGTTTTTTCTTTTTTATAGAAATATATAATAAATTTTTATTTCTATAAAAAAATGATAAACAGTGTTGACAAACGGAAATCAAGGTGCTATCTTATTACTTGTAAGGTGTTAGCACTCAAATAAGTGGAGTGCTAATAGTGAAGAGAGAGGAGGTTTTAAGAAGATGGATATAGAATTAACAGATAGACAACATATTATACTTAAAGCAATTATCCAGAATTATCTTGAAACCGGAGAGCCGGTAGGTTCAAGAACTCTTTCGAAATCAACCGACTTGAATTTAAGTTCAGCAACAATTCGAAACGAGATGGCAGATTTAGAGGATATGGGATATATTTTCCAACCACATACTTCTGCCGGAAGAATTCCTTCGGATAAAGGATATCGGTTATATGTAGATATGTTGATGGCCGATAAGGAACAAGAATTATCAGATTTGAAAAATGTTGTTTTAGAAAAATCTGATAAGGTTGATAAAGTATTAAAACAAGCAGCGAGAGTACTTGCAAATAATACAAATTATGCAACCATGATTTCTGCTCCGATCAACCATAAGAATACATTGAAATTCATTCAATTATCACAGGTGGATCCAGCACAGATTGTAGCAGTTATTGTAATGACGGGAAACGTAATCAAAAACAAGATTATCGAAGTTGATGAAGAGTTAGGCAATGAGACGATGCTAAAGTTGAATATGCTTCTGAACACTTCCCTCAATGGCATGTCTATTGAGGAAATTAACCTTGGGCTGATCGCCAGATTAAAAGATCAGGCAGGTATTCACAGTAAAGTAATCAGCGATGTACTGGATGCTGTTGCAGATATTATTCATGTAGAAGATGATATGGAGATTTATACATGTGGTGCGACAAATATTTTTAAGTATCCGGAATTAAGCGATAAACAGAGTGCACAGGAAATAATAAGTGCCTTTGAGGAAAAACAACAGCTTGCAGAACTGGTTACAGAAACTCTTTCAAATGAAGAGAATACAGGAATACAGGTTTATATTGGCGATGAAACTCCAGTCAAGACAATGAAAGATTGCAGTGTTGTAACAGCTACTTATGAGCTAGGTGAAGGAATGCGTGGAACAATCGGTATTATTGGTCCGAAGCGTATGGATTATGAACATGTAATGAAAACATTGCAGACATTGAAGAATGAACTGGACACTTTAAATCGTAGAGATTTAAGCGAACGGGATATAGAATAAAATTGGTGGAGGGAAAAATGAGTCAGGAAGATATGGTAAAAGAAGCAGTAGAAGAGGCAAAAGCAAAAGCCGCACAAACTGTTGAGAAAGAATCTGAAGAGGTAACAGAAGAGGCTGTTGAAGCTGATGGATTCGAAGAAGAAATTTTAGAAGATGAAGCATTAGAAGAGACAGAAAAATCTGAGAAAAAATTATTTGGTAAAAAGAACAAGAAAGACAAGAAAGACGAAAAAATTGAAGAATTAACAGATCGTCTCACTCGTCAAATGGCTGAGTTTGATAACTTCCGCAAGCGTACAGATAAAGAGAAAAAACAGATGTACGAAATAGGAGCGAAAGATATCATAGATAAAATTCTTCCAGTCGTGGACAATTTTGAACGCGGACTGGCAGCTGTGCCAGAGGAAGAAAAATCACATCCTTTCATGGAAGGGATGGATAAAATTTACAAACAGTTAATGACAACGCTCGGTGAAGCAGGCGTAAAACCAATCGAGGCTGTTGGTCAGGAATTCAATCCTGATTTTCACAATGCAGTTATGCACGTAGAAGATGAGGAAGTCGGCGAGAATATCGTCGTGGAAGAGTTCCAGAAGGGTTACACATATCGTGACAGTGTTGTAAGACACAGCATGGTAAAAGTAGCAAATTAGAAGTAGTAAATCAGTAAATTTAGAATGATAAATTAGGAGGACAAATATCATGGGAAAAATTATTGGTATTGACTTAGGTACAACAAACAGTTGTGTTGCCGTAATGGAAGGTGGTCAGCCAACTGTTATCGCAAATACAGAGGGAGCAAGAACAACACCTTCTGTTGTTGCATTTACAAAAACAGGAGAACGTCTTGTTGGTGAACCTGCAAAACGTCAGGCTGTAACAAATGCAGACAAAACTATCTCTTCAATCAAACGAGAGATGGGTACAGATTACAAAGTAACAATTGATGACAAAAAGTACTCTCCACAGGAGATTTCTGCAATGATTCTTCAGAAACTGAAAGCTGATGCGGAAGGATATCTTGGAGAAAAAGTAACAGAGGCTGTTATCACAGTACCTGCTTACTTTAACGATGCTCAGCGTCAGGCTACAAAAGATGCCGGTAAAATTGCAGGACTTGATGTTAAACGTATCATCAACGAGCCTACAGCAGCAGCACTTGCTTATGGTCTTGATAACGAAAAAGAGCAGAAAATCATGGTATACGATTTAGGTGGTGGAACATTTGATGTATCTATCATCGAGATTGGTGATGGAGTTATTGAAGTATTATCTACAGCTGGAAATAACAGACTTGGTGGAGATGACTTCGACCAGAAGATTACTGATTATATGCTTGCTGATTTTAAAGCAAAAGAAGGCGTAGACTTATCTACAGATAAGATGGCACTTCAGAGATTAAGAGAAGCAGCAGAGAAGGCAAAAAAAGAGCTTTCTTCAGCTACAACAACAAATATTAACCTTCCTTTCATTACAGCAACAGCAGAAGGTCCAAAACATTTTGATATGAATCTTACAAGAGCTAAATTTGACGAATTAACTCGTGATTTAGTTGAAAAAACAGCTGAACCTGTACGTCGTGCACTTTCCGATGCAGGAATAACAGCTTCTGAATTAGGTCAGGTTCTTCTTGTAGGTGGATCTACTCGTATTCCAGCAGTACAGGAAGAAGTAAAACGTCTGACAGGTAAAGAGCCAAGCAAATCTCTGAACCCAGATGAATGTGTAGCACTTGGTGCTTCTGTTCAGGGAGGTAAACTTGCAGGAGATGCTGGCGCAGGAGATATCCTTCTTCTTGATGTAACTCCATTGTCATTGTCAATCGAAACAATGGGTGGTGTTGCTACAAGATTGATTGAGCGTAATACAACAATTCCAACAAAGAAGAGTCAGATTTTCTCTACAGCAGCAGACAATCAGACAGCTGTAGATATCAACGTTGTACAGGGTGAAAGACAGTTCGCAAGAGATAATAAATCACTCGGACAGTTCCGACTGGATGGAATTCCTCCGGCTCCACGTGGAATCCCACAGATTGAAGTTACATTCGACATTGATGCAAATGGTATTGTTAATGTATCTGCAAAAGATCTTGGAACTGGAAAAGAACAGCATATTACAATTACAGCAGGCTCTAACATGTCAGATGCTGATATCGATAAAGCTGTAAAAGAAGCTGCTGAGTTTGAAGCACAGGATAAGAAACGTAAAGAAGCTATCGACACAAGAAATGAAGCCGATTCTATGGTATTCCAGACAGAGAAAGCAATTAAAGAAGTCGGTGACAAATTAGACGCAACTGATAAAGCAGCTGTAGAAGCTGATTGTCAGGCATTGAAAGATTTGCTTGCTAAATCTACTCCAGAAGAGACTACAGATGAGCAGGTAGCAGAAATTAAAGCTGCAAAAGATAAATTGATGGAAAGTGCTCAGAAACTCTTTACAAAGATGTATGAACAGGCAGGTCCACAGGCAGGTCCTACACCAGAAGCAGGTCCGGCTCCTGAAGGATTCCAGGGTGACGATGTTGTAGATGGAGATTATAAAGAAGTTTAATAAAATGTATGACACATTTAAATAAACACATTGTGTTACTGTTTACAGATTTTGTAGACAGTAACACTTTATCTACGAAACCGGTCAAATGGTTTCGTAGATTTTCACGTTGCAATTTGTTGTAGTTTGTGGTAGATTGTAAACGTTTATGTAACTTAGTAAGAGAAATGAAAGGTAGTATAGATTATGGCGGAATCAAAAAGAGATTACTACGAAGTGCTTGGCGTAAGCAAAGATGCAGATGATGCAGCAATCAAAAAAGCATATCGTGTTCTGGCAAAAAAATATCATCCAGATATGAATCCTGGAGATGCTGAAGCTGAAAAGAAATTTAAAGAAGCTTCTGAGGCGTATGCCGTCCTCAGCGATGCAGATAAACGTCGTCAATATGATCAGTTTGGTCATGCAGCATTTGAAGGTGGTGCAGGTGGAACCGGCGGTGGCTTTGGTGGCTTTGATTTTAATGGAGCTGATTTTGGAGATATCTTTGGAGATATTTTTGGAGATATTTTCGGTGGTGGCAGAAGAGGTGGTCGTGCCTCAAACAGTCCAATGAAAGGTGCAAATATCCGCAAGAGCATTCGAATTACTTTTGAAGAGGCAATTTCCGGCTGTGAAAAAGAATTGGAATTAGTATTAAAGGATCCTTGTACTACATGTAACGGAACCGGTGCAAAACCTGGAACATCTCCGGAAACATGTCCAAAATGTGGCGGTAAAGGTCAGGTTGTCTATTCGTCACAATCATTTTTTGGAACTGTGCAGAATGTGCAGACATGTCCAAATTGTAATGGAACGGGTAAAATTATTAAAGAAAAATGTTCTTCATGTTTAGGAACAGGATATACATCAAGCAAGAAAAAAATCCGAGTTACGATTCCTGCCGGTATCGACAATGGTCAAAGTGTGCGAATTCGTGAAAAAGGCGAACCAGGTGTAAATGGTGGTCCTAGAGGAGATTTACTTGTGGAAGTAAATGTATCTCGCCATCCTATTTTCCAGAGACAGGATATGCATATTTTCTCAACAGTTCCTATTTCATTTGCTCAGGCTGCTTTAGGAGCAGATATTCGCGTTCCTACTGTAGATGGTGATGTTATTTATACAGTAAAACCTGGAACAAAAACAGATACTAAGGTTCGTTTAAAAGGAAAAGGAGTTCCTTCTTTACGAAATGCTCAGGTACGAGGTGATCATTATGTAACATTAGTGATTCAGACTCCTGAAAAACTTAGTGCTGAAGCAAAAGAAGCTTTGCGAAAATTCGATATGCTTTCCGGTAATACTTTAAAACAAGAGTCTGCAAATACGGATGCTACAGACAAGAATAAAGGGAAAAGCAAGAAAAAATTCATGGACAAAGTGAAAGAGGCCTTTGAAGAATAGGGGAGACGAGTAATGACATTAGAAGAATGTTACACATCATGTGGCGGTGATTATCAGGATGTGTTAAGAAGATTGCAGAGTGAAAACTTGATACGAAGATTTTTAGGCAAATTTATAGATGACAAAAGTTATGAGCAGTTACATGAAAATTTGAATAATCAGAATTATTCCGAAGCCTTTCGTGCTGCACATACTCTGAAGGGTGTATGTCAGAATTTAGGACTCGGATATTTAAGTGAATCAAGTATTGCTGTAACAGAAGCTCTTCGTGATGGAAAGCAGGATGTTACGGCTGAAATGTTGAAGAAATTAGATGAGGATTACAAGGTGACAATTTTGACAATTCAGTCATTATAAAGTGATTTCAATGATAAAAACCATTGTTAGATTTAATGCTATCAGTGGTTTTTTTATGCTCGTTGTGATATAATAAGGCAGATTATAAACCAACAGACGAGAGGAGATTAAGCATGGAATTTTGGGATATTTATAATGAAAAGAAAGAAAAAACAGGTCGGACAATGAAAAGAAATGACTGGAATATGAAGCCAGATGAATTTCATTTAACCGTACTTGGAGTATTGCAAAGACCGGATGGAAGATATCTGATCACTCGTCGTCGTATGGATAAAGAATGGGCCGCTGGATGGTGGGAAGTTCCAGGCGGTGGGGTAAACGCAGGAGAGGAATCCAAGGATGCTATAATAAGAGAAATTAAGGAAGAAACCGGAATCGATGTTTCCAGCGCAGATGGTGGTTACGCTTTTTCTTATAAGCGCATCAACCCAGATGAGAAAAATAATTATTTCGTAGATATTTATAAATTTATTTTAGATTTTGACGATAAAGATGTAAAAGTTCAAGATAAAGAAGTGTCAGAATTTTCAATTGCAACAATTGATGAAGTAAAACAATATGCAAAACAAGGAATCTTTCTTCATTATGACAGTATACGTCAAATATTTGAAGATTAAGATACAATGGCTTTATGCCATATATATTTTTAAGAAAGTGTAGGTATATGATATGTCAGAAGAGACAAAGACTCAGGGATGTTCAGAAGAGTCATGTGCTACTTGTGCACATGCAGATGGGTGCAGCAGTAAAAAAACTGATATGAGAGAACCGGCAAATCCATATTCAAGTGTGAAGCGTGTAATCGGTGTTGTTAGTGGAAAAGGCGGGGTTGGAAAATCTTTTGTAACAGCTTCGCTTGCACGTATGATGAGAGAAAAAGGCTATAATGTCGGTATCTTAGATGCTGATATTACAGGACCATCCATTCCAAAAATGTATGGTATTCATGGGCAGGCTAAAGGAAGCGAAGAGGGAATCTTCCCGGCACTTGCAAAAGACGGAACTCGGATTATGTCTGTTAATCTTTTATTAGATGACGAAGAAGCTCCTGTTATTTGGAGGGGACCAATTATTGCAGGTGTTGTAAAACAGTTTTGGACAGATGTAATCTGGGATGATATTGATTATTTATTTGTAGATATGCCACCTGGAACAGGTGATGTTCCATTGACTGTATTTCAGTCATTCCCAGTTGACGGAATCGTAATTGTAACATCTCCACAGGACTTAGTTCAGATGATCGTAAAGAAAGCTTATGGTATGGCAAAACAAATGAACATACCAGTATTAGGTATTGTGGAAAATTATAGTTATGTTAAATGTCCGGATTGTGGTAAGGAAATCAAAATATTTGGAGAAAGTCATATAGATGAGATTGCAGAATCATATGGTGTGCCAGTATTAGGAAAAATGCCAATTGATACAAAAATGGCTGAAGCTGTTGAAGAAGAGCGTTTCTATGATATAACAAATCCGTATATAAAAGATATTGAACTTTAATTTTATTTACCAATCATTATAAAAAGCATGGATTATTTCGATAAAGTTATAATCTATGCTTTTTTATTTCAATCAAAAATATTTTTAGGACTTGCAATATACCGTATGGGGGTATATAATCTTTGTAGAGATGTAAAGGAGATGATATATATGGATGAAAAAAACGAATGCTGTTGCCATAAGACAAAAGAGCGTAGTGAAAAAGAATATAAAGATTTAATCAATCGACTAAGTAGAATAGAAGGTCAGATTCGTGGAATTAAAAGAATGGTAGAAGAGGATGCGTATTGTCCGGATATATTAATTCAGGTATCTGCGGCAAATGCAGCACTTAACAGCTTTAATAAAGTACTCCTTTCGAATCATATTCGTACTTGTGTAGCAGATGATATACGTGCAGGTAAAGATGAAACGATAAATGAACTGGTAAATACATTACAGAAATTGATGAAATGATTGAACAATGGATTTACAACAACGAGAGGTGAGAAGGTATGGAACAATATAATATTACAGGAATGAGTTGTGCTGCCTGCAGTTCCAGAGTAGAGAAAGCAGTGTCTGCTGTTCCGGGTGTTACCAATTGTTCAGTGAGTTTACTTACAAATTCAATGGGTGTAGAAGGTACAGCATCCGCTGAAAAGATAATTTCAGCAGTAGAAAATGCGGGATATGGGGCATCGAAAAAAGGAATTGAAACAGGACAGCATACTGATGATAATGCAGACGATATTTTAAAAGACAGAGATACACCAAAGTTACGTCAACGTCTGATTGCATCCTTGTGTTTTTTGATTCCGCTCATGTATCTTTCTATGGGGCATATGATGTGGAATTGGCCACTTCCAACATGGATTAGTGGAAATCACATCGCAATGGGACTGATACAATTATTACTTACTATTGCAATTATGGTAATCAATCAAAAATTCTTTATCAGTGGTTTTAAAGGATTACTTCACAGAGCACCAAATATGGATACACTTGTCGCATTGGGATCCGGAGCATCTTTTGCGTATAGTACATTTGCATTATTTGCAATGACAGATGCACAAATCCGTATGGATATGAATGCAGTAATGTCATGGATGCATGAATTTTATTTTGAGTCTGCAGCCATGATTTTAACATTAATTACTGTAGGAAAGATGCTAGAAGCACATTCGAAGGGAAAAACAACAGATGCATTAAAAGGTCTTATGAAGCTCGCTCCTCAAAAGGCAGTTATTTTAGTTGATGGTGCAGAGCAGGAAGTATCCATTGATCAGGTAAAAAAAGGCGATATATTTGTTGTTCGTCCCGGAGAAAATATACCTGTAGATGGTATAATAATCAGTGGAAGCAGTGCAGTGAATGAATCAACTTTAACAGGAGAAAGCATCCCTGTAGACAAAGAAAAAGGAGATGTAATATCTGCAGCAACATTAAATCAATCTGGTTTTATTACCTGTGAAGCAACCAGAGTCGGTGAAGATACAACGCTCTCTCAGATTATTCAGATGGTTAGTGATGCGGCAGCCACGAAAGCTCCAATTGCTAAGATTGCTGATAAAGTATCTGGGATTTTTGTTCCAACAGTAATTAGCATTGCTATTATAACCACAATAATCTGGCTGTTTGCCGGACAAGATATCGGCTTTGCTTTAGCAAGAGGAATATCCGTTCTTGTAATTAGTTGTCCTTGCGCTCTTGGCCTTGCGACTCCGGTTGCTATTATGGTAGGAAATGGAATCGGAGCAAAAAATGGAATCATGTTTAAAACGGCGGTTTCTTCGGAAGAAACCGGGAAAATTAACATAATTGCGTTGGATAAAACGGGAACCATTACATGTGGAGAACCACACGTAACTGATATCATCACTGCTGATGGCATATCAGAAACCGAATTATTAGAAAAGGCAGCTGCACTGGAAACAAAAAGTGAACACCCCCTTGCAAATGCAATATTATCAGCAAGCAAAGAATATAGTATTTCGATTCAAAATGTAGAAGATTTCGAAGCTGTTCCAGGCAATGGATTAACAGCAAAATTAAACGGAAAACTCGTATCAGGCGGAAATGAAAAATTCATCAATTCTCATGCAATTATTTCTACAGACATAAAACGAAAGGCACAGACATTTGCAGAAGAAGGAAAAACACCTTTGTTTTTCTGCAGTGACAATCAATTTATTGGCATAATAGCTGTTGCAGATGTAATAAAGGAAGATAGTCCTCAAGCAGTAAAAGAATTGCAGAATATAGGGATTGAAGTTGTTATGTTGACTGGCGATAATGAGCGAACAGCAAAGGCAATCGGAAAACAGGCAGGAGTCAACCGTGTTATAGCAGATGTATTTCCAAGCGAAAAAGAAGCAGTCATCCGCAAATTAAAACAACACGGAAAAGTCGCTATGGTAGGAGATGGAATTAATGACGCACCGGCATTGACACGAGCAGATGTTGGTATTGCAATTGGTGCAGGAACAGATATTGCAATTGATGCAGCAGACGTGGTGTTGATGAAGAGTAAGCTGACAGATGTACCTGCAGCAATTCGAATGAGCAAGGCAACACTTCACAATATTCATGAAAATCTGTTTTGGGCATTCATTTATAATATAATTGGAATTCCATTAGCGGCAGGTTTATGGTATCCTGTTTTTGGGTGGAAATTAAATCCGATGTTTGGTGCAGCCGCTATGAGCTTATCAAGCTTTTGTGTGGTAACAAATGCGTTGCGACTGAATTTTGTAAATATTTACGATGCAAGAAAAGATAAAAAAAAGAAACAAAAAAATAAAATAATAAAGGAGAAAAAAGAAATGAAGAAAACAATGAAAATCGAAGGAATGATGTGCGGACACTGCGAAGCAGCTGTAAAGAAAGCATTAGAGGCACTGGATGGGGTTGAGATGGCTGAGGTAAGTCACGACGCAGGAACTGCAATTGTTACTTTATCCGCAGATGTTTCAGATGAAATTTTAACAAAAGCAGTAGAAGATAAAGATTATAAAGTACTTTCTGTTGCGTAGATTGTAAAAAAGATACTCAAATCAAATTCCTGTTCTATTCGGAAATTGATTTGAGTATCTTTTATATAACAGGAAAGCTCCCATTATAAAATTGGCCTATCGAGCGATATGGCGTTTTAAAGCTTCAAAGCTTTCGGTGCTGATAACATGTTCCATACGGCATGCGTCTTCAGCAGCAACTTCCGGAGAAACGCCCAGTCGTTCCAGCCATGAAGAGAGCAATAAATGTCGCTCGTAAATTTTGTTTGCAACTTCCTTTCCGGTTTCTGTGAGATAAATATAGCCTTGTGGAGTTACTGTAATATGTTCGCTTTCACGTAATTTTTTCATTGCGACACTGACACTTGATTTCTTGAAATTTAACTCATTTGCTATATCTACAGAACGTACCACAGGAAGAGTTTTGCTAAGTACGAGAATTGTCTCTAAATAATTTTCAGCAGATTCATTTGAATGTATCATAATAACTCACCTCTGATTTTTATAATATATAGTAATTATAACATGAATTAGTGGGAATTGTAAACAGTACTTGACATATTACAACGGTTAGAGTATGCTAACCTTGTAAGGAAATAAAAAATATTTTTTTAATATAAGATTATTAGGAGGGTATAGCTATGGGAACAGCAATTGTAGGTCTTATTTTATTATGTGTTGTTATTGCAATTATTAAGAGTATGATAAAAGATAAAAAGAATGGAAAATCAATTCAATGTGGAGGCGATTGTAAATATTGCGGTGGGCACTGCAATCATAAACATGAATAAAGAAAAAGATACTCATATTAGTACACACTGTACAAATATGGGTATCTCTTTTTAGGGCTATGCCTATAACTGAATGTTTTTAAATAAATCACCGAGACTGGTTCCGATTTCTTCTGCTTCTGGAATTTCTACATTTTCCTCCACTTCTTCCTCTTCAATCTCTTCTAAAGCCTTCTTACTTAAACTAATTTTTCCATCTTTAATGCCAATTACTTTCACTTCGATTTCATCGCCAATACTGAGGACATCTGAAGGCTGCTTGATTCTCTTTTGTGATATCTGAGAAATATGAACTAGTCCGGACAAACCATTTTCTAATTTAACAAAAGCTCCATAATTCTGAAGTGTCTCTACAACACCTTTCATAACAGATCCTATTTGCACAGAAGCCAGTTGTGCTTCACATTCCTCTTTCTCTTTTGCTTTAAGCAGTTCACGGGCAGAAAGAACAAGACGATTATTTGCCTGATCAACATCAATCACCTGAACATCAATGTCTTTTAATAAAAATGTTTCCAAATCTTCAATATAAGATAAAGAAAGTCTTGATGCAGGAACAAATCCACGAAGTCCCTCTATCATAACGATAACGCCACCATTAACAATTCCTTCTACTTTTACATGAAGTACGGTTTTATTTTCCAAATAATTATAAACACGATTCCATGGATTGGCATCATCAAAATGCTCTTCGTAATCAGCCATTGTTTCTTCTGTTTGCACTTCATTTACTTTCATTTCTTCACTCATTGTAGCACCTCTTTTTCTCTTTAAATTCGCAATAAATACGATTAGATTATCTTAAGTATATCATATTTATAAAAGAAAATACAATCTCTGTGAGTAAGCTATTTCAATTATTACAACTTCTTTGTAACGATTGTATCTAATGAAAAACATCTCTCAGATTTATGTCTTCCGGTTGTTGTAGTAAAAAAATCGTGATAGAATATGAATAAAAGAACGTAAAAACTGGAGGAATTTTATGTCACAAGAAGTGAATGAAAACAAAATCTATGTCGTAGGACATAAAAACCCGGATACAGATTCTATTTGTTCTGCAATTGCATATGCAGCATTAAAAAAAGAATTGACAGGAAAACATTATGTTGCAAGAAGAGCAGGACGTTTAAACGAAGAAACACAATATGTATTAGAATATTTTGGAGTTGAAGTTCCTAAGTTGCTTTCTGATCTGCGTGTACAGGTAAGAGATGTAGATTTAAGACGAGCTGAGAATTTAAATGGTTCAGTATCTATAAAAACAGCCTGGGCACAAATGAAAGAACTGAATATCAAAACCCTTCCTATTGGCCGTAATAATAAACTCGAAGGCTTGATCACAGTAGGAGATATTGCCAGATCTTATATGGATGTATATGATAGTAATATTCTTGCAAGATCAAAGACACAATATCGGAATATTGCATCAACGATAGATGGCAAGATTATTTCCGGAAATGAACACAGTTATGTATCAAAGGGAAAAGTCGCTATCGCAGCATCAAGTCGCCAGTTGATGTCAGATTTTGTTGATGAAGATGATTTGGTAATCCTTGGAGATCGTATCGAAGCACAGCAGCTTGCTATTGATATCAATGTAAGCTGTATGGTGGTCTGTGGTGATGCCAGAATTCCAAATGAAATTCTCAAACAGGCTAAAGAAAAAGAAATTGTTGTAATCGCATCCCCTCATGATACATTTACTGTTGCACGTTTAATCAATCAAAGTATTCCTGTTCGCCATTTTATGACAAAAGACGAATTGATTACTTTTTATCCAAAAGATTATGTGGATGATGTAAAAGAAGTTATGGCACGTAAAAAATATCGTGATTTCCCTGTCGTAGATATAAATGGAGATTTTCAAGGATTTATTTCTCGTAGACGATTGTTAAATTGCCGTAAAAAACAGGTGATCCTCGTCGATCACAATGAGGAAAGCCAGGCTGTCGATGGAATTGAACAGGCTGATGTATTGGAGATTATCGATCATCACAGATTAAACAGTATTCAGACAATCGGTCCTGTTGTTTTCCGTAATCAACCGGTAGGATGTACTGCAACCATAATTTATCAGATGTACCAAGAATATAATAAACCTGTGAATCCTGTAATTGCCGGATTACTTTGTTCTGCAATTATTTCTGATACTTTATTATTCCGTTCTCCAACTTGTACTTTATTAGATGAAGATGCGGCAAAAGAACTTGCAGAGATTGCCGGCATTAACATGGACAAGCTTGCTCAGGCAATGTTTAAGGCGGGAAGCAATCTTCAGGGCAAAAGTGCAGAAGAAATTTGTTTCCTTGATTTCAAACAGTTTACAGTAAATGACACTGTATTTGGCGTTGGTCAGGTGAACTCTATGAGTGCTAAAGAGCTGACGGAGATTAAAACACAAATTGAATCCGAATTAGATAAAATCAGGCAAAATCATCGCCTGGATATGATTTTCTTCATGCTTACCAATATTATGACAGAATCATCAGAATTGCTGTGTGTGGGTCCAGAAGCGAGAGAGAAGGCAATCAGTGCTTTTGACTTAAACGGAAAATCAGATACATTATATTTAAAAGGGGTTGTGTCAAGAAAGAAACAACTCGTACCTGCAATTGTTGAGGCATTGCAACAGTAAATAAAAGGAGACATAATAATGAGTAAACAACTTTGGAAACCTGGGAATATGCTCTACCCACTTCCAGCTGTTATGGTTAGTGTTGGAAATAAACAAGGCGAAACAAATATTATTACTGTTGCATGGACGGGCACAATTTGCACGAATCCGGCAATGGTATATATTTCGGTACGCCCGGAACGTTATTCGTATCAGATGATTAAAGAAAGCGGAGAGTTTGTCATCAACCTGACAACAGAAAAATTGGTAAAAGCTACGGATTATTGTGGAGTAAAATCTGGACGCGATGTAGACAAATGGAAGGAAATGAATCTACATCAAGTAAAAGCCGAAACACTGGAATATAGTCCTTTGATTTTAGAATCACCTGTAAATATTGAATGTAAAGTAGTTGAAATCAAAGAATTGGGAAGCCATCATATGTTCTTAGCAAATGTTACAGCAGTTCATGCAGACGAGGCATATCTAAATGAACAAAATAAGTTTGAACTGAATAATACCGGCCTGTTGGCATATTCTCATGGAGAATATCTCGGGTTAGGTAAAAAACTCGGAACATTTGGATATAGTATAAGAAAAAAAGCAAAAAAAAATAAAAAGAAATAAAATCAATATCCGGATAATCTGTTGTTCACAAATTATCCGGATATTTTTATGATATCAGACAGTACTATCTCAGTCGGAAATTGGACTCCCACCTCTTCAGGTGGTGAGTAATAACAAATTTGTCTCAGTGAGAGTCCAGTTTCCGACTGAGATAAACGCTCCGCGAGGATGCGCAGTGATTCTGATAGGAATATGTCAGCTTCGCCGACCAGAATCACGCGCCAAGTCTCACGGACGTTCGACTTGAATTAATGTTTATAACGCTTCAATGAAACGATGGAATGCCATTAATCCATCTTCATTACACTTGTAAACACCGGCATCTTCAAGAACCTGACAGAAGACTTTTCCAACTTCCTGCTGTAAAATTTCATCAATTGAATCTTTATTAACATCTGTGTATTTAGGAAGGAATTCTTCTACCCAGTCTGCATGTTTTTCAATTGATTCATTCGAACGAATATCTTTTCCCTCTAAAATATATTGTTTTAAAGTTTCAAGTTCCCCCTTCAATCTTGCAGGAAGGACAGCCAGTCCCATTACTTCAATTAATCCAATATTTTCTTTTTTAATATGATGAAGATTTGCGTGTGGATGGTATACACCCAGAGGATGCTCTTCTGTTGTAATATTATTTCTCAAAGTAAGATCAAGTTCATACAAATCACCGCGTTTACGAGCTATCGGAGTAATCGTATTGTGTGGTTGTCCTTCTGTTTCGGCATAGATAAATGCATCTTCATCTGTATAACCTCTCCATACGTTCAAAATACGATCAGCAAGCTCAATAATGCGTTTTTCATCAGCACACTGTAAACGAATGACAGACAATGGCCATTTAACAATTCCCGCCGTCACATCTTCATATCCGGCAACTGTAAAATGCTTAATAATTGGAGCTTTTGCCATTGCAAAAGTATAATGACCTCCCTGAAAATGATCATGACTTAAGATAGAACCGCCAACGATTGGGAGATCCGCGTTTGAACCAAGGAAGTAATGAGGGAATTGCTTAATAAAATCAAATAATTTGATAAACGCATTTTTATCAATCTTCATTGGTGTATGTTCCCCATTAAATACGATACAATGCTCATTGTAATATACATATGGCGAATATTGGAATCCCCATTTTGAATCATTTATTGTTATTGGAATGATTCGATGATTTTCACGCGCAGGATGGTTTGTACGTCCGGCATATCCTTCATTTTCCATACAAAGCTGACATTTCGGATAAGAAACAGTAGCAGCATTGCGAGCAGCGGCAATAGCTTTTGGATCTTTTTCCGGTTTAGATAAATTAATTGTAATATCTAAAGTACCATATTCTGTATCTACAGTCCATTTCATATCTTTTGATACACGATATCTTCTAATATAGTCACTGTCCTGGCTGAATTTATAATAATAATCAGTTGCAGTTTCAGGAGAAATCTGATATTTCTGCCAAAATGTCTGTTGAACCTGTGCCGGACGCGGAAGAAGACAATTCATAAGTTTTGTATCAAATAAATCTCGATATGTAATACTGTCTTCGATTATTTCTCGAGAACATGCTTCATCTAATAGCTCTTTTAAAATTGTTTCGAGATTTAGATTACTTAAATCGCAATCCATATCTTCATAATTATTCTCATGAAATAAATCTAATATTAAATTCGTTGTATAAATTCGTTCGCACTCTGGTGTGATTCCAGTATTAATACCATATTGTACCAATTTTTTTATGTTTTCATATAAAGCCATTATACAAGCCTCCTTGCCCCATCACCGATTTCTACAGTATAAAATTCGGCTTCGTGTCCTACTTTTTCTTTGTATGCTGTACCAATTGTTTCGATAAATGTGTCGATAGCATCATTTTTAACAATGCTGACAGTACATCCGCCAAATCCGCCTCCTGTGATACGAGAACCAATCACTCCGGAAGTATTCCATGCGAGGTCTACAAGAATGTCTATTTCTTCACATGAAACTTCATAATCATCACGAAGAGAAATGTGAGACTGATTCATCAATTGACCAAATAATTCTATATTATCTGCTTTTAACGCTGCAACTGCATCAATCGTACGCTGATTTTCAGCAACCGCATGTTTCGCACGCTGCTCTTTAATTGGATCACCAATCACAGATTTATATTTTTCAAATGTTTCCATATCCAAATCTCCAAGAGACTCGATAGAAACTACTGTCTGTAATGCAGCAAGTGCATCAGCACACTCCTGACGACGTGTATTATATGCTGAATCAACCAGACTATGTTTCACCTTACTGTTCGTAATAATGATTTTAGCATCTTTTAATTTAACTGGAGCGTATTCAAACTTCAATGTGCTTGTATCAAGAAATATTGCGTTATCGGCTTTACCCATTGCAACAGCAAACTGATCCATAATACCACAATTACATCCATTAAAATTATTTTCTGAGTATTGTCCGATCTGTGCAAGATCTGTCATTGTTAATGCATCGATATTATATAAATCTCTTAAAATAACTCCTGTAAGGACTTCCAAAGAAGCGGAAGAGGATAATCCTGAACCATTTGGAATATTTCCCCAGATTACCATATCAAATCCTGTATCCAGCGTATATCCTTTCTCTGCAAACGCCCATACAACACCTAAAGGATAGTTTGCCCAATTGTATTCTGCATGATATGAAAGATCCTTAAGAGTTACTTCAATCACACCAAAATTATCCAGATTCATAGAATAAAAATGAATTTTGTTGTCGTTTCTTTTTTTTGCAGCACCGTAGGTTCCAATTGTTAATGCACATGGGAATACATGTCCCCCATTATAGTCTGTATGTTCTCCGATGAGATTAACGCGTCCTGGAGAAAAGTAAAGGTGTGCATCCGATGTATCCCCAAAAAGTTCTTCAAATTTTTCAAAAAGTTTTTCCTGCATAATATAGTATCCTCACTTTCGTTATAACAGATAGAATCGTTTTACAAAACATATATTTTCTGTTTTCGTGTTAATTTTATTATACTGGTCTATCGATAAAAAGTATATAAAAAATCCGTGCAAAAATATGTAAAAATGTTGCTTTGGCAGGAGGAGAGCGTTTATAATAAGAAGTAGTAGAAAGAGGTGTTAAAATGTTAAACACATATAAATATTCTTTTAAAGCAAGAGAAAAGTTACTGGGATCGTTATCTGTATATAATGTAGGTCATCAGTTGTGCGAACCGGAATACCAGTGGGGTCCCGGAGTAAGAAACCATTATTGTATCCATCATATCATTTCGGGAACCGGTTGGTATGAAGTAAATGGAGCAGTTATTCAATTATCGGCAGGAGATACCTTTATACTATATCCCGATACAGAAGTACGTTATTATGCTGACAGCCAAAACCCTTGGGAATATGCATGGGTTGGATTTATGGGAGAAGATGCAGACACCATTATCAGAGCAACTGATTTCAGGCGAAAGCATCCCTGGATAAAAAAAGGTACACTTCCAAATAATCTAATCCAGGAACAACTTGGTATTATCTATGATGTAAAAGGAAGTGATTATGAATCAGCAGTTGCAATGACCGGAGCACTTTACACATTATTGTCTACCTTTATGCATTATGCGCAACATGAAGAAGACGTACAAAACAGCCAAGTGGTTTATGTAGAACAGGCAAAAGATTATATTTCGACAAACTATTCTTATCCAATTACCGTAGAAGATGTTGCATCTTATGTTGGAATTAGCAGAAGTTATCTTTTCCGTTCATTTCAGGCAATACAAAATCAGTCTCCGAAAGAGTATTTAATTGAATATCGGCTTAAGCGGGCCAGACATTTACTACGCGAAACATCATTGTCTATTGCGAGTATTGCCTATTCCGTAGGCTTTGAAAATAATCTCTATTTTTCCAAGGCATTTAAAAGTAAAATGAAAATGACACCATCTGAGTATAGAAAAAATCAAATATAACAACTGCTTTACACCAATATGAATCATGAGTTGCCAAATATCTTGCATATAATTACAATAGATGTGTTCGAGAAGGACGATGTATGCATATAAATAGATATGAAAAAATTTTTTCGAAAATAATCAGTATCAGCTATTTTATTACTGTACTTTTTATCTCACAATATTTTGGCGTTATACAATTCAATTTAAAGTCAAGTGAAACTAAAGGAGAAATTCCAAAACAATTTGAGGAAACCAAAGCAGCCTTACAAGAACAGATGGAGAAGCCCATGATTGCATTAACTTTTGATGATGGACCAAATGCTCAGTTTACACCTAAATTATTAGAAGGGTTAAAGCAGAGAAATGTGCATGCCACTTTCTTTTTGATTGGCGAAAATATTGAACAAAATAGTAATCGAAACCTTGTAAAACAAATGTATGAGGAAGGACATTTAATAGGAAATCATACATATCGTCATCTAGAGATTACAAAGCTAAGTGATGAAGAAGCTTATGAAGAAATAAAAAGCACAAATGATCTTATCGAAAGTATTATAGGAAAAGCACCGGAATATATGAGACCTCCTTTCGGCAGCTGGCAAAGAAATTTAGAGAAAAAAATGATGATTATTCCAGTGTTGTGGACTGTAGATCCGTTAGATTGGACTACAGAAAATGTGGATGAAATTGTAAACAAAGTAGTGACGGAAACAAAAGAAAATGATATTATCTTGTTACATGACTGTTACAATAGTTCTGTAATCGCAGCACTTCGAATTGTAGATTTGCTTCAGGCAGAAGGGTATCAGTTTGTTACTGTAGATAAATTACTTCTAAACTAAAACATTTCTGCATTTAGAAATTCATCTGTATAGAAGTGAAAGGAAGATATATATGGATTTATTTGATTATATGAGAGAAAACAAGCAAGAAAAAGAATCTCCTCTTGCATCCAGAATGCGTCCGACAACATTAGATGAGGTAGTCGGACAACAGCATATCATCGGTAAAGACAAATTATTATACCGAGCGATCAAGGCTGATAAATTAGGTTCAATTATTTTTTACGGACCCCCAGGAACAGGTAAGACAACGCTTGCCAAAGTAATTGCTAATACCACCAGTGCTGAATTTAAACAGATCAATGCAACAGTAGCTGGTAAAAAAGACATGGAAGAGGTAGTAAAAGAAGCCAAAGATTTACTCGGCATGTATGGAAAGAAAACAATATTATTTATCGATGAGATTCATCGTTTCAACAAAGGTCAACAAGATTATCTGCTGCCTTTTGTAGAAGATGGAACCATTACCTTGATAGGGGCAACGACAGAAAATCCTTATTTTGAAGTAAATGGAGCTCTTTTATCCAGATCAAGTGTATTTGAATTACATGCTTTAGAAAAAGAAGATATCAAATTACTGCTTCATCGCGCCGTGTATGATAAAACAAAAGGAATGGGAAGCTATAAAGCAGATATTGATAAAGATGCAATTGAGTTTTTGGCTGACATTGCCGGTGGTGATGCGAGAAGTGCTTTGAATGCAGTAGAACTTGGTATCTTGACAACTCCGCGAAGTGAAGATGGGTTGATCCATATTACACTAGATGTCGCATCAGAATGCATCCAAAAGAGAGTAGTGCGTTATGATAAAACCGGGGATAATCATTATGACACAATTTCAGCATTTATTAAAAGTATGCGTGGATCGGATCCTGATGCCGCTGTTTACTATCTTGCAAAAATGCTTTACGCAGGTGAAGATGTTAAATTCATTGCCAGACGAATTATGATCTGTGCAGCAGAAGATGTGGGAAATGCTGATCCAATGGCTTTGACAGTTGCAGTGTCTGCCGCTCAGGCGGTTGAAAGGATCGGAATGCCGGAATCCCAGATTATACTTTCACAAGCTGTTTTATATGTGGCATCTGCACCAAAAAGTAATTCTGCAGTGAATGCTATTATGCTGGCAAATGAATCTGTGCGTAATATAAAAACAACAGTACCGACACACCTTCAAGATGCTCATTATAAAGGTTCTCAAAAATTGGGACATGGTATAGGCTATCAATATGCACATGACTATAAAAATCATTATGTACATCAACAATATCTACCAGATGAGATAAAAAATGCCAGGTTCTATGAACCCGGCAATCTTGGTCATGAAAAGCAAACAAAAGAATGGTTACAAAAGCTTCGCGAGCAATGATGCATAAACACTCTGACTTTGCATGTTCCAGTTATTTGCAATGGTTTCAGCCTCTTTTTTTGTGGGAACAGTCAGTTTCAGATCAATGAGGCTGAAATCATTTTCTACAATCTGACATCGCACCTCGTATTCGTGGTTCGGTGTCAGATAATACTCTGTTTTTACCGCAGCTTCCTCTTTCAAATCATAACTTTTTTCTTCCAGAAAATCATCAATATCATGTTGAATCTCCGGTGAAATTTTATTGCGGAAAAATTCGATTGTTTTACTGCCTTCTTCTGTTAAGTGATATAAGGTACGATTGTGGGTATTCTCTGCCAAAATCAATTGTGAATCCAGCATTTCAGAAATCGTACTTTGAAGTTTGAAATAATTCGTATACCCCTTATCCAAAATAAATTCAGATATTTGGGATGTGGTTAATGGAAAATCTACCTTTTCCAACATATAAAGAATGATTAATTTGTATAATGTAAATGATTCAGACATGATACTCCTTTCCCTGCCAGATATCTTGTTCTTTCAGATAACGATGCAGCGTATTTAATACGGTCCTTTTCTGACTTGTCCATAATGGTGCTATAAGTAATTCTTTTGGCCCGTCACCAGTTAACCTGTGGATGGTTATATCCGGACGAAGGCTTGCAATACACTTTCCAAGCAGAGAAATATATTCCTCCATAGTAGGACTCCAAAACGGTTGTTTTTCATAGTCGAGGGCAAGATCTGTTCCTTTTAATATGTGAAGCAATTGAAGCTTAATCCCTTGTATATCCATTTTGTTAAGATAATCTATTGTCTCAAGCATCATATCTTCATTTTCTCCCGGAAGTCCTAAAATTGTATGTGTGATCACAGAAATATTTCGTTTTCTCAAATTATATACTGCCTCTTCAAATACTTCTAACGGATATCCACGACGAATATAGGTTGCAGTTTGTGGATGAATTGTCTGAAGCCCAAGTTCAACCCAAACCGGTTTGATCTGATTGATTTCTTCTAATAATTGAAGTACATCATCTGGCAGACAATCCGGTCTCGTTGCAATAGAAAGAATTTGAACATCCGGATCTTGAATTGCCTCCATATAAATCTGTCTCAAATATTCTACAGGAGCATACGTATTCGTAAATGCCTGGAAATAGGCAATATATGAATGAACCGGTCTTTTTTTTGTTAAATTTTCTTTTCCCATGGCAAGTTGTTTTGTGATAGAGCAGGTGGCAGACCCGGCAAAGTCACCTGAGCCTGCAGCACTGCAGAAAATACAGCCACCATGCCCAACTTTTCCATCTCTGTTTGGACAAGTCATTCCACCATTAAGTGTAATCTTATATACTTTTTCTCCATAAAGTTCTTTTAGATCATAATCCATAGAATGATAACGTTTTTCACCCCAGCGATTCATTAAATCAAGTCCTTTACAGCCTTACTTACAACATCTGCCACACGTGGATCGAAAGCTTCTGGCAAAATATTATTTTCATTTAATTCATCATCCGCAACAAGTCCTGCAATTGCATTAGCAGTTGCAAGTTTCATTTCTTCTGTAATTTGTGTTGCACGGCCTTCTAAAGCACCTTTAAAAATTCCAGGGAAAGCAACAACATTATTTACTTGGTTTGGAAAATCAGAACGTCCGGTTCCAACAACTTTTGCACCGGCTTCTTTTGCAATATCAGGCATAATTTCAGGTACAGGATTTGCCATTGCAAAAAGAATTGCATCCTTATTCATAGAAGCTACCATATCTTTTGTAACAATATTAGGAGCAGATACTCCGACAAAGATATCAGCACCATCTAAAGCATCAGCAAGAGTTCCCTTTTTATTCTCCAAATTTGTAACTTCAACCATTTTTTCCTGCATCCAATTCAAATTCGGTGAGTCTTTTCCAATAATTCCATTGATATCACACATTGTGATATTAGGAAAACCATATGTCAAAAGAAGTTTTGTGATTGCAACTCCTGCAGAACCTGCTCCATTTACAACAACACGGCAATTCTCTTTTTCTTTACCGGTTACTTTCAATGCATTTATAATACCGGCAAGTACAACGATAGCTGTTCCATGCTGATCATCATGGAAAACAGGGATATCAAGAAGTTCTTTTAAACGCTCCTCAATCTCAAAACAACGAGGAGCTGAAATATCTTCCAAATTGATTCCTCCAAAAGCAGGTGCAATATTTACTACTGTACGAATGATTTCTTCTGTATCCTGTGTATCAAGACAGATAGGAACTGCATTCACTCCACCGAACTCTTTGAATAAAACTGCTTTTCCTTCCATAACCGGCATGGCAGCTTTAGCACCGATATTACCAAGTCCAAGTACTGCGCTTCCGTCAGAAACAACGGCAATCGTATTGGATTTGATCGTGTATTTATATGCAGCTTCCGGATCTTGTGCGATTACTTTACAAGGTTCTGCAACACCCGGAGTATAAGCGATGGCAAGATCTTCTCTTGAATTCACATGCGATTTTGCTATTGTTTCAATCTTACCATTCCACTGTTCATGCATCTGTAATGCTTTTTCGCTGTTTGTCATATTTTTGTACCTCTTCTTTATTATAATAGTATCTGAAAATTATCATATCACTCTTATAGAATAGACGCAAGAGAGGAATCCTTTCTAAATTTTGAAAAAACTCTTTTATTTTTGCAACAGTTGATGTATACTAACAATAGCTTTAATTCATTTGAGTCGATTCAGACCAAAGTTCCCGAAAATTTACAAAAGCAAATATTTAATACAAAAGACGTATTTTTGAAACATATTTTTATACTTTATATGAAAAGAAAGGATTGTATTTATGACAAGAGAAAAATACGAATCATTGCCGTTGGCAACGTTAAAAGAACTTGCAAAAGCCAGAAATATGAAAGGTATTTCTACAATGAAGAAAAGTGATTTGATCGACGCTATGCTTTCACAGGATGTTGCGGATAAACAAGAGGCTGCAAACACAGAGGCAAAAGAGGAAATCAAAGAAGAACTAAAAGAGAAAAAGGAAACAACTGACATTGAACAGCTGGATAGCGGAAAAGCCGCCAATGGAATTTTAGAGGTGCTTCCGGATGGCTACGGATTTATTCGCTGCGAAAATTATCTTCCAGGTGAAAATGATGTCTATGTTTCTCCATCCCAAATACGTAGATTCAATTTAAAAACCGGAGATATTTTAACTGGAAACACACGAATTAAAACACAGGGAGAAAAATTCAGTGCCCTGCTTTATGTTTCCACAATTAATGGAATTCGACCTGCTGAAGCTGCAAAGCGTCCGAATTTTGAAGATTTAACACCGGTTTTCCCAAATAAACGAATCCAGTTAGAGGAAGCAACAAGCAGCACTGCAATGCGAATTGTTGACCTTCTTTCTCCAATAGGAAAAGGACAAAGAGGTATGATTGTATCTCCACCAAAAGCCGGAAAAACAACATTATTAAAAGAAGTTGCTCTGTCTGTTCAGAAATCAGAACCAGATATGCACCTGTTAATTTTATTGATTGATGAACGTCCTGAGGAAGTAACAGATATACGTGAAGCAATTGCCGGACCAAATGTTGAAGTAATCTACTCTACATTTGATGAGTTGCCGGAGCACCATAAACGTGTATCCGAAATGGTAATTGAACGTGCGAAACGATTAGTAGAACACGGAAAAGATGTTATGATCCTTCTTGATAGTATTACACGACTTGCAAGAGCATACAACCTTACAGTACCGCCATCAGGAAGAACACTGTCAGGAGGTCTTGACCCTGCTGCCCTGCATATGCCAAAACGTTTTTTTGGTGCTGCCAGAAATATGAGAGAGGGCGGTAGTCTTACAATTCTTGCAACAGCATTGGTCGAAACAGGAAGTAAAATGGATGATGTTGTATATGAAGAATTTAAAGGAACTGGTAATATGGAATTGGTTTTGGATCGTAAGCTTCAGGAAAAACGTGTATTCCCTGCAATTGACATTCCAAAATCAGGAACAAGACGAGAAGATCTTTTACTTACAAAAGAAGAACAGGATGCCGTATATATTATAAGAAAAGCCTTAAATGGATTAAAAGCAGATGAGGCCGTGGACAACCTGTTAAATACATTTGACAGAACAGCGAATAACGCCGAATTAGTACAAAAAGTAATCCGTCAGAAATTTATTTAAAAACTTACAAAAAAAACTTGCAACAGCAAAAAGGTTATGCTATACTGAGATAGCTGTTTAGAGAGTAAATAACTATATTTTAAATAGAGAGGTGAAAATCATGAGAGAAGGAATCCATCCAGAATACCATCAGGCAACAGTAACTTGTAACTGTGGTAATACATTTGTAACAGGATCTACAAACGAAAGCATTCACGTAGAAATTTGTTCTAAATGTCATCCATTCTACACAGGTCAGCAGAAAGCTACACAGGCTCGCGGACGTGTAGACAAGTTCAACAAGAAATATGGTATGAAATAAGAATTTGTTATGCAGGCTGAGGTAGATATATCTCAGCCTCTTATCATTTTATAAATAATTTGTTGCAAGTATTTTGTAAACAACAGCCCTTATGGTCAGCGGCTTCCATAGAAGCGACTGACTTTTTCAAAATTTATCAGTCGTGTTGTTTATTTTAATCAATAATATAAGTAACAGCAACAGAACAGACAGGAGAAATGATATGAAATCATCCAATATCGGCGGGCAGGCCGTTCTTGAAGGGATTATGATGCGAAACGGAGATAAATATGCGGTTGCTGTCCGAAAGCCAAATCAGGAAATTGAAGTAAACGTAGAAAAATATAAAAGCGTAATTCCCTGGGAAACAGGTAAGAAGATTCCATTTATACGAGGAATTTTTAGTTTTGTTGATTCACTGGTTTTAGGAATGAAAACTCTTACTTATTCAGCATCTTTTTATGAAGATGAAGAGACAGATGAAAAAGTAATGACAGCAGAAGAAATTCGCAAACAAGAAAAAAAAGACCAGATTTTTATGAACCTGACAATCATTATTTCAGTTGTACTTGCGGTTGCTATTTTTATGGTTCTTCCATATTTTCTCAGCAATTTTTTGAAAAATTATATTACCTCACATTTTATGATGACAGTAATTGAAGGAATTATCCGCCTGGCTATATTTCTTGCGTACATATCACTCGTATCACATATGAAAGATATTCAACGCACATTTATGTATCATGGAGCAGAACATAAATGTATCAACTGTATAGAACACGGTATGGAGCTAAATGTTGATAATGTTAGAAAGAGTTCCAAGCAACATAAACGTTGTGGAACAAGCTTTTTGTTTTTTGTTATGATTGTCAGTATTATTTTTTGCTTTTTTATTACTGCAAAATCTCAGGTTCTTCGTGTCATAATTCGAATCGCATTGATGCCGGTAATTGCCGGTGTTTCATTTGAAATCATCCGTCTGGCAGGCAATAGTGAGAATCCGATTATAAATCTTCTCAGTCGTCCTGGCATGTGGGTACAGAATCTGACAACAAAGGAGCCGGATGACAGCATGATCGAGGTTGCGATTCAGGCTGTAGAAGCTGTCTTTGACTGGAAAGCATATTTGAAAGATAACTTTAAAATGGATTTAAAGTAAAATTGATGAAAATAACAGAGAGATACAATTGGAGAAAAAAGATGACATTAAAAGAGCTGTATAACACAGGAACTGACATACTAAAAAATGCATCCATTCAAGAAAGTTCTCTGGATGCATGGTATTTATTAGAATATGTTACAGGTATTACCCGTGCACGCTATTTTGTTGATTCACAGCAGACAGTACCCAAAAATCATCAAAAACAATATCTGCAACTGATTCAAAAACGTGCAGAGCATATTCCACTTCAACATTTAACAGGTGTTCAGGAGTTTATGGGGTTGGAATTTCATGTAAATGAACATGTATTAATTCCAAGACAAGATACTGAAATACTCGTGGAAACTGCTTTAGAAAAATTAAAAGAAATCTCGAATCCCGTAAACCTATTGGATATGTGTACCGGTTCAGGCTGTATTTTACTTAGTATTTTGTATTATATGAAAAATAAGAAACAAATTACAGGAACCGGTGTTGATATTTCTGATAAGGCACTGGAAGTGGCAAGGAAAAATGCAAAATCGCTGGGTTTGTCTGTCGATTTTCTTCAAAGCGATCTGTTTGACAAAATAACAGACAAATATTCGATGATCGTATCGAATCCACCATATATTCGAAGTGATGTAATTAAAACACTTCAAGAAGAAGTAAGAGAACATGATCCGATGCTTGCGTTAGATGGAATGGAAGATGGATTATATTTCTATCGGAAAATCATTTCTGAAAGTGAAAAATATTTACAAGCCGATGGATATTTGATATTTGAAATTGGACATGATCAAGGCTTAGACGTGTCAAATATGATGAAAGATGCCGGATTTAGAGATGTCCTGATAAAAAAAGACCTTGCGGGTCTTGACCGGGTTGTATTAGGCGTGTATGATACGAAGAGGTGAATTATCTGTATAGATATGATAGAAGTTAGAAAGGATATAGGAAATTATGTTTGATAGATTAGAGGATCTTGTAATCCGATATGAAGAAGTAATGGGAGAACTTCAGGAACCGGATGTGGCAAACGATGCAACTCGTTTCCGCAATTTAATGAAAGAACAAAGTGATCTGGCTCCTATTGTTGAAGCATTTAAAGAATATAAACAGTGCAAGCAGAATGTAGAAGACAGTCTGATGATGTTAGAAGAAGAATCAGATGAAGAGATGCGTGAACTTGCAAAAGAAGAATTGAATGAATCAAAGAATCGAATAGAAGAACTGGAAAAAGAGATGAAGATTTTACTTCTTCCGAAGGATCCAAACGATGAAAAGAACGTTATCGTGGAAATCCGTGCCGGTGCCGGTGGGGATGAAGCGGCTTTATTCGCAGCTGAAATTTATCGTATGTATGTACATTATGCAGAAGGACGCCGTTGGAAAGTGGAGATGATCTCACTTAATGAAAATGGAATCGGTGGTTTTAAAGAATGTGTATTTATGATTTCAGGACAGGGTGCATATTCAAGATTAAAATATGAAAGTGGTGTACACCGTGTACAACGTGTTCCAGAGACAGAAAGTGGCGGACGTATCCATACATCTACTATTACAGTTGCAATCATGCCAGAAGCAGAAGAAGTGGATGTAGAATTGGATATGAACGACTGTAAATTCGATGTGTTCCGTGCTTCAGGTAATGGTGGACAGTGCGTTAATACAACAGACTCTGCTGTACGTTTGACACATATCCCGACAGGAATTGTAATTTCATGCCAGGATGAAAAATCACAGTTGAAAAATAAAGATAAAGCATTGAAAGTACTTCGTGCCCGTCTCTATGAACTTGAACTTGCAAAACAGCATGATGCTGAAGCAGAAGCGCGTAAAAGCCAGGTAGGTACAGGAGATCGTTCTGAGAAGATCCGTACTTATAACTTCCCACAAGGACGTGTAACAGACCACAGAATCAAATTAACTTTGCATAAATTAGATTCCATTTTAAATGGAGATCTTGATGAAATCATTGATAGTCTGATTGCTGCAGACCAGACTGCAAAACTTGCAAAAATGAATGAAGACTAAACAAACAACTTAAATCGGAATAAACAAATAAGACTGGAAAGAAGGAACTAGAATGAAAGTATTATTATTAAACGGAAGTCCAAGAAAAGCAGGCTGTACATATACAGCTCTGACAGTTGTTGCAGAAGCACTTGAGAAACAGGGAATTGAGACAGAAATTTTTCAGGCAGGCAATCCTGATATGGAAAATGTAAAAGCAGCAGCTGTGAAGATGGCTGAATCAGATGCTTTAGTTGTTGGTTCTCCGGTTTATTGGGCATCTCCATCTGGCCAGATTATTGAATTTATGGATAAATTATGTTCGTGTGCCGGAAAAGATATGTTGCACAAACCAGCTGCGGCCGTTACATCTGCACGTAGAGCCGGAACAACTGCTACATTGGATGTGATCATGAAATATTTTACATACCATCAGATGCCGGTCGTATCGTCTAATTATTGGACAATGGTACATGGTAATACACCGGATGAAGTACAGCAGGATGCCGAGGGAATTCAGATTATGAGAACCTTAGGTAATAATATGGCATGGCTTTTGAAATGCCTTGAGGCCGGAAAAAAAGCAGGTATTGAAATGCCGGTGGATGAAGAAAAAATCAAAACAAACTTTATCCGATAAGCTCATTTTAAGCAGCGGAAATTCCGCTGCTTTTTACACTTGACAATAAACTAAACAACTACCGGCCACAAATTTTGTGGCTATCACAAAAAGAAAGGATTTTTTTAATGGATAAAATCCAATTTAAACGACCTGAATTAGAAGACCAGGAAATTATTCACTCTTATTTTGAGAAATCACCAAGCCGAAGCTGTGAACGTACTTTTGCAAATGTTTATCTTTGGTCCAGACACTATAAAGTAGAGTATGCCATTATTGAAGGCGCATTAGTTTTCAAGGATAATTCCGAAAAGGCTCTTTTTGCCTATCCTGCAGGAGATGATGACTCTATTCACAAAGCAATTGAATGGTTAAATCAATATAGTGATACCAAAAATGCTCCACTTATGTTTTATAATGTAACAGAAGAAAACTTTGCACAGCTAGAATGTTGGTATCCAGGTGTATATAAAATACAATACGACCCGGATCAGGCTGATTATGTATATGATTCAGAAAGACTTATGACCCTTGCAGGGAAGAAACTACACGGGAAAAGAAATCATATTAATAAATTTAAATCCCTGCATGAAGACTGGAGCTATGAACAATTAAACGACGATAATGTGGAAGAATGTTTTCAAATGGCTTTAAAATGGCGTACGCAAAATGGATGCGATGAGGATATGGAGAAAAATGCAGAAATGTGTGTAACATTAAATTCCTTACGCCTGTATAAAGAACTTGGTCTTATAGGTGGTGTTCTTCGTGCAGAAGGAAATATTGTAGCATTTACAATTGGAGAGCCAATGTGTGAAGACACATTTGTTGTTCATATCGAAAAAGCTTTTGCGGATGTAGACGGTGCTTATCCAATGATCAATCAGCAGTTTGTTCAGCATGAATGTACAGACTATGCATATATAAATAGAGAAGACGATGCCGGTTCTGCCGGACTTCGAAAAGCTAAATTATCTTATCAGCCTGCATTTATGGTACAAAAAGGATTCGTCACAAAGAAATAGGAGGATACAAAGATGATTTCAAAAAAAATGGAAAACATGGTTGCAAATAGTTCTGCAATCCGGGCAATGTTTGAAGAAGGTAACCGATTGGCAAAGATATACGGATCTGAAAATGTATTTGATTTTAGCCTTGGCAATCCAAATGTTCCGGCTCCGGATGCAGTTAAATATGCGATCAAAGAACTTTTAGACGAGGAAGATCCTGTAGTTTTACATGGTTATACAAACAGTAATGCCGGATATGAAGATGTTAGAATAGCTATCGCAGATTCTTTGAATGAGCGCTTTGGCACACATTTTTGTAGCAAGAATATTACCATGACCGTAGGAGCAGCCGGTGGACTAAATGTCATTTTGAAATCCTTGATCAATCCAGGCGATGAGGTCATCGCATTTGCTCCATATTTTGGAGAATATCGCAGTTATACAGATAATTATGATGGTGTCCTTGTAGAAGTTTCTCCTAATACTACTGATTTTCAACCTAAGCTAGATGAATTCGAACAGAAAATATCTCCAAAAACAAAGGCCATAATTGTAAATACCCCAAACAATCCAACGGGTGTTGTTTATTCAGAGGAAACAATTCAGAAAATGGCCGCTATTTTAGAGAAAAAACAGAAGGAATACGGAACAGACATTTATTTAATCTCAGATGAACCATATCGTGAATTAGCATATGACGGAGTTGAAGTACCTTACCTTACAAAGTACTATGCAAATACAATTGTAGGTTATTCATACAGTAAATCGCTTTCTCTTCCAGGAGAACGTATCGGCTATCTTGTAATTCCGGATGAAGCATCTGACAGCGAAAAGCTAATCGGGGCAGTTAATGTGGCAACACGTATTCTTGGTTTTGTAAATGCTCCGACTTTACAACAAAAAGTTGTAAAAGCATGTTTAAATGAAAAAACAGATATTTCTTACTATGACCGTAATCGTGAAACATTATATAACGGATTAAAAAATCTAGGGTTTGATTGTATTAAACCGGAGGGAGCCTTTTATTTATTTGTAAAATCTCCGATTGCTGATGAAAAAGAATTTTGTAATGAAGCCAAAAAATATAATATACTGATTGTACCAGGGTCTTCATTCGCATGTCCTGGATATGTAAGAATGGCTTATTGTGTATCCTACGAAACAATTGTTAATTCACTACCTAAATTTGCCGAACTCGCTAAACAATATAATCTATAGGAAAGGGAAAGAATCATGGGATTAAATGAAAATATACGAAATAATATTCGCCAGGTAGAGCCTTATGTTCCAGGCGAACAGCCACAAAATAAAGTAATTAAATTGAATACAAATGAAAATCCTTATGCACCTGCACCAGGAGTTGAACAGGCACTTCAGTCAATGGATTTAGATCGACTTCGCTTATATCCGGATCCGACAGCAGAATTACTTACACAATCTCTGGCTGATCGATACAAAGTGGATAAAGATCAGGTATTTGTAGGGGTTGGCTCAGATGATGTATTATCCATGTGTTTTCTGACTTTTTTTAATTCAGATAAGCCAATTCTTTTTCCGGATATTACCTACTCTTTTTATAAAGTATGGGCTGATTTATATCGCATTCCATATGAATGTCAGAAATTAGATGCTGATTTTCATATTTGCAAAGAAGATTATTATAAAGAAAACGGGGGCGTTATTTTCCCAAATCCAAATGCACCTACAGCAATTTATGAAAATCTGGATTTTGTAGAAGATATCATTAGACATAATCAGGATGTCATCGTAATTGTAGACGAAGCGTATATTGATTTTGCCGGAAAGTCTGCATTGGAATTAATCTCAAAATACGATAATTTGATTGTTGTTCAGACATTTTCAAAATCTCGTTCTATGGCTGGTATGAGAATTGGGTATGCCATCAGTAACCCGACTTTGATTAAATATTTAAATGATGTGAAATATTCGTTTAACTCTTATACAATGAACCAGACTTCTCTTGTTTGCGGAGCAGAAGCAGTAAAAGATGAAACTTATTTCAAAGAAACTGTAAATAAAATTGTTGAAACAAGAGAATGGGCCAAAGAGCAGTTTAAAGAGTTAGGATTTGAATATCCAGAATCTCAAGCCAATTTTATTTTTGTAACTCATCCAAAGCTGGATGCAGAACAACTATTTACAGCTTTGAAAAGAGCCAATATTTACGTCAGATACTGGGGAAGTGAGAGAATTGAACAGTATTTGCGTGTAACAATTGGTACGAAAGAAGAGATGGAAACTTTCTTTTCTTTCTTAAGACAATATATTGCCGAACATGGAGGAAGATAGTAGATGAAAGAGGCATTAATAAATGGATTAATTGCAGGGCTTAGCGGAAAGGTCGGGAAAGAATTCATCATTTTTTTGATTTCTATGGTACCAATTCTTGAACTTAGAGGTGGACTCCTTGCAGCAGGACCGGCACTTTTAGATGTACCTATGTGGCAGGCTATTCCTATTTGCTTTATTGGGAATCTGGTTCCAATACCATTCATTTTGTTATTGATCACAAAGATTTTTGATTGGATGAAAGGAACAAAGAAACTAAAACCTTTAGTTGAAAAACTGGAACATAAAGCGATGAACCAGAGTGCAAATATTGAAAAATATGAATTTTGGGGACTAGTAGCATTTGTAGGCATTCCACTTCCGGGAACAGGAGCGTGGACAGGAGCTTTGATTGCTGCATTATTGGGAATTCGTTTTAGAAAGGCTTTTCCTGCCATTGTTCTTGGTCTTGTAGTGGCAACAGTTATTATGACTATATTATCCTATACCGTTCTCGGAACAATATTTGCTTAATGAAATTAGATTGACATAAAATACGAGAATCCGTATAATTAAAGAAGAACAAATTAGAGGAGAAGAAAACATGCTTGCAAAAAATGATGATCATACAAGAAGTATTATTTGGCGAAGCGTAATGTCTGTCACATCTGTTGTAATTATTTTGATTGCAGTATTTTTCCTGGTTCGTATGTTCACAATGAATCCATTGGAAGGAACATGGGATTACGAGGACAGTGATTTAATTATGACAATCAAAGGGAATAACACAGCAATTATAAAATGGCCGGATGAATTTGATGGCAATCAAATTGCAGTTTCCATGGATTATGATATTGATTCTAAAACCAAAACTTTTAGTTTACGTCTCAATACAGATGCTGTAAAAAAGGCAGCTGATTCGAAAGGCATATCAGAAGATGTGATTACTCAGGCGTTAGATCGGTTAGATGGAACCTATGATTACAATATGGAACAGAATCAACTGACACTGACAGACCGGGAATATGGCAGCCAGTTAATATTTGAAAAAGAGTAAAGATAAACAGGGATGAATATGAAACGTCCCTGTTTTTTCTATCATGAAATAAAACGAGGGATATTTCAAAAAGGAGGAACTATGTTAAGAGAAAAGACAAAGGAAATTAAAATTGGAGATGTAATAATCGGTGGAAATCACCCAATCGCAATTCAGTCTATGACCAATACACCTACTGAAGATGTAGAAGCAACTGTAGCACAGATTTTACGTCTGGAAAAAGCAGGATGTGAGATTATTCGATGTACGGTTCCAACATTAGAAGCAGCAGCGGCTATCAAGGAAATAAAAAAACAAATCCATATTCCACTTGTAGCGGATATTCATTTTGATTATCGTATGGCAATTGCGGCCATTGAAAATGGTGCAGATAAAATACGAATCAATCCTGGAAATATTGGGTCAAGAGATCGTGTACAAGCTGTTGTCGACAAGGCAAAAGAATATCATGTGCCCATTCGTGTAGGTGTAAACAGTGGCTCACTTGAAAAGCCATTAATAGAGAAATACGGCGGTGTTACAGCAGAAGGAATTGTTGAAAGTGCTTTAGATAAAGTAAAAATGATAGAAGATATGGGGTATGACAATCTCGTTGTCAGCATTAAATCCTCGGACGTGTTAATGTGCGTGAAAGCACACGAATTAATTGCCAGTCAGTGCCCATACCCTTTACATGTCGGAATTACTGAAGCGGGAACACTTTACTCAGGAAATATCAAATCTTCTGTAGGACTTGGTATTATATTACACGAAGGCATCGGAAATACAATTCGTGTTTCATTGACTGGAGATCCTGTAGAAGAAATTAAAACTGCAAAATTAGTTCTTCGTACCTTAGGACTTCGTAAAGGCGGAATTGAAGTTGTATCTTGTCCAACCTGCGGACGTACAAAAATCAACTTGATTGAATTGGCAAATCAAGTTGAAACCATGGTTTCAGAATATCCGCTTGATATTAAAGTTGCAGTTATGGGATGCGTTGTAAACGGACCAGGAGAAGCAAAAGAGGCTGATCTTGGCATTGCCGGTGGTATCGGAGAAGGCTTGTTGATCAAAAAAGGTGAAATTATAAAGAAAGTGCCGGAAACAGAACTTTTGAATACACTTCGATGGGAGTTAGACAATTGGAACAAGTAAGTAATGCCAAAAGATTTTTTGAGGTATTTCCAACGTTAAAAGTTGAAAAAGATATACAAGAATTATTTGCAGATGTGCAGATTAAAAAAATTACAACAAATTCTTCAAGAGAATTTTTAAATATTCATCTATTCAGTCTGCATCTAATTCAAAAACGTTATATCAAACGAATGGAAGAACACATTAAAAAGCAGCTGTTTGGGAAGACTTCTGTAGCGATAAAAATTGAAGAGGATTATCAGCTTTCTGAACAATATACGCCAGAAGCACTAATGGTGGAATACCATGACAGTATTTTATTAGAATTAAAAGAAGTCAGTGTGCTTGCAGCAAGCATGTTTGAACAGGCAGAAATTCGCTTTGAAGCAAATTCAATCATGCGTCTTGAATTATTAAATACAATTGTTTCAGAAGGACGAAAAGAGGAAATTGTATCGTTACTGGATGAGATTTTTAATCAACGTTTTCATATTCCGACGGATATTCGTATAGAATATCGGGAAAAAGAAAAAGAAGACCAAAACCTGGAATATGATGAGCAGCGTATTCAGAGGGAAATAGATGCTATCTTTGCAAGAAACCGCAAACTTCATGGAGAAGAGAGGGAAAAAGAGTCTGGTGAATCCAGTCCTGAAAAGAAAGCCACACCTGTTTCTCAAAAGACTGTTGTTGATAAGAAACCAAAGGACAATGGGAATGATAGTGGTGAACGTAAAAGCTTTAAATCTGATTTTAAGAAAGGTTATATACGTCCGTTAAAACAAGGGAATGATCCAAATCTCATCTATGGTAAGGATTTTGAGGATGAACCAATCCGCTTGGATGTCGTCGAAACAGAAATGGGTGAAATTACATTTCATGGAAAGATTATTACTTTTGAAACTCGCGAAATCCGAAATGAAAAATCTATTTTAATGTTTGCTGTAACAGATTTTACCGATACTATTATGGTAAAAATGTTTATTCGTAACGATCAACTTCCGGATTTGCTTGGAGATTTAAAAAAAGGTTCGTATATAAAAATCAAAGGTGTAACAACAATTGATCGTTATGATGGCGAATTATCTATCGGTTCGGTTACCGGCATTAAAAAAATCGGTGATTTTACCACGAAAAGAGAAGATTTAAGTCCCGTGAAGCGTGTAGAATTGCATTGCCATACAAAAATGAGTGATATGGATGGGGTATCTGAAACACAGGATATTGTCCGTCGTGCCCATGATTGGGGACATGCTGCAATTGCCATTACAGATCATGGTATTGCACAAGCTTTCCCTGATGCAAATCACTTTATAGAACGATTGGATAAAGATGATCCATTTAAAATACTGTATGGTGTAGAAGGCTATGTTGTAGATGATCTAACAGAAATTGCTGTTGGAGCAGGAGATGAAACACTGGATGATGTTTATGTTGTGTTTGATATTGAAACCACAGGATTTAGTGCCATAAAAGATAAAATCATCGAGATTGGAGCTGTAAAGGTTGTCAACGGCAAAATTGTTGATAAATTCAGTACTTTTGTAAACCCTGAAAGACCAATTCCTTTTGAAATCACTAAACTAACAAGTATTACAGATGATATGGTTATGGAGTATCCAAATATTGAAGTGATTCTCCCACAATTTCTGGAATTTGCAAAAGACGCAGTACTTGTTGCCCACAATGCAAGCTTTGATGTTGGATTCATTGAACAAAACTGCCGTTATCAGGATATTGAACCAAAGTTTATATCTGTAGATACGGTGGCTCTTGCCAGAGTGCTCCTTCCAACTTTATCAAAATATAAACTAAATATTGTGGCAAAAGCACTTGGAATTTCTTTAGAAAATCATCATCGAGCAGTAGATGATGCAGGAGCCACCGCAGAAATCTTTGTAAAGTTTGTTGAAATGTTGAAAGAGCGCAATATAACAACATTAAAAGGAATTAACCAATTCGGTGATATGAATCCAAATGCGACCCGAAAGCTTCCAACACATCATATCATCATTCTGGCAAAAAATGATATTGGGCGTTACAATCTATATCAGTTGATATCAGAATCTCATTTAACTTATTATGCACGACGTCCACGCATTCCAAAAAGTTTGTTAAACCAATATCGTGAGGGACTTGTCATAGGAAGTGCCTGTGAGGCAGGTGAGTTATATCAGGCTATATTAAATGGAAAATCACCACAGGCAATTGCCAGACTGGCAGAATTTTATGACTATTACGAAATTCAGCCACTTGGAAATGATAAATTCATGCTGGCAAGTGATAAGTACTCAAATATCAATACCCTGGAAGATTTGATGGAAATAAACCGACAGATTGTACAGCTTGGGGAAAAATTCAAAAAGCCTGTTGTTGCGACTTGTGATGTGCATTTCCTTGACCCGGAAGATGAAGTGTACCGCCGTATCATCATGGCAGGAAAAGGCTTCAGTGATGCAGATGACCAACCACCTTTATTTCTTCGTACAACCGAAGAAATGCTGGCAGAATTTGAATATTTAGGTTCTGCAAAGGCTCATGAGGTCGTAATTGAAAATCCTTGTAAAATTGCAAATATGATAGAAAAAATATCCCCGGTCAATCCTAACAAATGTCCACCGGTCATTGAAAATTCTGAACAGAATCTGCGTGATATTTGTTATAACCGTGCTCATGAAATCTATGGTGAAAATTTACCAGAACCAGTATCCAAGCGATTGGAGAAAGAATTAAATTCTATCATTTCTAATGGATATTCCGTTATGTACATCATTGCGCAAAAGTTAGTATGGAAATCAAATGCAGATGGATACCTTGTTGGATCACGAGGATCCGTAGGTTCTTCATTTGTAGCTACTATGGCCGGAATTACAGAAGTTAATCCATTATCTCCGCATTATTATTGTGCACATTGTCATTATAGTGATTTTGATTCTGAAGAAGTAAAATCATATGCTGGAGGATGTGGATTCGACATGCCGGATAAAAATTGTCCGGTATGCGGTGAAAAACTAATAAAACAAGGATTTGACATTCCTTTTGAAACCTTTCTTGGTTTCAAAGGTGACAAAGAACCAGATATTGACTTGAACTTTTCCGGTGAGTATCAGTCTAAAGCGCATAAATATACAGAAGTTATTTTTGGAGAGGGGCATACCTTTAAAGCCGGAACAATCGGAACGCTGGCAGATAAAACAGCTTACGGTTATGTAAAAAACTATTACGAAGAACGTGGTATGCGTAAACGACGTTGTGAAATAGAGCGGATCAGTCAGGGATGTACAGGTATCCGACGAAGCACCGGACAGCATCCGGGAGGAATTGTTGTACTTCCTCATGGACATAACATTAATGAATTTACACCTGTTCAGCATCCTGCAAACGATATGACTGTAGACATCATAACAACACATTTTGATTATCATTCGATTGATCATAACTTGTTAAAACTAGATATTCTCGGTCATGATGATCCGACCATGATCCGTATGCTGGAGGATTATATTACATCTGATGCTCTGGAGAATGAATACAATGAAGAAAATCCTTTTGTAGCAACCAAAATTCCTCTGGATGATAAAGATGTTATTTCGTTGTTCCATAATACAAGTGCACTTGGTATTAAACCAGAAGATATCAGCGGCTGTCCACTTGGAAGTCTTGGAATCCCGGAGTTTGGAACAGATTTTGTTATCCAGATGGTGCAAGATGCAAACCCACAATCATTATCTGATTTAATCCGAATTTCTGGTCTGTCTCACGGAACCAATGTATGGCTTGGAAATGCACAGGAATTGATCAAACAAGGAAAGGCAACGATTTCTACTGCAATCTGTACTCGTGATGATATTATGATTTACTTGATCAATCAGGGAGTAGATAGTGCACTTTCTTTTACAATTATGGAGAGCGTACGAAAAGGTAAGGGGTTAAAACCTGAATGGGAAACTGCAATGAAGGAAAAAGATGTACCGGACTGGTATATTGATTCTTGCAAGAAGATTAGCTATATGTTCCCAAAAGCACATGCTGCTGCCTATGTTATGATGGCTTATCGAATCGCATATTGTAAAATTAATTATCCGCTCGCTTATTATGGTGCTTATTTTAGTATTCGTGCCGATGCATTTTCTTATGAACTTATGTGCCAGGGCAAAGAAAAGTTAAATTATTATATGAATGATTACAGAAAAAGATCCGATAGTCTCACAAATAAAGAACAGGATACTTTAAAAGATATGAAGCTGGTTCAGGAAATGTATGCCCGCGGACTGGAGTTTATGCCTATTGATTTATATCGTGCAAAAGCAAAAGATTTTCAGATTATCGACGGAAAGCTAATGCCGTCTTTTGCAAGTATTGACGGAATGGGTGATAAAGCTGCAGAAGCGGTAGAACTCGCTGCAAAAGATGGAAAATATCTGTCGTTAGATGATTTCAGACAAAGAACAAAGGTTAGTAAAACTGTTATTGATCTGATGTCAGACCTTGGATTATTCGGAGATTTGCCGCAAAGTAATCAGTTGTCATTATTTGACTTTTAGATAATATATGCTATACTTGTTTCCAATGGGGAACAAAAGAAGAGATGGAGGGAAACTACTATGTATGATTTTGAAGAAATAGTAAAAACAGATCCTGAGATTGCGAATGCAATCAAAGACGAGATGAATCGTCAAAACTCACATATCGAATTAATTGCATCTGAAAACTGGGTAAGCAAAGCAGTGATGGCTGCAATGGGAAGCCCACTCACAAACAAATATGCTGAAGGATATCCTGGAAAAAGATATTATGGCGGATGTCAGTGCGTAGATGTTGTAGAAGATCTTGCAAGAGAACGTGCTAAAAAGTTATTTGGTTGTGAATATGTAAATGTACAACCACATTCTGGTGCACAGGCTAACATGGCAGTTATGTTTGCTATGCTTGAACCTGGAGATAAGATTATGGGTATGAACCTTGACCATGGCGGACATTTAACGCATGGCTCACCTGTAAACCTGTCCGGTAAATACTTCGATGTTGCTCACTATGGTGTAGATGAAAATGGATTTATTGATTATGATGAAGTGTTACGAATTGCCAAAGAACATAAGCCAAAATTAATCGTAGCAGGAGCAAGTGCTTATGCAAGAACGATTGATTTTAAGCGTTTTCGTGAAATTGCCGATGAAGTAGGGGCTTATTTAATGGTTGACATTGCACATATTGCAGGACTTGTAGCAACCGGATTACATCCAAGCCCAATTCCTTATGCACATGTTACCACCACCACAACACATAAGACGCTTCGTGGACCTCGCGGAGGTATGATTATGTGCAGCGAAGAGATGAATAAAAAGTTTAATTTCAATAAAGCTGTCTTCCCAGGTATTCAAGGTGGTCCGTTAATGCATGTTATTGCTGCAAAAGCAGTTTGTTTTGAAGAAGCACTTAAACCGGAATATAAGGAATATATGGAACAGGTTGTTAAAAATGCACAGGCCTTGAGTAAAGGCTTGATAGAACGTGGCATAAAGATTGTTTCCGGCGGTACCGATAATCATTTAATGCTGATTGATTTATCTGAAACAGAAATCAGTGGAAAAGAACTTGAAAAACGTTTGGATGATGCACATATTACAGCAAATAAAAATACAATTCCAAATGATCCTCGCTCACCATTTGTTACAAGTGGCGTGAGACTTGGAACACCAGCTGTTACAACTCGTGGTATGTTGGAAGAAGATATGGATAAGATTGCTGAAATTATTGCACTTGTAGTAGAAAGCGAAGATAATGTAGAAAAAGCAAAAGCAATGGTTGCTGAACTGACAGATAAATATCCGTTATGTTAATTCAAGTCGAGCAGCCGCGAGACTTGGCGCGTGATTCTGGTCAGCGTAAGTTGACACATTCTTTACAGAATCACTGCGCATCCTCGCGGAGCGTTTATCTCAGTCGGAGATTGGACTCCCACTGAGACAAATTTGCTGTTACTCACTACCTGAAAGAGGTGGGAGTCTTCTCGACTGAGATAAATACGAATAAAAAAAGAGCATCGTGAAAGATGCTCTTTTTTTAATCTCATTTTGTTATTTGCTTTTAAAAATTATAAATATTAAATCTCGTCATAAATTTATATAATTAAAAGGTACACAAAAAAATCTGATTAAAGTTTTACTACGTTTGTAGCCTGTGGTCCTTTAGCGCCTTCTGTTACATCAAATTCAACAGCCTGACCTTCTTCTAAAGATTTGAACCCATCCATAACTAATCCTGAATAGTGAACGAATACGTCATTTCCTTCAGCATCTGAGATGAATCCGTACCCTTTTTGGTTATTAAACCATTTTACTGTACCTGTCATTGCCTGACCCTCCATAAAAATTTAAAAAATAGTAGTATGTTTGTTCTTATCTTTGAACAATACTTGCTTATTCTAGCATATTTAACAATAAAAGTCAATCGGATTATTTTACTATTCGTAAAAATGTACAAATTCATTCAAAGAAAAATTTTCCAACAATGCAGAGAAAAATAAAAATAGATGCATTAATAATAAAAGTATTGTATAATTAGAATTAATAGAATAAGATATCATTAATATGATACTTATAATCAATATACAGAATAAGAGAGAAGGGAGTAAAATGAAAGAAGAGATTTTTATATGGCTTGGATTGTTGATTGTATTTTTAATCATTGAGATTATTACTGTCGGACTTACAACAATCTGGATGGCAGGAGGAACTTTAGTAGCGTTAATTTTATGTCTGGCTGGTTTCAACCTATGGTGTCAGATCATATCCTTTTTAATTGTATCCTTTATCTTATTATTATTTACAAGACCTTTTGCTATGAAATACATAAATTGTCATCATGAAAAAACCAATTATGAACAAATAATAGGAAAAGTGGTTAAAATCACAAAAAAAGTAGATAATTTAGAAGAAACAGGTGCAGCTGTCGTGAATGGTTTAGAATGGACCGCACGTACAAAAAATACCGGAGAAATTTTAAATCCAGGAGATCTTGCAAAAGTGGTTGAAATTTCAGGTGTAAAATTAATTGTTGAAAAATATCAGGAGGGATAAATATGTTTGGATTTTTAGTACTTATCAGCATTTTAATTATTGTACTTTTCGTACTTATTTCATGTGTCAAGATTGTTCCCCAGGCTCATGCCTACGTTCTTGAGCGTCTTGGTGGATATAAAGAAACATGGAGTGTAGGTATTCATTTCAAAATGCCAATTTTAGATCGAGTGGCCAGGAGAGTTTCTTTAAAAGAGCAAGTTGTAGATTTCGAACCACAAGCGGTTATTACGAAAGATAATGTAACAATGCAGATTGATACAGTTGTCTTTTTCCAAATTACGGATCCTAAAAAATACGCATACGGAGTAGAAAATCCAATCGCGGCAATTGAGAATCTGACCGCTACAACCTTGCGTAACATTATCGGAGATTTAGAATTAGATGAAACCTTAACATCCCGTGAGACAATCAATACAAAAATGCGTACAATACTTGATATTGCTACCGATGAATGGGGAATTAAAGTAAACAGAGTAGAATTAAAGAATATCATGCCTCCTAAGGCTATTCAGGATGCTATGGAAAAACAAATGAAGGCTGAACGTGAACGAAGAGAAGCAATCTTGCGTGCAGAAGGCGAAAAGAAATCTACAATTCTTGTTGCAGAAGGTGAAAAAGAATCTGTTATTTTAGAGGCAGAAGCTGCAAAACAAGCTGCAATCTTAAAGGCTGAGGCAGAAAAACAGAAACGGATCAAAGAGGCAGAAGGTCAGGCCGAAGCGATTCGCACTGTGCAAAAAGCTACAGCGGAAGGTATTGAATTTATCAAGGCAGCAGGAGCCGATGAAGCTGTTTTAACATTAAAGAGTCTGGAAGCATTTGCAAAAGCGGCAGACGGTAAAGCGACAAAAATTATTATTCCGTCAGATTTACAAGGAATTGCAGGGCTGACAAAAACAATTTCAGAGGTTGCAAGAACAGAGAAAGCATAAAGAGCAGATAATTATAATGGAAGAACCTATCATAAAGATTTCCGTCCGCAATCTAGTAGAATTCATATTGCGGACGGGTGATATAGACAATCGGACATCCGGCAGTCTGGAGAAGGATGCGATGCTGCAAGGGAGCAGATTGCATCGTAAGATTCAACGCAGAATGGGAGCAGATTATCATGCCGAAGTAGCATTAAAAACAAAAGTTGTTTGTACGGACTTTTTACTTCTGATTGAAGGAAGGGCAGATGGTATTATTGAAAATGATTCTGGAATCTGCATAGATGAAATAAAGGGAACTATACGCGATTTATCTCATATAGAAGAACCGATAGGCGTTCACCTTGCTCAGGCAAAGTGTTACGCCTATATCTATGCCACACAGCAACATTTAACTAATATTGATGTGCAGATGACATATTGTCACTTGGAAACAGAAGAAATAAAACGTTTTAAGCAAAATTTTTTGTTTGATGATCTGGAAAAATGGTTTAACGAATTAATTCACGCATATGAAAAATGGGCAAAATTTCAAATTCAATGGAAGAAAGAACGTGATCGTACAATTCAAAAAACAGAATTTCCATTTTCATATAGAGAAGGACAACGTGAAGTTGTATCCTCTGTATATCGTACGATACTTCGCAAAAAAAATTTGTTTATCCAGGCTCCAACCGGAATCGGAAAAACTATGGCTACAATTTTCCCGGCTGTTCGCGCAATAGGCGAAGGACTTGGAGAAAAAATATTTTATTTGACAGCAAAAACAATTACAAAAACCGTAGCGGAGCAAGCTTTTTATATACTTCGCAAGAACGGATTAAGATGGAAATCTGTCACAATTACTGCAAAAGAAAAAATTTGTTTTTGCGAAGAAACGATTTGTAATCCTGACGAATGTCCTTATGCGAAAGGACATTTTGACCGTGTAAATGATGCTGTATTTGAATTAATCAGCACAAAAGATGAATGTACGAGAGAAATCATAGAAGAACAGGCAAGAAAATACCATGTATGTCCGTTTGAGATGTCACTTGATGTCAGTGAATGGATGGATGCAATCATTTGTGACTATAATTATGTGTTTGATCCAGACGCTCATTTAAAACGTTTTTTCTCAGAAGGCGGAACAGGAGAGTATTTGTTCTTAATTGATGAAGCACATAACCTTGTTGAGCGCGGTCGAGAGATGTATAGCGCCACGCTTTACAAAGAAGATTTTTTATCTATAAAAAAATTATTCCAAAGCGATGCTCCAAAGCTTGCAAAACGCCTGGATGAATGTAATAAACAACTCTTAGCATTAAAACGTGAATGTGAAACATATCAAGTGATAGATAATGTTTCACACATTGCCTTAAAGTGCTTAAATATTCTAGGAGAAATAGAAAACTATTTTGATGAACAGCCTTCTCCTGAAAAAAAAGATGCCCTCCTTGATTTTTATTTTCAGATTCGTTCATTCATTAATACCCATGATATTTTGGATGAAAATTATTTAATCTATACGGAAATGGAATCGGATGGTCGTTTTAAATTAAAATTGTTTTGTGTAAATCCGGCAACAAATCTACAGCGTTTTTTAGAATATGGGAACAGCACAATTTATTTTTCGGCAACATTTTTACCTGTTTTTTATTACAAAAACTTACTTAGTGTCAATCCCGATGATTACGCAATTTATGCAAAATCTACATTTCCAGAAGAAAATAAACTTCTCTTATTGGCAGAGGATGTGAGTACCAAATATACATTGCGTGGACCTGAAATGTATCAAAAAATCGCACGATATATTCAAAATATTGTATCTGTCCAACAAGGAAATTACATGGTATTTTTCCCTTCTTATCGCATGTTAGAAGAGGTTTACGAACAGTTTGTTAATCTTCCTACATCTTCGATAAATAATTCTGTAGAATACATTCTTCAATCACAGTATATGAATGAAATTGAACGTGAAGAGTTTTTGAATTGTTTTGAAAACCAGAACGATAGAACCTTAATTGGTTTTTGCGTGATGGGAGGGATTTTTTCGGAGGGGATTGATCTGGCTGAAGATCGCTTAATCGGAGCAATTATTGTTGGAACCGGGTTACCTCAGGTATGTAATGAAAGAGAATTATTGAAACAATATTTTGATGCAAAAAAAATGTCGGGATTTGATTTTGCTTACTTATATCCGGGAATGAATAAAGTATTGCAATCTGCAGGGCGTGTAATCCGTACAGAATCAGACAAAGGAGTTATTGTATTACTTGATGTCAGATTTTTAGACAATCGATATCAGGCTATATTTCCGCGTGAATGGAAACAATACCAATTATGTCAGTTGAATCATGTGACTGACACCGTAGCCGCCTTTTGGCAGGATAAAAATAAGGAGAGAATATAAAATGCGTGATAAATTAACTAAAAGCGATGTTAAAAAAATAGAGGAAGAAATTGAATACAGAAAATTAGTTGTCAGAAAAGAAGCAATTGAAGCAGTAAAAGAGGCTCGTGCCCATGGCGATTTAAGTGAAAATTTTGAGTATCATGCTGCTAAAAAAGATAAAAATAAAAACGAAAGCAGAATTCGTTATCTGGAAAGGATGCTGAAAACGGCCATTATTGTCGATGACAGTTCAAAAGATGATGAAGTCGGAATTAATAATACTGTAGAATTATACATGGAAGATGATGACGAAATAGAGACCTACAGACTTGTCACTTCTGTACGAGGCAGTTCAATTCAAGGATTGATCAGTATTGATTCTCCTCTTGGAAAAGCAATTTTAGGACATAAACTAAACGACAGAGTGTATATTCAGGTAAATGATAATTTTGGTTATTATGCAATTATTAAAAAAATTGTAAACACTCAAAATGATGAAAATGATGAGCTTCGCAAATTCTAAGTGTTGAAATAAAAGATAGGAAGTTTCCACTATATTTCGGGAAACTTCCTACTTTTTTATGCCTGTTCTTTTTCTAAGTTTTTATTTGCTGTCGATAACATCAATTTAATTCTATTCAACTGATTTACCTCACTTGCACCTGGGTCATAATCAATCGCAACAATGTTAGACTGCGGATATAATCTACGAAGTTCTTTAATTACACCTTTTCCAACTACATGATTTGGAAGGCATGCAAATGGCTGCGTACAAACGATATTTCCAGCTCCACTGTGTATCAGTTCTAACATTTCTCCTGTTAAGAACCAACCCTCACCAGTTTGATTTCCAATAGATACGATGTCGGATGCCATATTTGCCAAATCTTCAATATGAGCCGGTGGATTAAAATGCTTACTTGCTTTAAATGCTTCGGTTGCAGGAAGCCTAAACCACTCTAATACTTTAATTCCTATATTTGCAATTCGTGCTTTGGATTTTTTGAATCCAAGGTGCGATGCTTTAAAATTCTGATTATAAAAACAATACTGTAAGAAATCCAGCAAGTCCGGGACAACTGCCTCAGCGCCTTCTGCCTCAAGTAATTCAACAAGATGATTATTTGCAGCAGGAAGGAATTTAACAAGAATCTCGCCAACAACTCCTACGCGAGGTTTTTTCACATCTAAAGTTTCAATGTTATCAAAATCTTCTATAATACTGCGGCAAAGTTGTTTGAATTTTCTTCTTGAAGGATATCCTTCTGAGACAAATTTCTTACAAACTTCTGCCCATTTTTTATGTATTGCATCTGTTGTACCTGGCACAGCTTCATAAGGACGCATGCGATATACACATTTCATGAAAATATCACCAAATACAACTCCATAAATTCCACGAAGAGCAAGAGAAGGAGTAATCTTAAATCCAGGATTTGCCTCCAGTCCGCTTAAGTTGATAGAAATAACTGGAATATGTGCATATCCGGCTTTTTTTAAGGCACGACGGATAAATCCAATATAGTTGGAAGCTCGACATCCACCACCTGTCTGACTTATGATCACTGCAAGATGATCGGTATCATATTTTCCAGATAAAATAGCATCCATAATTTGTCCTACTACCATAAGTGATGGATAACATGCATCATTATTTACATATTTCAATCCAACATCTACAGCCTGTTTATTATCATTTGGAAGCACTTCCAATTTATAACCTGCTGCTTTAAATGCAGGCTCAACAATCTCAAAATGAATCGGAGACATCTGAGGACAAAGGATTGTATATGTTGCCCGCATTTCTTTTGTAAATGAAACTTTATCGATCGATGCCGGCTTAATATCGCGTTTTGTATTTCTCTGTTCGCGAACACGAATTGCAGCAAGTAGAGAACGAATACGGATTCTTGCAGCACCTAAGTTGTTTACTTCATCAATTTTTAATGAAGTATAAATTTTATCTGAATTTGTTAAAATTTCTGCAACTTGATCTGTTGTTACTGCATCCAATCCACAACCGAATGAATTAAGCTGGATCAAATCCAGATTATCTACCGTTTTTACATAATTTGCAGCCGCATATAAACGAGAATGATACATCCACTGATCCATTACATTTAATGGTCGTTCTACTGGATTCAAATGTGAAATAGAATCCTCTGTTAAAACAGCCATATTATAAGAATTGATCAGTTCCGGAATACCATGATTAACCTCCGGGTCAATGTGGTATGGACGACCTGCAAGTACAATTCCTCTGTTTCCTGTTTCCTTTAAGAACTGTATCGTTTCTTCTCCTTTTTTTCGCATATCATTACGACAGGCTGCAAGTTCCTCCCATGCATCATGAACCGCTGCACGTATTTCTTTTTCGTCAATTGAAAATTTTTCTCCAAGCTCTTCAACCATTCGATATGCAACAGTTTCTTCGCTTTCCAGACTTAAAAATGGATGAATAAAATCTACCTCTCCCTGAACAATCGGATCCATATTATTCTTAATATTTTCAGGATACGATGTTACGATCGGACAATTATAATGGTTATTCGCATCGGCAAATTCTTTCCTTTCATATGGAATGGAAGGGTAGAAAATATGCGTAACGCCCTGATTGATTAGCCATTGTACATGCCCATGTGCAAGCTTTGCAGGATAACATTCTGATTCACTTGGAATGGATTCGATGCCTAATTCATATATCTTTCTTGTAGAAGCAGGAGAGAGCAGTACCGAAAATCCGAGTTTCGTAAACAATGTAAACCAGAACGGATAATTTTCATACATATTTAAAACACGCGGAATACCAATCACTCCATGCACAGCTTCATTTGCTTTTAACGGAGTATATCCAAAATAACGCTGCATCTTATATTCAAACAAGTTTGGTAATTTATTTTTCACCTTTTCTTTTCCAAGACCACGTTCACAACGGTTTCCGGTAATAAATTTACGCCCGCCACTGAAATGATTGATTGTCAGACGGCAGTTATTTGTACATCCTTTGCATTTTGTCATAGTGGTAGAATACTCCAAGGCCTCAATATCCTCAATAGAAAGCATTGTCGTACCTTCACATTCAACATAACGTTCACGAGCAATAAGCGCAGCTCCAAAAGCTCCCATGATTCCGGCAATATCCGGACGGATAGCTTCACAATTTGCAATTTTTTCAAAACTTCTTAATACAGCATTATTGTAAAATGTTCCACCCTGTACAACGATATGTTTTCCAAGCTCTGATGCATCTGATACTTTAATTACTTTAAACAAAGCATTTTTTATAACCGAATATGCAAGGCCTGCAGAAATATCAGATACTTCTGCACCTTCTTTTTGAGCCTGCTTTACTTTTGAATTCATAAATACTGTACAACGTGTTCCTAAATCAATTGGATTGTGTGCATATAATGCTTCCTGTGCAAAATCTTCCACTGAATAATTCAATGATTTTGCAAATGTTTCGATAAATGATCCACATCCTGAAGAACACGCTTCGTTTAATTGTACGCTATCAACGGTCTGATTTTTAATTTTGATACATTTCATATCCTGACCACCGATATCAAGAATACAGTCAACATCCGGTTCAAAAAATGATGCTGCGTAATAGTGTGAAACGGTTTCTACCTCTCCCTCATCTAAGAGAAGTGCTTCTTTAATCAACGCTTCACCATATCCGGTAGAGCAGGAGTGTACAATTTCTACATCTTCCGGCAACTGGCTGTATATATCTTTAATAGCAGAAATCGTTGTTCCGAGTGGATCTCCATCATTATTATGATAAAAAGAATACAAAAGCGTTCCATCGTCACCGACCAAAGCGGCTTTTGTAGTTGTTGAACCTGCATCGATACCTAAAAATGCCTTTCCTTTATATGAAGCAAGATCTTTCATTGGCACTTGATGCTGATTATGTCTTGAAATAAATGCATCGTATTCAGCCTTTGATGCAAACAGTGGTTCCATACGATCCACTTCAAATTCCATTTGGATTTTAGCGGCAAGTCGTTCCTGCATTTCACGAAGAGATACCTTCACATCTTTCTTTGAATTCAATGCAGAACCGATAGCAGCAAATAAATGTGAATGCTTAGGTGCGATAATGTGTTCATCATCCAACTTCAGTGTGCGGATAAATGCCTCTTTTAATTCTGACAAGAAATGTAATGGTCCGCCCAAGAAAGCAACGTGACCACGAATTGGTTTACCACAGGCAAGTCCACTGATTGTCTGATTGACTACTGCCTGAAAAATAGAAGCTGCCAGGTCTTCCTTGGAAGCCCCTTCATTGATCAGCGGCTGGATATCTGTTTTGGCAAATACTCCACAACGAGCAGCAATTGAATATAATGCATGGTAATTTTTAGCATATTCGTTTAATCCGGTAGCATCTGTCTGTAACAGAGATGCCATTTGGTCAATAAAGGAACCTGTTCCACCGGCGCAGACTCCATTCATACGCTGTTCTACATTACCGCCTTCAAAATATATGATTTTCGCATCCTCGCCACCTAATTCGATAGCAACATCTGTTTGCGGAGCATAGTCCTGTAATGCCGTTGAAACAGCAATTACCTCTTGTACAAAAGGTACTCCTAAATGTTTAGCGAGCGATAGTCCACCGGAACCGGTAATGACAGGGGACACCTGTATTGGACCCAACTTATAAAGAGCTCTCCCAAGCAGATCAGATAATGTTTCCTGAATATTAGCAAAATGTCGTTCATAATCAGAGAATAATACTTCATTATCTTGATCAAGAACTGCAATTTTAACAGTTGTAGAACCGATGTCAATCCCCAAAGTATATAATTTGTTCAAACTCATAATTATCCTCTTTCTTATATTTTTATAGCTGTTACTTCTTATTAAAATAGTGTAAGCAAAATAACACTACCATACATTATACGACAGGATTTTTAAAAACACAATCGTCATTATGCTGTACGTTTTCCTTCGAAAACAATTTTCTAAAGAGAAAATTGACAAAATTTTCTCAATCCTATTTTATTTACAGAATCTTCACATACTTTTGTTTGACAAACGCACGTTGGGAATGTACAATACACGTATCGGATTTGTACGTATTTAAGTACAATCTTGTTATATGAACGAAAATAATCCATAAAGGAGATGTACATTTGAATTGGTTAGATAAATTAGAAAAGAAATTCGGACGATTTGCAATTCCAAACTTGACGATGTATTTAATTGGAGCATACATTATCGGTTTTGGAATTTATTATTTTTTGCCTGGTTTGTTTAAATGGCTTACACTAGAGCCATACTTTATCTTGAAAGGACAAGTCTGGAGAGTGATATCCTGGGTACTTGTTCCACCAAGCGGAAGTTTGATTTCTATCATTTTTATTGTACTTTTATATTATTCTCTCGGTACTGCGCTGGAACGGGCATGGGGAACGTTTCGGTATAATGTATATATTTTTTCTGGGATTTTATTTACTGTAATTGGTGCATTTGCATTATACTTTATTGCAGGCACAGGCATGATAGGATATGGAGGGCTTTTCAGCACATACTATATTAACATGTCAATTTTTCTTGCATTTGCAGTAAGTTATCCGGATATGGAACTGTTACTTTATTTTATTATTCCTATTAAGATGAAATGGATGGCTATTGTATACGCTGTATTCATTCTATATGACTTTATTGCTGGAAATTTCATTTCAAGAGTAACAATTGCAGCATCATTATTAAATTTTGTTGTATTTTTCCTTTCTACTAAAAAAGGATATTCACCGAAACAGCAAATGCGAAAGAAAAAGTATCAAAAACAGTCACGCCCGCATATGACTTATTCAAATGGGGCAAGACATCGTTGCGCAGTATGTGGCAGAACAGAATTAGATGATCCAAATCTGGAATTCAGATTCTGTTCAAAATGTAATGGCAATTACGAATATTGCCAGGATCATTTGTTCACACACGAACATGTGAAATAAAGATAGTGTTATAAGGAGATTGAGAAGATGAAGAAGACAAAAGTAGTATGCACAATGGGGCCTAATACAAACAATCCGGAGATTATGCGTGGATTAGTTAAAAATGGAATGAATGTGGCTCGTTTCAATTTTTCACATGGAGATTATGAAGAACATAAAGGTCGTATGGACTTATTAAAGCAGATTCGCGAAGAAGAACATGCGAATGTTGCAATTTTACTTGATACAAAAGGACCAGAAATCCGTACCGGCGTTCTCAAAGATGGAAAAAAAGTACATCTGAAAACTGGTATGGAATTTACTCTCACAACAGAAGATATCGTTGGTGATGAGAATCGTGTATCTATTACTTACAAAGGACTGGCCGAAGATGTTGATGCCGGCAAAGTTATTTTGATCGACGATGGTCTGATTGGATTAGAAGTTATTGAAAAATCCGGAAAAGATATCCGTTGTAAGGTTATTAATGGTGGTGAACTCGGCGAACGTAAAGGTGTAAACGTTCCTAACGTACCGGTAAGACTTCCTGCCATCACAGAAAAAGATAAAGAAGATATCAAATTTGGTGTCAGCCAGGATATTGATTTTATTGCAGCATCTTTCGTTCGTAATGCAGAATGTATTTTAGAGATTCGTGCTTATCTGAAATCACTCAATGCGCCATATATTCCAATCATTGCTAAGATTGAAAATTCAGAAGGTATCGAAAATATTGATGAGATCATACGTGCAGCAGATGGAATCATGGTTGCCCGTGGTGACCTTGGAGTAGAAATTCCAGCTGAAGAAGTTCCATATCTTCAGAAAATGATGATCAATAAATGTAACGATAACTTCAAAACAGTTATCACTGCAACACAGATGTTAGATTCTATGATTCGTAATCCACGTCCGACAAGAGCTGAGGTTACAGACGTTGCAAATGCTGTATATGATGGAACAGACGCAGTAATGCTTTCCGGCGAAACAGCAGCAGGAAAATATCCTATTGAAGCTTTACAGATGATGGTTCACATTATCGAGAGCACAGAAAAACACTTGGATTACGATCTACTTCTTGGACAGTCTGGAAATCATTTGAAAACTGGTATTGCCGGTGCAATTGGATATTCTTCCGTACTTGCTGCATCAAATCTGAATGCGAAATGCATCATTACACCATCTGTTTCAGGTGCTACAACAAGAGTTGTTTCTAATCTTCGTCCAAGACAGAGAATTTTAGGTGTCACACCAAATGAGCGTACAATGCGTAGAATGGCTATTTACTGGGGCGTAGAACCATTGAAATCTTTAGAATTTGATACAACAGAAGATATTACTACTGGAGCAATTGAACTTGCACTTGTAAAGAAATATGTTGAGCCTGGAGATGTTGTTGTATTGACAGCAGGAATTCCTTCACCTAACGTTGAAAAGGGTAGAAACGGTGTAAGTAATACAATGAGAATTGCAGTTGTAGGCGAGTAATCCGAAGAAAAATTTAGCAAACTATGATTTAATAACAAAAAAAGAATGAAGCAGCTTATCCAAAAGTTGTTTCATTCTTTTTTTATTAAAATTTTTTAATTAAAGTAATTTAAAAACTCTACTGCCGCATTGGATAATGGAACTTGCTCATTATATGCGATAACAAGCTCACGCTCAGGCAGGGATTCTTCAGTTTCTACGACAAATAAATCTTCTGATTGTCTGGACAGACAATAATCCGGAATAAATGCAATTCCAAGGCCGATCCTTGCAAGATCTATTAAAAGATCATTACTTGTAAGTTCAATTTCCGGAACTAGGTCCAGATGATGCTGCTGGAATAACCGATGCAAAAATTCGCTTGTTGTACTTTGTTTATCCAGCATTAAAATAGGATATTTTGACAACTCCTGATATGAAAGTTTCTTCTCTTTTAAATAATCAAAAGAATGATTCGCAATAAACACATCATGAAACTTCTGAATCTTCTTAATCGATGAGACATTACTTAAATATTTATTTGGATAATTGACAACAATCAGATCAACCTGCCCCGTTTCTAATAACTCTACACATTTAATAGATGTTTGATTGATTACCTTCAAATGTGCATTTGGAAAATCCTGGTGGAATTTTTTTAAATACGGAACAAGAAAATAACGGCAGATTGTATCACTTGCACCAATTCGAATCTGTCCTCCGGTAGATGCCGCATCCATCAACTGTGCCTCACCACGTCGGATTAGATTCATCGCAGGTTCAATATGTCTGAGAAGTATCTCACCCTCTGGTGTTAATTGTACACGCTTAGTACTACGAATAAATAATGTCTGATCTAATTTCTTCTCCAGTGTTTTTATAGATTGACTGACGGCTGATTGTGAAATAAATAATTGTTTTGAAGCCTCTGAAAAATTTAATGTAGACGCGACATGATAAAACACTTTATACAATTCGTAATTAATATCCATCATTAATTAGTCCTCCTAATAAAAGATACTTATATTATAAAGTAAAAATTATAAAAAAGCAATTAGAAGAAACCTGCAAATTTAAGCAAAACTTATCAATGAGTTTAGTTATATTAATTTCACTTATCATCTGATTTGTGATAGGATTGTAACATAGAAACGAAAAATGACATGTAGAAAATAGATTACATGCAAAGGAGAACCAATATGAGTAATGTAAAACGTGTATATGTTGAAAAAAAGGCTGATTTTGCAGTACAGGCAAAAGAGCTGCGTCATGAGATCAAACATTATCTTGGAGTACCTGATGTGACAGGTGTTCGTGTTCTGATCCGTTATGATATAGAGAATGTTTCTGATGAAACTTTTGAAAAAGCTTGTCATGGCGTATTTGCAGAAGCCCCTGTTGATATTTTATATAATGAAACATTTCCTATGAAAGAAAATGAAACTGCATTTTCTGTAGAATCTCTTCCAGGTCAGTTTGACCAGCGAGCTGATTCAGCAGAACAGTGTCTGCAATTCATTAAAGAAGATGAACGTCCGGTTGTAAGAACTGCAATAACTTATGTTATCGAAGGAGATATAACAGATGCGGAATTAGAAGCCATCAAGCATCACTGCATCAACCCTGTAGATTCTCGTGAAACTGGTTTCGACAAACCAGAAACACTTGTCACTGTCTTTGATGAGCCTGCTGATGTGAAAATTTTTGATGGTTTTAAAGAAATGCCAGAAGAGGAATTGAAGGCATTGTATGATTCACTTGGTTTAGCTATGACATTTAAAGATTTCCAGCATATTCAGGGATATTATGCAAATGAAGAAAAAAGAGATCCTTCCATGACAGAAATCCGTGTTCTGGATACATACTGGTCTGATCATTGTCGTCATACAACATTTTCTACAGAATTAAAATCAGTAAGTTTTGATGATGGAGACCTCAGAGAACCTATCGAAAATACTTATAAACAATACTTAAAAGATCATAGTGAAATTTTTGCAGGTCGTGAAGATAAGTTTGTGTGTCTGATGGATCTTGCATTAATGGCAATGCGTAAACTCAAAAAAGAGGGTAAATTACAGGATCAGGAAGAATCAGATGAAATCAATGCATGTAGTATCGTTGTTCCAATAAAAGTAGATGGTGTAGAGGAAGAATGGCTGATCAACTTCAAAAACGAGACTCACAATCACCCTACAGAAATTGAACCATTTGGTGGTGCTGCAACTTGTCTTGGCGGTGCAATACGTGACCCACTTTCTGGCCGTACTTATGTATATCAGGCTATGCGTGTAACAGGTGCTGCCGATCCGACAGTGTCTGTCAAAGAGACATTAAAAGGTAAACTTCCACAGAAAAAACTCGTTCGTGGTGCTGCAAAAGGATATAGCTCATACGGAAATCAGATTGGTCTTGCAACAGGTGCCGTAAAAGAAATCTATCATCCAAATTATGTTGCAAAACGTATGGAGATCGGAGCTGTACTGGGAGCCGCTCCAAGACGTGCTGTTATTCGTGAAACATCTGACCCGGGTGATATCATCATCTTACTTGGTGGACGCACAGGCCGTGATGGATGTGGTGGTGCAACAGGATCTTCCAAGGTACATACAGAGCAGTCTATTGAAACATGTGGAGCAGAAGTCCAGAAAGGTAATCCACCAACAGAACGTAAAATCCAACGCTTATTCCGCCGAGAAGAAGTTAGTAAATTAATTAAAAAATGTAACGATTTTGGTGCCGGTGGTGTTTCTGTTGCAATCGGCGAATTGGCAGATGGTCTTAGAGTAGATTTAGATAAAGTTCCTAAAAAATATGCCGGCTTAGACGGAACGGAGATTGCGATTTCTGAATCGCAGGAGCGTATGGCCGTTGTTGTTGATCCAAAAGATGTTGAAGAATTCATGGCATATGCAAAAGAAGAAAACCTTGAGGCTACAGAAGTTGCTGTCGTAACAGAAAGTCCAAGACTTGTTCTTACATGGAGAGGAAAAGAAATCGTTAATCTTTCACGCGCATTTTTGGATACAAACGGTGCACATCAGGAAACAAATGTAGCAGTGGATATCCCATCGCTTGAAGAATCTGTTTTCCAGAAACAGGAAGTAACTGATGTAAAAGCAAAATGGCTTGACGTTTTAAAAGATTTAAATGTATGTTCGCAGAAAGGACTTGTCGAAATGTTTGACGGTTCTATCGGAGCAGGCTCTGTATTTATGCCACACGGTGGAAAATATCAGATGACAGAGACACAAGCTATGGTTGCTAAAGTTCCTGTTTTAAATGGAACAACAGATGCAGTATCTATGATGAGTTTTGGATTTGACCCATATCTTTCAAGCTGGAGTCCTTACCATGGAGCTATTTATGCTGTTGTAGAATCTATTGCAAAGATTGTAGCAGCCGGAGGGGATTACAAAAAGATTCGTTTTACATTCCAGGAATATTTCCGTCGTATGACAGAAGATCCTAAGAGATGGAGCCAGCCATTCGCTGCACTTCTCGGAGCATATGATGCACAGCTCGGATTTGGGCTTCCATCAATTGGCGGTAAAGATAGTATGTCAGGAACATTCCAGGATATTGATGTCCCACCAACACTTGTATCATTCGCTGTAGATATGGCAACAGAAAAAGAGATTATCACACCTGAATTGAAAAAAGCAGGCAATAAATTAATTCTTGTCAAAACAGAACGTAATAAATATGATTTACCAGTATATGAGCAGATTATGGATCAATATGGTAAATTTGCAGATGATATCCATAATGGAGCTATTGTATCCGCATATGCACTTGATCGTCACGGAATCATCTCTGCTGTAAGTAAAATGGCATTTGGTAATGGTCTTGGAGTAGAATTGAATTCAGAGCTCTCTGCCATGGATGCCTTTGCCCCTGCTTTTGGAGATCTTGTAGCAGAGGTAGCTGCTGACAAATTAGATAAATTAACTGTAGATTATAAAATAATCGGTGAAGTAAGCGAAAATAAACTGTTCAAATATGGTGATGCCGAAATTACTCTTGCAGAAGCCAAAGCAGCATGGGAAGAGCCATTAGAAAAAGTATTTGCCACAAAATCTGCTACAAGCAGTGATGAAAAGATTAAGGAACGCCTGTTCAATACATCAGATATTCATATTTGCAGCCATAAGCTTGCTCAGCCAACAGTATTTATTCCTGTTTTCCCAGGAACAAACTGTGAATATGATAGTAAGAAAGCTTTTGAAAGAGCCGGTGCTAAGGTCATTACAAAAGTATTTAAAAACTTAGATGCAACTGGAATCCGTGAATCCGTAGATGAATTTGAGAAGGCTATTTCTCAGGCTCAAATGATTATGTTCCCAGGTGGATTCAGCGCAGGAGACGAGCCGGATGGTTCCGCAAAATTCTTTGCAACTGCATTCCAGAATGCAAAAATCAAAGAAGCTGTAGAAAAATTGCTTAATGAACGTGATGGACTCGCTCTTGGAATTTGTAATGGATTCCAGGCATTGATCAAACTTGGTCTTGTACCATATGGACAGATTGTCGGACAGAATGAAGATTCACCAACATTAACATATAACACAATCGGTCGCCACATTTCTAAAATGGTATATACAAAAGTTGTTACAAATAAATCACCATGGCTTCAGAATGCACAATTAGGCGGTGTATATACTAACCCGGCATCTCATGGTGAGGGTCGTTTTGTAGCAAATGATGAGTGGATTGAAAAACTTTTTGCAAACGGACAGGTGGCTACACAGTATTGTGATCCAGAAGGAAATATCAGTATGGATGAAGAATGGAATGTAAATGGATCCTACTATGCGATTGAAGGAATAACAAGTCCGGATGGAAGAGTACTTGGTAAAATGGCTCATTCTGAGCGACGTGGAGATTCTGTTGCTATCAATATTTATGGAGAACAGGACCTCAAGATATTTGAATCCGGTGTAAAATATTTTAAATAAATATTTTATGTAATAAAACCTTAAATTGTACAACTTTGAAACAGGGTGTATCTGATAATAGGGGTCAGATACATCCCTTTTTCTATATATAAAGCATATAAATTGTAGAAAATATAGATACTTTTAGAAAAAATCAAAAAAATTATAAAAAGGTGTTGACATTTACTGGATATAATTGTATACTAACGAAGTCGGTTGCGAGAGAAACGCACCAATCACTGATAATAAGGGATCTTAGCTCAGCTGGGAGAGCATCTGCCTTACAAGCAGAGGGTCACAGGTTCGAGCCCTGTAGGTCCCATAACCTTAATGATTATCAGTAAGATATATGGCGGAATAGCTCAGTTGGCTAGAGCACACGGTTCATACCCGTGGTGTCGCTGGTTCAAATCCAGTTTCCGCTACTTAAAAGACTTAGCATCATGCTAGGTCTTTTTCTTTTCCATTTTTCAAATTTAAAACAAAATTCCGGACCATTTCGTGTTTATATTGCCGAAAAAGTATGTTACATGATACAATAGCTTTAAATGTATTGCCATATCCAAAATATCAGATATGGAAAAACGGAGGATAGAGATATGAACAAAAAGACAAACTATATTTTAAGACTTATGCTAGGAATGTATTTAGCATTTATCGGTGTTAATCTTATTAGGGAAACACTTGCCGCACATCCAAGCGATTTGGCATTTAAACTTTTCATGGGAATCATCTTTGTTATCATTGGAGCCGGTTATACTATCTGGATCATCAAAAGAATGGTTTCATCAAAAAAAGCAGAGCAAGAGGAGCAAAAACGTGCGGAAGCTGCTGAGGCTGCATTGCAAAAAATGGAACAGCGCAGACAACGCGTACTCACACAAAGCCGCACTGCACCAATGCCATCACCGGCTGAATTAGAAGCAGGTATGAAAGAACTCAAACAGGGTAACAACGAGGATAATAAAGAATCAGATTACGAGGAGAAATAAAATATGCGAGTAGGGATGGGCTATGATGTTCACAAATTAGTAGAAAACAGAGATTTGATATTAGGCGGAGTTACAATTCCTTATGAAAAAGGACTGCTTGGTCATTCTGATGCAGATGTCCTTTTACATGCAATTATGGATGCACTTCTTGGCGCTGCCGCACTTGGAGATATAGGAAAACATTTTCCGGATTCCGATGATAAATACAAAGGAATCTCCAGTATAAAATTATTAGAGCATGTCGCAAAATTATTAGATGAAAATCAATATATTATAGAAAATATTGATGCAACTATCATTGCACAGAAACCTAAGATGCGACCATATATTGACCAGATGCGTGAAAACATTGCCGAAGCATTAAATATAACGATAGAGCAGGTAAATGTTAAAGCAACGACAGAGGAGGGCCTTGGTTTTACCGGAAGCGGGGATGGCATTTCTTCTCAGGCAATCTGCGCATTGGAGAAATTAACAAACTATAGTAGCTATGATGTAACTTTTGACAGAGCATGTGCCAATTGTCAGGGATGTCAAAAGGAGCAGTAAAAAGGTTATGAAAACAAGGAAGTTAGAACTAAATGAGCATAATCTGACAAGAGCTTTGTGGGAAGAGATTTTCAATGAAGATTCAAAGGAATTTTTGGATTATTATTACTTTATGAAAGCGAAGGACAATGAAATATATGTGATCGAAAATGACCAGGAAATTTGTTCCATGCTACATTTAAACCCCTATGCCTTAAAACTTGAAGATACACAATTCCAAGGAAGTTACATTGTTGGTGTTGCAACAAAACCGCTTCACCGAAAAAAAGGATATATGGGCACTCTATTACGCCAAAGCTTATCAGATATGTACAAACGCAAAGAGCCTTTTACATTTTTAATGCCTGCTGCAGAATCTATTTACACGCCATATGATTTTCGCTTTGTTTATGATCAGAATCATACAACACTGACAGATGTTAAGAATATAGATGGATACAAAAGCGTAGAGGCGACTTTTTTTGATTGTGAAAGGGTTGCTGCTTTCTACACCGAAAACATAGAGAAAAACTGGCAAATCTGTACATTGCGAGACAGCGCATATTATCAATCGCTTTTATTAGAACGCCAAAGTGAACTTGGCGGTATCCGAATGGTTTTTGAAGAAGATAAATTGATTGGTATATTTACTTATATGATGGAAGATGGATTGGAAATTATGGAGCCGCTTTTTCTTCCTGGATACGAAAGTGCAATGGAACAATCTGTCACCCAGTTAAAAACTGAGAAAAATATTTCCGGTAATGTAAAAATTTATGCTTCTTTGATTGATACTCAAGAAAAAAAGCCAGCCATTATGGTTCGAATTTTACACCTTGAACAACTTTTAAAGACATTAAAAGTAAAACCCGGCAAACAATTGCATTGCTCTTTTGCCATTCTGGATTATATTCTTCCCCAAAACAGCAAGGTATGGGAAATATATAACGATTTAAATAGCCCTGATACACCGAATGTGCTCCACGTAAAAGAAACGGAAGATTCTGAGGGCGTTTTAACGATTGGTGCATTGACAAGTTTTGTATTTGGCTATAAAACACTCGAAGAAGTTGCGAAAGAAGAAAATGTAATACTTACAGACCATTTGGCGGAAGAACTAAAAAAACTAAAACCACTTAATCGAATCTATTTAAATGAAGTTGTTTAAAGAGAATCTGTTGACAAAATTAAGAATTTTGCATAATATATAGTGTATCGGTATAGAGATAAAAAGCGAAGAACGAAAAGAGTAACAAGCAATTGACTCACCAGAGAGAAGCTGTCGTCGGCTGAGAGCAGTTTTTGAGGAAACCTTGTGAAGTGCATTCGGGAGCTGATTTTGTGAATCAAGTAGCAAAATACGGGTGACGAACGTTATACGTTATGAGTGAAAGAATTAATTCTTTTAATAGAGTGGAACCGCGGATAAACTTCGTCTCTTGTTTAGAGATGAAGTTTTTTATTTATATACTAGGAAAGTGCTTTTCTGTTATATGAAGTAAACACTCTGTATGAAAGCGAGGAAAGAATTATGGGGATGATATCCTATATTAAAGAAGAAATTAATGTTGTAAAAGATCGTGATCCAGCAATCAAATCAAATTGGGAAGTCTTGCTGTATCCAAGCTTTAAAGTTATGCTGAGTTATCGAGTTGCACATAAGCTATATACGAAAAAACATTATTTTATGGCAAGATGGGTTTCACAGAGAGCTGTTCGAAAGACAGGTATCGAGATACACCCTGGTGCAACAATCGGAAAAGGACTCTTTATTGATCATGGAAGTGGTGTTATCATCGGTGAAACAGCAATTCTCGGAGATAATATTACTCTTTATCAAGGTGTTACTCTGGGAGGTACCGGAAAAGAAAAAGGGAAACGCCACCCAACCTTGAAAGATAATGTTATGGTAAGTGCAGGTGCTAAAGTAATCGGTTCTTTTACTATCGGAGAGAATTCTAAAATTGGTGCCGGTTCGGTCGTATTGGAGGAAGTTCCACCAAACTGTACAGTAGTCGGAGTCCCTGGCCGTATTGTCCGAAGAGATGATAAAAAAGTACCTCGTGAAGAATTGGATCAGGTACATCTTCCAGATCCGGTTCTTAATGATATCCGAGAATTGCAGATTGCCAATTTTCAACTGCACGAACAGCTTCTTGCAATGGAAGAACGCTTAAAAAAATGTGTAGAGCAAAACTGCAAAAATTAAAAAACAATAGATATTTCAGATACAGCAGTATCTGTTAAAGTAACAAGGAGGAAATATAAATGAAACTGTATAACACGATGTCAAAACAAAAAGAAGAATTCGTGCCATTAGAAGAAGGGAAAGTTAAGATGTATGTCTGCGGTCCAACCGTATATAACTTTATCCATATCGGCAATGCACGTCCTATGATTGTATTTGACACAGTCAGAAGATATTTTGAATATAAGGGATTTGATGTGAACTTTGTATCAAACTTTACAGATGTCGATGATAAGATTATCAAAAAAGCAAATGAAGAGGGTGTTACAGCTGAGGAAATTTCAAAAAGATATATTGCTGAATGCAAAAAAGATATGGATGGCATGAATGTAAAACCTGCTACAAAAAATCCTCTTGCAACAGAAGAAATTGGCGGTATGGTAGAGATGATTCAGTCTCTGATCGACAAAGGATATGCTTATGAAAAGAATGGAACTGTATATTATCGTACACGTCAGTTCAAAGAATATGGAAAATTATCACATAAAAATTTAGATGATCTTCGTTCAGGTAATCGTTCCCTTCTGGTAAGCGGAGAAGATGAAAAAGAAGACCCATTGGATTTTGTTCTGTGGAAACCAAAAAAAGAGGGAGAACCTGCATGGGAATCTCCTTGGAGTGAAGGAAGACCTGGATGGCATATTGAGTGTTCTGAAATGTCAAAAAAATATTTAGGAGAACAGATTGATATTCATGCTGGTGGAGAAGACCTTGTATTCCCACATCATGAAAATGAAATTGCTCAGAGTGAAGCTGCAAATGGAAAAGAATTTGCAAAATATTGGCTACACAATGCATTTTTAAATATCGATAATAGAAAAATGTCAAAATCACTTGGCAACTTTTTTACAGTTAGAGAAATCAGTGAAAAATATGATTTACAGGTACTTCGTTTCTTTATGTTAAGTGCACATTACAGAAGTCCTTTGAACTTCAGCAGCGATCTAATGGAAGCTGCAAAAAGCGGATTGGATCGAATTATCACTGCCACTGACAACTTAAAATTCCTGGCCGATAATGCAAAAACAGAGACTCTTACAGACATTGAAGATGATGCACTCACAAAAACTCAAAACTATGTCGCAGCCTTTGAAAAAGCAATGGATGATGACTTTAATACTGCTGATGCAATTGCAGCAATCTTTGATCTTGTAAAATATGCAAATACAACTACAAATGGTGACAGTTCAAAAGCATATGTTACAGCTTTATATGAGTTGATCGTAAAACTTGCAGATGTACTTGGTATTGTGGTTGAGAAAAAAGAAGAGCTTTTGGATGCCGATATTGAAGCCTTGATCCAGGAACGTCAGGCAGCCAGAAAAGAACGTAATTTTGCCAGAGCAGATGAGATTCGTGATGAACTTTTAGCTAAAGGAATCATTTTAGAAGATACAAGAGAAGGTGTAAAATGGAAAAGAGCATAACAATGGATTTTCGCGATTGTATTGAAAATGTGCTCCAATTAAAAGAGGTGGATGTGAATCAATATTCACCTCTTGTTTTAGCATATATCGGTGACTGTGTTTATGATTTAATCATCAAAAGCATGATTATTAACAACGGAAACAAACAAGTAAATAAATTACATGAAGAGACCAGTCATCTTGTACAGGCTTCAGCACAGTCGTTGATGATGCGTACAATGCAGGAGCATTTAAACGAAGAAGAGCATGCTGTCTACAGAAGGGGAAGAAATGCAAAATCTGTTTCTCCGGCCAAAAATCAATCAATCACCGACTATCGTCGTGCAACAGGATTTGAAGCACTCGTCGGTTATCTTTACTTGAAAAAGAGATATGCACGCTTAATGGAACTGATTAAAATAGGATTAGACAGTTTAGAAAATAAAGAATAGGCTCTCGGAATCATGAGCCTTCCGACTAAGATTCATTGGTCGGATGAACCTTGAAAAGTAAATATTATCCAGAACGGACATGAAAAGTAATAAATGATGAAAATTGACGTACTTTTATAGACCTTGCGTCAAACATGGCTTATAATGGTATTGCTTATGAAATTAAGCGGCTTGCTCAAAGAGATCTTTTAGTAGGGAAGTCTTTGGCAAAGTCCATGCATCAAGATGTTGACACATCATGATGGCAAACAGACGGCAGTACCACATCATAGATGAACGGTATTTGCCGTCTTGTAATTTATAGTCTATTTTTTCACGTTTATTACAACGTTCCGCAGAAGTTCTTGCATTATATTCCAGTTTCCATTCCTCACTGCCACGTGGAGGAGTATTGAAGAGCCTTGGATTATCCTTTAATACAAGGTGAACATTTCTACCATACTTTGCGTCAGAACAAGGCTCATCACAAGTACAGTGAGGGGTACCGCCTTTGTAAGAAATTTTAGGACAGCGATATTTGATACGTCCTTTTCTTGGTTCAACAGCGGCTTGTTTCATAGGAAAACCTTTTGGACATAAAGGAATCCCATCACTGTTTATAGAAATATCATCTTTATAGACTGGCGGTCTTCCGCATTTCCAGTTGAGATCAATAAAAGGTGTGATATTGTTTTTTTTACAGTAATCATAGTAAGGCATCGCATCATGCGCTGAATCCAGAAGCAACTTGATAACATTTGCTTCTGGGAGCATTTTTTTCATGGAAAACCAGTTGTATAAAAAACCATGCGAGTCGTGCCGTGAAGCAGGACTCAGAAAAGGAAAAACAGGCAGGTCATTTTCAGAATCAGAAGCAGTCAGCATGTATAAGTCGTATCCAAAGTAATGACGGTTGCGATGGGAATCCCAACCGATATCACAGTCAGGCTGATGATAGATATGGTTGCATTTGCAATCACGAATTCCGTTTTTCAGGCAGTTACAGGTTCTTGTTTTTCGCTCTTGAGCGGAAGTGTAAACGGGAGTTCCATCACCGGCTAAGGCAAGGGAAGTTAAAGAGATAAGCCCCATGCTGGCAGAATTCTGAAGGAAAAAAGTATTAAAAATTTCCCAAAGTTTTGCGCAGGGAGCCATATCAGCAGGCGGATTCTTTTCAAACTGCTGAAAGAGATCATCAACGGTAAGTTTTTCAACAGGAGCAGCTTTTTGTTCTTTCCCTTTTGGTTTCTGAGGTTTTACCTTAGGAGGATGAACAGCATTAGTCAGGTTCTTGTCGGAAGATAACCAGAGCCGCCTGTGGAAGTCATAAAAGGTACCAACGCCTGGAGTATCGCCGACAAAGAAGCCGGAAATGATGGCGTGAAGAAGGTTTTCTTTCAGGTCAGCAGCAAATCTGGTGTAGGAAGTAATTTTAAATGCGGCAGAAACAAGGATGGCACGAAGCATATCGGAAGGGAGTCTAGGTTCAGGACCAAAGACAGAATACCGATCCTTCATAAGTTCATCAACTTGTGACAGATCAAGATTCCAAAATTTATCAATGATCTGCCAGGTGGAAGAAGAAAGGGAAGTAGCAGCATTCGGATAATATTTACGAAGTTGAGTCAGGACACGATCCTGATAGGCGGAATGACCGCCAATGTTAACAGGTTTCAATGAAACACACCTCCAAATCAAAAAGTCTATTTCGGCTGTGCCGAAACGATATGCCTTATTAATCAAGAGGCGCGAAGCGCCGCATTTTTAGTGGTGAATGTCAAGGACTTTTTGGAAAAAGGTGGAGAAAAAATAAAAATGGAATCTCAGAAGCCGCATAAATACAGGCTTAGAGATTCCGAGAGACTATAAGAAAAGTAAGGAGAAGATCATGTCAGAAAAAATCGAAAAAGAATTTGACAGAGACCATCGTGAACATACTCTGGTCGTAGAAGGAAGAAATGCTGTACTGGAAGCTTTTCGCTCAGGCAAACCGATCGATAAGGTATTCGTTCTGGATGGATGCCAGGACGGACCTATACGTACAATTATAAGAGAAGCTAAGAAACACGACACAATTATTAACTTTGTTAATAAGGATCGTTTAAACCAAATTTCTACAACCGGCAAACATCAAGGTGTAATTGCATATGCAGCTGCATATGAATATTCCGAAGTGGAAGATATGTTAAAATTGGCTGAAGAAAAAGGGGAAGATCCATTTCTTATTTTATTAGATAATATCGAAGACCCGCATAATCTTGGTGCGATTATACGTACTGCAAATTTAGCCGGAGCGCATGGTGTTATTATTCCAAAACGCAGAGCTGTCGGACTTACTGCAACAGTTGCCAAGACTTCTGCCGGCGCTTTGAATTATACTCCTGTTGCAAAGGTTACAAATCTTGCAAAAACAATGGAAGAATTAAAAGAAAAAGGGCTCTGGTTCGTATGTGCAGATATGGGCGGGGAATCCATGTACCGCTTAAATTTAAAAGGACCAATCGGTCTTGTTATTGGAAATGAAGGAGAGGGCGTTGGAAGACTTGTAAAAGAAAAATGTGACTTTATTGCAAGCATTCCAATGAAAGGTGAAATCGACTCCTTAAATGCATCTGTGGCAGCAGGTGTACTTGCCTACGAAATTGTTCGTCAGAGACTAAATTAGTTTGAAAGGATAGCTGGTTTCATGAACACATATAATAAGATTCCAGATGAACAATTAATCTGTCGTTTAAGAAATGGTGAAGATGAGATTATGGATTATCTTATGATTAAATATAAATCGATGGTCCGCCGAAAAGCAAGGGCAATGTATTTGATTGGAGGCGATAACGATGATCTAATCCAGGAAGGGATGATTGGATTGATCAAAGCTGTTCGGGATTTTAACTCTGAAGCCGGACAGTCCTTTTCCAGTTTTGCAGAACTATGTGTATCACGTCAAATGTATTCTGCAATTGCTTCATCAAAAAGAAAAAAACATATCCCGTTAAATTCCTATGTTTCTCTTTATGATGAAGGAAATCATGAAGACGAGAAAGCACTTCCGTTAATTGATACGATTGAACCTGAAGTTGAAAATAATCCGGAAACACTTTATTTCGGGAAAGAATCTTCAGAAGCATTTATCGAGGAATTAAAAGAGAACTTAAGTGATCTGGAAAATCGAGTACTATATTTACATATGCTGGGAACAAATTATCGGGATATTGCAAATTTACTTGATAAAAGTCCAAAAACGATTGATAATGCACTTCAGCGCATCCGAACAAAAGCCGGAAAACTTTTAAGCCAGTAAAACAAATTCAAAAATGTAGTGGTTCATCATTTCATCTGAACTGCTACTAAAAAACAAAACAAACTTTTTCAAAAAGAAGTATTGACAAATGATAAAGAGAATGTTATATTCTATGAGTATGCCGCACAGCGAGGTTTAAGCGCTGTATTTACAGACACCGTAGCTGGCGAGTAATGATAATAGGAGGTGCCATATGTACGCGATTATAGCAACAGGTGGTAAACAGTACAAAGTATCTGAAGGCGATATCATTAAGGTAGAAAAGCTCGGAGCAGAGGCTGGTACGACTTACACATTTGATCAGGTTCTTGCAGTGAGCAACGACGGGCTGAAGATCGGTAATCCGGTTGTTGAAGGTGCGTCTGTAGAAGCGTCTGTACTTGGAGACGGCAAAGCAAAAAAAGTTGTCGTTTACAAATACAAACCGAAGACAGGCTACCACAAGAAAAACGGCCACAGACAGCAGTATACGGCTGTTAAGATTGAAAAGATCAACGCTTAATCCATGATTAAGATCACAGTTTATCAGAACGACAAACATGAATATGTCGGTTTTCGGACAGAAGGTCATGCGGGGTATGCCCCTGCTGGAGAGGATATTGTCTGTGCATCGGTTTCGATTTTGGTAATTAATACGATCAACTCTATCGAAATGTTTACACAGGACAAGGCGGCTGTCACTTCCGACGAGAAGAGCGGCCGGATTGAGTATCATCTTTTCACTTCTCCTTCTAAAGAGACGACATTGTTGTTTTCATCCATGGTTTTAGGACTTCAGAGCATGGAAGAAAACGAAGAGTACAGAAAATACATTGATTTGAGATTCAGGGAGGTGTAAACCATGATGAAATTAAACCTTCAGTTTTTCGCTCATAAAAAGGGAGTTGGTTCTACAAAGAACGGACGTGATTCCGAGTCCAAGAGGCTTGGCGCTAAGAGAGCAGACGGACAGTTTGTAAAAGCCGGAAACATCCTTTACAGACAGCGCGGAACAAAGATTCATCCGGGCGTTAATGTAGGGCGCGGTGGAGATGACACATTATTTGCTACATCTGACGGTATCGTAAGATTCGAAAGAAAGGGCAGAGACAAGAAACAGGTTTCTGTATACCCGGTAGCTGAATAGTCTCATCTGCTGACGCTATGAATCGAAAAACATACAAAGGCTTCAAATCAGCTCGGTTTGAAGCCTTGTTTTTTGTACCTTTTCTTTATATAATGAAGTAGAAACAAGCTGTAACACGATTTGAGAGGATAAGAAAGATGTTTGCAGACAGAGCAAAAATTTTTATAAAATCAGGAAAGGGCGGAGACGGCCATGTCAGTTTCCGACGGGAACTCTATGTTCCAAACGGTGGTCCGGACGGGGGAGACGGCGGAAAGGGCGGAGATGTAATCTTTGAGGTAGACGACGGTCTCAATACTCTTGTGGATTTCCGTCATCGTACCAAATACTGCGCCGAGCCGGGGGAGAACGGCAAGAAAAAGCGCTGCCACGGAGCAAATGGAAAGGACATCGTCCTGCGAGTTCCGGAGGGAACAGTCATCAAGGAGTCAGAAACGGGCAAGATCGTAGCCGATATGTCCGGTGAGAACCGCAGACAGGTTCTCTTAAAAGGCGGACGGGGCGGACTTGGCAACCAGCATTTTGCCACCGCCACCATGCAGGTTCCAAAGTACGCGCAGCCTGGACAGCCTGCCCAGGAGCTGTGGGTGAATTTGGAGTTGAAAGTAATTGCGGATGTAGGACTTCTTGGATTTCCGAATGTAGGAAAGTCTACATTTTTGTCCAGAGTTACCAATGCTAATCCAAAGATAGCCAACTACCACTTTACAACCCTGGCTCCCAATCTTGGTGTCGTAGATCTCTCAGATGAAGAAGGATTCGTCTTGGCAGATATTCCGGGTCTGATCGAAGGAGCATCCCTTGGAGCCGGTCTTGGTCATGAGTTTCTCCGTCATATTGAGCGCACGAAGATGATGATTCATGTAGTAGACGCATCCGGAAGTGAGGGCAGGGATCCCATTGAGGATATTTACAAAATTAACAGTGAACTGGAAAAGTACAATAAAGAGCTCTCTGAACGCCCGCAGGTTATTGCAGCTAATAAAACCGACCTCATCTTTGAGGGAGACCAAGACCCGATAGAAAGGATCCGGGCGGAGTTTGAGCCAAAAGGATACAAGGTATTTGCTATCTCCGGTGTGACAGGAGATGGGGTGCAGGATCTTTTATGGTACGTCAACAACCAGCTTAAAACACTCGATACAAAGCCAATCATCTTTGAGCAGGAATTCTTCCCTGAGGATGAGCTTCTCGTAGCGGATCTTCCGTATACAGTGGAGAAAGAGGAAGACGGCATCTTTATCGTAGAAGGGCCGAAGATTGAAAAGATGCTCGGTTACACAAATCTGGATTCCGAGAAGGGATTCCGCTTCTTCCAGAATTTCCTCAAGGAGACGGGAATTCTCGATAAGCTTGAAGAGCTCGGCGTCCAGGAAGGTGATACCATCCGTATGTACGGACTGAGTTTTGAATATTATAAGTAAGAGAAAGGAAGATACAAATGACATCGAAGCAAAGAGCCTATTTAAAAAGCCTTGCCATGACAATGGACCCGGTACTTCAGATCGGAAAATTCAGCATGACACCAGAGCTTACCGGCGCTGTCCAGGAAGCACTGGACGCCAGAGAGCTCATCAAGATCAATGTCTTGAAGAACTGTGCGGATGATCCGAGAGCAATCGCTGAAATGTTGGCAGAACGTACACATTCCCAAGTCGTACAGGTTATTGGCAAAAAGATCGTGCTTTACAAAGAGGGTAAAAACGAAAAGAAAAAAATCGAACTTCCGAGGTAGTCAAATGAAAACAGGAATCATGGGAGGAACCTTTAATCCTATTCATAATGGTCATCTCATTCTCGCCGAACATGTAATGGAGGAATTCGGACTGGATGAAATCTGGTTTATGCCAAACGGAAATCCTCCTCACAAGCGGCCGGAGCAGACCGGAATCCGGACAGGAGATCGTCTTGCCATGGTAAAGCTCGCGATCGAGGGCATCCCCCGCTTTTTCCTCCAGACATACGAAGCGGAAAAGCGAACGGTATCTTATTCCTACGAGACGATGGAGCATCTAAGAGAAGCCTGCCCTAAACGCACATTTTATTATATTATCGGTGCGGACTCTCTTTTTCAGGTTGAAACCTGGAAGCATCCGGAGCGTTTCTTACGATCCTGCACTATGATCGCCGCCAAGCGGGAACATCGGGAGACAGATGATGCATTGGAATCTCAGATCCGTCATCTGAAGGAACGGTATAAAACAGTGATCCTGTTTTCACGCGCCCCGGTTTTTGAAGTGTCATCCAGCAAAATCCGTGAGATGGTAAAAAGAGGAGAGGACATCCACCATCTTGTTCCGCCCAGTGTGGCTTCTTATATTTATAACCATCATCTGTACAGGGAGGATATAGAAGTTGAGCAACGCAATTCATAAGATACGAAAAAAAGTAAAAAAATATCTGGATCAGGATCGATACGAACATACTCTTGGTGTGATGTATACAAGCGCCTCCCTGGCAATGTGCTATGGTGAGGATGTCAATGATGCCATGATTGCAGGACTTCTGCATGACTGCGCCAAATGTATACCACCGAAGAAAAAGATCCGTCTCTGCAAGAAGTATCATATCCACATCACGGAGAGTGAATATGCGAATCCAAGCCTCCTTCACGCAAAGCTTGGAGCCTATATCGCAGCAGAAAAGTACCATATCAAAGATCAGATGATTCTAAGCGCGATCCATTGTCATACAACAGGAAAACCGCATATGACAATGCCAGACAAGATTTTGTTTATTGCGGATTATATCGAACCGGGGAGAAAGGATGCCCCACATTTGCCGGAGCTTCGAAAACTGGCGTTTCAGGATATTGATGAGTGCCTTTACCTGATTCTGAAAGATACGCTTTCCTATCTCCAGACACGGAATTTGACACTGGATCCGATGACAGAAAAAACCTATCGATACTATCAACAGGAATTAAAGAAAGAAGAACAATAAAGGAGGATACGGATGAGTCACGTATTGGAACTATCAAAAAAAATGGCGTCCATCGCCTACCATGCACTGGACAGTAAAAAGGGCGAAGATATCCAGGTGATTGATATCTCAGAGATCAGTGTTCTTGCCGATTATTTTATCATAGCAAACGGAACCAGCAACAGTCAGGTGCAGGCGCTTGTGGATAACGTAGAGGAGGAGCTTGCCAAAGAAGGCTTCATCCTAAAACAAAGAGAAGGTTATGGTCTTGGAACCTGGGTTTTGCTTGATTATGGTGATATCATCGTCCATGTATTCGACAAAGAGAACCGTCTTTTCTATGATCTGGAGCGTATCTGGAAGGATGGGAAGATGATCTCTGCCGGGGAGCTGGAGGACTAAACGACAGAGATTTCCAAAACAGACGATGAAAATATAACTTCACCGCCAGAAGTGCCAAAAGGCACACTCCGGGTTTATAAGCTGTCGTCAATATGAAAAGGCTGTAAAACCATGTGAATGGTTTGCAGCCTTTTAAAATGCCTTAATATTGTCTAGCGCATGAAACGCAGCAGTCCGATCATCTTTCCAACAATAGTTACCTCGTCTACAATGATTGGATCCATCGTATCATTCTCCGGCTGTAACCGATAGTGACCGTTCTCTTTGAAAAAACGCTTTACCGTTGCTCCATCCTCCACAAGAGCAACAACAACCTCACCGTTGCTTGCTGATGGTGTTTGCTCCACGAGGATATAGTCTCCATTTAAAATTCCCGCATTAATCATGCTCTCTCCCTTTACCTGTAAAAGAAACGTCTGATTATTCGGAAGACGCTCCACAGGAATCGGGAAGTAATCCTCAATATTCTGTTCTGCCAGAAGCGGCTCACCTGCGGCTACGCGACCGACGATCGGAACCTGAGCCATTTCCCGTCTCGTAAGATTAAACGCATCGTCCAGAATCTCGATGGCACGTGGCTTCGTCGGATCCCGGCGGATGTATCCATTCTTCTCCAATGTCTCAAGGTGTGAGTGAACAGAAGAAGTAGACTTCAGATGCACTGCTTCACAGATCTCCCGGACAGCCGGTGGAAATCCTCTCTCTAAAATCTGTGCCTTTATATATTCAAGAATCTCGGATTGCTTTTCTGTAATCGTTCCGTTTCCCATGTGATGTCCTCCTGTTTCCCAAGGTCTCTGTGCGACCCCAGCCTTTTTTTCTATTTTATCACAGGAAACTACAAAAGGCAAACAAATGTTTAGAAAATATGTTCGATAAAAAATGAAAAAAATACTTATTTTTCCAATAAAATAGAAAAATAAGGGAATACCAATCTGTTTCACACGAATAAATCAAAAAGTACATAAAAAATTTACAATATTTTCGAAAAATATATTTGAAATATCAAAGAAATATGATAGGATGTTCATAGAAATCATTTTATGTAAGGAGTGGTAAGGTTGGGTGAATTAAAAAAAAGGCAACTTGAGGTAATGGATGTGTTATGGGAAGCTGATGAGCCGATGATCGCATCTGAGATTGTAAAGGCAAGAGAGGATTTGAATGTAAATACAGTACAGGCCGCACTCAGAAGTCTGGTAAAGAAGAATTATATTGAGGTGGCCGACATCGTTTACAGCGGTACCGTACTGTCAAGACGATATAAAACACTGATCACAAAAGAAGATTATACGAATTCCATCGAGACGGATTTGAATAAAATTTTACATAATCCCTCCTTGTTCGCACACTATATTGATCAGATTGATGATCTGGATCTGATTACAAGGTTAGAAGGAATCATAAACAAAAGAAAAGAGGATTTAAGTCAGTAAGACTACAGAAGCGGGATCAACAGGGTCCCGCTGTTTTCATTTTACCGGTTTCCGACCGGTAAGATGAATATACTTCTAAAGTGTCCGGTTGGTCCTCAACATGAGAAGTCCAATGAAACAATGATCCATTTTCAAAAATTTATCGTTAAACGATAGTTTCGCTGTTTCCTTTTGTCCTCCTGCTCTTCAGAACGTTTGTTCCTATTATTTCTCTTTTTTTGTTAAAAATAATTGACAAACATATGTTTGTACGTTATACTTGGTTTCAGAAAGAACAAATGTTCGCAGTATTAGTGAATACTTTTTCAGAAACCGGATACACTTTTCGAAAGAGAAACACATTCTACTTTTAATAGAGGAGGAGTGAGATGATGCAGGGATATACAGCTACGGTTCATACCGGATTATCCAGAAAGGCGCAGTCAAAGAGATACGAACAGAAGAGGAGACGGGCCGCAAGAAAGAGAAGATTTCTATTCCTCTTTCTTCTCCTGCTTGTAGCCATTACCTCATTTACCCTTGGGGGGTTTCTCTCCAGCGCCAGAGAGAGCCGGAAGGATGCACCTTCCTATTTCAAATATTATAAGAACATTGAAGTGAAATCAGGAGACACACTTCATAGTCTGGCGGAAAAATACAATGAGCCTTCTGTTTCATCTGATCGGGTATATATCAGCGAAATCAGAAAGCTTAATGATATGAAATCGAGCGGCTTGATTCCGGGGCAGTCATTAATTATTACCTATTATGATACCGAATACAAATAGGATGTTACCTACAGACCATCTGCATTCCATACCCGGTGCAGATGGTCTCTTTGTCTCTCGAAGAGCGCCCGGTTCACCCAGATCTAGCGTCTCCGGCGCGCCAAATGGTATATCGGTAAACCCGCCAATGTCAAGAGGATACTTCCCACTGACATCAACCAAGCGCGCATCCCGGAGAGGAAAAGCTGATTGATGATAATGTAGAGCCCCCCGGTAATCGCTACCAGCGGAACGATCGGATAGAACGGGACACGGTAGGCGCGCCTGAGGTCCGGTCGCTCAATCCGGTATTTGATGACCCCGATAAAGGTCAGTGTATAGAATGTCCAGCTTGAAAAAACTGCCAAATCAGTAAGTAGATTGAACTGTCCGGTGAGTGACAGCACTGCAGCAATCGTCCCTACCAGGAAGATACTGTTTGGCGGCACCTGACTCTTATTCAGTCTGACAAGCGCTTCACTTCCTGGGAGACTTCCTTTATCTGCCAGAAAGTAGGTTACACGGGAGCCGGAAAAGATGAATCCATTGCAGGCACCGAATACGGAGATCATAATTCCTACAGATACGATCCGTCCTCCCACTTCCCCAAAGAGCGCAATGGCCACCGCCGAGGCCGGAGCGGAAAGAGAAGCAAGTTCAGAGGCCGGGAGCACCTGGAGATAGGCTACATTAACGATGCAGTATACCGCCGTAATGATAGACACACCACCAATAATCGCAACCGGAAGATCCCGTTCCGGCTTCTTCAATTCGCCTGCAATAGCGCCTACCGCAGTCCATCCTTCAAAGGCAAAAAGCACGGCCACGAGAAGCTGTCCGAGCACAACTACCGGATTAAGCCCTTCTCCGATCATTGGAGAGAAAACCGGATAGTTTCCTGTTCCCTTCCAGAATCCAAAAACAATCAGCAGGATCAGCGGGATCATCTTACAGACAGTAAAGATAATCTGGATACTGCCTCCGATCTTAGAACCCAACGTATTCAAAAAGACGATAAAAAAGATGACCAGGATCGCCAGTGGTACGGTGAATGTCTCCCCTATGAACAGTGCCGCCTGTTGTGCGAAGGCTACAGCCAGAGCAGAGACCATAGCAGGATAGAAGAGGACCATCTGTGACCAGCCTGCCAGAAATCCAAGCTTTGGTCCATATATTCTGGTGATATAAGTCGGGATTCCTCCGGTCTCCGGAATCAGTATGGCAACCTCCGAAAAGGTGAGTGCGCCCGCAATGCTGATCATACCCGCGATTAGCCACGCCAGAATCCCAAGTCCTGGAGTCCCTCCTGTCGCAGTGAAAATTGCCTGTGGCTTAAAAAAGACTCCCGATCCGATCACACAACCCACAACAGTTGATGTGGCGGTGGCGAGCCCAAGATTCTTTTTCATTGTTCCTAAATGACGTTCCTGCTTCATCTGAATGAACCATCTCCTTTCTATCTATCTATACTCCATAAGTAAGAAAAACTTGTCTGTTTTCTGTCTGGTTTGATAGTATATCATAGATTCTTCCATTCTGCGACTATTTTTTAGACAGAAACCAGATCTTCCCTTCCTGACGCGCTTGGTAATTGACTTTTCTCTTCTGCCTGGTTATAATCCAGAGGAAAGAAAATAGAAGGAGGCGCACATGAAGGAAAATCCTTACGACAATTCGGTCTTCTTTGCTAAGTACGGCGAAATGCTTCGATCCAAGAAAGGATTAAATGGGGCGGGAGAATGGAGAGAATTTCAAAAGCTGCTTCCGGGTTTTGCCGGAAAGAGGGTGCTGGATTTAGGGTGCGGTTATGGATGGCACTGTAGTTATGCTGCCGAGCATGGAGCGGTTACTGTACTTGGAACGGATATCTCAGAAAAAATGATCCGTATGGCCATTCGGAAAAACAGCCATCCTCAGATTACCTACCATTTGGCGGCAATGGAGGATCTGGACTTTGCTGATGCATCCTTTGACGTCATCCTCAGCTCCCTCGCCCTCCACTATATCGAGGACTATGAATCTTTGATCCAGAAAATCTCCACATGGCTTGTCAAAGACGGACAGTTCGTGTTCTCCGTGGAGCATCCGGTATTTACCGCCTATGGGAACCAGGACTGGTACTATGGAGCCGACGGAGAGATCCTCCATTTCCCAGTGGATCATTATTATTATGAGGGAAAGCGGGATGCGGTTTTTTTAGGAGAGCACGTCACCAAATATCATCGCACACTGACTACCTATCTCCAGATCCTGCTCCAAAACGGCTTTTCGATTCTGGACGTGATCGAGCCGATGCCGCCGGAAGACATGATGGATCTGCCGGGTATGAAAGACGAGATGCGTCGCCCTATGATGCTTCTTATCTCAGCACAAAAACAGGCTGACAGATAATTGTGCTGTCAGCCTGTTTCCCTTTTCTTTGGCCCTTTCGCCAAAGCTTCTGCTATCGTTTCTATTTTCCAATCAAAAGATCAAGTACATCCCTGATCCTTTTCACCGGAACGATCGTGAGCTTTTCCTTTACTTCCTCTGGTACATCCTCCAGATCCTCCATATTCTCTTCTGGAATCAACACTTTCTCGATGCCTGCTCTCTGTGCCGCCATCAGCTTCTCCGTCAGTCCGCCAATCGGAAGTACATAGCCGCGAAGGGAGACTTCCCCAGTCATGGCATATTCTGTCGGCACCACCTTTTCTTTTACGAGAGAAGCAAGAGCCGTAACCAGAGTGATGCCTGCAGAGGGACCATCTTTTGGAATTGCTCCTGCCGGAATATGAATATGTAAATCGTGATCCTCCAACACCTTCGTCTCATCCGGATAGTATATTTTGACAAGGCTGATGGCAATCTGGACAGACTCTTTCATCACATCACCAAGCTGTCCTGTAATCGTAACTTTTCCCTCACCTTTCATCAGTCGGCTCTCGATATAGAGAATCTCACCGCCTGCACTCGTCCATGCAAGCCCAGTCACAATCCCGGGATCTGCCTCTGTAAGCCGCATATCGTGATGGAGCTGTTTCCTTCCAAGCAGGGCATGAAGATCAGCCTCTCTAACAGTCAGGCGTTTTGCAGGCTGCTGCACCAGACGAACCGCCAGTGCTCTGCATAAGGCATCGATCTGCTTTTTCAGTCCCCGCACGCCAGACTCCATCGTGTAGTCGGTGATGATCTTTCTGAGAGCCTCCTCCTTGATATCAAGCTGCTTCTCCGGGATCCCCATAGCATCCATAGCCTTCGGAATCAAATGCCTTCGTGCAATCTGAAGCTTTTCCACCTCTGTGTAGCCGTTAAAGGAAATGACCTCCATTCGGTTCAGAAGTGGCTCTGGAATCGTATCCGTCGTATTCGCCGTGCAAACAAAGAAGACTTTGGACAGATCATAAGGTACATTCAGGTAATGATCTGTAAAAGTATGATTCTGTTCCGGATCCAGCACTTCCAGAAGGGCGCTTGCCGGATCTCCATTGTAATCCCGGGTAAGCTTATCGACCTCATCAAGGACAACAACAGGATTGGATGTACCGCTGCGCTTAATTCCTTCCATAATCCGTCCCGGCATGGCGCCAATATAGGTTCTTCTGTGACCTCGTATCTCAGCTTCATCCCGAATTCCTCCCAGACTGATTCTGGCGTAGGCTCTTCCAAGTGCCTTAGCGATACTCTGCCCAATACTCGTCTTGCCTGTTCCCGGAGCACCGGTAAAGAGTAAAATGGAACCGGACTGCTTTTTGTTCAGTGCCATCACAGCAATCTGCTGGATAATCCGCTCCTTGATTTTCTTCAGTCCATAGTGATCTTCATCGAGAATCCTGGCAGCCTCCTCAAGATCAATGGAAGAGGGCTTTGGCTCTTTCCAAGAAAGAGAGGTGACAAAGTCCAAATAGTCGTAGAGCATCCCGTATTCGTGTCCGTCCTGACCTTCCTGACGCATCCTGCCAAGTACTTTCATCGCTTCTTTTTCTGCAGTCTCATTCATCCCGGACTCAGCGATTTTCTTTTCAAACATCTGAACGTCTGAAATATTCTCCGGATGCATTTCATCCAGCTCCTGTTGAAGATAGCCAATCTGCTTTTTGATGGCAGCCTCCCGATAGATCAGCTCCTGATTATCTTTCTGCGCTGTCTCTGCTTCATCAGAGACCTTAGTGACTTCCACCAGTTCCATGATTGCATGTTCCATGAGATCGAAGCGCTCTTTTTCAGAATCTGCCGCAAGAATTTGATATTTCTCATCCGGAGACAGACTGAGATATTCGGTTAGCGTACAGACTGCCTCTGAAAGAGTCGTCCACTGGAGAATATAGCTTCTCGCCCACATCCCCCACTGATATCGCTGAACAAACTGTAAAAGTATCTTCTGAAGCTTCCCGAACCGTTCTGACGCCTCTTCCTGCGGAAGATCATTCACCCCGGCGCGAACACATGCTTTTGCTTCTATATAGCCGTCATGGATCTCAATGCAGGATACATTCACTCGCTCCAGCGTATGGATCCGAAGATTGCCGTCCTCCTCGACTGTCTCGATCTTCGCAGACACTCCGACAGGATAGAAGTCATCCGGTTGCAATTCAGCCCTCGGCTTATTTTCCCTCAATACGAGAAATAGAATCTCTTCTTTTTCTTCTATCGGAAACAGACTCCAGTCTTTTAGGAAATCATTTTTGAAATAATAATTAACATCTGGAAGTAATACCAGATTAAACATTGGTCTTACAATCATAAACCCCTCCTTATTAGCCAGCACGCTTGTCGAGTGCTAACGATTATAAAATAACATGTTTTCCGGACGATGTCAAACCAGTTTAGACTGAAAAAGGACACAATAGAAACACAAAAGGCGATATTTATAAAATTTTTAGAAAAAGCGTCTATGCAAATATGATATAATAATCATAGTTTATCACAGTTTATGTGAAGAAAGAAAAGGGGGATTAAGGAATGGAACAAAAGGGTACTTGCCCAATCGAAACAGGGAGACTTTATCTGGGTCGTTTCACGATGAACGATGTTTACGCCGTCTACGAAAACTGGGCAAAAGATCCGTATGTCACTCGGTTTCTTACCTGGCCTGCTCACATCAATCCCGATATTACCAGACAGATTCTTCTGGAGTGGATTGAGTCCTATCTGAAACCGGATTTCTACCAGTGGGGGATCACTCGAAAGGATGACCCCGGCACTCCCATCGGGACAATCAGCGCTGTAAAAATCGACGAGGAGACAGAAACCGTCTCCATCGGTTACTGTCTGGGTCGAGACTGGTGGAATCAGGGTATCATGTCAGAAGCACTTTGGGGCGTTATCCGTTTCTTTTTTGAGGAAGTACACCTCAATCGTGTGGAAGCTTGCCATGATATCAACAATCCGGCATCCGGTAAAGTTATGGAGAAATGCCATATGACCTATGAAGGGACACTACGGCAGGGCGGAAGAAACAATCAGGGCATTGCGGATCTGGCTGTATACAGCATTTTGCGAGAAGAGTATGAGGCTCTTCAAAATATGAAACAAGAAAAGAGGTTAGAAGAACAATGAAAGAAACAACAAAGAAACTGACCTGGTCTGCGATGTTTATCGCACTGGGTCTTGTACTTCCATTTCTGACGGGACAGATCCCGCAGTTCGGAAACATGCTGCTTCCAATGCATATTCCCGTGATTCTGTGTGGACTGATCTGTGGATGGCGGTACGGCGCCATCGTAGGATTTGTCCTCCCTTTACTGCGATATGCACTGTTCGGGATGCCGGTTCTTTTTCCAACGGGTATTGCTATGTCCTTTGAGCTTGCTGCTTACGGCTTTTTCTCAGGTTTTCTTTATGAAAAGTCGCGCTGGCAGTGTATTATCGCTCTGTACCGTTCATTAATTGTTTCCATGATAGCCGGAAGAGTCATATGGGGGATTGTGGAAGTAATTCTCCTGGGAGTGACGGGCAGCTCTTTCACCTGGCAAATGTTCCTTGCAGGCGCATTTCTCAATGCGATTCCGGGCATCATCGTTCAACTGATTCTGATTCCAGCCATCATGGTTGCACTTAATCGTACTGGGCTGGTTCATTTCCGGCGGGAAACCGCACAAAAGAGCAGCAGGATTGTTTGATACAGATCAGAAAGGAAGGTGACCGGATGGAAAAACTCAGAGAAAAAGTCAGAGAATCTCTATCAAGCGTTCTGCCGATCACAATCATCGTGCTGCTTTTGAGTATTGTACTGATCCCGATGGAAGTGGGAGCGTTCACCCTCTTCCTTGCAGGTGCGCTTTTCCTGATCTTCGGGATGGGTTTCTTTCAGCTTGGCGCTGATATCTCCATGACCCAGTTGGGACAGGGAATCGGAGGCCAACTGATGAAAAAGCGAAATCTTCTTTTTATCATAGGAGGATGCTTCCTGATGGGCGTTCTGATCACGATATCAGAGCCGGATCTACAAGTCCTTGCTAATCAGGTAGCATCGATTCCGAATCAGGTGCTTGTGCTGACTGTAGCAATAGGGGTCGGATGTTTCCTCGTTGCTGCAGTACTTAGAATCTTGTTCAAAGTCAGTCTGTCACGTCTTCTGACACTGATGTATGTTGTTCTGTTCCTTGTGGCTCTTGCCACACCGAGTGAGTTTCTCGCCGTGGCCTTTGATTCCGGAGGCGTGACGACAGGACCGATGACCGTACCGTTTATTATGGCTCTCGGAATCGGTTTATCCTCATCCCGAAGTGACAAGGACAGTGCAAACGACAGTTTCGGATTGATTGCCCTCAGCAGTATCGGACCAATTCTTATGGTGCTGCTTCTTGGCATTTTTTACCATCCAACCGATGCGGTCTATACATCCGTCACAATCCCAGATGTGGAAACAACAAAGGACGTGCTGGATCAGTTCATCCGTGCATTTCCACAATACACAGAAGAGGTTCTCATCAGTATGCTACCAATACTTGCCGTTTTCATGCTGTTTCAAATTAAAACCAGAAAATATCACAGAAGGCAGCTTCTTCGGATGTGTGTCGGATTTCTCTATACCATCGCAGGACTGGTTCTATTTCTTGTCGGCGTCAATATCGGATTCGCCCCAGTAGGAAATCTGCTGGGAGAGCAGATGGTTTCCAGCTCCTATCAATGGCTTCTGATTCCCGTAGGACTTCTGATCGGTTATTATATTGTAAAGGCAGAGCCTGCCGTACAGATTTTAAACCATCAGGTAGAAGACATCACAGACGGCATGGTGACAAAGGAGCAGATGAATCTTTGTCTCTCCGTTGGAGTAGCAGGAGCAGTAGGACTCGCGATGTTCCGTGTCCTGACCGGAATCCCTATCTACTGGATTCTGATTCCAGGATATCTGCTCGCTCTTGGCATGAGTTATCGTGTGCAGCCGATTCTTGTTGGAATCGCCTTTGACTCCGGAGGAGTTGCAAGCGGGCCTATGACATCCACCTTTCTTCTTCCTCTGACGATGGGAGCCTGTACGGCGCTTGGTGGCAATGTCGTGACAGATGCCTTTGGAGTTGTCGCTTTAGTCGCACTTGCACCATTGATCGCTATACAGATCATGGGCCTTGTGTACGAACACAAACTGAAAAAATCTTCCGGAATACCAAAACCGGCTCTGGAAGATACTATTATCGAATTGGAGGATGAAGAAGTATGAGACCACATTTATTTGCACTTCGCCTGCTTCTGATCATCACAGATACCGGTACGGACAAACAGATCCACCAGCTCTTTACCGAAGCAGAGCAGCCCATTTACTATCAGTTCCGTGCTCAAGGGACCGCAAATACTGAAATTCTTGATATCTGCGGACTGGAGGGCAGTACGAGAGTGATTACAGCGGCACTCGTTCCAAAGCCGGAGATAGGCGAACTTTTCATCCTTTTGGAGAACATGTTCGAGATCCGGAAGCGTGGAAAGGGAATTGCGCTGACGCTCCCGATCACAGGGATTCAGGCAAGTATGCTTAGTCTCCTCAGTGAAGAGCAGGAGAAGATCGCAAAAGCACATTTAGAAAGGAAGGTTCAGCAAATGATGCAGGAAACATGCTATGCTATGATTATCGTGGCGGTTCGGGAAGGATTCAGCGACGATGTCATCGACACAGCGGTAAAGGCAGGAGCGAACGGAGGCTCCGTCATTCGGGGACGCCGAAGAGGCAGCGAGGCAGTTGTACAGTTTCTCGGAATTTCCATGCAAGAGGAGCAGGATTTTGTTATGATTATTGTTCCAAAGAAAAAGAAATCCCATATCATGCAGGAAATCAGCTCCGTCTGCGGGCTTCAGTCCGAAGCACACGGTATCATCTTTTCCGTTCCGGTAGACGAAGTACTTGGAATTCACGAAGAACAATAAATGCTAACAAGATGATACAAATTTACTTAAAATTTTTACCTTCAAAATCAGGAATTTTAGGGCGGACGTGTTTTTGTGAAAGAAGCACGTCCTGATCTATCCGGAAATAATTTAGCGGACAAATACAGATTTATCCGAAAAAGTATAGCTTTTCCCCGATTTTTGTGTTAGACTACTCTCAGAAACCGGAGGTTGGGAAATCCTGAACCGTCTAATAAAAATATGGAGGTATCTATTATGGCAAATCCTGCTTCTTACCGTGAACAGGTCAAGATTGAAAACACTGTAAAGCTCAGGGAATTTCTTCAGGAACTTCCTCCTTATGTAAAGGAATATTTTCGCGCCAAGGAAACGACCACATCGGATAAAACCAGGTTATCCTATGCTTATGATCTGCGAGTATTTTTCCGTTTTCTCAAAGAAACCAATCCCGCGCTTTCGGATAAACCTCTTTCTGAGATTTCCCTTTCGGACCTTTCTATGTTAAAGCCTGTTGATTTTGAAGAGTTTGAGGAATATCTCAAGGCCTATCGGACGCCGGATCAACGCATCGAGACCAATTCCCGGATCGGAATTGCCCGTAAAATGTCATGTCTTCGGAGTTTTTACGATTATCTATGTAAACGGGAACTTTTGACAACTAATCCGGTCCGTCTCGTAGACATGCCAAAAATCAAAGAAAAAGCGATCATTCAGTTAGATACCGACGAGGTGGCTGCGCTCCTTGACTATATGGAAAATTATGGAAATTATCTGACTGGTGTGAAACTTTTTCACTATCAGAAACAGAAATACCGGGATATCGCCATTGTCACTCTCCTGCTCGGAACAGGTGTTCGTGTATCTGAGTTAGTGGGACTGAATATCCAGGACGTAGATTTTAAAAACAATGGTATCCGAATCATCCGTAAAGGAGGAAATGAGATGATCGTCTATTTTGGTGAGGAGGTGGAGCGAGCGCTCACTGACTACCTGGAGCTGCAAAGAAATGGCATCACTCCACTCTCTGGTCACGAGGATGCACTCTTCCTCTCTGGCCAGAAAAAAAGAATCAGCGTAGATGCGGTGGAAAAAATGGTAAAGAAATATTGTTCTGCTGTCTCGGTAAAAACTATCACTCCACATAAGCTTCGTAGTACTTATGGTACTGCCCTCTATCGGGAAACCGGGGATATCTATCTTGTGGCGGACGTACTTGGACACGCCGATGTGAATACGACGAAAAAGCATTATGCCAAATTAAGTGACGAACGCCGTAGAAGCGCATCGAAAGCCGTTATACTGAGGGAAAAATCCTGAAGATTTCAGAGAAACTCCTTCTGTCGACAGAAGGAGTTTCTTAGCTTTTTAGAATTCTTTCTTTTCCAGAATCCGGCAGGAGGCGAAAAAGGAAAGAAGCAGGACGACTGCACAAATCACGGCACAGACCGGATAAATCTTAGATCCCTCAAATATCGTATTAAACCACTGAAGGAAAGCTTCCTTTTTTTCTGGAAAGTTCCTTTCTAGAAATGCAACACCCATGTAGAATAAAAAGAAGATGACCATAAACCCTAAAAGCAACATAACTCTTCCTTTCTCCGCTCCAAACTTCAGATCTATAGCGATGGAGAAAGAAAGCACAATCACTCCAATCACGGCAAAGAGAACTGCAGTCATAATACTTTCTTTCAGATCCGGCGCAGAGTTTCCAATCATGCTCTGGATGACAGCGACAACCATCGTATAGACAAATCCTAAAAACAGAGAGAGAAGTCCACAGATAAATTTCTCAGCCACATACTGCCTGCGGGTGACCGGCAGCGTCATCAAAAACGCCAAACCATTGTTCATCTCATCGTAGGAGATCGTCATTCCCACAAGAAAGGCAATTATTATCATAATATACCCTGTCAGAAACGTGCTGCTCGTTCCGTTGAATATGAAAATGGCAGTGACAAACAGAATAATTAAAAGTAATTTCCGAATTTCCCCCATCAGGCATAAATCCTTGATTAAAAGTCCTCTGATCCCTTTCATACTGCTTCCCCCTTTACCATGAGCATAATAATTTCATCAATACTTCCTTTTTCTACCGTGATACCTGGATAGTTCTCCGCATAATAATGGATTTCATCTGTCAGGCAACTGTAACCGTATATTTCCTTACGCCTTCTTAGGAGATGACTGTGGTCAATCTTTCGGTACTGCTCTTCTGTCATCTTCAGAACCCCATAAGTTCCGAGTAGCTGGTCTGTATCTTCATGGAGGATAATCTTTCCTTCATGGATCATGTAAATTTCATCACAGAATCCTTCCAAATCCCCGGAAATATGAGAGCTGATGAGAATTGACCTGTGCTCATCCTCTTCCATATATTCCCGCAAAAGTGTCAGAACCTCATCTCTTGCCACCACATCCATTCCGGCTGTCGGTTCGTCCAGAATCAGCAGTCTGGCTTTGTGACAAAGGGCAAGAAACAGCTTTAGTTTTGCCTTCATACCAGTAGAGAACTCCTTCACCTTTTGATTCTTAGGCAATCGAAAACGTTCTACCAGACCCATAAACTTCTTCTTATCAAAATCAGGATATACGCTGCCCATAATGCGAGCCACATCTTTGATCGTATAGACATTGGAAAAGGTAGCATCCGAGAGTACAATCGCTATCTGTTCTCTGTCCTTTGCATTAAGTTCGGTATGTGGTTTTCCAAACACCTCAATGCTGCCCCCGTCCAGAAAAATCAGATTCTCAATCGCTTTAAATACTGTACTTTTTCCTGCTCCGTTTTCTCCGATCAGTCCGGTTACACAACCGTCCGGCACTTCCATCGTACAATTCAGATGGAATTTTCCATAGTTCTTTTCAATTTGATTTACTTTTATCATAGCCTATCCTCCAAAATGAGTTCTAAAATCTCCCGAAATTCCTGCTCCTGCATTCCGAAACGTCTGCCTTTCTGAATGGCCAGTTCAAAATCGGCTTCCACTTCTTTGCGTTGCTCTTCTCGCATCAATTCCCGGTTTGCCACCGCAACGAAAGTTCCTTTTCCATGAATCGTCACGGTAAGTCCTTCCTGTTCCAGGCAGTCATACGCTTTTTTTACCGTCAGCGCACTGATTTTCAGGTCTTTAGAAAGACTTCTCACCGATGGCAGAATGTCATTTTCCTTCAGCGTACTGTTGAGAATCATACCTTTGATTTGATCTACAATCTGTTCATAGATCGGAATCATAGAAGAACTGTTAATTATGATATTCATCTTGTTCCTCCTTCTTTATGATAAACAGTATATAACAGTATATATCTGTTGTCAACTGTTATATACTGTTTTCTCTTTGTATTTGATAATATTTTCATGATGTTCCGCCTATGGTATATAAAAAGTTTCAGAGGGCAATGTGATTTTGTACGAATCGCACTGCCCCTTCAAAGAATTGTAAATATGCATCTTTTGCCTGACTGTAAGGAATCCCCTTTTTCTTCATATGTATATAAAAGAGGCGCAAGCATAGTATCAACAGGCTTCTTGAAACTGTCGTAACAGAAGCGTTCCAATGGAAAAGTGATAGACAAAGTTCTTGTCGCTGGCTCTGATGCAGTGTCCTTTGTTTAAAATCATACGCATAAATCAATCACTCCTTTCTGAGTACGAAAAAAGCAGTCAATTCTAAGACTAACTGCTTTGTGTGTATGGATATAAAA